>Ga0070673_100000687_pt1 | contig 18684 bp, 17 predicted proteins | sample KBSM23metaG_FD_65342 | JGI IMG/M metagenome (GOLD analysis project Ga0070673, IMG submission 65342) | Miscanthus rhizosphere microbial communities from Kellogg Biological Station, Michigan, USA - KBS M2-3 metaG | ecosystem: Host-associated > Plants > Roots > Rhizosphere > Soil ... | reverse complement strand
AACCGCTATAAGAGTGCCTCCAATAACTCCTTGCGCCGCATTCCTCGCCAGCGCTTGCAGCCGCCCTCAGTCGGAGAACTCCTCATGTCACACCGTACTTCCCCGCAGTATCTGACCGCGCTTGCGCAGTTTGCGAGCGATACACGTCTTGAAGATGTGAGCCCGGCGGCTCGCGAACGAGCGCGCTGGATAATCGCTGACTGCATACCGGTCATTGCTGCAGGCATGCAGCAGCGTGAGATGAAGGCGTTCGCAGACAAGCATCTTGCCCGCGCCGGCGCGGGAACTGCATGGGTCATCGGCGCCGGGCGGCGCGCGCCTGCAACGGACGCGGCGCTGCTCAATGGCACCGCGGGCACGTGGCTGGAGCTCGACGAAGGCAACCTGTTTGCAAAAGGTCATCCTGGTATACAGGTTGTGCCAGCGGCGGTTGCGCTCGCGCAAGAAATGAATTCGTCTGGCTGCGATCTGCTGCTCGCTATCGCGCTTGGGTATGAGCTCTCTTCACGAGTGAGCCGCGCGGCGAACGTCAAGTTGTCGGTGCATCCGCATGGCACGTATGGCGTCATCGGTGCCGCTATCGCGGCGGGCAAGCTCAAAGGATTTGGCGCGGCGCAAATGCTCGAAGTAATCAACTGTGCTTCGACTATGGGCATGGCGACCAGCCGGCAGACCTTGTTGGACGGCGCGACCGTACGCAATATCTTTACGGGTCATTCAGGTTTCATGGGATTGATGGCGGCGCGGCTTGTCGAATGCGGTTTTACCGGTGAGATCGATAGCCTTTCAACGATCTACGGCAACGTAATTTCCGACACGTTCGACGCTGCGCATGTCATTGCAGGTCTTGGCGAAGAATGGCTGATCGCACAAAGCTATTTCAAGCTCCATCCGACGGGCCGGTATGCCCACTCGGCCATCGACGCGCTCGAAGATCTGCTGGCCAAGGTTCCCGGCGTCAAACTGGAGGTCTCGCAAATCGAACGCATCGAGGTTCGCGCCTACATGCTTGCCGCGATGCTCGCGGAGAAACATATAGTCAGTAGTTTCGGCGCGCGCTTCTCAGTGCCTTTCGCGCTGGCGAGCATTCTCTATCATGGCCGGTCCGGGTTAACGAGCTTTGATGATGCAGCAGTCGCCAACGAGACCGTACAGGCGCTTGCTCAGCGCGTCGATTTGCAGGAGGACAAGTCGTTTACGGCACGCTATCCGGCCGAGCAGCCGGTCACCGTGCGTATCAAAACGAAAGATGGCCAGACGTTTGAGGGACGCTGCATCGTGACAAAAGGGGAGCCGGCAAATCCACATAAGCCCGAAGAACTTATCGGCAAATTTTTTGAGCTCGGTGTGCCCGTATGGGGCGAGACGACGACGCGCCGGCTGCACGAGGGATTGATGCACATAGAGGATATCGACGATTTCGGCGCGTTCACTCGCGCGCTCGAGCTTTAACTCAAATGGCGATCCTGGTCACGGGTGGCGCTGGGTACGTCGGTATGAACGTTGTCGAGGCGCTGCTCGAACGCGGCGATGATGTCGTCGTGTTTGACGCAGGCGCGCAGCCGCCTGCGATTGTGCGCAGATTGCGCCCGTATCGCTCGCGTGTACGTATTGTGAAGGCGAGCGTATGCAATGCGGCTGCACTCGAGCGGGCGTTCGCGCGCCGTGCTATCGACGGCGTCGTTCACTGCGCAGCCGTTACTGCAGGACCGGCGCGTGAAGCGAGCGATCCGGCAATCAGCATCGACGTGAACGTGCGGGGCACCCTGAATGTGCTTGACGCTGCGCGCCGGCATAAGACGCGGCGCATCGTTTGCGCGAGCAGCGCCGCCGTATACGGTGAATCGCTGTATCGACTGGCGAGAATCTACGAGGACACGTCACCGGTGGCGCCAGTGACGCTGTATGGCGTTACCAAGCTGGCCGCCGAAGGTGTGTGCGTTCGTCTGCGGACGTTGTGGGAGATCGATGTGGTGTGTGCGCGTCTCGGTACCTTGATCGGACCCTGGGAGCGCGATACGGGCGTGCGCGATAATTTCGGCACGCATTCGCAGCTCGCGCGCTGTGCGCTTGCAGGAATGCCGGCGGTGTTGCCGGTCCATACGGTCCGCCGCGATTGGGTCTACAGCCGTGACGTGGCGCGCGGGCTGCTTGCGCTCCTTGATGTGAAATCGACGCGTCACGCGATCTATAACCTTAGTGCTGGAATCGATTGGGGTGTGCTCGACTGGTGTGCCGCGCTCGCCGCAGAGTATCCGCGCTTCAGCTACCGTATCGCAGCGGCGGGTGAAACGGCGACTATCGGGTATACAGATCGCGACCGGTGCTTGATGGATATTGGCCGGATCACCCACGACGTCGGATTTCATCCTCAATACGAGCCCGCGACGGCCTACGCGGATTTTTTGGCGTGGCTCAAGCGCACGCCTGATTTTTGGAATGCGCAGCAATGAGCGAACTCGTCCGCTGATCTTGCACTGCGCATTTCGCGCGCCGGAAGCGTTGGGACGCGACACCTCTCCGAGCCGTTGATACGGCGGCTGCGCGCTGCTAGAGCGTTAGCGCCGGAACCACCCTCGCTTCGAGCGCTCGACGCGCGCCACGAGTTCCGCCAGCGCCGCGTCACTAATCAGCTGGATATTTTTTTCCGTTGCATAGGCGCGCGCGTTCGCCGTGAAAGCGCCGGTCGTCACATAGATGCAATCCTGCGCATCGAGCGCCGGTTTTGCAGCGAGCAGCTCACGCAACGGGCCGATGCCCGTCTGTGCGACTTTCCAGCGCTTGCAGCTTACGATTGCTACGCGGCCCTTTTTGTCGACTTGAAGATCGACCGCTCCTTTGAATATTTCGATGACGCGATAGCCGTCACGGCGAAACGCTTCGGCGATCAGCGCAGAGAAGTTCTCCCATGACATGCCGCGCATCTTCGCGATGATTTCGTCTGGATTGCTCACGCTCTGAGTGCGCAATTGCTGCCACCCTGCGTAAAACGCAATGCCAATGAAGGGCAGGGTTGCGAAAATCGCGGCGATGTCGGGCAGGAATTGGCGGACGATGGCAAATGACACGGCGGCGGCAGCGATGCTGATCCACCAGGGAGCGCGCGATAGCACGGAGAAGAGCGTGTCCTTACGCATAGAATACGGCTGAGGCCAATCAGGAATGCGGATTATATGAGCGTGACAACGTCGCCGCCATTGAAAGGGATCAAGGTCGTCGAGCTCGGCACATTGATTGCCGGCCCTTTCTGCACGCGTATCCTCGCGGAGTTTGGCGCCGAGGTAATCAAGATTGAGTCGCCCGATGGCGGCGATCAGTTGCGTCAATGGCGCAAGATGTACGCAGGCACGTCCCTCTGGTGGTACGTGCAGGCACGTAACAAAAAATCGATTACGGTCAACATGCGCGTTGCGGAGGGACAGAAGATCGTGCGCAGATTATGCGCGGATGCTGATATCGTGGTTGAGAACTTTCGTCCCGGCGCGCTGGAAAAATGGAATCTTGGATTCGATCAGCTGGCGAAAGTGAATCCGCGGCTTGTCATGGTGCGCTTGTCCGGTTATGGGCAAACCGGACCGTACCGCGACCGCCCGGGTTTCGGTGTCATCGGTGAATCAATGGGCGGCTTGCGTTATGTAACCGGTTACGCCGACCGGCCGCCGGTCCGGCTCGGAATTTCGCTGGGTGACTCGATTGCGGCGCTGTATGGCGTGATCGGCGCCATGATGGCGATGCATCATCGCAATGTAAATGGTGGCCGCGGGCAGGTCGTGGACGTAGCGCTCTATGAGGCCGTGTTCAGCACGATGGAAAGTCTCGTGCCGGAATTCGACGTGCTCGGCTTCATACGCGAGCGTGCCGGCAACGCGCTGCCCGGTATTGTGCCCTCGAATACGTATCCTACGCGCGACGGCAAGTTTGTGATCATCGGGGCCAACAACGACGCGATCTTCAAGCGTCTCATGGCGGCCATCGGCAGAGAAGAGCTCGCAAACGATCCGGCACTTGCGACCAATGCAGGCCGCGTTGCGCGAACAGCGGAGCTGGACGGCGCAATCGCTGATTGGGCGCGCCGGCATGTGCTTGACTACGTCCTTCGCGTGCTCGAGCAGGCGCAGGTGCCGTCAGGCAAGGTTTTCGATATCGCGGACATCATGCAAGACGCGCACTACATCGCGCGCGGCATGCTCGAGCAGCATGCCCTCCCTGACGGCAAGCCGATGAAACTGCCAGGCATCGTGCCAAAACTTTCCGAGACGCCCGGTGCAACCGCATGGCTGGGCCCGCGTCTGGGCGAGCACAATGCCGAGGTCCTTGGAGCGCTCGGTTATGATGACGCGCAGCAGCGGGATCTGAAACTGAGGCGCGTGATCTGACTAATTCGTGGCAAGCAGGTGCACCTGTTGAAAGCGATATCTCACCCGCGCTGGTTGCTTGACACCCCCATGCCGCTATGTGAGCATCGCCCGCAACGCGCCGTATTCCTGGAGAAGACCATGCGTTCCGTCAGACCCCTGTTGCTGCTTGTACTAGCCGTCATGAGTGCCGCCACATGCGCTAGTGCAATTGCGCAGGCACTTGAGAAACCGAAAATCACAATCGCGGTTGGCGGCAAGAGTCTCTTCTACTATTTGCCGCTCACTATTGCGGAGCGCCGCGGATTTTTCAAAGATGAAGGTCTCACCGTCGATATCGTCGATTTTCCGGGCGGCGCACGTGCATTGCAGGCGATGGTCGGCGGCAGCGCGGACATCGTTTCCGGTGCTTATGAGCACACTATCAATATGCAGGCGAAAGGCATCAACATCGTCGGCATTGCGCTTGAAGGCCGCTATTCAGGCATCGTACTCGGAGTGCAAAAAACCAAGGCTGCTCAATACAAATCGCCGAAGGACATGAAAGGCTGGAAGATCGGCGTCACAGCGCCCGGCTCGAGCACTAACATGATGGTGAGCAGTCTGCTTGCGAAGGAAGGGCTGAAGCCCGATGCAGTTTCCATTATCGGTGTCGGCGCGACTGCAGGCGCCGTAGCGGCGATGCGCAAAGGCGAGATCGAAGCGATCTCGAATCTCGATCCTGTTATAGCGCGGCTGGAAGCTGGCGGGGATATCGTCGCTGTGGTTGACACGCGCACCGCCAAAGGCATGAAAGAAGTGTATGGCGGTGCTTATCATGCCGGCTGCATATACGCGCCAGCCGATTGGATAAAGAAAAATCCGAATACTGCGCAGGCTGTTGTGAATGCGATGGTGCGTGCCGACTTATGGCTGAGCAAAGCGCGTGCGGAAGAAGTGGTGAGTACTGTGCCCGCTGAGTATTATGGTGATGATCCAACCATGTATAAGGTGGCGCTGCTCAAGAACATGGAAGGCTATTCGCCCGATGGCCTTTTCTCGATGGACGGCGCCCGCAATGTGTACAAGGTGCTCAATACGTTCGAACCGACAGTGCAGGCGGCGAAGATAGACCTTGCAAAGACGTTTGATAACAGCTTTGCGCAGAAGGCGTTGAAGAAGTACAAGCAGTAGCTGCGTGTCGCGGAATCGCGCGCCGCTCGACGGCTCGGCATCCGCATAACTCTCAAAGGAGCGCCGCCATACGGCCGGTACGCCGTTCGGTGATTCGGCGGTTTCTATGACACAACCTTTGGGCGCCGCGCTGTCTCTCGAGCAAGTCACCGTCACTTTTTCCGCGCCTGGTCGTGACAGCGCGGGTTACACCGCTGTGCGCGATACAACGATCGTCATCGCCGCAGGCGAGTTTGTTTCCGTCGTCGGACCGACAGGCTGCGGCAAATCCACCTTACTCAATATCGCCGCCGGATTGCTCGAGGCATCCGCCGGTGACGTCCGGGTGCATGGCGAGCTTCTCGCGGGTATCAACCGGGAGGCGGGCTACATGTTTCAGTCCGATGCTCTTCTGCCATGGTTGTCTGCCCATGACAACGTCGCGCTTGGCTTGCGCTACCGCGGTGTCCACGAGAGTACGGTACGTGTGAAGGTAACCGCCTGGCTTGCCCGCGTTGGACTGGGAGCCCATGGACATCGGTACCCGCATCAGCTTTCCGGCGGCATGAAAAAACGCGTCGCTCTCGCCCAGATGCTGATTCTGGAGCCGAAGATTCTCTTGATGGATGAGCCCTTTTCGGCGCTCGACATTCAGACCCGGCAGTTGATGGAAAACGAATTGCTCGAATTGTGGTCGGCCGACCGCAAATCCGTCGTGTTCATCACGCATGATCTCGAAGAAGCGATTTCACTTTCGGACCGCGTAATCGTTTTGTCCGCCGGTCCGGCGACGCGGCCGATCGGCGAGTTTATGATTGATTTGCCGCGGCCGCGCGATGTCGCCGAAATCCGCATGACGCCGCGCTTCGTGGCGCTTCATACGCAGATATGGAGCGCGATGAAAGATGAGGTATTGAAGGGCTATGCGCAAAGCCAGCACCACTGACGATCCCTGGAGACGCGCGCGGCTCGCGCTGTATCAAGCGCTACTGCTGGGGACGATATTTGCCGTCTGGTATCTCATGACCGAACCGGTGCTCGTCAGTGAGGAATTTGCGCGCAACACCGCGTTTTTCTTTGGCAAGCCCGTGCTCGTGCTGCAGCGAACTATCGAATGGTTTGTCAGCGGGAAAATCTACGAGCATCTGTTGATAACACTCGTCGAGACGCTGCTCGCCTTTGCCATCGGGACGTTGTTCGGCCTGGGCGCGGGCTTATGGCTCGCACTCTCGCCCACGGCATCTGCGCTCGCAGACCCATACATTAAAGCGATGAATGCAATGCCGCGTGTAATTCTCGCGCCGATCTTCGCTGTCTGGTTTGGTCTCGGCATACTCTCGAAGGTCGCGCTTGGCATCACCCTGGTATTTTTTATCGTGTTCTTTAACGTCTATCAGGGCGTAAAAGAAGTGAGCCCGGTGGTGCTCAACAATGCACGTATGCTCGGTGCTAGCGGGCAGCAGCTGCTGCGCACGGTTTACGTGCCGTCTGCAATGTCTTGGGTATTCTCGAGTCTGCACACGTCTGTAGGCATGGCATTTGTGGGGGCGGTGGTGGGTGAATATCTCGGTTCGGCGCGGGGCGTCGGTTATCTCATCCTGCAAGCCGAGGGCGCCTTCGACATCAACACAGTCTTCGCAGGCATACTGGTATTGACCGCATTTGCGCTCGCCCTCGACGCAATGGTCTCGGTCGCGGAGCGCCGCCTGCTCGTGTGGCGGCCGGCGCAAGGCGAGACCGAGCGCCTTTAGATCGGAAGCGCGCATCGTGCGTTTCGAGATCTCCACCGCCTGCATCCAGCATTGTTAGCGGGCGCGGCGGCAATATTGCATGGAGGCGACATGATCATCCGCGATATATTGAACATGAAAGGCGGCGCCATATTCAGCATCGCCGCTGCCGGAAGAGTCTGCGATGCAGTCAGCATGATGGTCAAACACGATATCGGCTCGCTCGTGGTCAACGACAGCGAGCGCATGATCGGCATGCTGACGTTTCGTGAAGTGCTCAAGGCCGTGGATGCTCAAAGCGGGAATCTTGCCGATCTGCGCGTCCGGGATGTCATGGTCGCCAATCCTGTCAGTGCGGGGCCCACTGATACGATCGCGCAGCTGCGCATCGTCATGACACAGCAGCATGTGCGTTATCTGCCGATCACGGAGGCAGGGAAGTTGCTGGGCGTCATCTCGTTCCACGACGTTGCCAAGGCCGTAATTAACGAAACGAGTTTCGAGAACCGTTTGCTCAGACGTTATATCAAGAACACGCCGGACACTGATGACGCATAGCGTTGTTGATGTGGTATGCACGCCGCATCTCATTGCTGCAGTCAAGAAAATGCTTGTAACAGGTCAGCGGCCGCCATTATAGTAAGGCTCATACATCAAAACATTCGGCAGCGAAGTCACGGCCGAAAGGAAAATAAGGGAGCGCGCAAATGGCATTGTTCGGAGGGGACAGGCCCGATCATCCGATGGCTGACCCCAAGCAGGCGCGGGCGCTCATCGCGGAGTTGCCGCTGCATGACCCCAACCAGGCGCTGGAGGAAATCACATTCTGGCTGGATTCCATCGGTCGCACTGAAGGTTTCAAGCTCGACTATCGCTATGAGTTGTTCAATGCCCTCGATCTCGCGGCGAGAAACCATCAGCGCAAGCTGACGCACGACTACCTCGCAACCGATCGACAGGAAAAGTTCCGCGAAAGCAAACTGTGGAACACGGTATACGAGTTCTGGAAGGCACTGGGCCAGAGTTATCTGCAATGCGTCGAGCAGTATCAATCCGGAGCGCCCGGATCGTCCGCCTTGAGGAAAGATTTGCCGGCCATCGTCGCGCGTGTAATGCGTACGTTGACGCTGCAGCTCAAATGGAGCTCGTTGCGTTATGGCCCGGTCGATGATCGCGTATGGGGCGATCTTGGACGGTTATACTCTTTTGCCGAAGCGAAGGCGTTTTCCACCACGCCGCTCGAAATCTACCCCGGCTTGAATGGCCAGGGCACTGTTCAACAGGAATTCCTCAAAGCGCTCATGCTCGGTGTCTCGTCGACTGATGGTCTGACGCCGCTCAAGCAGGAAATCGCCGAGCGCACAGTGGCGCATTTCGGATCCATGTATTCGATATCGACTAAGTCCGAGCCCACGAACAATTACTTTTTCGACCTTTCGATGCGCAAACCGCCCGCGCGCGTCATGAAAGGTGTCGAGCCCAACATGATGACGCGATATCTGAGCGCAGGTAAAGCATTGCCCGCGCTCACACAGTTGATGCGCGACATCAAGACCAAAGACGGCGTGCCGGCAGATGTGAATCTCGGCGGCGCATATGCAACCGAGCTCGTACTGTCGGTAATGGAGCATCTGGCTACGTACTGGTCGGAGAAGCCGCGCGCGCGTATCTCGGAGCGGCGCAAGACGGCGACCCGCCTCACGGTTGTTCACGGGTTATCCCGGATGCTGAGCTTGATCGAGCCTGCAAACATGGATTTTTCGCTCGACTTTCAGGCGCTGGACGGCAGCGAAAGCTGGATCGTCGAAAATGTGAGCGAAGGCGGCTTTGGCGCCATCATTCCACCGGTCAGGGGTGACTGGATCAAGGTCGGCAGTCTTGTCGCCGTGCAAAGCGAGACCGCGAAGTATTGGGGCGCAGGAGTGGTGCGCCGGCTGACGCACGATGAGTTTCAGCAGCGGCGTGTGGGCATTCAGTTGCTGTCCAAAGCGGTTATCCCGGTAAAGCTCTCGCCCGCGGCCACAGTATCCTCATTCAACGCGATCGGTCACGGGGACGCCGCGGTACTGCTTTCCACCGCACCTGACAAACATGGCGACATCGCCCTCGTGCTCAAGTCGGCAAGCTTCACGCCCGACCAACCGCTCGAAATGCGCGTGCGTGGGAAGCCGTACTATTTGACGCCGCGAAAACTGGTCGAGTCGGCGGACGATTTCGACTGGGCAAAATTCAAGGTGGCTGAAGTCGCCTGATGATTCGGCTGCACTGACGTTTGTCAGGCCGTCAGCACACGCCGTAGCCAGGCGGCGATATCGGCAAGCTCCTCGATGGACACGGAATGCTGCATCGGGTATTCGTGCCATTCGACCTGGTAGCCTAGCGCAAGCAGCTTATCGCGCGATGTCGTCGACATCATGAATGGGATTACGGGGTCCTCCGTGCCATGGACCAAAAAAATCGGCACGTCCTTATTCGCGGCTGACCCTTCGCGTTCGAGACTTTCGGCGAGCGGCAAGTATGTCGACAGCGCCATTACGCCTGCCAGTCGCTCCGGGTAACGCAATCCTGTCTGAAGCGCGATGGCTCCGCCCTGCGAGAACCCCGCGACAACGATGTTTCCAGTTAGGACGCCGCGTGCATTTTCGCGCGCGATCAGCTGGCCGATAGCGCTTTGTGATGCGCGGACGCCTTTTTCGTCCGCTTTACGCGTTTTGCCTTCGAGGTCGCCAAAGCTGACGTCGTACCAAGCACGCATCACATATCCGTTATTGATGGTGACCGGCATCGTTGGCGCATGCGGAAACACAAATCGAACGGCCGGCGTCCGTGCCAGCTTCAATTCCGGCACGATGGGCGCAAAGTCATTGCCATCGGCGCCCAGCCCGTGCAGCCAGATGACGGCGGCGGTCGGCTTAGGCGCGGTTTCAATTTCCAGCGTTTCGAGGAGCTCGTTCATCAGTTCTCAATCAATCGTTTAGCCGCAGGGACGCAGAGGGGATGAGCGCAGAGGAAAAACGAACACAAAGGTTATGCTTGACGTGTGATCTCTGTGCTCTGTGGCCTGAAGCTTTTACATTTTGGGTTTCATCGCCGATTTCGGACGGAACGCTTTCACGACGTTCTCGTGCGTCTCGATATACGGCCCGCCAATCAAGTCTATGCAATACGGCACGGCAGCAAACACGCCGTCGAGGGTTTCCTTGATCGCTTTGGGCTGCCCCGGGAGATTGAGGATCAATGCCTGTTTCCGCACGACGCCGACCTGGCGCGACAAAATCGCTGTGGGCACATACTTCAAACTTACCTGGCGCATCTGTTCGCCGAATCCCGGCATCACCTTGTCGGCCACTGCAATCGTTGCTTCGGGCGTCACATCACGCTTTGCCGGTCCGGTGCCGCCGGTCGTGAGCACCAGGTGACAATGGTCGTCATCTACGAGTTCGCGCAAGGTTTGCTCGATGAGCGGCTGCTCGTCCGGAATGAGGCGGGTCACCATTTTCCACGGCGTAGATAACGCAGCCGTAAACCATTCCTGCAACGCAGGCAGCCCTTTGTCTTCGTACACGCCGCCGGCGGCACGATCGCTGACGGAAACAAGGCCGATGAGAAGTTCATTCTGCATACGGCGAATTATAGCGTGACGATAGGCGTCGCCCGGTTCGCTGATTGCGAACGATGGTTCGACTGGCGTGAGACGACGAGTGCTTACTACGTATGCTCCTGCGCCCGACTTACGACGACCTTGCGGATCGCGCGAAAGAGCTCTCGATAATGCTTCGGCGGTTTTTTCAGCGCCGTGTCGCGCTGCACGCTTGCAATCAACGAGCGCACGTTCTGAAGATCGCATCCCGGAAATGTTGTCGCGAAGCGGGTAAGCGCGTCTTCGCCAGCCAGCAATTCGTCTCGCCAGCGCTCGATCTGCCGCAGCTGTGCCGTCTCGCGCTGGCCGGCACCGTCCCATTGCTCGAGACGCGCGCGTATCGGAGCAGCATCCACTTCACGCATGAGCTTGCCGATGAATTGCATTTGCCGGCGCCGTCCTTCGAAATTGCGTATGCGCTGTGCGTCTTCGATGGCCTCGCGCAGACGTTCGGGAAGATTGAACTCGCTCAGCTGATCGGCGCTGAGCAGCACAAGCCGCGTGCCGATATCCTGTAATTCCGTCATGTCGCGCTTGCGCTGCGATTTGCTCGGGCGCTCTGGTACGGTGCTCGGATCAGTGTCTGTAGCCATACGGTATGATAGTCAATTTCAGGAGAGCTTCGCCGATGTCGACTGAGTTAGCGACGCGGGCATCGCCCGCTAATCAATTCGCAAATGAGCCCGCGACATTGCGTCAGATGATCGCGGACGTGCTCAAGTACGCACGGGAGCGGGGCGCGACGGCCTCCGAGGCTGAAGTATCGGAGGGTTCCGGGCAAACGGTCACCGTGCGCAACGATGATGTCGAAACCATCGAATACAATCGAGACAAGAGCATGGGCGTATCGGTGTATATCGGTCAGCGGCGTGGCCACGCGAGCACATCCGATTTCTCGCCGCAGGCCCTGCGGGCGACCGCTGACGCGGCGCTTTCAATTGCCAAGTTCACCGCGAGCGATGACTTCGCCGGCCTTGCAGATGAAAAGCTGCTTGCACGCGATATTCCCGATCTCGACCTTTTTCATCCGTGGGATCTCCCCGTCGAACGGGCGATTGAAGTGGCGCGCGCATGCGAAGGCGCCGCTTTGGGCGTCGATAAGCGCATCACCAATTCTGAAGGCGCCACAGTATCGCTTCAGCAGTCGCATTTCGCCTACGGAAACTCGCTTGGTTTCATCGGCGGTTTTCCGAGCTCGCGCCATTGGGTTAGCTGCGCGGTGATTGCCGGCAAGGGCGACGGCATGCAGCGCGATGATTGGTACACATCAGCGCGTGATCCCGGCGAGCTCGAACCTGCAGATAAAGTCGGCAAAATCGCCGGCCAGCGCGCGCTGCGACGCTTGGGGGCAAAAAAAATTGCGACTGCGCAGGTCCCGGTGTTATTCGAAGCGCCCGTTGCCGCCACCCTGCTCAGTCATTTTGTATCCGCCGTAAGCGGCGGCAGCCTGTATCGGAAGTCTTCATTCCTTGTCGACAGTCTCGGCAAAGAAGTTTTTGCGCCGCTCGTGCAGATCCGCGAAGATCCGCTGATTCGCAAAGGACAGGCGAGTACTCCGTTCGACGAAGAAGGTGTCGCCACGCAGCCGCGCTCAGTTGTCGACAAAGGTGTCGTGCAGGGTTATTTCCTCGGCAGTTATTCGGCGCGTAAACTGGGTATGCAATCGACCGGCAATGCCGGCGGCAGCCATAATCTGCTGCTCAAGGACACGGGTGAAGATCTCGCCCGGCTGATGAAAAAAATGGGCCGCGGGCTGCTGGTCACCGAAATGCTGGGACAGGGCATCAATATGGTTACCGGCGATTATTCACGGGGCGCCGCCGGCTTCTGGATCGAGAATGGCGAAATCGCGTACGCAGTGCAGGAGATTACGATTGCCGGCAATCTCAGAGACATGTTCCGCAACGTAGTCGCGATCGGTAACGATATCGTTACGCGCGGTTCCAAGCAATGCGGCTCGATATTGATCGAGCGCATGACGATTGCGGGGGACTGAATATCTTCCGCAGATGTGACGTCCGTGATTAATCGGCGCTCATAACAACTACATCTATTAGCAACGGAGGCAACCATGAAACGACGTGCATTCCTGAAGAACGCGGCAGCCGGTATCGCCGCCAGCACAGTCGCTGCGCCGGCGATGGCGCAATCCGGCGCAACAGTTAACTGGCGGCTCGCATCGAGTTTTCCAAAAAGCCTGGACACCATTTACGGCGCCGCAGAAGTCTTGTCGAGGCGGGTGGCGGCGGCCACTAACGGTAAGTTCAATATCAAGGTCTTCGCCGGGGGCGAAATCGTGCCGCCGTTCTCAGTGGTTGACGCTGTCCAGAACGCCACGGTCGAATGCGCGCATACGGCGCCGTATTACTTCTTCGGGAAAGACCCGACGTTTGCGTTCGCGTGCGCCATTCCGTTTGGCATGAATGCACGTCAGCAGAACGCGTGGATGTATCACGGCGGCGGAATGGCGCTGATGCGCGAGTTCTTCAAAGACTACAACATCATCAACTTTCCCGCCGGCAACACCGGCGCCCAGATGGGCGGCTGGTTCCGTAAAGAGATTAAAACCGTCGTGGACCTCAAGGGATTAAAGATGCGCGTGGGAGGCACCGGTGGTCTACCGCTCGTGAAACTCGGCGTGGTGCCGCAGCAGATACCGGGCGGAGACATTTATCCCGCGCTGGAAAAAGGCACTATCGATGCGGCTGAGTGGGTCGGCCCCTACGACGATGAGAAGCTGGGCTTCCACAAGGTCGCAAAAAACTATTACTACCCTGGCTGGTGGGAAGGCGGTCCGGAGCTTGATCTTTTTGTGAACATAAAGGCGTGGGAGGCGCTGCCCAAGGACTATCAGTCGATCCTGGAAGGGGCATGCTACGAGGCCAATGTCGATATGGTCGCGAAATACGACGCGCTCAATCCAGCCGCTTTAAAGCGATTGATCGCCGGGGGCGTGAAACTGCAGCCGTTTCCAAATGACATCATGGTCGCATGCTACAAGGCCACACAGGAGGTCTACGACGAGATCGCGACCAAGAACGCCAAGTTCAAGAAAGTGTACGAGCCTTGGAAGAAGTTCCGGGAGGACCAGGTGCAGTGGTTCCAGGTCGCCGAGAACAGATTCGACAACTTCATGATCACCGCGGAACGCCAGTCGCAGCGCGGCACCAAGAAGTAAGCGCGAAGCCGCAATTGTCGCCACCACCAAAAACCCGCTGCGGCGGGTTTTTGTTTCTGCGGCCTATTATTTAACCGGTTCGGTCGCGGCTTTTCCAGGATCAGGTGGCGTAGGTGCTGCCGCGCCGCCGGCCGCGCGGTCGAACGCTTTCTGCGCGTCATCCTGCTCGGATTCGGGTCCCGCGCCCTCGCTGCCCGGTCGTTGCGATTCTTCCGCCGGTACCTGGATCTGAATTTTGTTGATGTCGATGATAGCTTTCTTCGCCAGGCCGCCGGTCACGAGGCCCGGGAACGTGATAATCAGCGCCACCATGATGATTTGAATCAGAACGAATGGCACGGCGCCCCAGTAAATCTGTCCGCTCGTGACCTTGGGAATGAGTTTGCCCGTCGTCTTGTCGACGTAGTCCTTCACGGGCGCGACGCTGCGCAAGTAAAACAACGCAAAGCCAAACGGCGGATGCATGAATGACGTCTGCATATTGACGCTAAGTAGTACCCCAAACCAGATCAAGTCGATGCCGAGCTTATCTGCCACCGGTCCGATAAGCGGAACGACGATGAAAGAAAGCTCGAAGAAGTCGAGGAAGAACGCTAGAAAGAAAATCAGGATGTTTACAGCAATGAGAAAGCCGAGCTGTCCGCCCGGCAGGTTCGTGAGCAGGTGCTCCACCCACAGGTGACCATCGACGCCGTAGAACGTCAGGCTGAACACGCGCGCGCCCAAGAGAATAAATACGACGAAAGCGGTTAGCTTCGCGGTCGAATCCATGGCCTGTCGCAGCAGGTTAAGCGATAGTCGACGCCGCGCCAGCGCCATCACAAGCGCGCCCGTCGCGCCCATTGCGCCGCCTTCGGTAGGTGTGGCTACGCCAAGAAAGATGGTTCCGAGTACCAGAAAAATAAGAGCGAGCGGTGGAATCAGCACGAACGTCACGCGTGTAGCGATGCGCGACAGCAGTCCAAGCTTAAGCACATGATTGATTACCGACGCTGCGAAAGCTACGCCGACCCCTACCGATGTCGCCACGACCAGTACTTCGTCTACAGGCGCATCCGCCGCGTAATAATATTTGGCGAACGCAACGGCACTCACAACCGCGACAATGAAGAGAACAATCAATGACGGGGTGCCGCTGCTGCCGTTCGATTCCCTGAAGGTGCGCGCGTCCAGCGGCAGCGCCGGCGCCCACGATGGTTTGAATAGCGTGACGCCAATTGCGTACACCGCATAAAGCCCGGCCAGGGTGATACCGGGAATGAACGCGCCCGCGTACATATCTCCGACCGACTTGCCGAGCTGATCGGCCATGATGATGAGCACGAGCGACGGCGGAATGATTTGCGCCAGAGTGCCGGAAGCGGCGATGACGCCGGTTGCAAACCGGCGGTCGTACCCGTAGCGAAGCATAATGGGGAGCGAGATCAAACCCATCGAGATGACCGACGCTGCAACGACCCCGGTAGTTGCCGCGAGCAATGCGCCGACAAAAATAACAGCGAAGGCAAGGCCGCCGCGCAGGGGGCCGAACAGCTGACCGATGGTATCTAACAGGTCCTCGGCCATGCCGCTTCGTTCGAGGATCAGACCCATGAATGTGAAGAATGGGACTGCGAGCAGGGTGTCGTTGGACATGACACCCCATATGCGCTCAGGCAATGCCTGAAAGAGGGATTGCTGCAGCAACCCCAGATTTATGCCGACGAGCCCGAAGAAGATACCGATCGCGGCAAGCGAAAATGCGACCGGGTAGCCGAGCAGCAGCACCACAATCAGCGCCGCAAACATGAGCGGCGCCATGTTCTGCGTTATGAACGCGATCATGTCGGCGCTCCGCGTTGTTTGCGAATCTCTTCGGCGAGTTGCTCCTCGGCGCTTGGCCCTTCCTGCTCTTCCGATGGGTCCGCAATCAAGCCAAGAAGAAACGCCACCCGCTTAATGAGTTCGGACAACCCTTGCAGAATGAGGAGCAGGAATCCAATCGGGACCAGAAGTCGCGCCGGCCAGATTACGAGGCCGCCCGCATTGCTGGAAACCTCATGCCGCTGATAGGTGTCGACGAAGACCGGCCACGACAGCCACATGATCGTGACCGCCATGGGCAACAGAAACAATATTGTGCCGAAGATGTCGATCCAGGCCTGAACGCGTTTTGAAAACCGCCCCGTTACGACGTCGATGCGAATATGCTGGTTATGGAGGAGCGTGTAGCCGGCGCAGAAAAGAAAGATCGCGGAAAATAAGTACCACTGTATCTCGAGCCAGGCATTCGAGCTCATGTTGAATGCATAGCGGATGACCGCATTCCCGGCGCTGATCAGAACTGCAACGAGAACCAGCCAATAGGTCAGGCGGCCGATCTTTTCGTTAAGCCCGTCGATTGCACGCGAAATCTTGAGCAGCGTTTCCAAGGCATCCTCCGCAGGCTCGTTTCTTCTGGCCGAGGTCATGATACGCAAAACCCGGCGGCATGGCTCAAAAACCCTGCAGTTATTCGCCCGGTCAGTTCAGCCTTTCCGTCCCCTAACCAACCGGCACAGTAGCCGCAGGCAAGAATGCTAAAATTAGTAATTTAGGGCGGCAGCGCATGTATTCCGAGCAAGAATCGATAGCCAGCTTCGACCCTGAATTGTGGTGGGCACTCGAGCGCGAAACCCAGCGCCAGGAGGACCACATCGAGCTTATTGCGTCCGAGAACTATGCAAGCCGGCGCGTGCTCGCGGCGCAGGGCTCGGTACTCACCAACAAATACGCCGAGGGCTACCCGGGCAAGCGCTATTATGGCGGCTGCCAATTCGTGGATGTTGTCGAGCAGCTTGCGATCGATCGCGCGCAGGAATTATTCGGCGCTGAGTATGTGAATGTGCAACCGCATTCCGGCTCGCAGGCGAACTTTGCTGTGTACTCGGCCGTGCTGCATCCGGGCGATACCATACTCGGCATGTCGCTGGCGCATGGCGGCCACCTTACGCATGGCGCCACAGTCAATATCAGCGGCAAGCTTTATCACGCCCTCACTTACGGTCTTGATCCGACGACTGAAGCGATCGACTATGATCAGGTCGATGAGCTCGCGCGCCTGCACCAGCCGAAACTGATCGTTGCCGGAGCTTCAGCTTATGCGCTAGCCATAGACTGGCGGCGCTTTCGCGAAACAGCGGACAACATCGGCGCATTGCTGATGGCAGATGTCGCTCACTACGCTGGCCTCATCGCCGCGGGGCTTTATCCGAGTCCCGTTGGTATTGCAGATTTCGTAACGAGCACGACGCACAAGACATTGCGCGGCCCGCGCGGCGGCCTGATACTCGCGGGCGCCGAGCACGCGAAGGTTCTAAACTCGTCGATCTTTCCCGGCAGCCAGGGCGGTCCGCTCATGCATGTCATCGCCGCGAAGGCAGTCGCGTTCAAGGAAGCGCTGGCGCCGGAATTCAAAGTGTATCAGCAGCGGGTGATCGATAATGCGCGTGCCATGGCCGAGGCGTTGCAACGCCGCGGTTTACGCATAGTGTCCGGCCGCCCCGATTGCCACATGTTTCTGGTCGACTTGACGAGCAAGCGCGTGACCGGCAAAGATGCAGAGGAAGCATTGGGACGCGCTCACATCACAGTCAACAAGAATGCGATTCCCAACGATGCGCAGAAGCCGGCTATTACGAGCGGCATCCGGCTTGGCTCACCGGCGATTACCACGCGCGGATTTGGCACTGATGAAACGGCAGCGCTCGCTGACCTGATCGCCGATGTGCTCGAGGCGCCCGAAGATGAACAGGTCATATCGCGCGCAGGTGAAGCGGCGAAAGCGCTCTGCGCAAGATTTCCCGTATATGGATAAGGAGTCAGAATTCGGGAGTGCCGATCGGAAATGCAGGATATAGGATCCTGGAATCAGGATGAATGGCGGCCGGCCCTGGCTGCAGGGCTTTATCTTGCATCGCTGATTCCTGAATTCGGATTCCCGCACCCTTCTCTCTAACCGCATGCATTGCCCCTTCTGCAAAGCTGTCGACACCCAGGTCATCGATTCGCGCGTGAACGACGACGGCGACAGCATCCGCCGGCGCCGGCGGTGCGCCGCATGCAATAAACGATTCACCACTTACGAAACGGTCGAATTGCGCATGCCGCAGCTCGTGAAGCAGGACGGCAGTCGCACAGAGTTCGATCTCGACAAGCTGCGCACGGGCTTCATGCGTGCATTACACAAACGGCCCGTCCCGACACCGCTTGTCGACGATGCAGTCGCCACTATCACCCAACAGGTATTGGCGCTGGGCGAACGCGAAATCGAGTCGCGGCGCATCGGCGAGATGGTTATGAAGGAGCTGTATAAGCTCGATAAGGTCGCCTATATTCGCTTCGCATCCGTATACAAGAGCTTCCAGGACGTCGATGACTTCCAGGACGCCATCAAAGAAGTGCAGAAGCCATCGGCCAGGAGCAAGTAACAGCACCGGCTACTCCATGATCGATGCAGTCGACCTCGAATTCATGGCACGGGCACTTAAACTTGCTGAGCTCGGCTTGTACACGACCACACCGAACCCGCGCGTCGGCTGCGTAATCGTGCGCGACGGCATGGTCGTCGGCGAAGGGTGGCATGAGCATGCGGGCGGTGCGCATGCAGAA
>Ga0070673_100000685_pt1 | contig 18713 bp, 9 predicted proteins | sample KBSM23metaG_FD_65342 | JGI IMG/M metagenome (GOLD analysis project Ga0070673, IMG submission 65342) | Miscanthus rhizosphere microbial communities from Kellogg Biological Station, Michigan, USA - KBS M2-3 metaG | ecosystem: Host-associated > Plants > Roots > Rhizosphere > Soil ... | reverse complement strand
GGCTATGTCCATGTTTATTTAAGTCAATATTCTCGAGCTATCACTTTTTTCAACAAGGCACTTGAACTTCAAAAACGCGTATCGATTTCTGAGGCAATAAATACGCTACGGCGTCTCGAAGCAACAACGCTGAACAACCTTGGTGAAGCGCAATACTCTCTTGGCGAGCTGAAGAAAGCGATGGATTACTTCAATAAGGCACACACGTTGTGGGTTGCTGCCGGTGATCGACGCGGTCAGGCGCTGGCGGAATTGAATATCGGTTATGTGTATTACGACATGGGTGATGCCGAGGCCGCGGCAGCACACTATGAAAAATCTCTACCGCTGTGGAAAGTGACTGATGAACGCCGGGGTGAAGCATTGACTAAAACGGCGCTCGGCGGGATCCACTCTTTCGTCGGCGAACGCCAACTCGCGCTGGACGCGCACAACGAGGCGATGCGGACTCTTCAGCTCATCGGAGACCGCCAGGGACAGACTGCCGCGCTTAATGGACTTGGTCGAGTTTATGAAGAGTCAAACGATCTCAAATCGGCATTGGACAATTACGAACAAGCATTGCAGTTGTGCCAGGGGATCGGAAGCCGCGAGTTTGAGGCGCTCGCTGAGGTTTACGTCGGCCGGGTCTATCAAGCGATGGCTGATCTGCCGACGGCACTCAACCACTTTCAGCGAAGCATCTCGCTCAGTCGCGCAGTCCTTAACAAACGCTTAGAAGCTTATGCACAGAAGGGCATCGCAACCATCTTCGACCGCCAAGATCAGCAAGCCAAGGCATTAAACCTGCTGACCACTGTGCTGCGGCTATACCGTCAGATCGGTGATCGGCGCGGTCAGGCTCAAACGCTAAACAGTATCGGTCTTATTTACCAGTCATCACATAAACCCGCGGTGGCGAAAAACTACTTTCGTCAAGCATTGTCGTTCAACCGTGCGGGCGACGATCGCTCCGGCGAAGCGGCAACGCGATTTAATATCGCACGGGCAGAAAGAACTTTGGGCCTGCTCAATGACGCACTCATGGAGATAAAGGAAGCGATGAAGATCGTCGAATCTCTAAGATTGAGTCTTGCCCGTTCTGAGCTGCGCTACTCCTATTTTGCGTTGATACAAGAGTACTACGCTTTCTATATCGACTTATTACTTCAGCTTTACAAGCAGCACCCAGACCAACAACTCCTCGTGGCCGCCTTTGAAGCAAGTGAGAGTACGCGGGCGCGCTCCCTGCGAGAAATACTTATTGAAGCGAAGATCGATATTCGAGAAGGTGTATCAAACGAATTGCTCTCGCGCGAACGTGAGTTGCAACAGCAGCTCAGCGCCCGGGCAAAGTACTACTTGCGGTTGAAGAACAGTCAACGCACGGAAAGCGAAGCAAGAGAGATGGAGAAAGAGCTTCGACAGTTAACAAATGAATATTCGGAGGTAGAAGCACAGATCCGGGCACAGAGTCCGCGGTATGCTGAGTTGACGCAACCAAGTTTGCCTGACACAAGATCGATTCAGACAAAGTTACTGGACGATCAAACCGTGTTGCTGGAGTACCTGTTGGGTGAAGAGAAGAGTTACGTCTGGCTGGTCAGCCACAACTCACTCCAGGTTTACGAATTGCCCAACCGTGCGGAACTCGAAGCCACCACCAAAAAATTCTACGAACTCATAACCGCCCGTCAACCGATCGCGGAAGAAGACACGGCCGCTTATGAGAAGAGAGTTGCCGATGCTGATGCTCAGTATTGGAAACAGGCGGCATTACTCAGCAATGTCCTGCTTGGTCCAGTGGCAAGCCGGATTTCCGGAAAGCGATTGCTGCTCGTCAAGGATGGCGCGCTGCAATACATCCCTTTCGAAGGGCTGCCCGAGCCCGGTCCCGCAAACAGCACTGGTTCAACCGAGCCTGCGCCGTTGGTCCTTGCACACGAGATCATTACCCTGCCTTCCGCTTATACTCTTTATTCCTTACGACAGGAAAAACGTTCCTCAGTGATGCCTGACAAGCTGCTTGCTGTATTTGCCGATCCGGTCTTTTCTGAGACTGATCCCCGCGTTAGACGAAAAGAAGGATCTGTGGCAATTAAAAATCAGGACGAAGCTCAGATGGTTCCGGTCAAAATCTCTGAGCGTGATATTTCAGCCTCTAATCGACCCTCGTTTTCTCGTTTACCTTCAACTAAGCTCGAAAGCGACGCGATCATGGAGCTTGTTTCCGGCGATCAAGGTGTGGTGGCTAATGGTTTTGACGCGAGCCGCGCACGGCTGTTAAGTAAAGATCTGGACCGCTGTCAGATTGTGCATTTTGCCACGCACGGAGTTGTTGATAGTGAGCATCCCGAACTTTCAGGAATCGTTTTGTCAATGGTTAATAAGGATGGCGGTCCTGAAGACGGTTTTTTTCAACTCCACGATATCTATAATTTAAAACTATCCGCCAGGTTGGTAGTGCTGAGTGCCTGCAATACGGGGCTGGGGAAAAATGTTCGCGGCGAGGGTTTCATCGGTTTGGGGCGGGCATTCATGTATGCTGGAGTTCAAACTATCGTCGCAAGTCTTTGGAAAGTAGACGATAACGCAACCACCGAATTGATGCGTAATTTCTACGATGCAATGCTCAATCAGAACATGTCGCCCCCCGCGGCTCTAAGGGCGGCGAAGGAGAAGATGTGGAAACATCCACGCTGGCACCACCCATTCTACTGGGCGGCATTTGTAATCCAGGGCGAATATGCAGGAAACATAAGGCGGGAGACCGATGGATCTTCAGTGTCAGCGAAACTCGGAGTGATAGGAGCGTTAGTTATCGTAATCATAGGCGCCGGTTTTCTCATACGGAGAGCGCGACGACACACCTGTTAGAGCGAACCCATTGAAGAATGCATAGACACCTCAATCCGACAAAAGAAGAGTTTGACAGTCTGATGACCTGGCTCGCTTCTAATGGGGAAGATCCTGGCTGGAAGTACGAACACATTCATCAGAGCTTGGTGAAGGTGTTTAGTTGGAACGGATGTAGGGATCCTGAGGATTTGGCTGATGATGCTATTGACCGGGTCACGAGGAAGGTACCGGAAATAATGGTCAACTACTCAGGTGACCCCGCGCTCTATTTCTATGGCGTGGCCAAAAAAATGGTGCAGGAATGTCGTCGGCAAGGCATCCTGAGCATCGAATTGCAGTCGCTCGAATCGCACTTATCCGCGGGTAACAACCATCAAACGGGCAATTCTGACGAAATCGATCGAAAGTTCGAATGCCTGGAGAAGTGCATTCAGGAATTGCCGCACGAGAGTCGGGAACTCATCCTTAATTACTATCAACACGAAAAACGAGCGAAAATTGACTTTCGCCGGCAGATTGCCGAAAAAATGGGTATCGACGTCGAAAGTCTGCGATTAAAGGCATTTAGGATCCGGGGTTCCCTTCATAAATGTATAGAAAAATGCCTGGGGACAGTTGCTTTGGTGCAATGAATTCTCGCCGGAGACATACTAAATAAGGGCGGCAAATGAGCGGCGTCAGAATGAATGAACATGACGAAGAGCAGAAAAGGATCCGGCACTACCTTTTAGGGCGGCTGAACGAGGATGAGCGTGAACTCCTTGAGGAAAGAATTTTCACAGATTCCGCCTTCTTCCAACAGGTTCGGATGATGGAAGAGGAATTGGTGGAGGATTACGTTTTCAAGATTCTTCCCCCGCAAGATGCGGAGGGGGTTGCCCAACGGTTGTTGTCAACTCCCGAGCAGATTGAGTACTGGGAAATAACCAAAGGTGTTAAAAAGTATTCCGATAGCGTCCGCAGACAAGACGCGCGAACATCAGGTTTCCGTGTCTTAAGTTATCTTCAGTCGGTTTGGGCCTTACCCATCGCTGCTACGATGATCGTTGTAGTGATCGCGGGTGTTTGGATGATGCGAGCGAGTTCACTGGAACGGACAGTGGCTGCACTAAATGCCCCCGGCCGGGTTGCGGGCACGTATTCTGACTTCCCGCTAGAGCTGCCGGCCCTCAGACTCCGCTCCGGGCCTCAAGCAAATACACCGGAACAGCGAATCGCTTTGCCGAAACAGGTTGATGTGGTGCAGATCCGCCTGCCAGTCGAAGTTGGTACTTATACTAACTATCAAACGACTCTCATCAGAGAACCTGACTCGACCCTGTTCACGCTCAACGACCGTTTGCCGATCGACGCCGGAAATCGAAAATTACTCGCTATCAGGGTTCCCGCCGATGCTCTTGTTCCCGGAGAATATCGTCTGGTCGTGAAAGGAAGTACGGACGACAGACGCTTCGACGATCTCGGAATATACCTTTTTACTATCTTGTAACCTTCAACCGGCGGGGTTTCATGCCTAACCCATCAAGAGCAACCTCAAATTTCCATGCGCTGCTGATCGGCATTGATAAGTACCTCGAGAACGAACTCCCGGACGGCTGCTACTACCGGGATCTTTCCGGATGTGTGCGCGACATCAAGCACATCGAGAGATTTCTACTCACTACGCTTGGCGTACCAAGTAAAAACATTATCCAACTCACGGCCACTGATAACGGTTCAACGAAACCTGCCGAGCCACGCAAGTTGTGGCCGACATACGAGAACATAGTTGCTGGTTTTCAAGCGTTGACGCGCAAAGCCAAGGCTGGTGATCAAATCTATATTCACTATTCAGGACATGGTGGAATAGTAAAGAGCCTTGTGCCTGAGCTTAAATCCAACGGCCTCGACGAGTCGCTGGTGCCAACGAATATTGGCTATTCAGAAGCGCGGTACTTGCGCGACATCGAGATGGCGAAACTGTTGTTCGCAATGGCGGACCGGAAGATCTCAGTGACGATGGTCCTCGACTCATGTCATTCAGCCGGGATGACGCGTGGCCCGGATGCGAGAATCCGTGGCTTGGGATCGGTCGATACAACTCCGCGGCCGACAGACAGTTTAGTTGGAAGTATTGACGAGTTGGCTGAAGCCTGGCGTCAGACGGAAGGAGAAAAATCCCGCGGTTTGAGCGGAGCGCCATGGCTGCCCGCCTCTGAAGGAATAGTAGTGCTGTCAGCATGTGGTCCATCAGAACTGGCCTACGAGTATGCGTTCGATGGTGTCGAGAGTAATGGCGCTCTCACGTATTGGTTTCTGAATTCTCTCGGAGAACTTGGCCTTAACCTCAATTACAAACAACTCCACGATCGCGTCGTGGCAAAGGTTCATAGTCACTTTGCGAACCAAACGCCGCATCTCGAGGGTGATGGTAACCGAATTGTTTTTGGTATGGACCGAGTTCCTGTTTCTTATACCGCAGTTGTCATGGAGGTTGACCCGGACAAAGGTCGAGTTTTGCTGAACGGAGGTCAGGCTCAGGGCCTTCGCCGGGGTTCGGAGTTCGCAATCCATTCACTTACCAAGGACGGTCAGGATGATCCGCGAGAGCGTCTTGGCTTAGCCACGATCGATAGTCTTGGAGCAACTGATTCGTGGGCCAAATTCAGCAGCACGATCGGGGGCGTTGATATTGTCAAACAGGGCGACCAGGCAGTTTTAATTAATCCGAGTTCAATTCAATTGCTCAAAAACGTAAGACTGCTCAAAGAGTCAGGTAAAACAGGTGTTTTGAAGAAACATCAGGGAACGCTCGATTCAATTCGTGACGCTATTAAACGTAGTGCCCGGTTGAAACTCGTTGGCAACAAGAATTCAGCTAGTTACCAGGTCGCACTCAGCAAACATGAAGAAATTGAGATCCTCGATTCTGCGGGTAAGAACCTGACAACCAACGTCCCCGTAACTGAAACGGCGATCACTACAGTTATCAACCGGCTCGAACACCTCACGAAATATCACGCCATTCAGGAACTCGATAATCACGACACGCAATCACCACTGGCACGAAAGCTGTTGGTGGAGTGGGTTGGCTATCAGAATGAGTTTGAGTATGGCTTGAAACCGGACCCGATACCTTTCGGTTCAAGAAATAAAACTCCAACGGTAAGAGTTGGCAACTGGGTATTCTTTAGGATTAAGAACCTGTCGGACAGCTTGCTGAATGTGGCCGTGCTTGATTTGCAACCAGATTGGGGAATTAGTCAGGTCCACCCAGTGCCGCCACTGTGGTTTGTTGAGTTAGAGCCGGGTTGCGAAGAGTTGGTCTCGCTTCTTTCGGATCTCCCTGAAGGTTGTAAAAACGGTCGAGACATTTTGAAGATCTTTGCGAGCCTTGGTAGCGCAAACTTTCGTTGGCTGCAATTGCCGAGTCTCGATGGCGGGAAGCGTGGACCAAAGGACGAAATTGGTGAACCATCCGGATTGAATCTGCTACTTGACGCTATCAGTGACGATAAACCAACGGTGCGCAACCTCAGCCCCGCTGCGTACCCAAGCCGCGGCTGGACCACATCTCAAATTGAACTGAATATTACCAGCTAAGACCTTCCTTGAATGAACTCTACTATCGACAAACTCGCCAACAGATCTTTTGTTCTTCTCCGTGCCGAGTGGTCGGTGGAAAAGAGCCGGCAGCTCCTTGATTGTGTCGACTCAACCCATGTCATAGTGCGACGGGGCGTCATGCCGAGCGGCTACTTCCTGTTTCAAAGACGAGAGCTCATTGATTTAATCGAAACACCGACGCCGTCCGACACACTCGACAGAGCATTGAATTTGGAAGACTCGCGCGCGACTTCCCTGTTGGAAAGCTGCGAGATTACGAAAGACGCGCCGGAGCGTTATGTCGTCACCGAAGAAGGCAATCTCGTAGGTTTCTTCGACGCGACATATCGCCCGCGCATAAAGCGCGGAAGCAAACGTAACCTCAAAACACTAGCTTCGACTATCACTGCATCGCTCGTGGCGGAACTTACCGAAAGAATCGCAACGGGGGAGACTGTTTCACTGCTGGTCTATATCTCACCAGGTTTCACGGACGGTGCATTGCCCATTCCCTTGAGTGAAGGCGAGGAAGTGGATGTCTTAGTTCAAGTCAAACGCGGGTTCGTCATTGAAGAAAAGGTCGAAGGACGATTGACTCTCCGCGGTAAGCAAGAGACGTTACCCTTACAATTCAAACTCAAAGCCGTAACCAAAGGTAAGGGCCTCATCCGCGTGTTTGCCTTTCATAAGGGCCAACCTCTCGGCGTAGTTTCCTTATCTCCGAACATTATGGAAGCGAATGCCGGCGTGAGCGCTGCGCCAATTAGAAATGATCAGCCGCTATCACTGACGAGTGTCTGTCTTCCCGACCTGTCTCTGTTTATCGTAGAAGAAACCATCAATGGTGTTCCCGCTATCAGTCTAAGGTTGACAGCGGCCGACGCCAGGCTTGGCTTGAATTTAAAAAAGTACGGCCCGGTGTGTTTACGCGTTGATCCGTTTCACTACTTCCAGGAGTTCTTCAAGGATATTGAGAATCTACCCCTGCGCAGCAGCGAGCTGAGGAGCGTCGCCGCGGCTCGCCTGGCGGCCAAAGGAACAACTCTGTTTGAGACACTCATGCCCGAAACCTTGCGGGCCGAGATCTGGAAACTACGCTGGAACATCAAGTCAGTCGAGGTGCAGTCCGAAGAACCATGGGTGCCGTGGGAGATGTGCAAGATGTCCGGCGAAGAAGATGGGCGCGTAGTTGAAGGCCCGTTCTTTGCCGAGGCTTTTAACATCACGCGGTGGCTGCCCGGAGTGCCGCGCAAACAGAAATTATCGCTCCAGAACGTCGCGGTCGTTGTTCCTCAGGATTCCGGACTTCAATACGCACAAGAGGAGCGTGATTACGTGCTGTCTCTGTCACAAACAGGCGCTCGGGTTAGTCCTATTCCCGCAACCTTCCTTGATGTGCGCAGCGCGCTTGCGAGCGGCGACTACGACGGCTTGCACTTCAGCGGCCATGGCATTTTCCGTGATGCGGACCCGAACAGGTCAGCGATGATCCTTGAGAAGGGTGGAGACTTGACGCCCGAGGACCTCAGCGGCGTAGTCCGGAACCTGGGACGCTCACAACCCATTGTTTTCTTGAACGCTTGCCAGATCGGGCGCGGTGGTATGTCGCTCACGGACATTGGCGGATGGGCCAGTCAATTCCTGCGCGCCGACGCCGGTGCTTTTATCGGTACCTACTGGTCGGTCTATGACAAGCCTGCTTACAACTTTGCACGGGCTTTTTATGATGGGCTGCTTCAGGGCAGGCCAATCGGGGAGGCAGCAAGAGAAGCACGGTCAGCAATCAAAGCGATTGGCGACCCGACATGGCTGGCATATACGGTCTTCGCCGATCCATTGGCACGGTTAACGGAAACTACTGAAGAGCACAGTTGAAAAGTGAAACCTAAACGTCAGCGGGAGCACGAAGATCGAGCGGCCGTGTTCCTCCATGCAGGACAACTGCCGCCCAGTATGACGGGTCGCGGAATAGGGTTCCGAACTCGCCCTTAATACAGGCGAGCTGAACCTTTTGCAGTGCCTCACTTGTCGATGCTCCGGCAGCAAGTGCCTCATATAACTTATCCATAAAGCGTTCCGCCAACTCATCATCAAGTGGCCATAGGCTGCCAACTACAGCGCGTGCGCCGACCCGTAAAAAAGTTTCAGGCAAACTGATGATCCAGCGGCCGGGCAGAATGAAATTGTCAGCCGACCAGCAACTCGAAAGAATCGCCAGTTCGAGCCCCGACAGGTTTAGTTGAGAAAGCTCGCGCAAGCTGATGCGTTTAACTTCGCCTTCCTTTGACACAATCAAGAGCCCGGAATCCGAGGGCGCATCAGGACAAAACTCACCGTGACATGCGATGTGGAAGAAACGCGCTTCGGGCAAGCGGCTGAGGATCGCATGTTTGTCCGTCTTGACGTCGATTGCGTCGACACCCATTGAAGTGAACCATTTGAGCACTTGTCGCCGCTCGTCATCGGCGCCCGGCAATGGATCGAGTTCCGGAGCACCGTGCGGCACTGACACTGCCAACACGCCATGCGCCTTCGAAGGCACGCGCACTCTCGGAAGCCATTCGTTTGAGACCGTTACTGCGAAATCCTCCACGAGGTACTTAGTCGCATCACGCTCGTGTTGAATGGCAGCAAAAGGTATCCCGTGCAAAATGTCATCTGGTACAAAGGTGAGAGAACGAGTGCGCGGGGGTATCGCGGCAAGCAATGCCGGCAATTGCAAAGCTTCGCTGATGGCCTTTAATGTACGGGAGGCTTTCGCACTTTGATCATTCTTCAGAGCCTGGTGATACGTGCTCGTTAACTCGCGCAGTTGTAGACGGGTCACGCCGACGAGCGCAAAATCGACGGACAGCCAACCGACGCGCACAATCAGCGTTCGATCAGGTAAGACCAGAAATGAGACGGTGTTCTGTCCCCGTGGGTGGCGAAAGACACGAAGCAGTGTGGCAATTTTCGACGTCGCAATCTTCTCCAGCTCATCCGCGCTGTTTTCGCTGGCGCGCTGCATCACGGCTGCTTTATACAGATTTAATTGGTCCAACAGCGTCGCCATTCGCAGTGTAAGCTTGATTCGCCGCCATGGTCCGTAGAGCCGCGCAAATCCTCGGGCCGAATATATAGTCCTCTTTATTTGCGCCACTCGGTTTAACTCACCGGCCAGATAGCGCTCGGCCTGAGTCCACTTGTTGAATTGATATATTGCCCGGTCACTACCCTTAAGTGTCTCGACGAGTGCTCGATTGATCTCGTTCGCCTCGCGTGCGATCCGCTCCGATTCCGCAACGGCTCCAAGTCGTGCGTGACACCATTCGAGACAACACAAGCACTGCCATAGTTCCGGTTTAAGATCCATCTGCCGTACGATCTTGATGACTTGTTCGAAGCCGTCGCGTGCTGACTCAAAATCCCCTTCATAGTAGGCCAACATACAATCAAGTACGGCGAGTCGCTGGTGTATGAGCAGTGAATCCGTGGGCTGGTCTGACCTGAGGAAGCTCAGCTCCATTTCACGCAGATACGATCGGGCTGCGGTCCAGTCGCAACGACCCAGGTGCCAGTAGAAACCGAGTGCACGTTCCTCGAGTAATGTGAGGAAATTAGGTGAGCGAGGAAGATCAAACGGATTCAGAGCTACGGGGGATTGGCCCATCATTTCGGGGGGCGCTGCTGCGTCCTGCATCTCCGTCACGGAATATGCTATCGCCACGCCTGAGACTAATGATTGACCACGTTCTGCAGCAAACCGGATCAGAAACTGCGCGCGGGTTTCGAGTGCCTTCTCATCACTTCTCAATGCAAACTCTTTGACGCGCTGACATAGTTCGGTCGCGCGAGCGGTTTGATTCAAAAAGATCAAGACATAAGCGAGATTAAGGGACGCCTTCGCGTGTGCATGTTCGAAATTGGTGGAACCACACAGTTGCAATACGCGCTCCAATCTCGCCTTCGCCTGCCCTAAGTCACCACGCAATAGATCAATCCTGGCCTGGATTTCTAATGACTGAACTTCATAACCGATGTAGCGCGGTTCACTGATTGTCGGCGGTAACATCTTCAGTGCCAGCGAAGCGCTGAGGAGATCTCCTCGTTCGAGATAAGCGGCGGCTAAAGAAAGAGTGAGCGGAAGATCTGCCTCTTGTGCGGCACGTTCGAACTGCGCATGCACCAAGCCCCGTTTCAGCAGTGCTATGGCGCGTTCGTAGTGACCTTCAGCGGCTGCGATGCGACCAACTACAAGATAGAGGCTCGCAAAAAAGACTGAATGGTGATCAGCGCTCGTTTTGGGCCACTGCCAATTTGATTCCCACCTGTCTAAGCTCTCAACTCCAAACTCAGGCTCGAGTTCATACAGTTTTGCTTCCGGGCGCGCGCTCAAACCGGTGAGCGTCTCGCGCGCGACATAGAACAGGCCGCGTGTCGTTGCAATCGAAGCAAGCTTCAATGAGACGAAGTCGGCTTCGAAAATACGTCTGCTGTGCTTGAAATCATTGCGAATTTTAGTGAGGAGTTGCTGGGCTCTTTCTTCTTGACCAAACAGGTAGGCGATGTCTGCCATGCGCTCGAGCGCTACGGCAGACCGCCATGTTGGTCCAAGTCCTGAGGCGAGCTGATCGAGCAGGACCTCACGATAAGCATCTCTTGCGTTCTCAAAGTCACCACCCTCGAACGCCGCCTCGGCTTGTTCAAATAAGTCGGCTGATATTACTCGCATCGGCCCTCACGCGATCTCAATTTCCGCCGGGCACGGGCCTGACAATGTAGACGTAGCAATTCGGAGCTTCACTGTCACAACGCTGCGGGTTATAACGAATGTAATGCTGCGCGGCTCTAACGAACGTGTTGTAATTGGACAAATTCCATGTGCTATGGGTGTTCAACTCCTGCAGCGCGCCTGGACGGAAATGACTGACATCGTTGAGCGGAACTCTCAACACCTCGACGCGACGAAGCGAGATCAACTGGCCCATAGACGCTTCGCCTTGCGGGGTGAAGACATTAACGTTCGCAAACCCCGGTGAGTCCGGCAGGTATATTGGTTCACCGCGCGATATAGCGATTTGCAACTCCTTCGCACCTACGACCTGTCCCTTCGGAAGCGATGTTGTACGTAAACCCAGTTCGAGTTCCCCGTTCTTCGTGAAGGAAATTATCTCGCCAGACTTCTGGCTGTATTGGTTCCAATCCGCGAAATCGGCGATGCGGCGAAGATTAGCTTGCTGTTCCGCACCGATAGTGTTCTGTAGCCGGAACTCAACCTCGTTGAAAAACTTCTCCGCATTTTGGAGAGGCCGGCTAATAGTGTTGTTCAACGCTTCGGCAGCAGCGGTCACCTTCTTCGACCCTGCCTCCAACAATGCTCGTTGATAAGTCAGCTCTGGCACGTTGCCGTGTACGTCGATCAACCGGCTTGTTTCCGCAAGTGCTTCGTCGAAGTGTCCTTGAGTGATCAATCGATTGTTGCGCTCGATTCCGTCGGCCATGATGCGATTAAGTTGGTTGCGGAATGCAGCCGGATCGCGCGTCAGTTTGTTAGCCAATTCGCGGTACTGCCCTGCCTCGAGATTGCGCGCGACCACCAGGTCGTCGGGGCTGAGGCCACTTGTGGCGAGTCGCGCTAGATCAACCCGCAAGTTGGCAGGAATATCCTCGACGCGAACGTATAGATCGTCTACTCCGTCACGAAACGCTTTTACCTTTACGTCGCCGCGTTCGACGAGGAACTCTTTGGAACCCTTCGGTAATTCCTGAGCGCAGCACTCCATCACGACGCCGTCGCCACCCTTCGCTGGGTTGATCTTGATATAGCCGCTGCTGCGAAGTTCCGCTTGTACAGCCTGTTTGTCTAACCAGGCGATGTCGATAGGTTTTACGTCATTGCCTATGCCGGCCACGCGGGCTTGAAATCCTTTGGTAATCGTTGCGCTTTCAGAATCAGCTCGAGCGAACTTGATCCATTGGTCTGTACCGCGCAACTTCACGAAATAACGATTGTTGTCGACAATAATGGTGCTATCAACTTCAGCGTTATTAGCAAGTAGCCTGGCTGGATTATCGGTTGTACTGAGTCGTCTTCCGAGTGACTGACCGAGATCTATGTCGCGACTTTGCCAACGGACGTTGTAGCCACCGGGACTTTTAGTAATTCGAAGATCGCCTAAGTCGCCGAGAACTCGCCCGCCCTCAGCCCGCGTACGCATTAAAAAGCCTTCCGATGTGCTGCGAATGGTGCGATCGAAACCGACGTTCTGTAATTCACCGAAGGCGTCCGTCAGTCTTGCGCTGGGCTTTGCTTTGGCGAGCGTGGAAACGGCCTCGTCGGAAAAGTTCTTGAAGGTAAATTCGGTAGCGTCGAGAGTTCGCAAACGGCTGGCGGTGGTCAGATCGGAGCGGAGCGCGTCCATCCCTGCGCGACGGGTAGCAGCCGGGAGCAGTTCTAGCTCCGCGGAAGTCTCCGCCGCTTCTGTAACGGCGGTCCGGCTGGCAAGGGACACCCCGCCTTCCCAGGTTATTCCGCCGAACGCAGGAAACAAATCTGACTTTATGATGTCGAGCGATTCATTCTCACCACGAGCATCGGCTTGCTTATCAAACTTGATCTTGTCCCAGTTTCGGAAGGTAAGTTCAGGATGCTTGTCCTTCCACTCCGTGAAATAGTTGACGCGTGTAACTGGTACAGCACCGGGAGCGTTGTCAGCCAGAAAGCCTAAAAGGGTCGTCTGTTCCTGTTCGTCCAGCCAGTTGATTAAGACACTCCATTTTACTATCTCATTCAGACGTTCATACTGTGGTTCATACCGGGCGATCTCTTCGTAGTGATCGTTCCACCAATTAATAAACACTCTGTGGAATATATTCGGCTCCGGATCAGCCAAATCGTCGCCGGTTACCAGGTTACTTGGGTGAGCGAAGACCCGTGTTGAGTTACGGGTGAAGAGCAGGCTTTGCTTTTCGTCGGCAATCTGGAACCCCGACGTAAGAGGAGCCAGCCAGAGACGTGATTCCGGTGCGCGATCAAGTTCATTCTTGTGAGTATTGGAAACCTGTATCCCGGAAGTGGGAAACCCAGGAATACGATCGTGGCCTGGCGAGCTTTGTACCAAATCGAACGACCAGAGCTTCATGAGCAGATCGGTGTAGAACAGGACCATGCCTGTCTCTGTTCCCGCCAGGTGTTGTCCTTCATACCGCGCCGTCTGGTAGCTGTTATCCCAGAAAAGTTGGTACAGGTACTTTTGGCAATTGGAACTGTTGTTAGTTTGATCACAGCCAGAATACAAAGTTTGAGCGAATTCCAACTCGTTGATGTGGGCTTCATCCCGCGATTGAGGCTTGCGAGCAAGGATCTCTCGCGCCTTCGACACAGGCTCAAGCGGCAGGTATGGAGCGATGTCCGATCCTAAGCGCCCTGCGATCTTGTTCATGTCGAGTCGCGGGTCGAGTGAGAAGCCGCAGCCCTGATACTCTTTCAATCCCTGTTGACCGCGCCAGATCGCGGCGACTTCTTCGAGCCCGATGTGCCCGTACGGCAGTTCACCGTTTCCAAGCTCGCGCAAATGCTTACGCCCTCCCACTTTCAGACCGGTGGACGACTTCGACGCATACGTGAGGTCGTCCGTCATCTCCATAAAGGCACGGAGTTCGTCGAGATTTCTGATTTCACTTTCGTGATAACCATAGCGTGGTGTGAACAACTCTTTCCCCGGGAGGTTATCGCGCCGGGTGATGCGGGCAGAGTTTTGGCCGGGTGTCAATGTATACTCGAAAACAATAAACTCTTCGGGCAACGCGCCGAGATTCTTACGCTGCTCGTCCGCAACACGAGCCAGATTATCCCGCCGCGCAGCGGCTGCTCGCGGCGTGTCCGCTTCCCCTTCAGCGTTGCTTGGAATAAGAGCTACTACTTTGCCGTTGGCAATCACGCGAGAACGAGTTTCGCCATATTCGAAATTAGCAACGCGGCGCAGGTTCTCGTCGCGAATGGCCGGCAGATCATAAGTGGTTTCCGCCACTTCCTTCGGTGACAAACCCGACGAAGAGATGAGCGTCAACAAGCACCAGTCGCGCAGTTGATCGAGTCGCTGCCGTTCGCGATCTTTCATGGCCACTGGATCGGGTTGATTGGCGTTTATCTCAACTTCTTCTCCCCCGGAAAAGTTGATGATGCGCGATTCATTTACCGGAAACGAAGCGAATAGTGGTGTGATCGGAGTGCTCGTCTTCCGCACCGGTAAATAGAGGGCGGCGATGCTCGACAGGCCGAGAACGATTAGTACCAAGCTGCCGATTTTAAGAGCCTTCTTCATAACGATTCCTTTCGCGTCAGTCGATCAACCGTAAGTGAGAAGCGGCGGCGAGTGACTGGTAAATCTAATTCGAAGCGGAGTTGAGCAAATGTTTGTAACGTTGCAGCCGCACAGACTCGTTGTCCGCCGGATGCTCTCGCATGAACCAGCGGAGAAGCGCTTCGCTGTAAAGTCCTTCGACTTCAGTTTTCCTTGAGTCTCTTCCGATGACGGGTTGGTCCAGAAAACGTTCGGCTGCGTCCAGCATACCCGCGTAGTCTTGTTTCAGCCGCGCCTCATGAATTTGCTGATACGCAGTATCACGCACTCGGCGGTGCGACAATTCAGAAACCACGAGTCTCACACCGACCAACAACAACACGAGGGCAACTACGCACCGAACCTTGAGCAACTTGTCTTCACCACTGAAGAGCCAATAAAGAAATGGTTCACCACTACGACGGGACGCGACGGGCCGGAACAGTGTCGGATAATTCCTGATTTCAACTACCGGGTGGCTTGCGTCATTGTCATCAACTGGAGCGCCGTTCCCGTTTTTGTAGAGTCGCTTGTTGAGATAGGCGAAGACGCGTTCAGCTTCGAGAGAGTACAAGTGAGGATTGTCGTTTGATACGAGGCGCCACGCTGCGGGAATTCCCGCGGGTTCGGCGGGAGGTGCATGGGAAATCGTCTCGAAGGCGTCGACCAAAGCGAGTGGGCGATGGTCGATGCGCGCGAGTGGTTCCAAACCGGCACTCTCCCAAATGCGCCGGCCGCGCGCGACCCTGAGATCTTCCTCGACCGTCCGAGCCTCGTCTGAGCGTTTGTAACTTTCAGTGAGACGGAAGCCCTTTGCAGCTTCCCTTTGCATAGTCTTTAGTTCTCGTTTTGAAAGGGCGGAACGCTCTTCAGCCGGCGCGGCCATTTGAACGCGTATCTGTTGCATTTCGCTTTCAAGCTGCGCGCGAGTCTCTTCCGCCTCCGGAAAATCGGTCTTGTGAGTGAGCCCTGCCTGTATGTCGGCAAGTGCTTCAGCCAATTGCCCCGCTACCGCAAGTTTTTTCGCGCGCAGCCAGTGCAGTTCAGCGACACAGTCGATGATGAATAAGTTATGCGGGTAATCAAGACGTAACTTCTTCAACTTGTAGATAAAGCGGGCCAGGCGTGCCGCATCTTTAAGGTTGTGCGAAGAACGATCACCGTTCTTCAACATACAGTGTGCTTGTGCGGTATAGGTTGCGGCCAGTGCATTTTGATAGACGGTTTCTTCTGGAAAGCGGTGCAGCAGATCGCGAGAGAGATCCTCCGCGCGCTGCCATTCACGCGAACGTTCACTGGCCTTTATTTCGAGCAGCGTCGCCGGCCCGATCAATGTTTGTTTAGGCGACGTCTCGAGCTCGACTAGATCGGCATAGTCTCTCAAGTAACGTAGATGTAGAAACGCACGGCTATTCGCATCCGGTTCCGGAGCTTGGTCCAAATAGGAGTGCATCCACGCGCGATGCGTATCAATGACGACTTCATTGATGACGATGTGTGACAAACCCGTGGATGATTTCCGCAACGGAGCGTCCGCAGGTACGTCAATAGATTCAAGTACTATCGACCAAAACGCCGGGTCCAGCGTAGCCCGTTTAAACTGCCGGTAAGTTTGGCGCCAGAAAAAATCGGCGCGCTTGAAGCGACCCTCCATCTCAGCCTCAATCGACAGCCGATGAAAGAGGAAAAGCCGTGCGGCGCGACCTGCCGGATCGAGGCGGATGCCGCTCCAGCGTTGCAATGAATTGGTCCGTCGCCGGGCGAGCGCTAGCAAGCCGCGGCCTGGTTGTTGCGTATCGATCGACTGAGACGACGTGTCGTCGCCATGGCCCAGCACGTACATATCAGGCCCCACCACAGGAAACACGCGCGAACAGTTGTCGCTGGTTACAACAGAACTCATAGACCCCTCCTCGATGCTTGCGAGCATTGTTCACACCCTCAGCGGGGCTGTGCTTGCGAATTTTGATCTCTGGACACACGCTTCACACGAGCCTGACTCTTTTACGTGGGTGAGACATTTCCACAATAAGCAACTGCTGCACTGTCTGACATGGTTGAGGCATTCCCAGGCGACGCAATCGTTACACTGGATAGCGCAATCCTCGCAGCACACTTGCTTGCAGGTCGCGCACGTTCGCACCGCGCATAGACAACAAACGCTCGTCGTGCAATTGCCGCACATCAACCGGCAATCAGTGCATACCAAGTGAAGATTGGCGCAGCGATCGAGACCCACGGCCTGGCTGCAATTCGCACATTGCGACGCGGAACTAATATCGTGAGCTGTCGCGATTGCTGGTACTACACCGGGTGTGGGTTTAGGCTCGACGCTCACTGGAACGTCCGGTTGCAAGTCTCTCATTGCAGCGGCTGCCGCCACCGCCACGTCGACCTCGAGACCGTCTCGAAGTAGCACGACAGGTACGAGGTCTACATGGACCAGTGGTAATCGTTCAGCATTCTCAGTGGTCCATCGTGCAGCATCGCCGTTGCGGGGGCTTTGCAGGTTGTAGGCTTGAAATGAAATCATCTCGCCGATAAAGATGATTGTTCGATCGAGTGTCTGCCCGGCCGCTCCAATGTCCTCAGTGCAGATCGCCAGGTGGTCGATATTGGGGTGAAAGATCGGGGTGAGCATGACACAGCGCGGCATTTCACGCGGGTAATTTGGACCAAGTGAGATTTCGGCCCGGTGGACGTCCGACTCCTGCACCTCACCATTTGCTTCTACAAGACCCTTGAGGCGATATTCGACAACATACTTATCCGGCGGGCGACCCGAAGTTTCAGCGATGGAGATGTGTGGATGACCGTCAAAGATTACTTTGAGACGTTCATATTCGGCGTGCAACCTGCGAATTCTTGCGCTCATGTGATCTCCCTCGCAGTCTAGTTAACCCCTTTGAGATTGAAGACAAGCCAGCCAAGTGGCAGCACGACGGCATAGACCACGTCGATACCGAGCGCAATCAAGACCAGACCGCGCGTCGCCGGCACTAACTTGAGTTTTTGTTTCTTCGTCAGATACCAAATGAGTCCCACGAGAAAACTAATCGGGCTGGTACATCCGATAGCGCTAAAGAAGATGAGCCAGACGGCGCGCCTCCGATAGTCTTTTATCCATCTCTCTTCGGCAGGCTTTAAAAGATCGTCGCGCCCCATGGGACGGATGTCTTCAAAATGGGTGTGACAAAACTTACAGTCCAGTTCCGACACCGGTATTAATTCGGCACAAACGGGGCACTTCTTTTCGGCCACTCCCCAATACGTGACCACCTGGTCGTCGGCCTTCTTGGTTTCGACCATTTTTGAGCAGCCATAGACTGAGCATCCATTCAACTCTTCCCAGCAGTTTTGGTGGTGAGGAGCCGAGCAACCGGGACACATCATGAAGTCCGATTCATCGACAATTAAGAGGCAATACACGCAAGTTATTTTGTGATCTGTTACTTGGTTCATCATCGACCTCCGCCGATGCTAGAAAGGAATCCCCCCGCGAATATAATTATTTCGATCCAGCCGATGATGATCCCTGCCAGAGCCTTGCCTCCCGCGTTGGTCCGGCCGCGGTAAGACGGATACTCGTTGAGTAACCGGCGCGCATTACTGCCACTTGAAATCGCCATTGGTCCAAGAATCGGGGGACAAAAGAGGAGCCCAGCGATGCTCTTTCCAAGCGAACTATTAGCGTACGATTCAATTTGATTTGCCAACTCCGGTGGTATTTCCTCCACAGTCTGAGCGTACGTCTGGTCAAAGATGTAGCCGCAGAAGCGGCACTTCAAAGCTTCACGCCGTATCCCTTTCGCACACGACGGGCAGCGACGCTCACCGTCGGCGACATCGGTCGCGGAAGCGACCAATGCTTGCGTTTCGGTCGCCTGTGTTTCGTCTAACTGCATTCCGATACCAGCGCCGAGTGTCGTTTCTGCGACGCTGTCCTGGCCTGGACAGGCGCGGTGT
>Ga0070673_100000682_pt1 | contig 18726 bp, 37 predicted proteins | sample KBSM23metaG_FD_65342 | JGI IMG/M metagenome (GOLD analysis project Ga0070673, IMG submission 65342) | Miscanthus rhizosphere microbial communities from Kellogg Biological Station, Michigan, USA - KBS M2-3 metaG | ecosystem: Host-associated > Plants > Roots > Rhizosphere > Soil ... | reverse complement strand
ACTCCTCTCACACACTCGGACTCGCACTACTACTCAGACTTAAACTCGGACTGGGTACATCGACTACACCGTAGAGATTGTTCACGCGATACTTGTACTGCGCATTCGCTGGAGTTGGACCATTCTCGGACTCGTAAACGTACCGCACGGTCACTGTGCGAATCTCGAACTTGCTACGCGACTTGACGATGAAGTTCTGATCCGACGTGATCCAGAGATCGACAACTGAGGCGAGGGAGGGGAGTGCCGTAACCGGGACAATCGCAGTCTTGCTCGCTTCATCGTCGATGCGGTAAGTTGCTGAAGTTGGCACCACTGGATCGTTGTTCTCGTCGAAGAAGGACACCTGTAGCGGGAATGCGGTGCGTTCCGAGATTGAGAAGAGACATTCGTTAGCCATTGGTAGACTTCGCTGTTACCCGCTCTGACGGATCTTGGTACTCGAACGTAAAAGTACAGCCCAGCGGCAATGTTACCACTTGCCAATCTTCACTCTGCGATGCGTGCAATTTCACAAGAAGGTTCGCGGACTGAAACCAGAGATTTCCACCGTCGCTGGGTACAGCAACAGCTACGCCTAACCAGATCCGCCCCGGTACTGGTCCCGTATTCTCTTTTGTTACCAGTAGTGAGCCTTCAACGATTTCCGTTCCGTACTTGTCAACCATTCGCCAACTCCTCCAGCCACTCTCTCACGCGACCCGCAATTTTGGGCCATCCCGGCAGAGCGTCGTCGGTTTCCATCCACCCTTCAGCGTACTTCTTATTCCTGAAGCTGTCGATAGAAAAATGCGGCGTCGTGAGAGTCTGTCCATGTCCAGTGATGTCGAGGTTCGGAAACTCCGACTCCCAGTTGGCAATGCGCTCATCTCCGAACTTCCCTCTCGTTCCCGGCTCGTAGGCCATGCGCTTGACATCGAATACGCCACCGTTTGCTGCGATGAGATCCACTCGGCGGCGGTAGTGGTCGAGCAGGAGTTTGCGATTGACGCAGATGCCACTCACTTGCTGCAAGTTCGACGTTCGGACTGCATGTCCATCGCTATACCTCACTCTCCAGACGTTTGTGTTGTAGTAGAAAGTGTCATCTCTCGGCGGAACGAAGTCGAAGTGCGATTTCGAGTACATTACATCGCTCTCACACAGAAACACATAGTCCGCACTCGATCTCTCCAGTCCGGCAAGAATCTGATAGTGCATCGTCCCGCCTGATTTCTCTCGATCCAACACCACTGTCCAATCGCCGAAGTCAGTGCGTTTGAGCGCGACACAACCAAGTTCGTGGCCGTTCGTTGCACGCTTGAGATTGTTCCTTGCAGCAAGTTCTAAGGTCTGATCGTGTGAGCCGCACGTGTAGTAAAGCACCCCGCCGCGCAGCTTGGACTTAACGACAGCAGGCGCTTCCACTATCGACTTCCCCTGACGACGATAGAACTCCTCACCTGCCTTTGTAACCAGTTCAGTTACAGGATTGTTGGGCGTGGACCAATCCGGTGGATTGAACTTCTCAATCAACCAACTCAACGGGTAAATCTGCTTCTCCCACTTGTTCTCCAGCCACTGTTCCCTGCATCTCGCCATTGCGCGTTCTTTCCTGCCGCCGTCGCTGTAGGGGAACCCAATTCCACCCACTCGAAAGAAGTGCGAGAACCACGTCTCAGTGTTGCACTTGAGTTCACCGCCGCTGAGCCATGTCTTACACGCGATCTCCGTCCCCTGCTGCCCCCATGAGCCATACTTCTCATCACACGGTTCAATCTCCCAGTAGCGATCTCTCCGCATAGCCCAGCATGCACCGAGGAGAGACATCGTGTCGTGAATCGGAGTCTGCTGCTCAGGACGATTGGCAAACTCACCCCACTGTTGATACTCAAGTTTCGTGTCGAATCTCCACGAGTGCAGGTAGGCTTTACGACGACCGCCTTTGCGATCTACGTCGGTTCCGTCTGAGCCGTCGCGCGGACGCCATTGTTTGACCTGTTTGAGATAGCGCGAGTTGCACTTGCCACAGCGGGCGGGTTTAGGTGATTGGTCCTTGAGCCAGCCGCATTGTTTGCACTTCCAGACAAAGACCAGCAAGTTGTAAAGCGCAGGAGTCACCGTCCAGTGTGGTTCGAATGTCGCAAGGAGTTTCTCGTCGAATCGCTCATCGAGACTGCAATGTGCATCGAGCTTCATCACGTACTCCCCACTCGCAACTCGCGCTGCTTCATTCGTTGCTGCGCGCTGACCTATCGACTTGTTGTGGTGAATGACGCGGAGACGAGAGTTGACGGGGAGGGGGTGGAGAGGCCAATAACCATCCAAACAAACCACAATTTCGACTCTCTCTGACGTGTTCGCGAGCACATTGCTCACTGTCTCGTGCAAGAGATCGATGTCGTAGTAGTATTCGTTGCGGGCGGGGATTAGGACGGAGAGATGATATCGAGTCATGGTCTATTTGAAATGTAGTTGCTGGCTTGTTTTCCTAACTCGGTCCTCATCCATGGCTCGTATGTACCGTCAGGAAAAGGCTCGATCCATTTGCGCTTAGATGCGTACTTCTTACCTTGATCTGTTACGAACACTGAGATAGTGTCGTAGTCCGCGCTTAGCGTAGCACATTCCAGCCGAACCAGATCGGCAACGTCGCAGAGATTCGTCTCAGTGACGTGCCAGCGTCCTAGCTCACAGAGAGTGAGCAGGAGATCGATTCCCTCTCGGGTGAGCTTAATCACTGTTTCAACAACCCTTTCTCTTCCAACTCGCGCACATGCTCACCCAGTCGATCCTGCGCGGTTTGCGTCTGTAACCACTGTACGTACTCGCGAATGCCATCGTCGAACTTCATTTGAGGCTGGTAGTTGAGCAATCGCTCGGCTTTGGAGATGTCGGCAAAGCAATGACGAATGTCTCCCGTGCGATGTTTGTTTGTGATGAGCGGAAGGATGTCTTTGCCGAGTGCAGTGGCGAGAGTCTCGGCTACTTCGAGGATAGTGCGTCGCTCGCCTGAGCCAAGATTGATCACTTCGTCTCTCAGGTCTGATTCCAGCGCCAGTCGAATTCCGCGCACGATGTCACTGACGTGGACGAAGTCGCGCGACTGTAGGCCGTCTTCGAAGATAATTGGAGACTGGTTGTTGAGCAGACGAGAAGCGAAGATCGCCAGCACTCCGGTGTAGGGATTGGAGAGAGACTGACGAGTGCCGTAGACGTTGAAGAAGCGGAGCGCGATGGTGGGGATGTTGTAGGCGCGACCCCAGAGGAGGGAGAGACGCTCCTGATCGAACTTGGTGAGGGCGTAGACAGAGGTCAAGTCGAGTGGGTGATCTTCGTCGGTAGGTGCAGGCTCCCCATGATCCGGTCCAAACAGGTCGGTCCACGTCTCACCTTCGCCGTAGACACTCATGGAGGAGGCGACAATGAACTTGGAAATAGAATCCTCCCGTACTGCCTGTAGTAGTGACGCCGTGCCGAAACTGTTGTGATGAACATATTCGCACAACTGGTAAGCGGACTGGCCTACACCTACCTTAGCAGCGAGATGGACCACTGCATCAACACCTTTCAGCGCCCGCTTCACACAGTCTAAGTTAGTGACACTGCCGTAGTAAAACTCCACTGCTGGATTCAGGTAGGCAGGAACTCCGGCATCTGGTCCATGTACTTGCGGGTCGAGATTATCCAGTCCGCGCACTTCGTAGCCATGCGCAATCAACTCGTCGCAGAGATGACTCCCCACAAAACCTGCCCCTCCGGTGATTAGCACTCGTTTGATCATTCGCAAATCTCCCAATCATCAGCAAAGTAATCACTCTCCGTAATCGTCCACGCATGCCACTTGCCGTCGTCTGGCCCGTGTGAACTGAATCCCTTAATGCAGAGAATCGAGTTCTCGACTGCAACGATCACCTGCTTGGACCAGAAGGTGCGACGAATGCGGGCGTTGTTGGCAAACGCTGCTTTAAGAGCGTCGATAAAGATCATTGGCCCACTCCACGTAACGCTTCAATAAACAACTCGGCACGAACTTTTCCATCGTACAACTCTCGCTGTCCTCACGGCTTACTAAAGTCTTCGGCAGGACCGAAGTCCCCTAGAAACTTCCCGTCGCAATCTAAGACCATCCATGTTGCGGGACCGTCCATTCCCCGCATCTCACGCACGAGACAGTAAGGAGGTTTACCGAATGCTGGATTTTTCATATTTTCACCCACATATAGTCAACCGACTTATGCCCCGCAAAGATGTACCAGATCGGAATCCGATACGCCTTCACGTAAGCCTGCACTGCGTCGATAACTCCACCACCTTTCCAACGCTTCTGGTCCAGTTCGTAGTAGTCATCGCCGGAGACGATCCCGCCTGAACGAACGCGCTTGGACCACTCGATGATATCCATGACACACTCGTCGAAAAGATGATTTGCATCGACATAGCAGTAGTCCAGCGCGTCATAGGGAATCTTACCGACAACGTCCATGCTGTAACCCTGTCGGATATCAACGTGTGGATAGCCCTTCGTCTTTCTGACTACTTCGTTGTAAGCGTATTCATGTTTCTCCTTCGTCTTATTCTGCGGATTCCCGCTGTACGCATGCCACGGATCGACGAGCAGCAACTCGCACTCAGGATTCGCCTTGAGCAACACTTCGCTGTAGTTCCCCTCCGCCACTCCAATCTCCGCCCCGCGCTTGAATCCGAGTTCAGCGAACAGTCGTGCGAGATCGTTGCGGTGAAAGTCGCGGAGTTCGATTGGCATCGGCCCCCGGAGACGCTGTGGGGAGATGGAGAACTTGCGGATGAGGTAGTCGTTGAGGGCGGGAGCGGAGAGCGGCGATTGTGACAACTTAGACGCTGGTCCTATATTGTAATCAACTGTCGTCTCCAGAATTAGACCGCCTGACTCCTCGGTACGCTTAGCTTGTCCGATGATGAGCCAGTCTTTTTCGACGCGCTCCACGGTAATCTTGTCGCCTCCGTAGGAATAGGTCAGCAGTAGAACTTTCTTTTTGCCTCGGAATGGATTTTGATTCGGAGTCAGGGTTGAGTTATTTACGACTATGTCGAGCGAGTTGTCCTTAACCAGTGAACGTACTCTTTCGACGACATCAACGGAGTGCTCGCGGAAGGGAGGCATACTGCCGAGGATGCCGTAGCGAGCGGAGACGATGCGCAACTGGGAATTTTCACCGACAGTCTCCGCAGTCGCTTCTGCTCCTTGCGCCACTCCATTATCTCGCACCATCTTTTCCATTCCTGATCCAACTGCTCTTGGCTTACGTTGTGCATAGAGAATCTCCTCCCAGTTCTCCGGCCAACTCGGCACAGGCCAGAAGTGCTCGATCAACCACTTGAACGGCAACGTCTGACCACTCCATGCTTCGTTGTAGATCCACTTCATCGTGTGATTGCGGCCTTGGACCAGCGCAGACTCGGGAAGTCGATAGCCACGTCCATACTTCTTCCCTTTGTGCAGGTGAGCATAGTGAGTGCGCTTGTTCACCATAACCTTCCCGCCTGAGAGCCAGCAATTCAGGCCGATTTCTTGGAACTCCGACCAGAAGGGACCATAGGACTGCTCATCCATGAGTTGCAGCTTCGTGAAATAGTCCGCGTGCATGAACCAGCATGAGCCTTGCGATGACATTTCTTCGTCAATCGTGAAGCCTGCCCTTTCCTTAACACGCTCAAACCAAGGCTTTCCGTTGAGTCCCGGTCCGCCGAAGTCGTTGGGATCGTCCGGGAACGAGAGAAAGTGATAGTCATAAGGAGGCTTCTCAGGCTCGGCGATGGTCCATGATTCAGGTTCGAGACGTAATCGACGCGGCACGACTACCCAGTCCTTATCGCACTCAGCTTTGAGAATCTCATCAAACCCTTCGCCGAGTGAACAATGTCCGTCGAGCTTCATGATGAACTTCGCCCCACGAGAGACCGCTGAAGCGACGCCTTTGTTAATCGATCCACGCATCCCAATGGATTTGCCGTTGTGGATCGTCGTCAATCTCGGATGACGGTCTGCGACTTCCTTCCACCCCTCGGGCCAGCGATCTGAGTCGAGGACTGCGACGACCTCAGTGTCGTCTGAACGCGCGTTACGGAAGATGTCGTCGATGGTGGGGATGAGGAATTGCTCATCTCTGCTCGGGATGATGATTGAGAGTTTAGGCATAAGTTTAGCGTCTAGTGAAAAGTGTTAACAACATCGACACTGCCGCGAGTGTCACCACAGCCTGAAATCCCCACCACCACTGGTCTATTCCGGTTGTACGAGTGGTCATAACCAGCGAGACAATAGCGCAGAGAAAGATCCCTATCCCGGCTATCCAGAGCACTACGATGGGCCAAGTCTTCGCTTTAGCCACGTACCCGCGCCCTCCTCTGCTTCAAGGTTTCAAATGCGGCCAAACATTCAGGACAATCAACTAAGTTTACTTCCTCTTCAGCGTAATCACCCGGAGCGTCTAGTGAGCACTCTCTTGAATGCCAGTGGTGCATTGCCTTGTCACCGAGATCGCTGAGTTCTTCGTTGGTTTCCTGTTCGCTCACTTCTTCTCCTTCGCCAGCTTCTCCTCTACTGCGATCACGATCTCCGCCGACACTGAGCGACGATTACGATCTGCCATCTTCTTCAGTTCAGTGAGCACCTTGACAGGGAAGTAGATATGGGTATCTTTCACCTTGCCTTTCATACGACATACATGTACCACGAAGGGAGTTAGCTGTCAACTGCAAACATTGTCATCGCCACTCTCGGCACGAACATCACTGAGGGTTCACGCGGAACGAACTGAGTTGACGACTGACGTGGAGTGAAGGTGACAGTGACGACGCGCGGAACATGCGCGGAAGGACTTGCAGAGGAAGATGGACTGAGTGAAGAGGAGATACTGATCGAGGGACTGGCGCTCGGACTCGACGACGAAGACGCACTCTCACTCCCACTCGGGCTAAGGGAGGCAGATGGAGAGATGCTCAGTGACTCACTGGGACTAGGTGAGAGAGACGGTGACGCGCTACTGCTTGGCGAAGGTGAGAGAGATTCACTCGACGATGGAGAAACGCTCGCGCTGGGCGAAAGTGATAACGACGCGCTGCCGCTAGGACTGATACTCGGACTTGGACTGACCGACGCTGACGCTGAAGCCGAGGGACTCTGACTCGCACTCGGACTCAACGAAGCCGACACCGAACTCGACGGAGATTGACTGGACGAAGGGGAAGTCGAAAGACTCTCACTGGGGGATGGAGACTGAGATGAACTTGGCGAGATACAGGGCGAGGCCGACGAACTCGGTGATTGGCTTGGTGAGGGGCTGAGACTGGGCGAGGAACTGGAACTGGGCGAAATTGATGCTGATGGAGAGAGTGAAGGGCTGACGCTTGATGATGGACTGAGACTGGGCGACGGGGAGGTGGAAGCTGAGGGGGAGCTGCTGGGCGAGACACTCGCACTGGGGCTTAAGCTCGGCGAGGCACTTGAACTCGGTGAGATTGATCCACTCGGACTGATCGAAGGAGACTCGCTCGTACTGGGAGATTCGCTGCTCGATGGACTCAGCGACGACGATGGAGACGCTCCACTGGGAGAGACGCTGGACGAAGGACTCTGACTTGCACTGGGAGAAATCGAAGGAGACTGAGAACTCGACGGACTGACGCTTGGCGATGGCGAGATCGATGCTGATGCACTACTACTCGGGCTGGTTGATGGACTTGGCGAAGTGGAAGCCGATGCGCTCGACGAGGGCGATTGCGACGCTGAAGGAGAGACACTTGCGCTCTCACTTGACGAAGGAGACACACTGGGTGAGGGTGAGGGAGATCTCGACTCACTCCCGCTCGGACTCGTACTCCCACTTGGGGATAGTGAAGGGGAAGTTGACGAAGATGGAGATTGACTCGGAGACGGCGAAACACTCGGGCTGGTACTACTACTCGGAGAGGTCGAGGCGCTCGGGGACAGCGACGACGACTCGCTACTGCTTGGAGACGCACTTGACGAGGGAGAGAGGCTTGGACTTTCACTACTGCTCGGTGAAACTGAAGAACTGGGCGAAACCGAGGGAGAGACGGAGCTTGATGGACTTACAGATGAACTCGGTGAGACTGAGGGAGATTCGCTCGGGGAGGGCGAGGTAGACGCGCTGGGAGAAATGGAAGCTGAGTCAGACGACGACGGGCTTTGACTTGCGCTTGGACTAAGCGAAGGTGACTCACTACTCGACGGAGAAACTGACGATGAAGGCGAGACGCTTGGCGAAATTGAACTCGAAGGACTAATGCTACTGCTTGGCGAAACACTCAAACTCTCGCTGCTGGACGGGGAGACGGAACTCGACGGTGAGATCGAGGGTGAAGTCGAGCTACTCGGACTGACACTCGGAGAGGGAGAGATACTCGGTGACTCGGAACTTGAGGGCGACTGACTCGCAGATGGACTAAGGGAGAGCGAAGGGGAACTGGACGGACTCTGCGATGGACTCGGGCTGAGCGATGGAGAGATCGAACTGCTCGGCGAGAGACTGGGGGAAGGACTAATACTCGGAGACTCGCTTCCGCTTGGCGAAGTCGAAGCACTTGGAGAGAGGGACGGAGATTCTGACGCGGACGGTGAGGTGCTTGACGACGGACTCAGCGAGGGTGATATTGATGCGCTTGGTGATACTGATGCACTCGGGGACTGACTCGCACTCTCACTTGCGGATGGACTTGTCGAGGCTGAAGGCGAGATTGAGGGTGACGGGCTGACTGAGGGAGATCCAGTAAAGTCCCCACCTCCGAAATTATCCGCAATGCCAGTTGAACCTGCGATGAAAGCAAGACCGATGAATCCGGCTGTGGTGTAGGTACTGTCGTTGACTGAGCCGACAAACTGCCAGATGCCATCCGGTGGTTTCCAGTACGCTGAAATCTCATCGCCAACTGCCCTGCCGCCAAAGGAGTCCCCGGAATTCAAGTCCAGAGAAAATGAATCGAGGATAGTACGGACGCCATCGTCGTAGCGAGCTATAGAGAGAAGGGCGTTATCAACGTCATGTCTGATTTCGTAGCCGTCAAAGGAGGTGGCTAAATCCTTCAACCTGAGATAGACCGAGCATCTACTGGTCTGGTTATTGACCGTTGTTGTGTAGACTTCGCAGTCAGGGCCAAAAGGAGTGCCCCATGACTGACTCCCCGCACCAGAGGGACTCTTGCACTGATTACTGACCACACTCAGGCCCAAACCAGCTGCAAATACCTTGTCTCCCCAGATTGCGGAAGGCGGCGGGCCTTCGTTGGCGCGATTAAAGTCGTCCAACAATGCTGTAGTTGGGAATGAAGTCGTAGACGGGCTGGGGGAAGCGCTGGAGCTTGGCGATGTTGACGCACTTGGGGATATGCTCGCACTCTCAGATGCGCTGGGAGAGAGGGACAAGGACGGACTTAGCGAAGGCGAAACTGAAGCTGAAGGACTCTCGGATGAACTTGGACTGACGCTCGGACTGGTGGAGCTGCTTGGCGATCCACTGCTCGACGGACTCACGCTGGGGGATTCAGAGGAGCTTGGAGAGAGACTGGAACTTGGAGAGATACTCGGGCTGACAGACGACGAAGGAGATGTACTGCTCGATGGACTGAGACTGGGTGAGACGCTGCTGCTGGGGGAGATACTCGCAGAGGGAGACAGACTCGGACTCACACTGGAGGACGGTGACGCTGACGAACTCGGGCTGAGACTTGGGGAAGTTGAACTCGATGGTGAGAGACTGGGCGAAGGTGAGATACTGGGACTCGCGCTGCTGCTTGGAGAAACTGATGCGCTGGGTGAAAGACTCGGAGAAGTAGAACTGCTCGGGCTGACGCTGGTAGATGGGGAAACACTCGACGAAGGAGAAACAGACGGACTGACGCTAGATGAAGGCGACGCTGAAACTGTTCCACCGCCAAAGTTATCAAACACCACACTCGTGCCAGAGGAGCGCAGGCCGATCTTTCCTGCTGCCGAGTAAGTACTGTCAGTGCGTGTGCCGAGAGCAGTCCACGAGCCTGCGCCGATCTTGTAGTAGGCGGTAATGACTGAGCCGATAACCGAGATCCCCAGACTGTCCCCGGCAGAGAGTGACTGGGTGAAGGCTGCGCCGAGTTGGACAAATGATCCACTGTCAACGCGAAAGATCGTGACAGTGCTCGGGCTATCGGCTTGGACGTAGTAGCCGTTCGGGGAGGAGCCTAGCGTCCCGGCCAGACGCGCTCCCACTCCCTGGTAGGTGCTGAATGCCGCGAGGGTGATGTAGGCTTCAACGTCTGGTCCACATGACGCACCCCAGTAGGAGGTGCCGTTCGCATTCGAGGCGTTCGTGCAGGTGTTACCCGATACCACCATGCCGACTGAGCCGGATTCCCAGATACCGCCCCAGTTGGCGCTGGGAGGCGGGCCTTCATTTGCTCGATTGAAAGTGTCGAGGATGCTCGTCGTTGGGAAGCTGACGGGAGCACTGGGAGAGGCTGAGGATGACGGTGAGAGAGACGCGCTCGGGCTGATCGAGGGAGACACTGACGAACTGGGCGAGACACTGGGCGAAGTGGACGACGAGGGGGAGATGCTGCTGCTTGGCGAGACACTTGGACTCGGACTCACCGAGGGCGAAACTGAGCTTGAGGGGGAGAGACTTGGCGATGGACTGATACTCGGACTCGTGCTGGATGAAGGACTCACTGAGGGAGATGGAGAGACACTTGCACTGGGACTGATCGACGCACTCGGGCTGCTGGTGTTGAAAGTGAGCGTGTCAGTGAGGATGAGGTTGGGATTGTTTGCAGTAGTGACTCCGTCTGAGATCGCGAGGTCAGTCGCTGAGTCTGAGCCGATACTGATCGAGCCATTGTGATTGTTGGTCCCGCTCGGATCGCCATTGAGGCCGACTTCGATGACGATGCGGTCGCCAGCGACTGTGGTGTAGTTGCCTGCAACACTAGCTACAGTGGCGCTTCTCGTTGTCAGCGATGACGATGTCTGCTCAGTACCGTCCTGACGCTTGGCGATGAGTGTCTTCTTAAGAGTTGAGCCGTTGAAGATGTACACCGCCCAAGTGAAGAAGAGATTGTTGTTCGCCGCCGCCTCTGCCTCACGCATCACAATGGAGATGTTCTGCCCGCCCGTGATCGTCTGACCTGCGTCGAGCGGGTGCGAGATGAACTGCGCGAGGATGATGTCGGCTTGAGTTGAGATCGCGGAGGTTGAGTTCCGCGTCGTCATTGTCGAGGAGAGCTTGGTGGTCCCTGCGGCGAAGCGCGCGAACTGCGTCGTGTCAGTCCAGCCTGCGTTGGGCGCGGGGGTGATCGGAGAGAAGGTGGTTGATTCGAGATAAAGTTTCGTAGCCATTTGGGAGCACAGGCTGACGTGTCAAGTTGACCGAGACTGGAGTCTAACACGGAGTTGTTGCGAGGAGAGAGAATTTGCGGTAGAGTGAGAGTTGACTACCTCGTTGAAGTGTAGATCAAGCCACGATTGGAGCCAGTCAGTTAAACTCGCAAGGTGAAGCTGATTGGCTCTGGTTGTTTCTAGGAGACGCTACCCGCTGTCCGATTGTTTTCCGTAGATCGTTTCTAATGCTTTTAGTATTCGGGGATCTTGAGGTTCAGACTCAGTTTTGCAATATTGACCGCAATTCAGGCCACGATGTCCATTAATAAAACAAACAACGCACAGCCCATCCGTGCTGGTACGCGCACAAAATTCCCGTTGGCAGTGATTACAATACGCTAGAACCTCCTCTGGCTGGCCCACTTGCGCATCACCTCCCCTCACGCATACTCGACATATGAATAGCTCTCGACGGCGACTTGGTCCACTACCCGCTTCCTCGGAAAGAACGCCATCACCACAGCGTCTCCATCGTCAGTGGAACGGCCTAGTCTCTTGCGAATGTCCTTCTTACTCTCAACTGTGATCTTGCCTGATGAAGTGTCGCGTCCTCGCTTCGGTGCTGTGAGATCACCCGTGAGGAGATCACAGGGAGGAAGCGCGATGTCGGAGTCGAATGCCGGATCGAGCAGTTCGCGCATGTTCCACCATGCAGCTGAGCGGCAGTTGGAGAATTCGAGTTCCTTGCCGCGATCTTTGAGCGAGGTGGACTCGGATGCGTTGAAGGCGATGATCTTGCGCAGGGGAAGTTGCTCTCGAAGTCGATCCACTGGACCTGAGCCAATCCCGATCACGTCCACCATTGCGTAAGCGTGAGCGTAGCGTTCCAGTATCCCCTTCACTCGCCCGACAATCGGCATCGTGTCAGCAATTGCGTAGCGATCCAACTGCGTCACTGTGTTGCCTTGACGACGCGCAATCACCGTCTTGTCGCCGAGGTCGGATCTCGCAATGTCCACTCCGACGCAAGTGAAGTCTTCTTCGAATGCTCGTGACTGCCACTCCCAGTTGGGCCAGAGGGATCGCTCTGCGCCATCGACCCAGTTCCAGTGATCTTGTCTCAGCTTAATTCGCTGCAACCATCGCTCATTCGCCGCCTCCACCCACGCGAGCGGGATCACGCAGTCCTCAGTGGATTCGCAAAAGTTCCCGAGGACGCGATTCTGAAACACGGCGGAATTCTCTCCCCACTGGCGACGGCGTTGCTCGACGAATTCGGGAGTGGCTCGTCCGGCTGCGATGCACTCGTCAATCGTCACATGCCGCACCCACCAGTCCTCCAGTCCGGGCTTGCGATTGTGAATCTCGAAGAAGCGACCTTGAGGATCGCCCGGAGTGGAGATGGCGAGGGCGATGATCTCCTTGCCCACTCCACCCATGAGCGCGCCTTCAGCCGCGTCCCAGCGGGAGGGTTCGATGGCTTTGGCTTCGTCGAAGATGTACAGCAGGTGATCAGCGTGTCCACCCTCAGTGCCAGTCTCCTCACTGGAGGTGATCGACGAAGCCTTCCCGGTCTTGAGTCGCAATGTCTCAGCCATGAGTTCGTATTGATTGAATTGGGGTCTGCCCACTTTCTCCCAGATCACTCGCGTGGACCACTTGCGCACCTCGGGCCAGAGGAAATCTGTCAACTGGCGACTCACTGAGGCTGTGGTGATGATCTTCCAGTCGGACTTGTCGGGGAGATCGTCTCTCGTCAACGAAAACCACAAAATTGCTATTGACGCAAGGGCAGTCTTTCCGAGTGTGTGAGGACCCCTGACCGCTGCGCGCGTAACATTCGCCCTCCGCTGCGTCACCAGTGCTGCGAGAATCTCCTCCTGATACGAGGTGAGTCCTCCTCCCTCCGGCCACTGGATGCAGTCTCGTGCAAATCCCACTGGATTGTTCATGTAGAGGGATTTGAAGAGATCCGAGGGCTGGTCAATGGCAGCATCCAGCTCCTTGTTGAGCTGAATCAACGCCTCCACGGGCCAAGTGCGCCAGTCGGGGCCGAGTTGGATTTGCTTGCGGCGGCGGGGCATGGAGGCGAGTGTAGCACGAAGTAAAATTTGCGCGGCTGGCCCAGTTCAGGGCTAGCATCGGATTTCCACGACATGCCATAAGGCAGCGTGTGCGTCGGACTAGCTAGTCATCCGGCCTGCCTGCTACGCTCCAAGCGCCCGCGCAATGTCAAACTAAGTTCTCCGCCTCGCCGCGAGTTCTTCCACCGCCTCCGATGTGTCATTGGTGGTTACAGTGCTCCTCGCGCTTGTCTTACTATGCGCGGTTTGAATCAGTGACCCGCTTCGGACTCGGCCCGCACGGGCACGAGACGGAGAATGTCAAACTACCAGCTTCGATACTCCAATACCGACGCTGCGACCAGAAACGCAATCCCCAGCCAGAAGAACGGCTCACGGACCATCAAGCGGAGAAAGTGGAGGAAAGTAGCGTCGTCTCTCATCGTCTCTCCTGTTCAAGTGTAGCGATGCGACGCTGGAGATCGCCAATGTCAACCTTGACCCTCACCGCCACCAGAGCCAGCACTGCCACGATAAGAAACACCGCTATCCAAAGAGGAATTTCACCACTCTCTCGCTCACTCATTCGCCGGACTCCTTGATGCCCATTCGCGCAATCAACCGGGCCAGTCTTGCCCCAAGTAGCGCGATCCCGTAGCAGAACAGTCCTGCCGCAAAATCCCATCGTCGAAGCTGTACGGCGTAGCCAACCATCAGCGAGTACAGTATGCCTACACCTATGATCGGTGCGGCAACGGGCACGAACTTCGACTCGCTCACTACTTCCCTCTCTCCTTCCGCGTGTTGTTCGTCGCTCCGAACATCCAGTTCAACAACTTCATCATCGTAGCTGCGTCAATTTGCTCACCGCGTTCAATTCGTGAGACAGTTCCATGAGAAATGCCAATTTCGCGTCCCAACTCGCGCACGCCTACGTCATGTTTCTGTCGCCAGCTTTTCAGAAGCGGCCCGATGCGCATTTCCAATGTCGTATACATGGGTGAAGATAGTACATCTGTCTTATAGGCTTGTCAAGGGGAGAATCTCGTGTTAGAGTGGTGCGCATGGAAGACTTACTGCTGTCATGGCCACTCTATCTCGTCATAGAAGACGGCTTCGATCCTGAGTCAGCTCAGCACCTCCTCCCTGTTGTAGCCGCACTCGACAACGAGTCGGCCCGAGTGACAGTGAAGTTGCACGCGATGGAGGCGAGAGAACGATTACAGGAGTCAATGAATTGATAACTAACAACGAACTCGATCCTGAACGCATGCGTCACGAACTTGAGAATATCTACATGCTGGCGCGCATGAAGCGAACAAAACGCCATCGCTATGACAACGACGGAAAGTTTATTGGACTGATTGGTCCCAAAAGCGACGACGAAGACTGGGACAAGGTGATTAAGTTCTGCGAGCAAGCGGGACTGCGGGCTACGATTATTCGAACAATGGAGGCGCGAGAGGAAGTGGAGAGGGGGAGGAATTGAAGTGGACGGTAAGCCGAAACTCGAAGATGTACGCAAGTTTATGAGTGATCATTTCGGCCAGTGTTCCTTTATCTGTCCCAAATGTGGCTGTACCTACTACGGCACAAGTCAGATCGGCTCGAACAACGAGAAGGGTCACTGTCACGGTCCCGGCTGCAAGTTTACGTGGCCACGCTCAGAAGATGGGGAACACTTCTACTTGACGGTAAAGGTGAACGACGCACTGCGACAGCAATGAACAAACGCCTCCAACGCGAACTCCAACTTCTCTATCGCTGTGAGGACAAGTTCGGCATTGCATCGCTGTCTGTCCTGAGACAGTTAGTCGAGGACGAAGCTCGACCTTTGCCCGACTCTTTCCCACCGTTGCCGCAACGAGTGCGATTCGAGTGGCCGATGACGGCGACTGTAGATTTTGTCAACTATTGGCGTGAATTAGATCGGAGAATTCGATGAACTCCACCCGCATCCTGCTCTCGGATCGTCATTTTCACGACTTGCGCCTGTCGGAGATGGAGATTGGCGTCATCCTGCACGCACTCACTGTCCTGCGTGCGGCGTTCAGCGAGGAAAAGCAGTATTTGAGGCTGGTCGACGACGAAATCGACCGACTTCAGCGACAACTAGAGGTGAAAGGCATCACTGTGGGTGAATGACGACGATGCGCAACCTCGTTAAACCTTTCTGCCGGGAGAGATTGTGAGAGATTGATGAAAATGACCACAGAAACAGAAAAGTCCACGCGGGAGATCGCTCAAGAAATAATTCTGACGGGTGGTAAGCACGCGCACGGTTCAATTATATGCTTCGAGCGAAACGCACTGGCTGACGCTATCGACAGGGCTCTCCGCGACAGAGATGAAAGAGCTGCCAAGATCGCTGAATCATTCGGCACTGAGGTCCATTTCGAGAATGCAGATGTGAACGACATCGCATCGGCCATTAGAGGTAGGTAGCAATCGAATTCCCTTTTTTGCAAAATTCCAATTGGAAAAATTTGATCGCGCAACTCTACCACTGCCGCGAGGTTAGCGACACAGTCGATCAATCTCCCGCCTACCGGGGGTAAGCTCAGTGAGCGCGAATCTCGTGCGCAGGTGAGAGTAGAAGGACGACGAAAGCTGCAACTGAGATCGATCATCGTCGTACGTCGTCATCATCATCGAATTAGATCATCACGCAGCCTGACTACTCTCAGTAGTGAGTGCGCAACTGAGTGTGGGCAACTGTGAGGTAGTTGTAATAGTCGATGGCGATCTATGTCGATGATGGACCATGACAACGACGTACATCAATGACGCAGTACGCCGACATAGACCAGTGATGATGATGATGATCTATCTCAGTGATGCGAGTTGTAGATGAAGTGTGAGAAGGGGAACTACTCTTTTTGCGAATCAGAGGACGGAGGAGGAAAATGCACGGATTCGATAGATTCAGCCTGATCATTCACAGTATCCACTTCAATAAACCGCGTCATTGCACCGGGCAGTTGTCGCACATCTACCTTGCCGATCTTCTCCTGAATCTGTTCTCGCAAGTCGTCAATGTCAATGGTGAGCTTATCCTTGAACTTGGGTCTATGCGCTTTCAAGTAGAAGATCGTGGAGAGTGTGTCGCCTTTGAGGACTTTCTTAAATAAGCTGGTCTCTGCCTTGTCGTAGCAATCTTCCTTCGACTCCTCAAGTGCTTGAGCAAATTCAGGATCGCTCTCTATCCACCTGTACGCAGTCTTGCGATTTATGCGTGCTACTAGGGCTGCGTGGTAGATCGATCCCTCCTCACGATAAGCGGAGATGAAGATACGCTTTCTTTCTACTGTGGCATTGTCCCCTGAGAATGAGTAGTCGAGGAGTGGGATAAACTCACTAGAATCAATAACTTGTGGGTTCTGCGCCGACATAGGTGGAGGGATTATAGCAGAGAGAGTTGTCGTAGTGGAAGACCTACGTTGTGAGGAGTGCTCGCAGTAGGGAGTAAAAGGCATATGCCAGCATGGCTAGCGCAAACAGGAAGAATAGCGCGTAAAGTGCGAGCAGGGTTAGGATTAGCGTTTCGATCACTCTCTCACCTTGTCAATGTTTGGGTGAATTATTTTCAATCCCTGCAATCGGTTGCCAGTTTCGCAGGAAAGTTATCGGTGCGCAACAATAGATTCGCTTTGCGCCCTTGATTCGATAGCCGACAGACCCATCCGCGCTGCGATACACGACAACCGCGATGCCGTCTCCTGAACGACGCACAAATAGATCGTTGACTTCAATCTCGGTATTCTTGACTGCGAATCTCACTCTCTCACCTTAGTCCTTTGCGCGGGCGGAGTTAGCCAGTTGCGCCCTTACTCTGCGGGCAATCTTTACTCGTGATAAGTGCGGCGAATCGTCCGGCTTGCCATTGTAAGGCTTGCGTCGCTTGTCATTGCACCCGTTGCCGATCTCGGCCTTGCAGTACGGACATGCTGCAAGTCGAAAGACTTCATCGAAGCTGATGCTGTTCATCTCCTCACCTCACCCGCAAGCGCAGCTTCATTCTCATCACACCTGTGCGCATTTTTGCACAAGTCGCAAATCTCAGTACCGCAAGCCGGACAGTCGAATACTGCCACGTTTGACGGATGCGTTGCGCCGCGGCGATGGCAAATCATCTTGTTATTCATCGTCTCATGCTCACTTTCTCAGGCGTGACAGCATCATTCAACTTCGTCTTCAAACTCTCCACTCCAGTCGAGACTCCATAGGCGAAGATCGTCAACAGTGCGAGAGCGAGGAGAAGTCGGAGGAGATAGTCGGATAGGGTGAACATGGAGTTTAAGTCCTTTCGAGTGCGTAGCTTACACGTATTTGGTTCGCGGTCCTGTAAAAGTCTTGCCCGTCTCCGTTTCAATGAATGCAGCTTGACGTAGTTTGGCGAGATCGTTAGGTGTCGGAGATCCCTTTGGAAACCGGATGACTGTTTCGATCTCGGCAATTGTAGCCTTTGCGTTGGGAATTGGCCCGTGCAATAGCTCGCCTCTGCTATCATATCTGTTCGCTGATTCTTCGACGCCTTTAGCCTCAAAGTCAGCATAGCCTAGCTCGAATTCTCTCTCACTCATAGCAATCAAGTCCTTTGTGATGCGTGGTTTAGGCTTAACATTACTTCTTTGGCCTACCCGCTCGTTTCCATTCCAGCTTTAACAAGTCGCGCTCTTTGATGAGCCACTGTTGCCCAGCTCGCTGCGCTTTGATCCGACCTTCATCTACCAGCTTCCACAGCCGTTGACGACTGACGCCGAAATACTTCGCTGCCTCTGGAATTGTGTATAGCTCCGTTGCCATGCGCAGCACTATAGACCACAGTGTTTACGCCTGTCAATAAAATAATTCGCGTGAAACGAAAATAATTGTTGACAGCGGTAAATAGCTAGTGTACAGTGCTCTCACGATGAACGAGACGAAGATGAGGGGAGGAGGCGGGATAATGAAATATTCAGTAGATGTAGCACGCACGGCTTACGGTTTTCGAACACTGGAGATTGAAGCCGACAATGAAACAGAGGCGCGAGAAAAAGCACTTGATATCGCGGGTGACTTTGAATACTCCGAAAAGTCTTCGGAGTATTCGATTGAGTGGGTCGGGCCAAGCGATGAAGGCTAGTCCACTGTTCCCACCACTTGATTGAAGACGTTGAGAGAGGAGATCGAGACAATGCGAATTGAGAATTTGAAACGATCCGCGACCGTCGAATGAGTCCCACTTGCTGTATCAGATCAAGCGCGAGCTGCAAAAGCTAGGCTTCGACGTGATCAAGAAGCGCATGTGGAAAGACGGTCACATGGTAAGCGATCACTGTCAGTACATCA
>Ga0070673_100000667_pt1 | contig 18928 bp, 20 predicted proteins | sample KBSM23metaG_FD_65342 | JGI IMG/M metagenome (GOLD analysis project Ga0070673, IMG submission 65342) | Miscanthus rhizosphere microbial communities from Kellogg Biological Station, Michigan, USA - KBS M2-3 metaG | ecosystem: Host-associated > Plants > Roots > Rhizosphere > Soil ... | reverse complement strand
GTTCGACGGGCCGGACGCGACGCCGCTGTCGATCGCGGTGCTCAGCCAGCTTCCGCCCGCGCGGTTCGCCGGGCTCCGCCTGGCGCTGGTGCCGGCGCACCGGGTGCTGGCGGCCCGCTTCGCGATCGCCGAGACCTGGCGCTCCGACGATCCTGCGTCCGTGGCGCCGCCGCGCGAGACGTCCGAAACGTTGATCGTGTGGCGCCGTGACGGCGAGGTGTTTCACCGTCCTGCCGACGCCGACGAGGCGCACTGGTTTCCGCGCCTGTCAGCGCCGGACGGCGTTGCGTTCGAAGTGGTGTGCGCGCAGCTCGCGGACACGCGCGGCCTGGTCGGCTCGGCGGCGCGCGCGTTCGAGCTGCTCGCCCGCTGGGCGGGCGAGGACTTGATCAAAGCGCCGTAGTTACAGGCGACTACGGAGGGCAGCGGTTGACCTTCGTGCCGCCGAGGGCTGCGATGGCCATCGTGCAGGCAGACGTCGTCTCGGCGTTCGAGCAGATGCAGGTATCCGAACCCTGGGCGGACAGCGTGAGGCAGCAGTTGTACGTGGCAGGGCAGGAGGTCAACGAGCCGCCCGGGCCGTTCACGCACCCGCAGCTCATGGTCTGGGTGTCTTCCTCGCAGGTCCAGCCGGAGCCGCCGCCGCCCGACGTCCCGCCATTGCCGCCCGAGCCGCCCGTACCGGACGTGGACTGACACGCGGGGACGCTGCAGTTCAGGTAAGCGTCGCACGCGAGCTGCAGGCACGCGCGGGCCGCGCTGACGATCTCGGCCTCGTTCGAGCAGTGGGTGGTCGGGACGGTCGTCGCGCAACGCTGCTTGCACTCGGTCGCGGCCTGCTGCGCTTCCGCGCCCGCGTCGGGGATGCACGACAGCGCCTTGTCGCAGGCCTGCTGGCACAGCGCGACGTTGTCGCCGCTGCCGCTGCCGCCACCGCAGCCCTGCATGGTGCCGGCGGCGAGCGCTAGCGACGCAAAAACACCCACGAGCAACGTCTTAAGCTTGTTCGACATGACCAAACGGTAACACGGATCGACGGTGCGATCGCGTTACTGGCAGGCGGGGAACTGGCGGCCGCTGTCCTGATTGCTGGTGCCGCTGTTCAACGTCACCGAGATCATGCGCCCCGCCATGTCCGTGAGGTTCAGCGTCGCGGGCGTCGAGATCGCGGACCCGACGTGCCAGGCGCCGTAGGATTGGCGTGACGCGCCCGTGCCGTTGACCGTGACCGACGCGATCGGCGTGATCACGTTCTCGACGAAGAATTCGTTGTTGTTGCCCGACTTGAAGCGGACCTTCACGTTGCCCGAGACGGGGCAGGGGACGTAGCGCCAGTTGGTGCCGCTCGGGTTGCCGGTCGGATAGCCGAGGCGATCGAACGCCGCCTTGCTGAGATCCATGTGGCCGCCCGCGTTCGCCTGGCACGCGGTGTTGCCGCCGTCGCTGCCGTAGGGGCATTCGTCGATGACGGTCGCGATGATCTTGGTGCCGTTCTGGCCGGTGACCTCGATGCACTCGCCGCAGTGGCTCTTCGAATCGAAGCCGTTCGTGCCCGGGACGGCCGCGAAGTAGGTGGCGGACGCCGGGCTCATGCTGGCGATGTTCTCGATGGTGTCGGTCTGGCCGTTCTCGGTCCCGTAGTAGCCGCAGGCCGTGCGGTAGCCGCTGCCGTCGCGCGCGGTGCCCTGGCCGAAGTAGTACCAGGTGAACGATCCGTTGCCCGAGTGGTTCTGCAGCGTGCACTGGGTGGGCGGGCTGCCGCCCGTGCCGGTCGTACCGCTGGTGCCGCTCGCGCCGCCGCCGCCGTTGCCGGTGGTGCCGCCCCGGCCGGCGGTGCCGGTCGTTCCGCTCGCGCCCGCCGTGCCGGTCGTCCCGCCGCGCCCGGCGGCGCCGGTCGTTCCGCTCGCGCCCGCCGTGCCGGTCGTCCCGCCGCGGCCGCTCGCGCCTGCCGTGCCGCTCGTCCCGCCGCGGCCGCCCGCGCCCGCCGTGCCGGTCGTCCCGCCACCGCTGTTGCCGGCGGTGCTGCCGGCCGCGCCCCCGCCGCCGGTGGCGCCCAGTCCCGAGGCGCCGCTCGTTCCCGCGCTGCCGCTGGTGCCGGCGTCGCCGGAGGTCCCGGCGTTGCCGGAATCACCCGCGCTGCCGGACCCGCTGGCCGCGCCGCCCGCGCCGGGGGCGGGATTGGTGGGGCCGACCTGGCCGGGGCCGCACCCCAGTGCCAGCCCGATCGCGAACACGCACGCCCCCGGCAACCAACGGAAGAGGCGAAGGCGTCGTCGCATGAAGCTGCTCCTTGCGAAAGAGAATAAATTTAAGGACTTCCGCGATCGCGCGAAAGCGGACGCACATGGTACCACACGCTTGACCGCGCCCGCTTCATCATCAGGTTTTGCCCTAAGGGTTGTAAGGGTTGCGCGGGAGGTGGGGCGATGTTTAGCAGGTGGAACGGCCTCGTGGTGGTGGTGGCGCAGGTCGCGCTGGTGACGCTGCCGGTCGCGGCGCAGGACCGGCCGACGGCGACCGGCCCCGATCAGGAGCTGGTGACGCGGTTGCACCAGCTGGCTCAGGACGAGATCGCGCTGGCGAGGCTCGGTGAAGACCGGGGCGTCGCCGGGAGGGTCCGGACGTTCGCGGCGACGGTGCGGAGCGAGCAGAGCGCGAACGAGGACGCGCTGATCGCCTACGCGGAACGGAAGAACATGAACCGCACGACAGTCGGGCGCCCGGGCGGCGCGCTGGAGCACCGCGAGCTGGCGATCGCGCCGGTCGCGAACAGTCCGCGCGACCAGTTCGACTACTACTTCGCGACGCAGATGGTGGCCGATCACCAGGCTTCGATCGACGCGGCCACGGCGGCGGCCCGGCTGGCGCGCGATCCGGAGCTGAGGGCTCTGATCGACGGCGTGTTGAAGGTCCAGACCAATCACCTGGTGTCGGCGCAGGCGCTGCTCCAGGGGATTCCGGCGCCGGCCCCGCGGGTGGTGCAGCTGCCCGCGTTTCCGGCAGGCGTCAGCCGCACGCAGACGGGCGCGGATGAACCGCCGCCCGCGGCGCTGCAGCCGGGCGCGCTGAACCGGTAAGACCGCGCTTTCGAGCACGTTTACGAGCACGAGCACGAGCCCGAGCACGTCTACATGCACGTAGACGACGGTTGACAGGGCGTGCATATGCACGTATATGCATATGCATGGCGATGCAAGTGGAGGCGCACGCGGATCTGTTCGGGTCGCTGGCTGATCCGATGCGGCGGCGGATCGTCGAGCTGCTGCGCGGGCACGAGAAGCCGGTGAACGACATCGTCGCCGAGCTGGACATTCACCAGTCGGGCGTCTCGCGCCACCTGCGCATCCTCAACGAGGCGGGGTTCGTCAGCGTTCGCGCCGACGGGCCCCGCCGGCTGTACGCGCTGCGGGCCGCGCCGTTTCGCGAGCTGGACGCCTGGATCAGCCGCTATCGCGATCTGTGGGAGGCGCGACTGGACCGCCTGGGAGCGGAGCTGGAACACAGGCAGAAGGCGCGCGCGCCGCGCAACAAGGAGAAGAGCCGATGAGCAGAAGGACGATCACCATCGAACGGACGTTCAACGCGGCGATCGACGACGTGTGGACGCTGTGGACCACCGCGGACGGGATCGAGTCCTGGTGGGGCCCGGACGGATTTCGCGTGAAGGTCCGCAAGCTCGAGCTGCGTACGCGCGGCGCGTTGCACTACGACATGATCGCGACGGCGCCCGACATGGTCGCGTTCATGAAGGGCGCCGGCATGCCGGTGTCGCAACCGTGCACGGCGTTCTTCACGGAGATCACGCCGCCGCGGCGGCTCGCGTTCACCCACGTCGTCGACTTCGTGCCGGGCGTCGATCCGTACGAGAGCGCGACGGTCGTCGAGCTGACCGCGCGCGGCGCCGACACGCACCTGGTGTTGACCGTCGAGGCGATGCACGACGAGGAGTGGACGAACAGGGCGGTCTCGGGCTGGCAGATGGAGCTGGGCAAGCTGGCCCAGGCGCTCGACAAGAAATGAGGAGGCGCACATGGAGAAGATGACAACGTGCCTGTGGTTCGACGACGAGGCGGAAGAGGCGGCGAACTTCTACATCTCGATATTTCCCAATTCGAAGATCAACGGGGTGGCGCGCTACACCGAGGTCGGGCCGGGCAAACCCGGCAGCGTGATGACCGTCGACTTCGAGCTGAACGGCCAGCAGTTCCTCGCGCTGAACGGCGGCCCGCTGTTCCCGTTCACGGAGGCGATCTCGCTGGTCGTCAACTGCGAGACGCAGCAGGAGATCGACCACTACTGGGACAAGCTGTCGGCAGGCGGCAAGATCCAGCAGTGCGGCTGGCTGAAGGACAGGTACGGCCTGTCCTGGCAGATCACGCCCGCGCTGCTCGCGACGCAGATGCGGCAGGGCGATCCGGCGCGCTTGAACCGGGTGATGAAGGAAGTGCTCGCGTCGGTGAAGCTGGACATCGCGAAATTGCAGGCGGCATACGGCTGACGGCGGCGCGCGCGCGTCGCTGATCCGCGCGCGCGTGCCGGCGTTATCATGCCGGCATGGACCTGGCGGAACGGCATGTGGTGATCACGGGCGCGGCCGGCGGCCTCGGTCCCGCGGTGGTCGAGGCGATGCTGGCGGCGGGCGCCGTCTGTCACGTGCCGGTACGCGCGGACGCGGATCGCCTGCCGCGCCACGCGCGCATCCTGGCCGTCGAGGGCGTCAACCTGGCCGACGAGGCGGCGGTGATGCGGTTCTACGCGCACTGCCCGCCGCTGTGGGCGTCGATCCACCTTGCAGGCGGATTCAAGGCGGCGCTGATCGTCGACACGGCGCTGGCCGATCTCCGCGGGCAGCTGGACATGAACCTGGCGACGGCGTTCCTGTGCAGCCGCGAGGCGGTGCGCAACATGCGCGTGAAGGCGGCGGGCGGGCGCATCGTCAACGTCAGCTCGCGCGCGGCGACGGTCGCGACCGGTTTTTCGGTCGCGTACACGGCCTCGAAGGCGGCGGTCAGCGCCATGGTGCGCGCGCTCGCCGACGAGGTGGCCGACGATCGCATCCTGGTGAACGCCGTGCTGCCCGGGACGATCGACACGCCCGCCAACCGGGCGGCGATGCCGATGGCCGATCAGCGCAAGTGGACGAGTCCAGCGGAGGTCGCGGCGACGATCGCGTGGCTGGTGTCGCCCGCGCAGACGGTGACGTCGGGCGCGCTGATCCCGGTCGGCTGGACGTAGCTACAGAAAAAACAATAGTCGCACACCGCGCCTGCGGCGCGGAGCGACTAGTTCGCCGCCGCCAGCGTGACGTTGTCGATGCAGACGGTGCTGTTGCCCGCGTTCATGAACGTGAACGCGATGCCGGCGTTCTCGTTGCTGGTCGGTGTGAAGTTATCCGTGAACGTCTGCAGGCTGCTGCCGATGTTGTGGTTCGCGGTGAAGATGTCCGCGAACGAGCCGGCGTCCTGGCCCACCTTGAGGTGAACCGTTCCCGCTCCGGACGCCTGGAACGAGACGCGATACGGCGTTCCGCTCGACAGCATGAGCCGCGTGCCCGTGGGCGCGTCCCAGCCGACCAACGTCGTCGAGGTGACGCCGGTGACGCAGTAGGCGCCGTTGTTGACGTTTCCGGTGCCGCCCTGCTCGGTGTGCCAGTTGGTGGCGCCGTCAGAGAAGTCGCCGTTCGCGAGCAGGTTGGTGCCCGATCCCGAGCCGCCGGAGCCGGTCGTCCCCGCGCTGCCCGAGGTTCCCGCGGCGCCGGAGGTTCCCGCGGCGCCCGTCGTTCCCGCCGCGCCCGTCGTTCCCGCGGTGCCCGTGGTGCCGGCCGCGCCCGGCCCGCTATTGCCGGCGCTCCCGGTCGTTCCGGCGTTGCCCGGCCCGCCGTCGCCCGCGGCACCCGTCGTTCCGGCGGCGCCGCTGCCCGTGCCCGCGCTGCCGATCGGCGCGATGTCGCCACCGGAACCCGTCGTTCCGGCGTTGCCGGTCACCGGGCCGCGCCCGCCGTCCGGGTGACTGCAGGCGAGCAGCGCGACCCCGTACGCCGCGACGAGCGACAGCGTCACCCGTCCGATTCGAAGAGCACGGCGGAACAGTAAAACAACGCGATAACGCATACCTGATGAAGACAAGCGAGGCCGCCATTATGGCACAATCGACAGGGATGCCCGCGACGTTCGTGGCCCGGACGGATGCACGTCGGCGCCCCGGCGCCCCTTCACGCCGCGCGGCGCTGGCGCTGGCGGCGCTGCTCGGTTTGATGATCGTCGCGCCGGCCGCCGCGCGCGCTTCCGGAAATGACGCTGTCGCGGCCGCGGACGCGGACGATCAGGAGCAACCAACGGCCGCGCAGGTCGAACGCAGCGCCAGCCGTCTGCGCGCGGAGGCGCGCCTGCGCGGTAACGACGGCGACGTCGGCGATGACGGACCGATGGGGATGGGTTCGATGTTGTCGGGCCGCTCCGGCCTGTTCGGCACCGCGCTGATGGCGGCCGCGTTCTACTTCTTCTTCATGCGCGGCCGCGCCGGCAGCGCGACGCCCGGCTGGGGCTCGTATTACCTGTTCTGGATCGTGGCGCCGGCGCTGCTCGCCGCCGTCTCGTCTCATCCCGAATTCCTCGGCGTCATCGTGGTCGGCCTGGTCGCGCGCCGCTGGCTCCCCGATCCGATCATGTTCCTCAAGCACCGGGCGCGCGTCCGGACGTTGCAGATCGACATCGATACGAACGCCAGCAACGCGACGGCGCGGCGCGATCTCGCGAAGATCTGGCTGGAGAAGCACCGCCCGCTGCGCGCGCTGCCGTTGCTCGAACAGGCGATCGCGCGCGATCCGAATTCGGTCGAGCTGCTGTTTTATTCCGGCGTGGCGCACTTGCTCGCCCGGCAGCACGAGCGCGCGGTCGAGGCGCTGGTCTCCGTCACGCATCGCGAGCCGAACTTTCAATACGGCGAAGCGTTCCTGCGCGCGGCGGACGCGCTGATCGCGCTCGGCCGCTGGGACGACGCCGACGACGCGCTGGAACGCTACGTGAAGATCAACAGCTCCAGCATCGAGGCGCGCTGCAAGCGCGTGCGCGTCTGCAAGGCGCGCAGCGACGCGGACGGCGCGCGCAAGGCGCAGGCCGATCTCAAGGACGTCTGGCGCTCGCTCCCGCCCTACCAGCGCCGCCGCCAGCTCGGCTGGTACCTGCGCTCGCTCGTCTAGCGCCGGTTACTTGCGCTTCTCGTACGTTCCCACCAGCTGCGCCTCCGCCAGCACGTGCCCGCGCATCGCTTTCTCCAGGTCTGCCTTCTTCGGCTTGTGCAGATCCGCGAGCACCGTGTCCAGCGCGTACACCTTGCAGAAGTAGCGGTGGCGCCCGATCGGCGGGCAGGGGCCGCGGTAGCCGGTGGTGCCGAAGTCGTTCACGCCTTCCAGCGCTTCCGGCGGCAGGTCGGCCGTCTTCGCGCCTTCGGGAAGCGCGGCCGTCGCGGCGGGCAGGTTGTAGAGCACCCAGTGCACCCACACCGTCCGCGGCGCGCGCGGATCGGGCGCGTCCGGATCGTCCACGATCAGCGCAAAGCTCCTGGTGCCCGCGGGCGCGCCCGCCCAGGCGAGCGGTGGGGCGGTGTCGTCACCCTGACATGTGTGCTTCGCGGGAATCGCGCCGTCGTGCTCGAAGCTGGCTGAACGCAGCGTGAACGCCATCGTCGACCTTCCTCCCGATCGTGCGGGAACCTGCGCCCGCGCCCGCTGTCCGTCAAGACGTGCCGCCCGCATTGCGCCTGGTCGTCGCATGGATGGCGGGCGCGCTCGCGCTCGCCGGCGCGTGGTGCCTGAAAATGCAGCGGCCGTCCGTCGTTTCGCGTGACACCGCGGCGCCGGCGGCGCCGCTGGTGGTCCCCGTCGACGACGCTCCGGACGTGATCGCGAAGTACCTGCACGAGCATTCACGACGAACGACCGGGTGAGTCGAATCGCGATCTGGAATCAGATCACTCACCGACTCGAGGCTAAAGTTTCGTCTTACTGAACACGCCGTTACGCCCAACGTTCAGGATTGCACCGGAATTGTTGCGTGCGGACGCGCTGATTACGGTCGTGGTTATGACAAAACAACTCACGAAGCTCATGGTTGCCGTTGCATTTGCCGGTGCTGTTGTCGCCGGGACGATCACGTCGTGCGACGACGATAACAACGCTGTCACCACCGGCATCGCCGGGACCACTGGTGGATCCGGAGGGATAGGAGGAGCGGGAGGGACCAACACCCAGACGTTCGCGATGACGCTGACCGGGACGCAGGAGGTGCCTGCAAACGGCAGCCTCGCCACGGGCGACGTTCAGGTGACGCTGAACAAGACGACCGGGGCGATCACCGTTACCGGTTCGTTTGCAAACCTGACGACGCCTGCGACTGCCGCCCACATTCACGGGCCGGCCGTGGTCGGATCGACGGCGGCGGTGATCGTGCCGCTGACCGTGCCCTCCTCGACGTCGGGGACCGTCACGGGAACGGCGACGATGAGCACGGTGCAGATGAACGACATGCTCAACCAGATGACGTACGTGAACGTCCACTCGATGCAGTACCCGGACGGCGAGATCCGCGCTCAGATCAAGTAGCGGTCACTTGAACCCGACCAGCCACCCCAGGTTGGCGTAGGTCGGCGGGAACAAAGCCAGCGCGAGCCCCAGCCACAACAGGGGCTCGCGCGCGAGCGATCGGTGGGTCTGCTGCGCTTCCAGCACCGCGTCCCAGAACAGGTAGACCATCGCCAGCTCGATAGTCCCGGCGATGACCGGGATGTAGTTGGTCGCCGCGGCTGCTCCCCGGCGCGCCAGCAGCTGGTGCAGCAGGAACAGCAGGAACAGCCCCACGCCGATGCGCAACACGCGGCGGGCGCCGGCGAGCGGGCGGTCGGGAAGGTGGCGTTCGACGCCCGCATCGCGCCAGTGCCGGCGGAGCAGACCGTAGGTGGCCAGCGCGATCGCGACCGCCAGCGCGGCGCCCAGCGTCGGCCAGACCTCGAAGCGCGCGCGCGTCAGCACGCGGCCGTCGCCGAGCGTCTGGGTTCCGAACGCCGTGAAGGGCAGCGTGTCCTCGGCCGACATCGTGCGCGGGACCAGCGACTTCAGCGCCGCGAACAGCGCGACCGCCGTCGCCACCGCCGCCAGCAGCGCGACCGCGCCGCGCCAGACGCGCTCCTCGGGCGGCAGATCGAACGCCGCCTGCGGCGTCTTCTTGAACTGCGCCGCCAGCGCGGCGAGCTCCTCGCCCAGCGTCTTCGCGTCCGGGGTGCGGCGCGCCGGATCCACGGCGGTGGCGCGCGCGATCACCGCCGCGATCGCGGGCGGAACGGCCGGCGCGCCGCCGCCCCCAAGCGCACCGCTGCCGCCGGCAACGTCGGCAGCATCGGCAGCATCGGGATGCCGGCCGGTCAGCATGTGCCTTAGCAGCGCGCCCAGCGCGTAGACGTCCATGCGCGGATCGGGCCGCGCGCCGGCCCGCGCCTCGGGCGCCATGTAGCCGGGCGTCCCCAGCACCATCGACGGGCGCGTCAGCGGCCCGTCCTCGGGCGAGGGATCGACGATGCGCGCGATGCCGAAGTCGCTCAGGCGCGCCCGGCCGTCGTCGCCGAGCAGCACGTTCTCGGGCTTGATGTCGCGGTGGATGATGCCGCGGCTGTGCGCGTACGCCAGCGCCGCGCACAGCTCGCCCGCGATCGCCAGCGCGTCGGCGGCGGGCAGCGGCAGCCGGTCGGCGATCGATCCGCCCGACACCAGCTGCATGACCAGGTAGCCGTCGCCTTCGGGCGTGGTGCCGAAGTCGTGCACCGCGACGATGCCCGGGTGCTCCAGGCGCGCCAGCGTCCGCGCCTCGCGCGCGAACCGCGCGCGAAAGTCGGGATTGGCGGCGCTCTCGGGGCGCAACACCTTGACCGCCACCGCCCGTCCCAGCTTCTCGTCGCGCGCGCGGAACACGCGCCCCATGCCGCCGCGCCCGAGCTCGGCTTCCAGGACCAGCGCGTCCGTTCCCAGCCGCGGCAGGGCGCCGACGGCGCCCGCGGCCGCAGCCGTCGCGCCGTCGCCGCCGCCCAGATCCGCCAGCAGGCAGCGCGGACACACGGTCAGGCGCCCGGACGGATCGAGGGCGCCGCAGCGCGGGCAGGCGCTCGCGCTCGCCGCGCTCACGCGGTCAGCGCCTTCAGCAGGTCGCCGAGCTCGGCCTCGGCTTCCTGCGGCGTGTGCACCGTGTCCGCGATGCGCGCCAGCAGCAGCTCGCGAAACCGCCCGCGCGCGCGGTGTACGAACGACTTCAGCTGCGGCACGGTCATGCCGTGCTCGGCGGCCAGCGTCTCGTAGGGCGGCGCCTCGCCGAACCGGAACAGCTGGCGCACGACGGCGACGGGGCCGCGCCGCGCGCCCGAGGCCAGCTCGGTCTCCAGCTCGCCCAGCGCGCCCTCGAACAGGCCCAGCGCCCACTCGCGATCGAACGCCGCCGCCGGATCGTCGGGCGCCGCGCCGATGACCGCCTCGACGTCCTCGAACGGCAGCGCGGCCCGCCCGCCGCCCCGCTTCTGCGCCGATTCCTCGGCGTGCAGGTTGGCGAGGTAGTGCGCCAGCGCGGTCTTGAGGTAGCCGCGCAGCCGCCCGCGACCCGGATCCAGGCGCGCCAGGAAATCACGCTCCAGCAGATGCACGAGAAATCCCTGCACGACATCCTGCGCGCGATCGGGCGGCAACCCCTGCTTACGGAGGTGCACGTACAGCGGCTGCCAGCGCGACGTCACCAGCTCGTCGAGCACCGCGCGCCGCAGCTCCGCGTTGCCACGCGCGGCGACGATCCGCGTCCAGCGCGTCTCCGGAAAGGCGTCGGGCACGCATCATTATAGGCGCGTCGCCGGCAGCCCCGCGACAGCCGCTCCGGCGTCGCCCGCCGGATCCGGTTGCTCGATGCGCTGGCGCAGCAGCTCGAGCAGGCGAGCCTGGCCCCGCCGCATGATCGTGTCCTGCAGCCACCCGAAGTAGAACGCGGGCGCCAGGTGGCGCCGCCACGACACGTCGCGCGTCAGGGCGGTGCCGCCGCCCGGGAACGGTTGCAGCCGGTAACGGGTGTCCGTCAGCGTCAGCCAGTCGTCGACGCGTTCGGGGCGGAAGCCGTAGTTCGGCCCGCGCCCGAGGCGCGTGATGTGGAAGGCGAGGTCGTCGATCTCGTAACGATCGATCTGGTACGCCAGCACGCGGCCCGGCACCCATTCCGTGATGTGGCCCTGCGCGACGCCATGACTGAAGACGGCGCGCACGCGGCCGTTCAGACCGCCCGTGTCGACGTTGAAGCGCGTCGGAACCGGCAGGCCGATGCTGATGAACCACTGCCAGCGCGGTTCGACCGCGATCGGGCGCGCGGTGAGCGCGGCGAACACGCGCTCGGGCGGCGCCGCGATCACCGTGGTCGACTGCGCGTGGTGAAGGGGGTGGCGCGTGGGATCGTCCACCGCGCCGTCGATCGCCTGCCAGCCCAGCGACGACACCACCAGCAGCACGGCGACGCCGACGCGATGCCGCCGGTGATGCACGTAGCGGCGGATCGTCGATCCGCACACCGCGCCCAGGATGGTCTCGGGGACCACCAGCGGCAGCGCGAACAGCACGCAGATGACGCCCTCCTGCAGGGCGCCGATCCCCACCGCCAGCGCCGCGAGCAGCGTGTACAGGCTGTTCCGGATCGGGTGCTTCGGTCCCAGCACGCCGATGACGGCGCCCACGAAGAAGGGCGAGCAGAAGAACGCCTCCGAGTAGCTCTTGCCGAACGCGCGGCCGCCGCAATAGAGCACCACCGCGGCCACCAGGCCGGCCGCGAACGTGACCCCGCCGCGCGTCGGCGCGCGCAGCCAGCCGTCGACGTGCAACGGATCGATCAACGGCGGCGCCAATGGCGTTTTCAGATCGGGCGTTTTCAGATCGGGTGTCTTCAGATCCATCGCGCGGCCCTCCAGGTCTGGCGCAGGTCGCGCATCGCCAGCGTGTGGTCGTAGACCAGCGGCGCGCCGATCGCGCGCGCCAGCGCGTCGATGTACGCGAAGCTCCGGCGCGCGGGCGTCGCGAAGCGCGCGCCCCAGGGATCGTGGTCGATCTCCTGCGCGCGCACGCGGCCGCCCGGCCGCACGTCGACGCTGAAGCGCATGCCCAGCATGAACGCCGCCGCCTGCGCGACGTCGCTGAAAGACGACTCCAGCTCGCCGGGGCCGCCGGGCGCGGCGTCGAACTCGGCGTCCGCGGCGCCGTCGTGCGACTGGCACACCACGCGGAAGCGCCCGTCGCGGCGCGCGCACCGCATCCGCGCCAGGTGCGGCCGGTAGTGAGAGAAGTAGCGGCCCAGAAGCGCGAGCGGCCGCGCGCTGACGTCGCTGCGCAGCGTGAGGAACGAAGGCGCGCCGCCGACGCGGACGCCCACGCGATAGAGCAGCTCGACGTTGTCCCACCGCAACCACGACGGCGCGCCGGCTAGGCCCATGCTGTCCATGTCCAGCGCGCACACGCTGACGAAGCCGTGTCCGCCGAAGCTGTCCACCGTCAGCGGCGCGGGGACCAGGCGCGCGATCGCCGCCGCCGGCGCGCGGAACGTCACCAGGTAGCGCTCGCGGATGTGCGCCGACACGGGCAGCCACTGCCAGCCGGCCCGGGCCAGCGGGATCGGTGGGGCGGGCTCGATTGGCGCTTGCCGAGCCTGTCGGGGCCGGGAGGGCGGTGTTTCGATGAAGGGCGTTTCCATGCCCTCCTGTACAGAGGATGCGGGCCGCGGTTGCGCGACAAACGGGGAATCGCGGGGGCCGGCTAACCGCGGAGCGTCGTGACGATCTCGGCGGCGGCGCGCGTGCCGGTGGTCATCGCGCCGTGCACGGTGCCGGGATCGCCCACCGTGTCGGTCGCCTCGCCGGCGAAGAACAGCCGGCCGGCGAGGGGCGCGGCCAGCGCCGCGGGGGCGTCCAGGCCACCCACCGGGATCCAGCTGTAGGCGCCGCGCGACCACGGGTCGGCGCCCCAGTCGAACACGCGCGCGTCCTCCACCGCCGCGGTCACGGCGCCGGCGTTCGATCCGAGCGCATGCGCGAGCCCGCCCAGCGCCGCGCGCAGGCGCGTGTCGGCTGTCCGGAACCGCGCCGCGAACGCGTCGGCGCGCCGACCCGCGACCCATCCCACCAGCATCGTCGGCGGGAACGGGCGCGGCACCCACCAGGTCGGCATGGGCGCGCGTCCGAGGTGAACGAACGACATGTCGCGCCCGAACGGGGCGAACACGCCCATTCCGACGGGCTGCCGCAAGCGAAGCACGATCTTGATGACGTTGCCCATGGCGAGCCGTTCGATCGCCGATCGCTTGGTCCGCGGCAACGCCGGAACGAACCTGACCGCGGCCGGCGCCGACGGCGGCGCTTGCAGCACGCCCAGCGGCAGCGTGATCAGCGCGGCGCGGCCGCGCAGGCGCGCCGGCGGTCCGCCCAGCGCGCCGCGCGTGCCGACGTCGACGCCGTTCCCGCCCCAGCGCACGTCGGTGACGATGGTCGCCAGCCGCAGCGCGCCTGCTTCGCGCGCCAGCGGCGCCGCCAGGTGTTGCAGCAGGCGGTCGTAGCCTTCCAGCACGCGGTGGGTGGCGTCGCCGCCCTCGGCCTCCGTCGCCTCGGCCTGCTCGACCAGGCCACGCGCCGACACGCGGCGCGCGTCCGATGCGTTGAAGCCCTCGACGAAGCCGATGACCATGTCCCGCGCGGCCGGCGATAACCGGCGCGCGAACTGGGGCCGGCCCAGCACCTCCATCACGGACACGTCTTCGCTGGGCAAGTCGTCGATCACCGACATCGCCTGCATCCACGCCTGCTCGGCGCCGCGCAGGTCGCCGTGCCGCGCGCGCGTGTGGCGCTGTGGGTGCCCGCCCAGGCGCGCCCGCGCCGCGCGCAGCGCACGCATGAGGTTGCGCGGCCGCCCGTGCACGAACTCCGCGCCGGCCTCGACCACGGCGGGCCAGCCCGGCAGCCGCTGGGTGTCGATGCGGCCGCCCAGCCGCGGCCGCGCCTCGACGACGATGACGCGCAGCCGCGCGCGCATCAGGCGGTGCGCCGCCTCCAGCCCGGCGACGCCGGCGCCGACGACGATGACGTCCGCGTCCCGCGTCGCAGCTCGACCGCGCACGCGGGAACAATGCGCGCCGCGCCGCGCATTGACAAGACACCGGGCGGGTCTTGACGACGCCGACGGAAAACTCAAGTTTCGGGGTAAGCCCTACTGGTCTCTTGGCACCTCAGCGCCAGCCGGGTCGAGCTTCCTGGAGCACAGATGGAGGAAACAGCAACCCGGCCTCTCGTCCTGGTGATCGACGACGATGAAGGAATTCGTGAGGGGATCGTCGACCTGCTCGAGGAGGAAGGGTTCGCGGCTGTCGGCGCGTGCAATGGGCTCGAGGCGCTGAACTTTCTCGCCGACTCGAAGCGGGTCCCGTCGCTGATCTTGCTCGATCTGATGATGCCGGTGCTGGACGGTTGGACCTTCTGCAAGGTGCGGCAGGGCGTGTCGATGCTGATGGAGATCCCGGTCGTCGCGATCAGCGCGGCGCCGATGAACGGGCCGCAGCTACCCTTGCGGGTCGACGCGACGCTGCCGAAGCCGTTCGATCCCGACGCGCTCGCCTGGCTGGCCACGCGCATGACCGGCCGCAAGAGCTTCTATAAGCACGGTCACTGAGTCGCTTCGCGTCGCAGGATTCGCTACGCTTCCGAGCGTGATGGGTGCGCGCGGTCGTTCCATCCTCGTCGCGGCCGCGATCGGCGCGAGCCTCGCCGGCGTCGAGGGCTGCTCGACGCGGCCGCTTCGTAGCCGCGACGGAGGCGCAGCCACAATCAGCGGTGGGGCCGACGCGACCGGGACCGGCTGCGGTAGCGACGGGGCGCGGATGGAGCTGATCGGTTCGCGCCTCCTCGTGCTCGACAATCCGCCCGTGTCGGGAAACCTGTACACGACCCTGCTCTGGACCGGCGAGGAGTACCTGTTCGTCTGGCGCATCTACAAGGGCGACGGCGTCCTCATGCAGCGCATCGATGCGTCCGGGCAGGGCGTCGGCGGGAACATCCGCGTTCGACCCTACGAGAACGCGTGCGATGTCGCCTGGGGCGGCTCGCGTCTCGCCGCCGCATGGACGCGGGAGAACGGCGCCACCACCGACCTGATGTTCCAGACCTTCGATGGGTTCGGTCGCCCGATGATCGACGCCGTCGTCCTGCGCTCGTCGGCGGATATCGGGATTGACGGCAGCGTGATCTATGGGCCGCGCATCGTCTCGATCGAGGACGGGTTCGCTATCGCCTGGAACGAGGGGAAGATGATGGTAGCCACCGTCGATCCCGACGGAGAACTTCTGCACGATCCGGTCGCCGCGGGAAGCCGCGTCTCCGGAACACCGGAGTTGAGCCTCACGGCGTGGCCGAACCGGATCGTCGTGGGCTTCGTCGACAACCGCCCCGTCGCGCCGGGATCGCCGGGCTCGGTGGCTTTCGCCAACACGTTCACGGGGGACCTCCGGCCGCTCGGCGACGTTTCGCTCGACGGCGAGGCGGTGGGCGGAATGGCACAAGTCGTGGCGACTGGCGGCGGCTTTCTCACGCTCTGGACGCACGATGCCATGCCCGATATTCGCGTGCGGATCGCCCATCTCGATCCGACCGGCAGCGACGTTGCGATCGGCGAGATGGCACCGCCCGTTACCGGTTCCTACCGCTATCTGTCGCCGGCCGCGTGGAATCGCGACCACCTCGTCGTCCTGTGGGACGGCGGTAGCGCCGGGGAGACCGGTCTCACGTTGAGCCGGTACGCAACGAACGGCGAGCGCCAGGGCGCGTCCATCGCCGTGCCGACCGCTTCGCCTGCGACCCGGCTCTACGTCGTGGCCCACGACGGGACCGTGGGTTTCACGTGGTCAGAGGAAGTCGCGGGCGGCTACATGGTCTTCTTTCAGCAGGCGAGGTCCTGTCCATGAAGGCGGCGCGCCGCGCTCAGAACGTTCCGACGACCGCCAGGTGGAACGCGAGCTCGAGATCCTGGTGGATGGGGACGTCGTTCGAGAATGCCCACAGCTCGGCTGACGCCTTGAGACGGAATCCCGGCGCCAGCGCCAGCGTTCCGGCGGCCGTGTAACGAAACACGGCGGCGCGCGGCGCGAGCGGACTGGTCGCGGGCACGTTCCCGGCGCGGTAGAGGCCGTCGGCGCGCAGCAGCAGCGTGACGGTCTCGGTCATCGTCCGCTCGATCTCCAGATACGCGCCGTGCTTCTCGAATGTCTCCTCGCCCGACGGCGGCACGATCAGCTTGTACGGTACGCTGGGCGGGGGCGCGAAGTTCTGCCGCCGGATCAGGTATTCCAGCCGCAGCTGCGTGCGGCCGATGCGCGCGGAAAGATCGCCGCCGCCGATCAGATAGTAGAAGCGGTTTTCGGGGTCCCACGTTCCGTACATGACGCTGCCGCCGACGGTCATGTCGTTCGCCTCGCCGATGCGGAACGTGGTGGCGACGCGCCCGCCGCCCGCCGTGCGCCCGTTGTTGTCGATCATGTTGCCGCCGCGCGTTTGCGAGAGACCCCACACCAGATCGTTGCTGCCGTTCGGCGCGCGGAACCCCGACACCGCGTAGGCGGCGTAGTCCAGCTGCACGCGTTCGCCGAACCAGTGCGTGCCGCCCACCTCGACGCCGTTGTCGGGGAACGGGCTGGGGAGGACGCCCTGGTTCCACTCGCTGATGCGCAGCATGCGCCCCATGTCGTAGGGCAGCGGCTTGTCGCTGGTGACGTGGTTGGCGGGATCGTGGCGAATGTTGAACGCGCCGAAGCTGGGGCTGAACCGTCCCGCCCGGACCACCAGCTCGTCGGCGACGCGGAAATCGAAGTACGCCATCGGCAGCTCGAAGCCGTGACAGCCGTAGCAGACCTTCACGTTCGCCGACAGGTGGTCGGACACGTCCGCCGCCAGCTTCAGCGCGGCCTCGGTGGTGAACCCGTCGTACACGCTGCGGCCGCCGGTGCCGCCGCTCTCGTCGGGAACGAACAGGTAGTCGAGCTGCGCCGAGCCGGCGAAGTTGCGCTCGATGGCGGCGGCGGGCGCGGCGCGCAGCAGGACCGCGGCCGCAACCGCGCAGGCGAACAGCGCGCACGTCATTTTCATGGGGCGCCGGCCTCCGGGCCGCGCGCGGACGCCAGCGCCGACGACGAGTAATAGTGAAGGAAGCGCAGGATCGGCACGGTGTCGGCGCGCGTGATGCCGCTGCCCGGCTGGCGGCGCATGCGTTCGACGTAATCCGCCCACATCGCGTCGTCGTGAATTCCGCTGTTCAGCGGGCGCGCCAGCTGGTGGCACTTCGAGCAGCGCCGCGCGAAGACGACGTAGTCGGGCTGGACCTCGGCGGGCAGACGGGCGGCATCCAGGCCGTCGCGCGCGCTGGTCGCGCAGCCGGCGGTGAGCAGCACGAGAGCGGCTAGCGTGCCCCACCTGCGATGTGGGCGGGCGGGGCTCACGGGGCGGCGACGAAGCTCAACGTCACGTCCGCGGTGGCGTCACCGGTGTCGACGTCCTTGATCCGGAGGGCCTTCGCCGATTTCTCGATGCAGGTCTTCAGCGGCGACGTGACGCCCGCGCCCTGCAGCGCGGCGCCGGTGACGTAGCCGCCGCTGTCGATGCGCAGGTGCAGCGTCGCCGTGCCGGACGCCAGGCCGCCCGCGCGCAGGGCGTCGCGGTAGCAGCGCACCAGCGGAACGCGGGCGAGCGCCGCGCGGATGTTCGAGCCCGGGATCGCGCTGGTGGTGGTGATGCCGGCGATCGTCGCGGTCGCGTGCTCGACGTCGATGCGCGGCGCGGGCGGCGGCGGCGGGCTCGTCACCGTGACGGGCGCGGGGGGCGGCGCGACGGCAACGGGTGTTGGCGCCGGCGCCGGCGCGAGAGCAACGGGCGCAACGGTAACGGGTGCCGGCGCGGCTGCGGGCGTCGCCCGTTCTTTCCCCCTCTCCCGCTTGCGGGAGAGGGTCGGGGTGAGGGCCGGTCGGGGGACCCGCTGCGCGGGCGCGGTCTCTGCGACGTCCTGCTTCTCCACGACGCGATCCGCGACGGGCGCGGGGGTCGGCGCCGCTGCCGCCACAGGCGTCGTCGCCGCGGCGACCGTTCGCGCGTCCTCACGCCCGGCCCGGAACATCGATCGCGCCGCGAACGCGCCCGCGACGGCGGCGAGCGCCGTGAATCCCGCGACGGCGGTGAGCGCGCGCCGCCGGCGCGCCTTCGCCCCGATCCCGGCGCTCTCCAGCGCCTGCGTCTCCGCTGCGCCGCGCGCGGCGACCCGCTCCGCCGCCGGCGTCGAACGCGCCGACGTCGCATGCGCCAGCGCGGCCCGCAGCGCCGCGCGCATCTCGCGCGCGTTGTCGAAGCGATCGCGCGGCGCCTTGCTCAGCGCGCGCAGGCAGACCGCCTCCAGCGCCGGATCGACCGCCGTGATCTGCGACGGGGGCAGGGGCGAATCGGTGATGTGCTTCATCGCCACGAAGTATGCGCTCTCGCCCTCGAACGGCGGCCGCCCCACCAGCATGTGATAGAGGATGACGCCCGCCGAGTAGATGTCGCTGCGCCGATCGGCCTGCTCGCCGCGCGCCTGCTCGGGCGACATGTAGCCGGGCGTTCCCACCAGCGACCCGTCCATCGTCGCCCACGGGCCGCCCGCCTGTCCGCCGGTGCGATCGTTCTGGATCGCGCCCAACGTCGCGATGCCGAAGTCGCACACCTTCACCAGCTCGGTCTCCTCGCCGTCGTCGCTCTTGGCGCGGAGGATCATGATGTTGTCGGGTTTGAGATCGCGGTGGATGACCTCCATGTCGTGCGCGACGGCGATCGCCGACAGCACCTGCGACATGATGTCGACGATGCGCGCTTC
>Ga0070673_100000665_pt1 | contig 18941 bp, 17 predicted proteins | sample KBSM23metaG_FD_65342 | JGI IMG/M metagenome (GOLD analysis project Ga0070673, IMG submission 65342) | Miscanthus rhizosphere microbial communities from Kellogg Biological Station, Michigan, USA - KBS M2-3 metaG | ecosystem: Host-associated > Plants > Roots > Rhizosphere > Soil ... | reverse complement strand
TGCTTCTGCGCCGGAGATGATCTCGATCAGTTCCTTGGTGATCATCGCCTGGCGGGTACGGTTGTAGTTAAGCGTCAGCCTGCCGATCATGTCGCCGGCATTGCGGGTGGCGTTATCCATAGCGCTCATACGCGCGCCCTGCTCCGACGCTGCATTCTCGAGCAACGCCTTGAACACCTGCACGGTGATGTTCAGCGGCAACAGATCCGTCAGGATCTCGGCCTCGTCCGGTTCATATTCATAGACCGCGCCGCCAAGCGCAGCCTCTTGCAAGGCGGCCTCGGCCGTGATCGTCGCCGGAATGATCTGCTGCGCCGTCGGCACCTGACTGATCACCGAGCGAAAGCGCGAGAAGAACAGCGTGGCGACGTCGAACGCGCCAGCGTCGTAAAGCTCGCGGATCTTGCCCGACACTTTCTCGGCATGCTCGAAACCGAGCTGGCGCACGCCCCGGAATTCGATGGTCTCGATGATGAGCGGCGCATAAAGCCGCTTCAGCTGATCGAAACCTTTGCGGCCAACGCACAGGATCTTCACCTGCTTGCCGTCGGCGAGCAGGCGATTGATGTGCTCGCGGGCGAGCCGCACGATGGCCGAGTTGAAGGCGCCGCACAGTCCGCGCTCTGCGGTACAGACCACAAGCAGGTGGGCCTTGTCGTTGCCAGTGCCGACCATCAGCGGCGGGCCGCCCTCGCGCCCTCGTAGCGCCGTGGCGAGGTTCGCAAGGACCGCCTCCATGCGCGAGGCATAAGGCCGGGCCGCCTCGGCAGCGCTTTGCGCGCGCCTGAGCTTGGCGGCCGCCACCATCTGCATGGCCTTGGTGATCTTCTGCGTCGCCTTAACGGAAGCGATACGGTTACGCAGGTCCTTCAGCGACGGCATGGATCACTCAGCGAAGGCCTTGGCGAATTTGTCGACCGCTACCTTGAGGGCGTCACCGGTTTCCTTGGTGATCTCCCTCTTGTCGCGGATCGAGTCGAGAATCTCGGGATGCTCCGCGCGCATGAAGCGCAGCAGCTCTTCCTCGAAGCGCCGCACATTGGAGACCTTCATCGGGTCGAGATAACCGTTCACGCCGGCGTAGATCACCACCACCTGCTCCTCGACCTTCATCGGCGAGAATTGGGGCTGCTTCAAAAGCTCGGTCAGCCGCGCGCCGCGATTGAGCAGGCGCTGGGTGGTGGCATCGAGGTCCGAGCCGAACTGGGCGAAGGCCGCCATCTCGCGATATTGAGCGAGCTCGCCTTTGATCTTGCCGGCCACCTGCTTCATAGCCTTGACTTGCGCGGCCGAGCCCACACGCGAGACTGACAGGCCCACATTCACAGCAGGGCGGATGCCCTGATAGAACAGATCGGTCTCAAGGAAGATCTGGCCGTCGGTGATAGAGATCACGTTGGTCGGGATATAGGCCGACACGTCATTCGCCTGCGTCTCGATCACCGGAAGGGCGGTCAGCGAGCCGGAGCCGTTATCCTTGTTAAGTTTGGCTGCGCGCTCCAAGAGCCGCGAATGGAGATAGAACACGTCGCCCGGATAGGCCTCGCGTCCCGGCGGCCGCCTGAGCAGGAGCGACATCTGGCGATAGGCCACGGCCTGCTTGGAGAGATCGTCATAGGTGACGAGCGCGTGCATGCCGTTGTCGCGGAAATATTCGCCCATGGCGCAGCCCGAGAAGGGCGCCAGGTACTGCATCGGGGCCGGGTCCGACGCGGTGGCTGCGACCACGATGGAGTAGGGCAGGGCGCCATTGTCCTCCAGCACCTTGACGAACTGTGCGACGGTCGAGCGCTTCTGACCGACGGCGACGTAGATGCAATAAAGCTTGGTCTTCTCGTCGTTGAGCGCGTTGACCGATTTCTGGTTGAGGATGGTGTCGAGGATGATGGCGGTCTTGCCGGTCTGGCGGTCGCCGATGATGAGCTCGCGCTGGCCGCGGCCGATGGGAATAAGTGCATCAATGGCCTTCAGGCCCGTCTGCATCGGCTCATGCACCGACTGGCGCGGGATGATGCCCGGCGCCTTCACATCGACGCGACGCTTCTCGCTGAACTCGATCGGGCCCTTGCCGTCGATCGGATTGCCGAGAGCATCGACGACGCGGCCGAGAAGGCCCTTGCCGACGGGCACCTCGACGATGGCGCCGGTGCGCTTGACGGTGTCGCCTTCCTTGATGTGGCGGTCGTCGCCGAAGATCACGATGCCGACATTGTCGACTTCGAGGTTGAGCGCCATGCCGCGCGTGCCGTCGGCGAACTCGACCATCTCGCCCGCCTGGACGTTGTCGAGGCCATAGACGCGGGCGATGCCGTCGCCGACTGACAACACCTGGCCGATCTCGGCGACCTCGGCTTCCTGTCCGAAATTCTTGATCTGCTCCTTGAGGATCGCGGAGATCTCAGCGGCCCTGATATCCATTAGCCAACCTCTTTCATGGCAACTTTCAGCGTATTCAACCTGGTGCGCAGCGAGCTGTCGATCATGCGGCTGCCGACCTTCACGATAAGCCCGCCGAGCAGTTTGGGATCGACCCGCTCCTCGAGCATGACTTCTTTGCCGAGCGCAGCCTTCAAGGCCTGCTTCAGGGCCGTCACCTGCGCCTTGGTCAGCTTCGATGCAGCAGTGACGGCTGCGCTCGTCTCGCCTCTGTGGCGGGCGAGCATGGCGCGGAAAGCGGGCATCATCTCGGGCGTAGCAAAAAGGCGCCGGTTCTTGGCGACGAGGAGAAGGAAATTCTTGGTTAGCCCCTCGATTTTGAGCTTCTCGAGGATGGCGGCCAGCGCACGGCCCTGCTCTTCGGCGGTGAAGACCGGGCTCTTTACTAGGCGCCTCAGATCCTCGACGGCATCGAGCGCCTCGTTGAAGCGGTTGATATCGTTCGCCACCTGCTCCAGCGCCTGCTCCTCGAGCGCAAGCTCGAACAAAGCGGTGGCATAGCGGCCCGCAACGCCTGAACTGGTGTGTGCCTCACCTGCCACGTGAAAAGCCTTTCCTCCCGGACGGGCGCCTTTTTGAGCGGCCTCATCCCCTAGCGTCGAGAAATTCTGGATTGGTGCCTCCGCGTCAGCAGGCGAAGCCCTGCCGGACGTTCCGCCAAAAGCCCGGGGGAGGCTGTAACATATGGCCGCGGGAGGGTGCAACATCGGGAAGGCGCGAATGGCTGAAAAGCCGCTTTTGCGGGGCCTGCCGGCGGACAAGATATATCTTGCGATAACCTATTTCTCGAACTATCTTACGATATATCTTTTCCTACAACCGAAATGCATGGAATGAGACATCTCGAACGCTGCGGCGGTCTATGGGCCGGACGCAGGCGCTTTGGCCGCTTCGGCGGAGGCCCTGGATGGGGGCCCGGCCCCCAGGGCGGCGGCGGCGATTGGTTTCGCGTCGGCCGCATGCTCGCCCAAGGCGACTTGAAGCTGCTCGCGCTTGCACTGATCGCCGAGCAGCCGCGTCACGGCTACGAGCTGATCAAGCTGATCGAGGAAAAAACGAGCGGCTGGTACAGCCCAAGCCCCGGCGTTGTCTATCCGACGCTGACCTTCCTCGAAGAAGCTGGCTACGTAACCGCGGAGAGCGAAGGCGCCAAGAAGCGTTACACCATCACCGAAGAGGGGCGCGCTTATCTCGAGGAAAATTGCGACATCGCCGACATGGTGATCGAGCGGCTCGAAGCCGTCGGCAAGAAGTTTGCGCGCCGGCGCCGCGCTTGGGAAGAGCGTCACGGCGAGCAGAATGACGTGCCGCCACTTGTTCAGGCGGCGCTCGACAATCTTCGCGCCGTCGCGGCGAAGCGACTTGAGTCAGGCGAAGAGGCAGAGGCGCGCGTCGTCGAGATCCTCGCGCGCGCCGCTCAGGATATCCGCACCTCATAGGCTGAGTTGACGTTGCCCTCTGAAACCAGGGGCCTGAGGCGCGAACCCCCGCTCGCACGGCCGGGACGAGATTCAGGCTGCTAAGAGATCAGATGTCCCGCCAGGAGGGGAAGGTCGCGGCAGCGCCGCGCCTTATCCCCTTCTCATCGATGAGCTTCCAGATCACGCCATCCTCAATCAGGAAGCGCCGGCCTGATTTCGCGACGCGAATGCCTCGATAGCCCGACATGAAACTGTTCTTGGCGACGGCATCGAGCAGCGCCTGCCGCTCCGCGCGCTCCGGTGCCTCGGCCGAGAGTCGTGACGGAAGGCCGATGAACTCGTCCCACGAATATTCGAAGCAAGTCTGCGCGCACCTGTTGGCGTAGATGAATTTGGGATCTGGGTCGGTATTGTGTGCCACCACGGCAATCGGCGCCTGCGCGTAGAGCCACGCGGCGTCCTTCCCTTCCGGCACGAGCAGCTTGCCTACGAGCCGCGCATAACTCCCCATCAACAGCGCGAAAAACTCGGAGTCAGTCCTGAAATCCCTTGCCATGAGGCCCTACTACCGACTTTGTCGCTCTTGCTACAACTATGGTCTGGTTGCTGCCATCATCGATAGCTCTGTCATCAATCGATGGGTGCGTGAAACCAGGGGCCGCAGAAGGGCGTTGCGCCTAGCACCATGAGCCTTGCCCCGTCAGATGTGAAATCGCGCAGCGGGACGGCGGGGCCAAAGGCCGACCCGATTCCCCAAAAATCGAAGGCGCACTTCAGCTTCGGCGGCAAAGGGCCAGCGCTTGGAGCGGCCACCGTGCTCATGCTGATGTTCATGGGCGCCACGCTTCCCGGGCCGCTTTATCTCATATACCGCGACGAGCTCCATTTCTCGCAAGTGACGCTCACGCTGATCTATTCCGTCTATTTTGCAAGCGCGGTGCTTACAGCCTTCTTCCTTGGTAGGCTGTCCGACCAAGTCGGACGCCGTGCTGCGATCCTGTTCGCGATCAGTATCAGCTTGCTTAGCACCGTCCTATTCGTCTTTGCCGATTCCGTCCCGCTTCTGTTCCTCGCGCGCATCACGAGCGGATTTGCCATCCCGCTTGCCGCGGGCGCCGGTACCGCCTGGGTTGCCGAGCTCTGCGCCAACCGTTGCACAGGAGCGAGCCTGACCGCCGGCTTCACTCTTGCCGGTCTTGGGCTCGGACCTTTCCTTGCAGGGATCCTCGCTCAGTTCACGCGCGAGCCGCTTACGCTACCCTTCCTCGCGCTGATGGTGCTCGCGCTTGCCGCTGCCGTCATAACCTTTATGGTGCCGGAGACAGTAAAGCGTCTCGCCCGGCGCGTCCGAGAGCTTTCGATGCGGCCAAGGATTGGCGTGCCGCGGGCGCTGATTGGTGCCTTCACCGCCCCGGCCATCACTGCCTTCGCCACGTTCTCGCTGCTTGGCTTCTATTCGGCGCTGACACCAAGCGTGCTCGAGCAAGCCTTGCACCTGCACAGCCACGCGATCAGCGGCGGGATCATTTTCGAGCTCTATGCGGTGGCGGCCCTCGTGCTCATCCTCACTCAGTGGCTTAGCGCCCGCGCGGCCATGCTTTCCGGACTTGCTCTTCTCATCCCGGCGCTCGCGCTGCTCGCGCTTGCGCCGCGCGACCACTCGTTGCCCCTATTGCTGCTGGGGTCTGGCGTTGGCGGTACTGCGGTCGGGCTCGGTTATCGCGGCAGCTTGCAACTCGTGAATGAGCTCGCGCCTGACACCCATCGCGCCGAAGTCGTATCCACCTTCCTGATGTTTTGCTATCTCGGCGTCTCGTTGCCGGTGGTCGGCATTGCGCTTCTGTCGGCGGCGGCGACGCCGATCATCGCTGAGACCGCCTTCGCCGCGATCATTGCCGCGTTTGCTCTGGTGGCGATCTCTGCCGACCTCCGACTCCGCAAAATTCGCGTCCCGCAGTAATCCGGCGCCCTACAAAAAACTGTAAGGATCCACGTCCACCACGAGGCGGACATCGCCTTTGGGCCTAGGCACAGCGCCGAGCCAGAGCCGCAGATAGGCCGGGAGGTCGGCTTCGCGCGCGGCCTTGACCAATAGCCGATAGCGATGGCGCCCGCGGATCACCGCAAGCGGCGCTTCGGCAGGTCCTAGCACGTGGATCTTGGCGGCAGCGGGAGCGGCACGCGCGACTTCGCGCGCGTAAGATTCTGCCGCCTCGCGCGAGCCAGCCGAGACAAGCAGAGCGGCAAGCCTGCCGAAGGGCGGCATCGTCGCCTTGCGCCGCTCCGCAATCTCGCGCTCGAGGAAGGTGTCACGATCGCCCGAGACGAGCGCGGCGATCACCGGATGCTCAGGCATGTAGGTCTGGATCAGGCCGCGTCCTTTGATAGCCTCGCGGCCTGCGCGCCCCGTCACTTGGCTCAAGAGCTGGAAGGTGCGCTCGGCGGCGCGTGGGTCGGCTTGTGCTAGGCTCAGGTCTGCATCGACCACGCCAACCAGCGCCAATCCTGGGAAGTGGTGGCCTTTGGCCACGAGCTGCGTGCCGATCACGATGTCGACTTCGCGCTCCTCGATCTCGCGCAAGGTCTCGCGGAGGTCGCTGATGCTTGGCGTGAGATCGCTCGACAGAAGCACGCGGCGCGCGTCGGGAAATCGCTCGGCGATCTCCTCGGCGATGCGCTCGATGCCAGGCCCGCACGGCACGAGCGAATGCTCGGCGCCGCATTTCGGGCACGTCTCCGGGACCGGGACGAACTTGCCGCAATGGTGGCATTCGAGCCTATGACGAAATCTGTGCTCGACGAGCCAGGCCGAGCAATCCGGGCACTCGAACTTGAAGCCGCAGTTGCGGCACACCGTAACCGGCGCGTAGCCACGGCGATTGAGAAACAGAAGCGCCTGCTCGCCGCGCGCCAGCGTCTCGGCCACGGCATTGACAAGCGCCGGCGACAGCCACTTGCCGCGCTCGGGCGGGTCTGCGCGCATGTCGATGGCGGCGATGCCAGGAAGGCCCGCAGCCTTGTAGCGCCCGGTAAGCTTGATGTGCTGGTAGCGGCCCTGTTCGGCATTCACCAAGCTTTCGATCGAGGGCGTGGCGGAGCTCAGGACCACAGGGCAATGGCCGAGCGATCCGCGCACCACCGCCATGTCGCGCGCCTGGTAGGCGACGCGCTCCTCCTGCTTGTAGCTCTGGTCGTGCTCCTCATCGACGACGATCAGGCCGAGATCGGGGAAGGGGAGGAACAAGGCAGAGCGGGCTCCGACCACGAGCTTGGCGTTATTCTCTGCCACGGCCCGCCACACGCGGCCGCGCATCGGCGCAGGCACGCCGGAATACCACTCGGCCGGGCGCGCGCCGAAGCGCTCCTCGCAACGGGCAATAAACTGGCTGGTGAGCGCGATCTCGGGCATCAGCACGAGGACTTGCTTCTCGCGGGCCAGCGCTGCGGCAACCGCCTCGAAATAGACCTCGGTCTTGCCTGAGCCGGTGACGCCGTCGAGCAGGCTCACGGTGAAGCCATCGCTGGTGTTGGCGAGAAGTACGCGTGCGGCTTCCGTCTGTTCCGCCGTCAGCTTTGCCCGCTCGCGCGAAACATCGAGCGGCATAGCCTGCCAGTCTGGCAGCTGTTCGGCCACAAGCGTGCCGGCATCCACCAGGCCGTCGATGACGCCGGGACTCACGCCGGCAGCCTCGGCGAGGCTCGACTTGACCCAAATGAGACCGTTGCTCGCCGCTTCCAATACCAGGGTCCTCGCCGGTGTCATGCGTGCTGGCTGAGGACCGGCGAGGCGGACACCATAACGAGGCACGGGCGGATCGAAGGCGCGGCCCGCGCTCATCATCATGCGCAGCACCATGCCTGGCGACGACATCGTGTAATGCGCGACCCAATCGGCGAAGTCGAGTGACACGCGCGGCAGCTTGGGCACGTCGTCCAGGACCTCGACGATCTCGCGGAGCTTTGTTCGCTCGATCTTGGGTTGCGGCTCTCCCTCCAGTCGCGGCCACACCACTGCGAGATATTCCACGGTCGCCAAGGGCGCGACTACGAACTGTCCCGGTTCGACCTTCATGCCCTCCGGTACGAGATAGTCGTATGGCGCAGGCAGGGCGAGCGGCAGAAGGACAGGTACCGTGACCGGTGCGGTCAGGGCCGCGAGTCTGGTCTTGGTCTCGGTCTTGGTCAGGGCTCGCTCGCGCGGTTTAGAGGGGGTTAACGACTCAGCCATCCATAGTACCCTCCGCGACACGCGCCATTCACAAATCGTGGGGATTGAAGGCCTTGGCTGAGAAGGTCAAAGCACCGCGTTATATGGGAAGCGCTCTCGTCCGCCAGGCGGTCGAGGCGTGGCTTGCCTATCTCTCCACCGAACGCCAGCTCGCGGCCAAGACTTCGGAGGCCTACGAGCGCGACATAAGGCAGTTCCTCATTTTCCTCGCCCGGCACTCCAATCGCCCGCCTGACATGAACCGGCTCTTGAGTCTTTCGGCGCGGGACGTTCGCGCTTTTCTTGCTGCGCGCAGGGTGGAGGACGTCGGCAGCCGGAGCCTCGCCCGTACGCTCTCCGCGCTCCGCATGTTCTACAAATTTCTGGAGCAGCGTGGTTACGGCAAGAACGATGCGATCCGCGCCGTGGCACTTCCCAAGCTGCCTCATTCGGTGCCGAAGCCGCTCACGGCACCTAAGGCCACCGCGCTCGTCAACGGCGCCGACATTGCCGCGCCGGATCAGGCCGAATGGATCTTGGCGCGTGATACTGCCGTGCTGGCGCTACTGTACGGCTCAGGCTTGCGCATCTCCGAGGCGCTGTCGCTCGAGCGCAAGGACGCTCCGGTCAAAGGCCGCGACATGCTGCGCGTGAAAGGCAAGGGCGGCAAGACGCGTGTCGTTCCGGTCTTGCCGATCGCCCGCGAGGCGGTCGCGCGCTATCTCGAGCTCTGCCCGGTCGCGCTTTCGTCGGATGGGCCGCTGTTCATCGGCGCGCGCGGCAAGCAGCTCTCGCCGCGCATCATCCAGCTTAGGATCGCACGCGCACGTGCAACGCTCGGCCTACCGGCGACAGCGACGCCGCATGCGCTCCGCCATTCCTTCGCCACGCATCTGCTTGGCGCCGGCGCTGACTTACGCGCTATCCAGGAGCTGCTCGGTCACGCGAGCCTCTCGACCACCCAAGGCTACACTGAGGTCGACCGCGCGCACCTGCTGAAAGCCTACGACAAGGCCCACCCCCGCTCCTGACCAAGAGCCGAGGGAAACTAGGCTTTGGCGAGGTCCGGCCGCTGATTTTGAATTAGTCGCTTCCTTGCCTGATCCAGCAGCTTGGCGTCGAAGAGAGCCTTCCACGGTCCGCTGAGCGCAATCGCCTCTCCGGTGAGCTCCAACCTCTTGAGCTCGACCAGGGCAGCGAAGCCGCTCGCCTTTGGGTCCGAGGTGATCACGCGGCTGACGGCTTCCACCGGCCCGTTTTCGGCAAGGCTCGCGCGGAAGGCCTTTGTCGAATAGCCGGCCTTATCGGAATCATCGCAAGCCTTGATGAGCCGCTCGCTGCGCTCGTCCTCCAGGCGGCGACGCTCAGAATCGGTAAGGGCGCTGGCCATCTCTACCTCCCGTTGGTTGGCGGCTGAAAAGTAGGGCTTGGGGGCGACAACGCGCAACGGGCCCATTCCCCCCTTGTACCGAGCTATTGCAGTACTGACCGGTCAGTCAGTATATTATTTAGGAGGAACCCGGATGCGCCGAGCCTCAGCGGCTTTATCGGGCGAGGGCGCACACATGGGAGGAGGCAATAGCCATGGCTGAGACAAAGACCGCGCAGCGTAGGAAAGCGGCCCAGGGAATCGTCAAACGGCGCGAGCGAAGAGACACGCGGCCGCAGGAGATCGTCGCCGCGGCCTTCGAGGAATTTGCGCAGCATGGCTACGCGGGCACGAGGCTTGAGGATGTCGCCGCGCGTGCGCGCGTGAGCAAAGGCCTCCCCTATCTCTACTTCAAGACCAAGGTCGAACTGTTCAAAGCGGTGGTGAAGAGTGTCATCACGCCGGCCTTCGACGCGATCCGCGGTCAGATCGAAATCACGACTCTCCCCACCGAGGAATTCATCAAAGGCCCGTTCCTCGCCTTCATCCAAGAGCTGGTGAAGTCGCGGCGCGCCGTGATCGCGCGCCTCCTTATCGGCGAAGGGCACAAGCATCCGGAGCTGACGCAATTCTACTTTGAGCACATCGTCTCGCGCGGGCTGCAAACTCTGCAAAGCTTGATCGACCGCGGTGTGGCTCGCGGAGAATTTCGTAAGACTCCGCTCAGGGACTTCCCGCAACTCATCATCGCGCCGGTGCTCGTGTCCATTCTCTGGCGCGGTCTGTTCGAGCCTTACCGGCACCTCGACACCGATCGGCTGCTCGAGACGCACGTCAATCTTCTGCTCGACGCGATCAGAGCTCCCGGCGCGAAGGAGGAGACGCAATGAAGCGTATCGGCGCCCTCCTTGCCGGTCTCGTGGTGGTGCTGATTGTGCTGGCGCTCATGACCTTCCCGGCAAATCAGAACGCCGACTTCCCTGGCTACATGGAAGCTGATCTCGTGCTGGTCGGCTCTGAGCAGGGCGGTCGCGTCGCCACGCTGAGCGTCGAAGAAGGCGACCACGTCAAAAAGGGCGACCCGATCTTCACGCTGGAAAGCTCGGAGCAGGAGGCCTCGGTCGCGGCCGCCAAGGCCCGCGTCGACGAGGCCGAAGCAAGACTTGCCGACGCCAAGGCGCAACTGCAAAGGCCCGACGAAATTCAGGTACTGCAGGCCTCCCTCGAGCAGGCGCAAGCCATGCTGCAACAGGCCAACAACAACCTTGATCGGGCGCGCACGCTGTTCGGCAAGGGATGGATCACCAAGGCGCAGCTTGACGATGCCGTCGCCCAACACGACCGCAACCAAGCCGCAGTTGCCGAAGCGGAAAGGCGCATCAATGCAGCAAAGCTGCCCGGCCGTTCCGACATGATTGACGCGGCCAAGGCCAACGCAGAAGCCGCCCATCATGCTTTGGACGAGGCCGAGAAGAATCTCGGAAAACGGCAGGTATTTGCGCATGCGGACGGCACGGTCGAGGAGGTCTATTTCAGGCCCGGCGAAGTGGTGAATGCTGGCCAGGCGGTGGTGGCGCTTCTGCCTCCGCGAAATCTCAAGGTCCGTTTCTTCGTGGCGGAGCCGGTGCGCGCCAAGCTTCGGCTCGATCAGAGCGTCACTCTCACCTGCGACGGCTGCCCGCCCGATCTTCACGCAAAGATCAATTTCATCGCGCGCGAGGCTGAGTTCACGCCACCGGTGATCTTCTCGCGCGAACAGCGGCAGAAGCTTGTCTTTCTCGTGGAGGCGCGGCCCGAGGGCGACGCGACCGCGCTCACTGCCGGCCAGCCGGTGACCGTGACGCTTGGGCCCGGCCAACAACTGGTACGGCGATGACGGATGGCGCGGCAAAAGAGATCGCCATCGACGTTACCGGCCTGACCAAGAGCTTCGATGGCCGGACCGTCGTGCATAACTTGGCGCTGCAAGTGCCCAGGGGCGAGATCTATGGCTTTCTCGGACCTAACGGCAGCGGCAAGACGACGACGCTTCGCATGTTGTGCGGCCTGCTCACGCCTGATTCGGGGCAGGGCACCTGCCTCGGCTATGACATTCGAACGCAATCCGACGAAATCAAGCGCAATGTCGGCTACATGACGCAGCGGTTCAGTCTCTATGCCGACCTGTCCATTCGAGAAAACCTCGAATTCGTGGCGCGCGTCTATGGCGTGCCCGAGCCGCGCCAAGCGGCGCGGGAAGCAATCGGCCGACTCGGCCTTTCCACTCGCGCAGAGCAGCTCGCGGGCGATCTGTCCGGCGGCTGGAAACAGCGGCTCGCACTTGGCGCCTGCATCCTGCCGGAGCACAAGCTGCTTCTGCTCGACGAGCCGACCGCGGGCGTCGATCCCAAGGCGCGGCGCGAGTTTTGGGACGAGATCCACAATCTCGCAGCCAACGGCATCACCGTGCTGGTCTCTACCCACTACATGGACGAGGCCGAGCGCTGTCATGAGATCGCTTACATCGCATTCGGCGAGCTGCTGGCCAAAGGCACCGCGCGCGAGGTGGTGGCGAAGTCGGGGCTCAGCACGTGGATCGTCTCGGGCAAGGACCTGCATCACCTTTCGACCAAGCTCGAGACTTGCGATGGCGTCGACATGGTGGCGCCGTTCGGCACCGAGCTACACGTCTCTGGCCGCGACAAGACGGCGCTCGATGCAGCCATCGCGTCCGCCAAGAAGGCCGACGGCGGGCATCGCTGGATGCGCGGCGAACCTACGCTCGAAGACGTGTTCATCCTGCTCATGGACAAGTCGAAGGACAATTTTGCATGAGAGATGCGACCTATAACGGCTCTGCCGCCGAGCGCCGGGATCCCGGTTTCTTTCGACGCATGTGGGCCATGGTCATCAAGGAATTCGTCCAGATGCGGCGCGACCGCATGACCTTCGCCACCATGATCTTCGTGCCAATCCTCCAGCTCACGCTGTTCGGCTATGCCATCAATACCGACCCCAAGCAGCTCCCGACAGCGGTTCTCGTGCGCGACGAAGGGCCGCTCACTCGCGCCGTGCTCGCGGCGATGAAGAACACCGACTACTTCAAGTTTACGGAGCAGGTGCACGATGCCGATGAACTCGACCGGCTGATCCGCACAGGCAAGGTGCAGTTTGCCGTCGAGATTCCGGCGAGCTTCGAGCGCGACGTGCGGCGCGGCGACCGGCCTTCGGTCCTGGTGATTGCCGATGCGACGGACCCGGTTGCCACAGGGACGGCCGTCTCCTCGCTTCAAGGCCTGATCGACACGGCGCTCAGGCGCGAGCTGCGCGGACCAGACGCCCCGGTGACCAAGAGCACTGCACCATTCCAGATCACACTACAGAACCGCTACAACCCCGAAGCCATCACCCAATACAACATCGTCCCCGGCCTGCTCGGCGTGGTGCTGACCATGACCATGATGATGTTCACCGCGCTCGCCGTGACGCGCGAGATCGAGCGTGGCACCATGGAAAGTCTCCTAGCCATGCCGATCAAGCCGGTGGAGATCATGATCGGGAAGATCGCGCCCTTCGTGCTGGTCGGCTTCGTGCAGATGACAATCATCCTGTGCGCCGCGCATTTCCTGTTTAACGTGCCGATCATGGGAAGCGTATGGCTGCTGGTCTCGCTCGCCACCCTGTTCGCGGCCTCCAACCTTGCCGTTGGCTACACCTTTTCGACCATCGCCCGGAATCAGCTTCAGGCGGTGCAGCTCACGTTTTTCTTCTTCCTGCCCAACATTCTTCTCTCCGGATTCATGTTCCCGTTCCGTGGCATGCCGATGTGGGCGCAAGTCATCGGCGAGGCGCTGCCGCTCACGCATTTCATGCGCATCGTGCGCGGCATCACGCTGAAGGGGACAGGCCTCGCCGACATGCAGATCGACGTGGCGGCGCTGTTCATCTTCATGATCGTGGCGATGGGGCTTGCGCTCGCCCGCTTCCGCCGCACGCTCGATTGAGGTAACACGCCCGCATGCTGCTTACGGGCATCCGCTTTACCGCAATCCTGCTTGCCGCGCTCACGCTCGGCATGGGCTTTTGTCATCTGATGCAGCTGCCGGCGCGGATGGGCTGGGACCAGTATTTATGGGTGGGCTCAACGGTGCAGGGCGGGCTCTACAGACTGTTCGGCTCGATCGGCGCTGTGATCGGTGTCGCCGCCGTGATCGCGCTCGCGCTCCTCGCATATTTTGTACGCGAGCATGGCCGCCCCGGGTTTCGCCTCGCGCTCGCAGCACCGATCCTATTCGCGCTTGCTCTCGTTCTGTGGTGGGTGCTCGTCTACCCAGTCAATGTCGAGCTCGCGAAATGGGTGAACGGTCCCGTCCCCGCTGACTGGACCGACTATCGTGCCCGCTGGGAATGGGGACACGCGATCATTAGCGTGCTCGAGCTTGCCGGCTTCGCCGCGCTCGTCGCCTCGGTGCTTACCGACACAGGACGGTCGCTTCGCTAGATCTCGACCTCGATGTCGGTGCCGGTGACGCGGACGTTGTGGCGACCCACGGCTTCGTAGGCGGGGTCGCACAGCACATCGCCCGTGCGGATATCGAATTTTGCGCCGTGCCAAGGACAGGTCACCTCGTGACCCTCGATCTCGCCTTCGGCAAGCGGACCCTCTTCATGAGTACAGAGATTGTCGAGCGCGAAGAACTCACCGTCGATATTGAACAGGACGATCTCTTTGCCCTTGAGCACGACGAGATGCGAGTGGCCGGGAGCGATCTCGCTCGTGCTCGCCGCCTTGACGAATTCGCCCATGAACTCGTCCTCCTCGCCTGTTAAACGTCCGCGGCGCTGGTGCCGTTCCGGACATGACGCGTCTGTCAGATGTGGATCGCCCGCTTGTCGACGGCGAGCGCGGCTTCTTTCACCGCCTCGTTGAGAGTCGGATGCGCGTGGCAGGCGCGGGCCAAGTCTTCCGCCGACCCGCCGAACTCCATCAGCACGGCGGCCTCGGCGATCATGGTGCCGGCGTCGGCGCCGATGATATGCGCGCCGAGCACGCGGTCGGTCGCCTCATCGGCGAGAATCTTGACGAAGCCTTCGGTGGTGCGGTTCACCTTGGCGCGGCCATTAGCGGTGAAGGGGAACTTGCCTACCTTGTAGTCGATGCCGGCGTCCTTCAGCTCCTCCTCGGTCTTACCGACCGACGCGACCTCAGGAGCGGTATAGATCACGCTCGGGATCACGTCGTAGTTCACGTGTCCCGCCTGGCCCGCGAGGATCTCGGCGAGAGCAACACCTTCCTCCTCGGCCTTGTGGGCCAGCATTGGGCCCTTGATGACATCGCCAATGGCGTAAATGCCGGGGATATTCGTCGCGAACTTCTCATCGACAACGATCCGTCTCTGATTGTCTGTCTTCACGCCGACATCCGCCAAGTCGAGGCCTTCGGTGTTGGGAATGCGGCCGATGGCGACCAGCACCACGTCCGATTCCAGAGTCTCGGATTTGCCGCCTACCGACGGCTCAAGAATGAGCTTGAGGGCGCTGCCCTTGGTGTCGATGCCGACAACTTTGGTGCCAAGCTTGAAGATAAGCTCCTGCTTGGACAGCACGCGCTGAAGTTGCTTCGCCACCTCCGCGTCGAGGCCCGGCGCCACACGATCTAGCATCTCGACCACGGTCACCTCCGAACCTAGCCGCGACCACACCGAGCCGAGCTCGAGCCCGATATAGCCGGCGCCGATGACCACGAGCCGCTTCGGCACGCTCGATAACGACAGGGCGCCAGTCGATGACACGATGCGCTCCTCGTCGATCGAAATGCCGGGCAGGGGTGCGATTTCGGACCCAGTGGCGATGGCAATGCTCTTCGTTTCGAGCGTCTGCTTCTTGCCGTCTGCGCCCGTGACCTCAATCTTGCCAGGCGCCGCGATGCGGGCCGAACCATGCACCGCATCGATCTTGTTCTTCTTCAAGAGGAACGCGACGCCGTCGACATTGCCCTTCACGCCCGCGTCCTTGAAGGCGAGCATGGCGGCAAGATCGAGCTCTGGCCTCACCTTGATGCCCATGCCGGCGAAGCCGTCGGCGGCTTCGGCGTAGCGCTCGCTCGCATGCAGCAATGCCTTCGACGGGATGCAGCCGACATTGAGGCAGGTGCCGCCATGGGTGGCGCGCTTCTCCACCACGGCGACCTTCATGCCGAGCTGTGCCGCGCGAATGGCGGCGACATAGCCGCCAGGGCCTGTGCCGATGACGACGAGGTCATAAGTCATGACAGTCTTGATTCTACCTACTACTGCTCGGGCGTCAGCGTTTCCTCGCCGTGGCCGCCGGCCCAAAGCCCTTTCAAGCTGCCGTCGTCGGCGATCGCGTAGACCACCGGCGTCGAGCTTCCCCAATTCACGGTCAGGAGATTTCCGTCGAGCGTGCAGTCTCCCTCATATTCCGAATCTCCGACCTTCCAGTTCAGCTTATTGCGAAGGGGCCCGAAGGAATAGTCGAGTTGTCGATAACCAGCGTCTGGGGCTTGGGCCAGCGTCAGCGTGCCCAAAAGGGCACAAACTCTGAGGAAGATGCGTAACAGACTTATGGGGGACCAACTCGGTTGCCTGCGAAGAAGCCCAGAATGGCGCAAATTGGGCATTTTAGTCCAATGAATGCGCGAAATCAGTGAATCGGGAAGATCCCGGTCGGCGCCCCGCCAAAGTTAAAGGTCGAGCACCAGGCGCTTGGGATCCTCGATCGCTTCCTTGACGTGGACGAGGAAGGTGACGGCCTCTTTGCCGTCGACCACGCGGTGGTCGTAGGAGAGCGCGAGATACATCATCGGCCTGGCCACAATCTGCCCGTCGCGCACCACTGGGCGCTCCTCGATCCGGTGCATGCCGAGAATGCCTGACTGCGGCGCATTGAGGATTGGGGTCGAGAGCAGCGAGCCATAGATGCCGCCGTTCGATATTGTGAAGGTTCCGCCCTGCATTTCCTCGAGGCTAAGCTTGCCACTGCGTGCGCGGGCGCCGAAATCGGCGACCGCGCGCTCGACGTCGGCGAGGCTCATGCGGTCGGCATCGCGCAGCACTGGCACGACGAGACCGCGTTCGGTCCCGACGGCAACGCCGATGTGGTAGTAGTTCTTGTAGACGATATCCTCTCCGTCGATCTCGGCGTTCACCGCGGGGATGTCCCTAAGCGCCTGCACGCAGGCTTTGACGAAGAAGCCCATCAGGCCGAGCTTAACACCGTGCTTCTTCTCGAACGCGTCTCGATATTCCTGCCGGAGCTGCATCATCGCACCCATGTCCACGTCGTTGAACGTGGTGAGCATGGCGGCGACGTCCTGCGCCTCCTTAAGGCGCTTGGCGATCGTCTGACGGAGGCGCGTCATGCGCACGCGCTCCTCACGTGACGCATCGTCCTGCAGCACCGGCGGGCGCGGCGCCGCCGGCTCCTTGGGCTTCCGCTCCCGCGCGAGCAGCGCTTCGGCGGCTTTCGCGACATCATCTTTCAGGATCTGGCCGCGCCGGCCCGACCCTTTCACCTCGCTCGGCATTAGACCGGATTCGGCAAGCAGCTTGCGCGCAGCCGGCGGCGGAGGCGGTGTCTCGTCGGAGCTTACCTCCTCGCGGCGCATTGGCTCGCGCTCGAGCTTCTTGGCCTCCGCCGCGGGAGCCTTCGGCGTGCGCATGGTGGGTTCCTCGGCTGTCGCCGTGGCCTCGGCAGCCGCGAGGCCGACCAGGCCAGGGGCTTCAGTCTTGGACTTGGCGGGCTTTGCCTTGCCGTCGCCGTCGCTGATCGCGCCGAGCAGGGCACCGACGGCAACCGTCTCGCCCTGCTTGACCGCAACCTCTGACAGCACGCCGGACGCAGGCGCTGGCACCTCGACCGTCACCTTGTCGGTCTCGAGCTCGACCAAAGGCTCCGCGGCCGAGACCGCATCTCCGGCCTGCTTGAACCACTGTCCGACCGTCGCCTCGACGATCGATTCCCCCAGATTCGGCACCCGGATCTCTGTCGCCATGGCGTGTCGCTCTGTCTAGCCCAACGCCTCGTCGAGAAACGCCTTCATCTCGTGCACATGCTTGCTCATCAGCCCGGTCGCGGTTGCCGCCGACGACGGACGACCCACATAACGCGGCCGCTTGTGCTTAGCTTCGATATGCTCGAGCACCCAGGAGAGATTGGGCTCGACGAAGCTCCAAGCGCCCATGTTCTTCGGCTCCTCCTGGCACCAGATCATCTCGGTATCCTTGAAGCGCGTAAGCTCCTGAATTAGCGCGCGGGCAGGGAAGGGATAGAGCTGCTCCATCCTGATCAGATAGATGTCGTCAATCCCGCGCTTCCCGCGCTCCTCATAGAGATCGTAATAGACCTTGCCGGAGCAGAGCACCACTCGCCTGATCTTGTCGTCGGGAACAAGCTTGATCGCCTGGTTCGGCAAGAACTGCGCATCGTCCCATAGCAGGCGATGGAACGTCGTGCCACGTCCGAGCTGAGCCAAGCTCGATACCACCCGCTTGTGACGGAGCAGCGACTTCGGGGTCATTAGGACCAGGGGTTTGCGGAACTGGCGATGAAGCTGGCGGCGCAGAATGTGGAAATAGTTGGCGGGTGTCGTGCAGTTGGCGATCTGCCAATTGTCCTCGGCGCAGAGCTGGAGATAGCGCTCGAGCCGCGCTGATGAATGTTCAGGTCCCTGGCCCTCATAGCCATGCGGCAAGAGCAGCACGAGGCCCGACATGCGGAGCCACTTCCGCTCGCCGGAGGAGATGAACTGATCGATGACGACCTGCGCGCCGTTCGCGAAGTCGCCGAACTGCGCCTCCCACAGCACAAGCGCGTTAGGCTCGGCGAGGCTGTAGCCGTATTCGAATCCGAGCACGGCCTCCTCGGACAGGCTCGAGTTGATGACCTCGAACTCGGCCTGATCCCTGGAGATATGCTTAAGCGGCGTGTATTTCTTCTCGTTCTCCTGATCCATCAGCACCGCATGGCGCTGCGAGAAGGTGCCGCGCTCCGAATCCTGGCCCGACAGCCTGACGCGGAAGCCCTCGACCAGCAATGTACCGAAGGCGAGCGACTCCGCCGTCGCCCAGTCGATGCCCTGGCCGTCCTCGATCATCCTGCGGCGGTTGGCGATGATGCGCGCCACCGTCTTGTGCGGATGAAAGCTCTTGGGGATGGTCGTCATCTTGCGGCCGACCTCGGTCAGGAAATTGAGATCGATCCCGGTCACGCCGCGGCGAGCGCCTTCCTCGGCATGGCCGATGCCAGACCATTTGCCGTCGAGCCAGTCGGCACGGTTCGGGCGGTACGAGTCGCTCGCGACGAATTCCTCTTCGAGATAGGCATGAAAGTCCGCCTGCATGCGATCGATCTCGTCGCGGCTGAACAGGCCCTCATCGACCAGGCGCTTCGAATAAACCTTAACCACGCTCGGATGCTCGGCGATACGCTGATACATCAAGGGCTGGGTGAAGGCCGGCTCGTCGGCCTCGTTGTGCCCGTGGCGGCGATAGCAGAACATGTCGATCAC
>Ga0070673_100000662_pt1 | contig 18946 bp, 15 predicted proteins | sample KBSM23metaG_FD_65342 | JGI IMG/M metagenome (GOLD analysis project Ga0070673, IMG submission 65342) | Miscanthus rhizosphere microbial communities from Kellogg Biological Station, Michigan, USA - KBS M2-3 metaG | ecosystem: Host-associated > Plants > Roots > Rhizosphere > Soil ... | reverse complement strand
GATGGCGCCGGCGGTGCGCAGCCACACTTGCACGGGACGAATCGCGACCGACGTGAGCGTGAGGGTCAGATCCGACGCCTGCGCCTCGGTGATCTTGGTGGCGCGAGGCGCCTGCCGGATGCGATCGCGGATCCCCTGCGCCGAGGCGGAGCCGGCCGCCAGCATGGCGGCAACGCAGAAGACGAAGAGACGCTTCACCATCGCCCTAAACGATAACAGCCGCCGGCCGCTCGATGCGGCGGGCGGCTGCCGGGGAAAAATCCGCGATCAGTGGCAGTAGTTGTCCTTGCTGTCCATCACGTGGGTGCCCCACGGATAGAGGCCGACCTTGGTGATCTTCTCGAAGGTCTGGTTCTTGGCGTTGATAATCACCACCGCATTCTCGGTCGAGTCCGCCAGGTACAGCGTCTCGTCCTTGGTGTCCGTCGTCGCCGTCTCGAGCTGGATGTTGGTGCCGATCTTCATCCGGCCGGCCGGGCGCAGCGTGTTCATGTCGTAGACGTAGACGAAGCCGCTGGTCGAGCTGATGACGAACGCCTTGCCGGCGGCGAAGTTGACGCCGGTCATGTTGGGGCCGGCCTCGAGCGTGGCCGCCACCTTCTGCGCCTTCAGGTCGATGATCGAGATGGTCTCGTCGCCGTTGTTCGGCGTGATCCCGTACTTGCCGTCGTGGCTCAGATAGATGCGCCAGGGATCCTTGCCGACGCGGATGGTCTTGACGACCTTGTCCTCCACCGGATCGATCACGCCGACCAGGCCGAGGTCGCCGTCGGCGGCGTAGAGGAACTTGCCGTCCTGCGACAGCGCCGCGATGTTGATGCCCTTGATCTCGCCCAGGTACTTGTCCGGATCGAGCTTGGCGTTGCCGGGCATGGCGGCAATCTGGATCTTCTTGAGCAGCTCGTGCCGCCGCACGTCCACCACGCCCACCCAGTGGGCGCCGTAGTTGCCGATGTAGGCCTTCGAGCCGTCGGCCAGGAAGGTCACGTTGAGCGGCTCGGCAAAGCCCGGGATGGTCTTGATCTTCGTCAGCGACACCATGTCGATCACCGAGATCGAGTCGCCGTCCGGGTTGCCCTGGTAGTACCAGCGGCTGTCGGGCGAGAACGACAGGTGCTCCGGCGCGATGTCCACGTTGATGGTCTTGACCAGCTGCAGCGTGCGCGCGTCGATGATGTAGGCCTTGTTGGCGCGCGTGCCGCCGGTGACGACGTAGCGCCCGTCGGGCGACATCATCACCATGTGCGGGTTGACGTTGTTGCCGAGGAAGACGTTGGCGATCATCTTCTTCGTCTTGATGTCCATGAAACCGATGTCGTTCGAGTCGCGATTGACGATCATCACGACCGAGGTGGGATCGGTGACCTTGACGGTGGGCGCCTGCGCCGACACCGTGGCAAGCGCTCCGGACGCTGCCGCGGCTGCGACCACGCTTCCAACGATGATTCGCCGCATGATCTTGACCATGTCTTTTGCTCCCGAATCCATTAGAACGCCGCCTGCAGACGCACGCCCGGCAACAGGTAGCCGAACTTGGTGTCGCCGGCCGGCGTGTCGATCACGTGCTGCAGCGAGAACGAGAGCCGCAGCCGCTCCGTGATCTCGAAGTTGTAGTAGCCCTCGACGAGGTCTTCCTTGTCGCCGGAGGCGAGATCCATCTTGGAGTAGCCGATGCCCCACGAATCGTGCGGGTTGAACACGGCCCCCTGGTTGAGGCCGACGCCGGCGCTCCAGTACTTGTCGTCCCACGAGGTGGTGCCGCCAAAGTGCAGATCCTGAGTGCCGTAGCGGCCGAACAGGCTCACGACCGGCGTGATCTTCTGATCGAGACTGACGCCGAAGGCCTTCTTCGATTCCACGTCGCCGTTGTTGGCCCGGAACCAGAAGCGGTAGTTACCTTCCGGCAGCGAGAACGGCGTGATCTTGGCGGCCACTTCGCTCAACGAGTAGATCGAGTCGGACAAGCTCGTCGCGTCGGGGTTGCTCTGCTGCAGGCCGAAGCGGAACACGAACATGTTCTTCGGATCGTACTCGAGGGCGAAGCCGGTGCCGTTGGAAGCCAAGCCCAGCATCTGGTTGTTCACCAGCGCGTCGCTCAGGAACTGCGTCGTCTCGTCATTTGAGACCGTGTTCTGATCGAAATAGTTGGTCAGGTCGAGCCGGCCTGCGGTGAGCGACAGACGCTGGCCGAAGAACTGGGTGCGCAACCATACCTCGCGCAGGTTGAGCTCGTTCTGGTTGACCAGGCGGGCGGTGTAGCCGTTGAGCAGCGTCAGCGTGGGAATCTCGCGGTCGGGCGGAGCGCCGCTCAGAGCCACGACGTCGGCGAAGAACGTCGTGTACTGGGCGAGTTTGGCGGTGAAGAACAGGTCGGCGGAGGCCAGCGCATACGCCTTCTTGTTCGGGAGGGACTCGTCGCCCTTGGTGCGAAAGGCTCCCTGGGCGACCGTCGTCGCGTCCACGCCAATCGCCACCGCCTGCTCCTTTTCCGAGGCCATCGCTTCTTCAATTTTCTCGTTGATGGTCTGGCGGCGATACACGCGCTCGCGCTGGTAGGTCACTTCCTTCTTGGCGCCGGGCGTCGGGGTGTCGGACTGGATGCCGTTCTTGTCCACGTAGACTTCGACACGGCGCACGCGGGTCTCGGGATCCGACAACACCGCGCTCGACTCGATGTCCGTGAGCCGCTTCTCGAGTGTCTCGATGCGATCCAGCAGTGCCAGCCGCTCGGTGTCAGCGTCGCCAGCCTCGAGCGTCGCGGTCAGGCGCACCGTGCCGTTGGCGGCCACGGCCACCCCCTGCTGACGGAACGGCTTGAACCCGCCGAGCTGCACGCTGACGTCATAGGTGCCGGCCGGAAGGCTGGGCAGCACGAACGAGCCGTCGTCCTGGGTGGTCGCGCTGAGCTGAATACCGTTGGTCGTGTTGGTGGCCAGCACCGTGGCGCCGGCGACCGGCGCCTTGTCGGCGGCCTTCGACACCGAACCCGACACGATTCCGAGATCCGCCGCCGGCATCTTCATCCCGGGCATGTTCTGCTGCTGGGCCTGGCCGGCGCTGGCCGTCACCGCCCACAGCATCATCGGCACCACGGCCACCGCGAGAGGCCGTGCGCGCCTCCACCACGTCGTCGACATGTCTGAATCCTTTCGCCCGGGGCTACCGTCCCCAGAGCCGTCAAGTAATACCCCGGCCGGCAAGGGGCCAACCCTGAAGAGTTTCTGAATTGTTCGTAGGAATTGGCGGACCCTGACTTTTCGTTAAGAAAACGGGTCAGGAAGAGTTCAGAGGCGCTGGCGATACGCAGTTCCTAGCATGGATCTCATGCTTCGTACCCTTCTCGCTGCCATCCTTCTGCTGCTTGCTGTCACCCCTTCGTGGGCTCAATCCGGCACCGGCCGGGTCGAGGGTCGCATCACCGACGAAACGGGCGGGGCGCTCCCAGGCGTCAACGTGGAGTTGAGGGGAACCGACGGACAGCCGGCCTTGCAGGTGACCGACGCGGCGGGCCACTACGCGTTCGACGGCGTCGTCCCCGGGACCTATCAGGTCACCTACTCGCTCATCAACTTCGGCTCGGTGACGCACCGGGACCTCAAGGTCACTGCCGGCGCCACCGCGACCAACAACGAGACGATGCACCTGTCGCTCAACGCCGAGGTCGTCGTGGTCGGCAAACGCACATTCGCCAACCTCGCGGATGCCGAGAACCCGGCCGAGGATCTGGTCGGCATCGCGTCGTCGGCGAGCCAGGGCGCCATCACCGCCAAACAGCTCGACGTGCGTCCGTTCATGCGCCAGGGCGAGGTGCTCGAAACGGTGCCGGGCGTCATCATCACGCAGCACAGCGGCGAGGGCAAAGCCAACCAGTACTTCCTGCGCGGGTTCAACCTGGATCACGGCAGCGACTTCGCGATGACGGTGGCCGGCACGCCGGTCAACATGCCGACGCATGCGCACAGCCAGGGCTATTCGGACATCAACTTCCTGATCCCGGAACTGGTGGCGGGCGTGCAGTACTCGAAGGGGCCCTACTTCGCCGATCAGGGCGACTTCGCCACCGCCGGTGCCGGCAACATCAACTACGCCACCGTGCTCGACCGGCCCCTGCTCTCGCTGGAGACCGGCACCTACGATTTCGCGCGCGCCCTGTTCGCGGCGTCGCCCCAGGTCGGCAAGGGTCACCTGCTGATGGCCGGTGAGACCTCCACCAATTCCGGCCCGTGGACGATCCCGGACTCCTACCGCAAATACAACGGCGTGCTGCGCTACAGCCAGGGCGACAACACCAACGGCCTGTCGATCACCGCGATGGGCTACCGCGGCAAGTGGAATGCGACCGAGGCGTCGCCGGAGCGCGCCATCGACGAGGGGCTCATCGATCGCTTCGGCTCGATCGACCCGACCGACGGCGGCCGCACCTATCGCTACAGCGTGGGCGGCGAATGGCAGCACAGCAGCGGGAACGTGCTGAACAAGGTGCAGGCCTACGGCCTGGGGTACGGTCTCAACCTGATTTCGAATTTCACGTTCTTCCTCGACGACCCGGTCCATGGCGATCAGGTCGAGCAGGTCGATCGGCGCTTCGTGACCGGCGCACGCGCGTTCCAGAAGCGTCAGGTCCGCTGGGGCGGGCACTCCGTGCAGAACACGTTCGGCGTCCAGTTCAGGAACGACGACATCGGCCAGATCGCGCTGTATCACACCGAAGAGCGCGTGCGGCTCGAGGCGAAGAACGACGCCTCGGCGTTCGTGACCAGCCTGGGCGGCTACGCTGAGAACGAGGTCGAGTGGACACGCTGGCTGCGCACGACGGCCGCGCTCCGGGTGGACGGATCACGGTACGACGTAACGAACCACGTGGACGATCGGAACAGCGGCGTGGCGAGCGCGGGCATCGTCAGCCCCAAGGGCGGCGTCACCTTCGGTCCGTGGCGCTCCACCGAGGTCTACGTCAACGCCGGCACCGGCTTCCACAGCAACAGCGCGCTCGGCACCACGATCAAGTACGACGGCAACGGCGAGCCCGCCGACCCGGTGACGCCGCTCGTCCGCGCCAAGGGCGCCGAAATCGGCGTGCGCACCGTGGCGGTGCCGCACCTTCAGAGCACGGTCTCGTTGTGGGGGCTGCGACTCGGCTCGGAGCTGGTCTACAACGGCGACATCGGCGCCACCGAACCGGGACCGGGGAGCAAGCGCTACGGGGTCGAGCTCGCCAATTATTACAGCCCCAAGCCCTGGCTCATCTTCGACGGCGATCTCTCGCTGTCGCGCGCCAGGTTCGTGGACTTCGACCCCGCGGGGCAGTTCGTGCCGGAAGCGGTCAACACCGTGGTCTCTGGTGGTGCCAGCGTGGACAACTTCCACAAGACGTTCGGCAGCCTGCGTTTGCGCTACTTCGGCCCGCGCGCGCTCGTGCAGGACGACTCGGTGCGCTCGAAGGCGACGACGCTGCTCAATTTCGAGGGCGGCTACCAGTTCGTGAAGGCGCTGCGCGCCAACGTGCAGGTCTACAACCTGCTCGACGCCCGGGTCAGCGACATCGACTACTACTTCGCCTCGCGGCTGCCCGGCGAACCGATCGGCGGCGTGGACGACATCCACGTGCACCCGGCGGTGCCGCGAACGCTGCGCGTCAGCTTCATCGTCGGGTTCTGACGCCGGCGCCCAACGCGTGGGCTTCGCAAACGGTCAGTCAGGTCAGGAGATGTAGCCGATCGCCTTGCCGGCAAAGCCGACGCCGGACCAGAGGAAGAGGGACACGATCGCCACCACCTTGCCGAGCGCGGAGTTGGCGCGGGCCTCGTCGCCCATGATGACGCGGTGGCGAATCAGCGCGCTGAAGACCATCGCGCCCGCCAGGAAGTACATCTTCACCCAGAAGTAGTTGTGCACGTAATACTTCGACGCGGCCAGCGACAGGAAGAGCACGAAGCCGGTGAGCAGCATCGCCGCCAGGCTCCAGAGGAACCACGGCTGCGCCACGCGCGCCACGTCTCCGACCTTCTGCTCCTGGAACGCGAAGCCAAGCAGGCGCAGGTCGACGACGAGCACCGCGCCGCCGATGACGGCGAGCGCCAGCAGGTGAATCGCTTCGACGACGGCAAACGCCCACAGCGATTCGTTGATTGCCACGCTGAGCGACGTGCGCTCGAGCCATTGAAAAACAGCAAAGACCACTTTGACCTCGGGGCTAGAGCGGAGCGAACCAGTTGTAGGCGATGAAGCGGCCGAAGACGATCGTGATCGCCCAGAGCGCCATCGACGAAGCTCCGGCGAGCTTGGCGGCTCCGGGCGTCGCCGGCGTGGTGTCCCAGTTCACCAGCCTTTTCTCGATGCCGAAGTGAAAAGCCACGGCGTTGAGGAGCGCCAGCAGCAGCACCACCAGCTTCAGCCGGAAGAAGATGTTGCTCCAGAAAAAGAGCGGCTTCGAATAGAAGAGCGCGGCGCCGGTGCTCATCATGAGCAGAGCGCCCAGCGTCATCCACGGAATGAGCTTGCTCCAGACTTCCGACACCGGCACCCGGCGCAGCCCGATCCCGAGCAGGCGCAGGTCCCACAGCAGGGTCAGCCCGACGAACATGCAGATGCCAACGGAATGCACCGATTCAACAAAGGGATAGGTCCAGGTCGACTCGCGGAGCGCGATGCTCGACGGCAGGTTGTCCATCCAGGTCAGGAAGCTGAGAAGGGTCATCGTCTTTCGGATCGTAGCAACCGGGTCCGGCGACAAACCTGAAGAGTTGATGAATTCTTGAGGATCGCTCAGGACAGGAAGCCGTCAGCCGACGTCGGGCGTCAAATACGGGATGACATCAAGGGCGCGTGGGCCAGGCGTGGGCCAGCTGCTCCATATGCGCGGCTGGGCTCCGTAACGAATGCGGTGGGTCGAGTCGTATAAAGACCTGAGATCCAGCCTCGAAATGACCCATTCTGGGTATTCCGCCGGGCCGGCTGAATAAGAGTTAACGAAGTCTTAAGGTTTTTCGACGGTCAGTTTGTCTACACTCGGCACGCTCGACCCATTAGAAGGACGACGACCCATGGCGAGATCACGACGCGCGCAGAACATCCGGCAGCTGCTCGAGCAGCGCAAACGGCAGCTCACCGCCGAGATGCAGGGCATGATGCGGAGCGTCCGTCACGACAGCCGCGAGGAGCGCGGGGCCGACGAGCAGGACGTCGCCGAAGCCGACACCCGCAGCGACATCGACCTGGCGGTCATCCAGATGAAGGCCGAGACCGTCGCCCGCATCGACGCCGCGCTGCGGCGGCTGGAGCAGGGCGGCCACGGCGACTGCGTCGAGTGCGGCGAGAAGATCTCGATCGAGCGGCTCACGGCCCTGCCGTTCGCGCTGCGCTGCCGCGACTGCGAGGAGTCGCGCGAAAAGGCGCTGAAGGGCGGCCGGATGCGCTCCAGCACGTCGTGGCGCGATTCGATGGCCGGCTCGCTCGACTAGTCGGCCCTCGCGGCCAGAGCCCGCTTCTTCGCCAGGAAATACAACTCGGCGGGCCGCGTGCCCACTTCGACCACGTCGAATCCGGCGTTCGTCATCCGCTCGCGCCAGAACTCCTCGTTCCCCTTCCGGCCCCAGTAGCCATGCCCGTGCAGCGCGGTGGGAAAGGCGAACTTCACCCAGAAGTCGGAGTTGATCGTCACGAACAGGAACTCGCCGCCCGGCTTGAGCACCCGCGCCGTTTCCGTCAGCGCGCGCGGGATGTCGGCGCTGCGCAGATGATCCATCGCCGCCACGCTCAGCGCGCCGTCGAACTCGCCGTCCTTGAACGGCAGCTCCCGCATGTCGCCCACCTGCACGCGCAGCCGATCGTCGACGCCGGCGACGCGGGCGTTGGCGCGCAGCCGGTCCGGTGAGTTGTCGTCGATGCCGTAATAGCCGGTGTAGCGGTCCAGGCCGGTGACAGTGGTCCGGGGGCGCGACAACAGCACCATCAGCGTGGCCCGTCCCGATCCGGCGCCCAGGTCGACCACGTTGCCAGTGCCCGAGGCGAGGAAACGCTCGGTCGGCATCGTCACCGGCATGTTGATTTGGATGGCGTAGTGCATGACCAGCGCGCCGGCCAGCCCCCAGATACCGAGGACGGAGGACAGGGCGGCCACCCACCGCGGCCAGCCGCGCCACACGGAGACGGCCGCAACCGCCCCGAAGAGCAGGAACACGAGGAAATGGCCGCGGGTGAGCGGCCAGGAGTAGCCGAAGTCGTAGGTCGAGAAGTCCATGCCGCGTAGTGTGCGGCCAGCTCCCTGAACGAACGCTGAACTGCGCGTTCAGCTCCCGTTCAGCGTGGAACCGGCTATAACGGTCGGGTGCGGATCCTGGTGGTGGAGGACGAAACGGCGCTGGCGGCGCAGCTCGAAGCCGCGCTGAGCGACGCCGGCTACGCCGTCGACCGCGCCGCCTCCGGCGATCGCGCCGACTACCTCGCGCGGACCGAAACCTACGACGCCGTGCTCCTGGACCTGGGGCTGCCGCGGGTGGACGGCCTGACGCTCCTGCGACAGTGGCGCGACACGGGGATGTCGGTGCCGGTGCTCGTCCTGACGGCGCGCGGCAGCTGGACCGAGAAGGTGCACGGCATCGACTCCGGCGCCGACGACTACGTGGCCAAGCCGTATCGCGTCGAGGAGGTGCTGGCGCGGACGCGTGCCCTCATCCGGCGCGCGCACGGGCACGCCGCGCCCGAGCTGCGCTGCGGCGCCCTGCGGCTCGATCCGCGGCTGGCCGTGGTGACGCTGAACGGAACGCCGGTCACCCTCACCAGCCACGAGTACCGGACGCTCTCGTACCTGATGCATCAGCAGGGCCGCGTGGTGTCGCGGAGCGAGCTGACCGAACACATCTACGCTCAGAATTTCGAGCGCGACTCGAACACGGTCGAAGTGTTCGTGGCGCGTCTGCGCCGCAAGCTGGGGCCGTCGATGATCGAGACGGTGCGCGGGCTCGGCTACCGGATGGGCGCGTGAGAGCACGCGCATCGTTCCGGTCGCAGCTCTTCGTCGGCTCGGTGCTGTGGACGCTCGGGCTGCTCTTTGCCATCAGCATCCTGGCCATCCACCTGCTCGGAAGGAATCCGGTTCCGCACTTCTACGTGTACAGCTGGTTCGCCGGCGCGCACGTGGGCGCCGTGCTGGCCGGGGCCGCGCTCGCGATGTCGGCCGGTGTGTGGCAGATCCGCCGCAGCCTGAAGGCGATGGCGCTGCTGCACACACGCCTCGCCGCGGTGCACCGTGGTGAAAATCGCGGCGTGGGCGGCGACTACCCGGCCGAAGTGCAGCTGCTCGTCGACGACCTCAACGCCCTGCTGGCGGAGCGCGACCAGCGGGTCCAGCGGGCGCTCGCCAAGGCCGGGGACCTGGCGCACGGCCTGAAGACGCCGCTGGCCGTGCTGGCGCGCGATGCCGAGCGCGTGGCGGCGGCGGGCGATCACGAGCTTGCCGCCTCGATGGCGGCGCAGGTCGAGCGCATGCGCCGGCAGATCGATTACCACCTCGCCCATGCGCGCGCCGCCGCCGGCACCGGGCCCGGCACGCGCAGCCTGATCGCGCCCTGCGTGGACGGCCTGTTCCGCACCCTCGAGCGGCTGCACGCGGAGCGCTCGATCGCCCTGCGCTCAGCGGTGGCACCGGGCCATGCCGTGCGCTGTGGACGCGAAGACCTCGACGAGATGCTCGGCAACGTGCTCGACAACGCCTGCAAGTGGGGACGCTCAAGGGTGGAGGTGGAGTCCAACGCGGCCGGCTCGTCGATCGTCATCACCGTGGACGACGATGGCCCCGGCATCGATCAGGCCTTGGCGGGACGGGTGCTCGAGCGCGGCGTGCGCGCCGACGAGCAGGTCGAAGGCACCGGGCTCGGGCTGGCGATCGTCCGCGATCTCGCGGAGATCTACCGGGGATCGATCGAGCTGTCGCGCTCGCCGCTCGGCGGCGTGCGCGCGCGCCTGCAGCTGCCGGCCGCTGAAACGTAGGGCGGTCTAAAGACCGCCCTCTACAGCGTGGCGGTTTCAGCCGGGCAGGTTTCGGGCGCAGCGAAAGCCGACGTTCACGTTGATCGAATCGGCGCGGTTGGACGTGCGGTTCGAGAGGCGGAGGTTGCGGGCCGCGTCGCCGAAGGAGCCTCCCCGCACGATGCGCGTCGACCCCTCGGCCAGACCCTGCGGATCGATGAGCGGCGCCCCCACCCGGTAGAGCCCGCCGATGTCCGCGGTCCACTCCCACACGTTGCCGGCCATGTCGAACAGCCCGTAGCCGTTGGCCTGATACGACTTCACCGGCCTCGCCCGATCGCTTTCCATCGTCGCCCCGTTCGGCTTGCCCGGCTCGTCGGTCGGCGGCTCATCGCCCCAGGGGTAGAGCGCACCGTCGCGGCCGCCGCGGGCGGCGTACTCCCATTCCGCCTCGGTCGGCAATCGTCCGCCGGCCTTATCGCAGAAGGCCACGGCGTCCTGCCAGGTGACGATGACGACCGGATGGTCGGGGGAGCTCCAGGGCGGCTGCGACTCGAGCTCGCCGATCAGCGCGCGGTAGGTGGCGACGGTCACCTCCGTCGCCATCAGCTGAAACCCCTTGGAGATCGTCACGGCATGTCGCGGCTGCTCGTCGGCATCGCAGCGCGTGTCGGCCGGCACGCACCCCATCTGGAACGTCCCGGCGGGGATCGTCACCCATGGGATCGGCGGCCTGGCGCCCTGCGCGGCAGACACCGCTCCGCCCATCAGCACGGCGCAGGCGATCACCCTTGGCAATTGCATCGGCCCTTTCATTCCTTCGGCTCCCGACCGGCAGCCACTGGCGCACCATACCGCAGGTACATCGCCGGCACCACGACCATGTTGAGCAGCGTGGACGTCATCAGGCCGAACAGGATCACGACGGCCATCGGCGTCTGGATTTCGCTGCCAGATTGGCCAGCGGCAAACGCCAGCGGAATGAGCGCCAGCCCCGCCGCCATCGCAGTCATCAGAATCGGCGCCAGCCGTTCCTCCGCGCCGCGGATCACCGCTTCGCGCAGGCTGGTCACGCCCTCGGCCTCCATCAGGTGGCGGATGTGCGACACCAGCATGATGCCGTTGCGGGTGGCAATGCCGAAGAGGGTGATGAACCCGATCATCGTGGCCACGTTCAGCACGCCGCCGGCCAGGAACACGCCGGCGACACCGCCGATGAGCGCCAGCGGCAGGTTGACCATGATCAGCAGCGCGTCGCGAGCGCGCCCGAACGCCAGCACGAGCAGCATGAACAGCGCGGCGATCACCAGGACGCCCAGTGCCAGCAGCCGCTGCGACGCGCTCTGCTCGCTCTCGAACTGGCCGCCGTACTCGACGCGATAGCCGGCCGGCATCGGGACGGCTCGACCCACCGCGGCGCGGATGTCCGCCACCACGCTCCCAAGATCGCGCCCGGCCACGTTGCAGGAGACGACGATGCGCCGCTGCACGTTCTCGCGGAGCACCATGTTCGGCCCCTGTTCGCGCCGCACGTCGGCCAGCAGCCGCACCGGCACCAGCGCGCCGGTCGGCGTATCCACCGGAAGATCCGCAATGCGATCGAAATCGGCGCTGCTCGACGGGTTGAATTTCACGATCAGATCGAAGGCGGTGCCACGGTCGAACACGCGACCCACGGTGGCGCCGGCAAAGCTGGTTTCGATCGCCTCCGCCACATCGCCGGGACGCAGACCGTAGCGTGCGATCGCCTGCCGGTTCAGGACGAACCGGACGAACGGCACGTCCATCTGCTGCTCCAGCGACAGGTCGGCCACCCCGGGCACCGCCGCCATCGTGGCGCGGACACGTTCGCCGAGCCGGCGGAGCGTGGCGAGGTCGTCGCCGAACACCTTGACGGCGATGTTGGCGCGCGTGCCCGACAGCATGTGGTCGATGCGGTGCGAGATCGGCTGGCCGATGGTCACGTTCGTACCGGGCAGCGTCGAGAACTGCCGGCGCAGCTCGGTCAGCAACGCCTCGCGCGAACGCCCGGTGTCGCGAAGGCCGACGTCGATCTCGGCGGCCTCCACGCCCTGCACGTGCTCGTCGTATTCCGCCCGTCCGGTCCGCCGGGCCGTGGCGACCACCTCGGGCTGCGAGAGCAGGATCTGCTCGACCCGGCGGCCGATCTCGTCGGACTTGGCGAGCGAGGTGCCGGGCAGCGTGTTGGCCTGGACGGTAAGGCTGCCTTCGTGGAACTCGGGCAGGAAGGCGGTACCGGCGCGGGTCAACGCGGCGCCGGCCACCACCAGCAGCAGCAGCGCCCCGGCGATGACGAGGCGTGGATGATCGAGCGCCCGGGGCAGGTCGCGCGCGTAGCGCGCTTTCAGCACCCGGGTCAGCCAGCCGTCGTGGCCGCTCTGAATCGACGTCGCCTGCGGCAGAAAGGCGTAGCACAGCGCCGGCGTGACCACCACCGCGACGGCGAGCGACGCCAGCAGCGCCACGATGTAGGCGAACGCGAGCGGCGTCAGCAGCCGGCCCTCGATGCCCGCCAGCCCGAACACCGGCAGGAAGACCAGGACGATGATGATGGTGGCAAAGACGATCGACGACCGGATTTCGAGCGTCGCGTCGCGCACGACGGCCGCCGCCGGCAGCCGCTCGCTCTCCGGCCGCGCGCGGTTCTCGCGCAGCCGCCGCACCACGTTCTCGACGTCGATGATGGCGTCGTCCACCAGCGCGCCGATGGCGATGGCCATCCCGCCGAGCGTCATCGTGTTGATGCTGGCGCCGAACCCGCGCAGCGCCAGGAACGCGGCCGCGAGCGACAGCGGCATCGCCGTCAGCGTGATGGCGGCGGCGCGCAGGTTGGCCAGGAACAGCAGCACGACCACGATCACCAGGATGCCGCCGTCGCGCAGCGCGGTGACCACGTTGTCCACCGCCACTTCGATGAAGTCGGACTGGCGGAAGATGCGCCGGTCGATGTGCATGCCCGCCGGCAGCTCCGCCTGCAGCGAGTCGAGCGCGCGATCCAGGCGCCCCGTCACCTCAATCGTGTTGGCCCGCGGCTGCTTCTGCACGCCGACGATCACCGCCGGGCGGCCGCTGCGCGATCCCTCACCCCGCTTGAACGCGGCCCCCTCGCGCACGTCGGCGACGTCCTTCACCAGCACCGGCCGCTCGCCCCGCAGCGCCACGACGGTATCGCCGATCTCGCTGGCGCTCCGCACTCGGCCCACCGCCTCGAGCACGTATTCCTGCGCGCCCTCGGTGTAGATCCCGGCCGACGTGTTCTGGCTGGCGTCGCGCACCGACGCCAGGAGCTCCGTGAGCGTCACCTTGTTGGCTCGCATCGCCTCGGGGTCGGCAATCACCTGGAACTGCCGCTCGGCGCCGCCGATCGGCGTCACCTGCGACACGCCGGGGATCGCGAGCAGCCGGCGCCGCACGGTGGTGTCGGCGATCGTGCGCAGCGTCAACGGATCGTCGGCGTCGGACGAGAGGGCGAAAAACAGGATCTCGCCCATGATCGACGACACCGGCGCCAGCACCGGGCGCTCGACTTGCGGCGGCAGGGTCCCGCCCACCAGCTGCAGCTTCTCCGACACCAGCTGCCGCGCCAGGAAGATGTCGGTGCCCCAGTCGAACTCGACCCACACGACGGCGATGCCGACCGCGGTGGCCGAGCGCACGCGCCTCACGCCCGAAGCGCCGTTGATGGCGCTCTCGATCGGAAACGTCACCAGCGACTCCATCTCCTCCGGGGCCATGCCGTGCCCTTCGGCGAGGATGGTGACAGTGGGCGCAGTGAGATCGGGAAAGACGTCGATCGGCATCTGCCGCGCGGTGAACGCGCCGGCGGCGAACAGCAACAGCGACAGCCCGATGACGATCCAATGGTGGTCGATGGACCACTGAATGATGCGTTTCATCGGCGCCTCAATGGACGTGGCCTTCAGCCGGAAGGCCTTTGGCCGCAGAGGCGAGCTGCACGTCGTAGGCGCCACGGACGACGACGCGGTCGCCAGGCTTCACGCCGCTCTTGAGGCCGACGACGTCGCCCTCCCGCGCGGCAATCTCGACGTAGCGGCGTGCGAACGTCTCACCGCCCGTCTGCACGAACACGTAGGGACGTCCCGCCTCCATGAGCACGGCCTCCCTGGGGACCACCGGCACTCGAAGCGTGTCCTTCGTAAACAACACGGCCGTTCCCGACTGCCCGATGAGCAGCCGGCCGCCGGGGTTCTCCACTTCGAACTGCACCGTGAGAGCTCGCGTCGCGGCGTCGATGACGCCGGAGTCGTGCTGGTGATGCAGGCGCAACGGCAGCGGGTCGGGCGAGCCGGGGGTTTCGAGCGACACGCTCGTCGCCTCGCGAATGCGGGCGACGTCGGCCGCCGGGACCAGCGCCTGCAGCTCCACTTCGTCGGTTTTGACGATCTTGAAGAGCGGCGCGCCTTCCTCGTACGACGCACCCAGCGTCGCCATCACTTCCGCCACGCGGCCGGCGATCGGCGCGCGCAGGACGAAGGCGTTGCCCGCGGCGGCGCCGCCGCCGCTGCGCAACGTCTCGTCGCGCTGCGCCAGCCGGGCCTCTGCGCCCCGCAGCCTGGCGTCGGCCACCGTCACCGCCCGCCGCGCGTCTTCGAGCCGGCGCGCCGGCACCGCCCGATCGGCGAGCAGCCGTTCGGCACGCGCCTGTTCTGCCCGCGCGGCCTCGGCCACGGTCTGCGCCTCGGCAACTTCGGCCGCCAGCGTCGCCCGATCGTCGCCGGCCGTCAGCCGCGGCTCGATGCGGCCGAGCGCCTGCCCCCGGCGGACGGTGGCGCCGATGGAGATCAGGGTGTCGGCCGCAAACCGGCCGGCGGCCGGCGCGCCGACGATCGCTTCACCGCCGGTGACCGGTTGGATGGCGGCCGGCACTCGCACGGCGGCTCGCACATCACCCTCGCGCACCTGCGCGGTGGCGAAGGGATTGGTCCACTGCTGCTCTTTCAGATAGCTGATCGCCGCGGGATCTTCCTCGGGCCGCTTCTCCGCATCGGCCACCGCCGCCGCCTGATCGGGAAACACCGTCGCGACGCCCAGATCGTGGCGATCGGCGAGGCCTGGCGCGTCGACCACGAGAACCCACTTGTAGCGCCCGGCGGCAGGAAGCGCGCCTTCGACGCGAAATGCGCCCGGGCGCAGCGGTTCCGATCCAGGCAGCGTCGTGACACGGCCGCCGACCTCGGGCGTCATCTCGATGCGCGGCCGGCCTGCGTTCAGCGCGCTGAAATCCACCAGGCGCGTCAGGTGAACCGCGAAGCGGACCGTCTGGCCGGCGGCAAGCGGCGGGTATTCCATGAAGAGCTCGCTCTTGTCGGTCCAGCTCGTGACGTCGAGCGAGCGTGGCTCCGCCGGCGGGGGCGCCGGGGGCCTGGTGCATGCCGCCGTCAGCGCCACCGCCACGACGCACGCCGTCCACGAGGGCCGCCGATCTCTCGCGCTCATCATCGAATCTCCCATCCGCTCAGGTATTCCAGCTCGACCTCCGCACTTCGCGCGGCGGCATCGAGGGCGGCCTGTCGTACGCGGGCCGACGACGAGGTGCGAAACGCGTCGAGCAGTTCGAGAATGCCGCGCTCCCCCGCGTCGTAGCTGACTCTGGCGATGCGCTCCACTTCACCAATGTTCTTCAGCGCCGCGCCCCGGTAGGCCTCGGCGGCCCGCCGGCGCTCCTGCGCGGCCGATCGTGCCGCCGCCACGCCGGTGCGCAGCAGCACTTGGAAGGCCTCCAGCTCCGCCTGCGCCTGACCGGCGCGCGCCTGCGCCACGGCACGTTCAGACCGGCCGCGATCGAAGAGCGGCAGCGTGGCCTGCACGCCGACGACGCTGCCGATGTCGCCGCCGCCCAGGCTCGACGACTTCGTACCGGCCAGCACCTCCGGCTCCGGAATGCGACGGCGATCGGCCGCCTGGATCCCCAGCTGCGCCGCCTCCCGATCCTTCTGCAGGCCCAGCAGCTGCCCCCGCGTCTGCTCCGCCCGCTCGACCAGCGCTTCGACCGGCGGAAGATCGCGGGCGCCTGGCGGCAGGTCCGCCACCACGAGGGTGGAAGGATCCGTGCCGGCGGCCAGAAAGCTCGCGAGGCGCGCCTGCGCGCGCGCCCGATCGGCGGCAGCCATCGTCAGGTCCGCCTCGACGTCGAGCACCTCGCGTTCGGAACGGAGCCGATCGAAGCCGGCGGCATCGCCGGCCGCCTCCCGCCGCTCGAGGATGCGCGCGAGCTCGACGAGCTGCTCCCGCGAGCGGGTCAGCTCGCGCTCCCGTACTTGGGCCGCGGCGAGCTCCGCGTAGGCAAGCCGCAGGTCGGCCCGAAGCCGCCGGACGTCATCGTCCGCGCGCCGGGCCGTCGCGTCCGCGACGGCCACTGCCGACGCCCGCTCCAGCGCCCGCCGGCCCGTGATCGGCAGCGGCTGCAGGACTGTGGTCAGTGTCTCCGAGACGCCCGCCACCGCTTCACGGTCGACGGACAGGCGCGGATTCGGATAGCGCCCCGCCCCGCTCGCCTCGGCGCGCGCCACGTCGGCGGTCGCTCGGATCGCCCGCGCCCGCGGGCTGTCGGCGGTGAGGCGCGCGAGAACGTCGGCCTCCGACAGAACGGTCTGACTCGCGGCCGGCACGCTGACGATCAGCAGCGCCGCCACGCACCACGTGCGTGTGAACATACGACTCCCTTCCGGACAGACGGGTACTGGCACGCCTGCCCGGATGGGCGGCGTGATCAGACGGCGGGAGTCGAGGGCGGAGCGCGGAGAGAGGTGGGGCCGCGCGGCGGGCCGTGAATGAGACGCTGCAGGTAGCGGTTCGCCGCGCCCGCGCGCACGACCGCCAGCGGCGCCCGGTAGACACTGGGCGCCGCAATCAAGTCCAGGTGAGGAGCCGGCTGTTCGGGGATGAAGACGCGGTCGAGCGTCAGGACGACGCTGTCGTCGTCCTCGACGTGCGTGGCGAAATCGTCGTCGCCGGGCTCGGCGTGATGGTGCTCTTCGAGATGCGCGTGCGCCACCATCCGGTGATGCCCGTCCGGTCCGTCGGTGCGGTGCACGTGCTCCACCGGCGCCAGCGGCAGGGCCACCAGACCCGCGACGAGACACAACGAGACGGCGCGGGGCACCAGCACTCCCTGTCTAAACAGTGAGCGGAAGCCGGCCGGTGCTGTCGCCCAGCTTCTCGATCGGAACGCCGGCGGCGTCGAGCACCGTCAGCAGCAGATTGGACATCGGCGTATCCGAGGGGTACCGGATGTGCCGGCCCGGCTTGAACGCGCCGCCCAGCCTGCCGGCCATCAGGCACGGCAGATCGGCGTGACGGTGCAGGTTGCCGTCGCCCATGCCGCCGCCGAAGAGCACCAGCGAGTGATCGAGCAGCGTGCCGTCGCCGTCCTTCGCGTCCTGCAGCTTCTCGAGCAGGTAGGCGAGCATCTGCGCCTGGTGGACGTCGATCTTGGCCTTCTTCGCGATCAGATCGGGATCGTTCCGGTGGTGCGAGACGGCGTGGTGCTGCTCGGGCACGCCGATGTGCGCGAACGTGCGGGTGCTGAGCTCGCGCGACATGATCATGCTGAACACCCGCGTGACGTCGGCCCGGAACGCCAGCGCCGTGAGGTCGAACATCAGCTTCGTGTGCTCGTCGAACCGTTCCGGGATGCCGAGCGGACGATCCGGCAGCTCGATGTCGAGCGGCTGCGTCTCCGAGTTCTGGATCCGCTGCTCCACTTCGCGCACCGAGTCGAGATACTCGCCCAGCTTCACCTTGTCGCCGCCGCCGAGCTCGGCGCTCACGCGGCTCACTTCCGCACGCAGCGAGTCGAGGATGCTGCCCTGGCTGCGCATCCGCGCCTGACGCGCCTCGGCGCTGCCGCCGTCGCCGAACAGCCGCTCGAACACGACACGCGGATGCGATTCGGTTGGATTCGGCGTGGTGGCGTTCCGCCACGACACGGTGTTGATGTAGAAGCAGTCGCCCGAGTCGCAGGCGCCCTGTGTCGGGAAGTCCACCGCGAGCTCCAGCGACGGCAGGCGCGACGTGCGCCCGACGGCGTTGGCAATCATCTGATCGGCCGTCGTCGCCAGCCGCACCTCTACGCCCGGCAGCGTCCGATCGTAGGCGTGGACGCCCGTGAGCCAGACCGCTGATGCGCGCGGGTGATCGCCGGTGCCGTCGCCGAAGGTGTCGGCCTGCAGATGCGAGAGGCCGCTCAGGACGCTGACCTGATCGCGGACGTTCGCAAACGGCAGCAGCGACGGCGTGAGCTCGAACCCCGGACCGGTGGTGGCCGGGATCCATTGCTTCTGGATGACGCCGTTGGCGATGTAGACGAACCCGAAACGCGGAGTGGGCTTGGGCGCCGCGGCAAGCGCGGGCACCATGGCGTCGAGCATCGGCAGCGCGACGGTGGCACCCATCGCGCGCAGGAAGGTCCGCCGCGGCAGCGCTTTCTTCGCAACGAACATCTTCAGCTCCGGGCAGGCCTGAAGGCCTGCAGCTACGAGGGCTCCCGAAGTTGGAACGGCCGGCTCTTCACCACGCCCAGCACCAGCGACGCCAGCGTGTAGCGGGCCGGCGCCGCGTCGCGCAGGATCGCCCGCACGGCGGGCGCGTCATAGTATTGCAGGTTCCGCCCCACCGCATACATCAGCAGCCGCTCGGCCACCGTACTGGCGAATTGCTCAGGATGGCGCATCAACTCGCGCTTGAGCCCCGCCACCCCATCGAACCTGGTGCCGTCGGGAAAGACGCCGGTCGAGTCGATCGTCTGACCGCCGTCGGTGTCGCGCCACCGCCCCACCGCGTCGAAGTGCTCCATGGCAAAGCCGATCGGATCCATGCGGGCGTGACAGCTCGCGCACGAGGGGTTGGCGCGATGCCGGGTCATCGCCTCGCGCATGGTCAGCAGCTCGCCCGGCGCGGCGCCCTTGGTTTCGAGCGCCGGGATGTTGGCGGGCGGCGG
>Ga0070673_100000660_pt1 | contig 18949 bp, 15 predicted proteins | sample KBSM23metaG_FD_65342 | JGI IMG/M metagenome (GOLD analysis project Ga0070673, IMG submission 65342) | Miscanthus rhizosphere microbial communities from Kellogg Biological Station, Michigan, USA - KBS M2-3 metaG | ecosystem: Host-associated > Plants > Roots > Rhizosphere > Soil ... | reverse complement strand
AAGAGGGTTACCTGTAGTGCCGTGTGTGGTCTCTCTAGGCTCAGAAAACGGAATTTCCGGATCCCTGTCAAACCGTGGTCGTTTCGTGCGATCGACGCGAACGCTGGTATCCTGCCGCGCGTCGTGTCGGCCCGTTCGCGTGGCATTTTCTTGAGCCCCGCGACGTGCCTCACGCATCTTTAACACTCGTAACTAATTCTGTCGATCGACGCCGAGACGCACTATTCTCCGCGCCCAAGAAAAAGGAGAACGAAATGAGACGCCGCCCGAACATCAACTTCGCTTCGCTGGCCGCGGTTTCGCTTGCCGCGCTTTCTGGAATCTCGTGCGGCGGCAGCGACAGCGCGCCCGACCCCGTGTGCATGACGCTCATGAGCTACACAGCGTCGACGGTGACGGCGCCTTCGTTCGCGACCGACATCATGCCGATCCTCAGCAACACCACCACGCCGGGCGTGGGCATGACGCCTGTCGGCTGCTCGCAGGCGTTTACCTGTCACGGTGAGCCCCCGATTCCGATCGACGCCGCGGAGACCAAGACGATGCAGTACGCGGGGGTCGATGCAGCAGCCGTGAGGACGCAGCTGCTCGGGCTGTCCGTCAATGCGCCGTCGATGAACATCGTCGTTCCGGGCAGCGTGCAGAACAGCTTCCTGGCCTACAAGATCTCGGGAAAGGGCGGCCTCTCCTGCGTCACGAACAAGTGCATGGCGGGCGCGAGCGTCAGCACGGTCACCGCCTGCGGCGCCCAGATGCCCAGCAACGGGCTGATCTCCGACACCGACCGCACCAAGATCCTCGACTGGATCGCGCTGGGCGCAGGCTCCTAGCCAGCACGATCGATCAGACGGAGCGACCGCCGATCGGCTTGCGGTCGCGCCGCGAGACGATGTGATCGGTGCGCATAGCGTCGGCAGGGCCGCCGTTCTCCGGGAGGTCGACCGGTTCGGGATAGCTGTCCGCAATCAGCGCCTCGCTGGACAGCAGCAAGCCCGCGATGGAAGCGGCGTGTTGCAGCGCGAGGCGCACGACCATGGTCGGATCCACCACGCCCGCGTCGACGAGATTCTCGAACGCGTCGCGGGCGGCGTTGTATCCGAAGCCGCCCTTGCGCGCGCGCACGCGCGCCAGGATCGCCGAGGCGTCCCGGCCCGCGTTCTCGACGATCTGCCGGCACGGCTCGTCGCACGCGCGCCGCACGATCGCCACGCCCGCCTGTTCCTCCTCGGGCTGGCCCTTCGTCGGCTTCGCGAGCGCGGCCGCCGCGCGCAGCAGCGCGGTGCCGCCGCCCGCCACGATCCCTTCCGCGATCGCGGCGCGCGTCGCGAACAGCGCGTCCTCGATGCGCAGCTTGCGGTCGCGCGCCTCGGCCTCGGTGGTGCCGCCCACGCGGATCAGCGCCACGCCGCCCAGCAGCTTGCGCAGCCGCTCTTCCAGCTGCCCATGCTTGAACGTCGAGTTCGTGTCGGCGTATTGCCCGCGGATCTCATTCACGCGCGCCTCCAGCTCCGCCTTGCTGGTGGCGCCGCCGACGATGGTTGTCTTCTCCTGATCGACGACGATCTTCTTGGCGCGCCCGAGATCTTCCAGCCGCGCCTCGCTCAGCTTGATCCCCGGCTCCTCGCCGATCAGGCGGGCGCCCGTCTGCGCGGCCAGATCGCGCAGCCACATCATGCGCCGATCGCCGAACGAGGGCGCGGTGATGGCGCAGACCTTCATCGTCCCCTTCAGCTTGTTGACGACCAGCAGCGACAGCGCCTCGCCCGACAGCTCCGCGACCACCAGCAGCGACCGCCCCTTCTTCGCCACCTTTTCGAGGACGGGCAGCAGCTCGGGAACGGCGCTGATCTTGTGCGGACACAGCAGGATGTACGCGTCGTCCAGACGCGCGACGATCCGTTCCGGGTCGGTGACGAAGTACGCCGACGAGAAGCCGCAGTCGACCTCCGCCCCCTCGGCGACCTCCAGCCGCGTGTCGACCTCGGTGCCCTGCTCGACGTGAATGATGCCGTCCAGGCCCACCTTGCCGACCGCGTCCGCGATCAGCTTGCCGACGATCGTGTCGCCGTTGGCGCTGACGGTGGCGACCTTCGCGATGTCGCGCTTGCCGGTCACGCGCCGGGACATCTTCGCCAGCGCCTCGACGACGCGCGCGACGCCGGCGTCGATGCCGCGCTTGAGCGCGAGCGGGTGATATCCCGCCGCGACCAGCTTCGTCCCCTCGCGAAAGATCGCGTGCGCGAGCACGGTGGCCGTGGTGGTGCCGTCACCGGCGGTGTTGCCGGTCCTCACCGCGCTTTCCAGCACCAGCTGCGCGCCCATGTTCGCGAACGACTCCGGCAGCTCGATCTCCTCGGCGACGGTCACGCCGTCCTTCGTCACCAGCGGCGAGCCGTGCATCGGGCGCTCGAGGAAGATGTTGCGTCCCCGCGGTCCCAGCGTCGGCTTCACCGCGCCGGCGAGAACGCGCGATCCCGCCAGCAAGCGCGCGCGCCCTTCATCGCCGAACAGAAATCGCTTTGCCGCCATCTTTTGAGCTAGCTGGCCTCGTTCGCGTGGGGAGCCGCCGAGCTTTGCTCGGCGCGTACCATCGCGGGAGGGTTCGGGAACCCTTTGAGGGTTCCCGACTGAATTGAAAGCGGCGTGTGCAGCTCGGCTCGGCTCAGGAATTCTCCTTCGTGCGTCAGGAATTTGATGCTCGCCGGCGTCCGGGCGCGGCGTCGCTCGATTATATCGTGCGCGAACGGCATGGCGCCGGGCTTGCTATCCGGCTTGCGGCAGAACGCATGGCCTTCACGACTCGTCACCTCATCCTTCTTAGCTTCGCCTTGACTTCTCCTGCGGGCGCCGGCTGCGGCGATGCCGGCACCACCGCGACGCAGTTCGATGCCGGCCCCTCCTGCCCGACGGTGCCGACCTACTCGCAGCTGGTCACGTCCACCTTCGGCCCGCGCTGTTCCGGGCGCTGCCACGGCGGCGCAAACATGCCGCCCACGCCGACGTCGCCCGCCGGCCCGATCGATCTGTCGTCGTCGTCGAGCCGCGGCCAGCTGGTCGATCGCGCGTCGATTCACGGCATGGGCCTGGTGCTGGTCGTCCCCGGCGATCTCGCGGCCAGCTTCCTCATGCGCAAGCTCACCGACGATCTTCCGGCCGACGGCACCCTCGGCCTGCCCATGCCGGAAGGCGAGGCGATCCGGTGGACGATGATCCCGCAAGCGGAGATCGACGCGATCACCTGCTGGATCGCGGGCGGCGCGCCCTGACCGTCAGCTTCCGGGCAGGCGGGCGAGGAACGCGCGCAGCTCGTCCTGGAGGCGGGCCGGCTCGACGCCCCAGGCGGCGCCCAGGTCGCGCGCCACGTCGACGATCGAGCGCTCGCCGTCGATCATCGACAGCACGCCCGCGGTGAACATCGATGTGCGGCCCAGCGCGACCAGCGCGGGCGTGATCGGGATCGGCTCGAGCGGGTTCGCGACCCAGGGCGGGACGACGTCGGGGATGTCGACCGCCGGCGCCTCGCCGGTCTTGCGCGCGGCGAAACGAAAAACGAGATCTGTCCGGTGCGATCCGCTGACCGGCGATTCGAAGTAGGGCAGCGCCTGGCGATCGTGCGAGAGCAGCTCGAACGAGCTCACGCCGACGATCTCCAGCGCTTCTTCGATCGTGTACGCGCGCGACAGCACCGCCTGGAATCGCAGCGGCCCCAGGTTCACCCACAGACCGCCGGGCTTCAACACTCGATTGATCGCCGCCGCGGTCTGCCGGAGATCGACGCGCGCGGCGTCGATGAACCAGCAAGTCACGACCGCGTCCAGCGATCCCGCCGGGATGGGCGGGCGAAGCGCGTCCGCGAACACGAACGAAAGACCGTCGCGCACGGCGAACGGGCGCGCCAGGTGGCGCGTGACGACCGCGACCTCGTCGGAGTTTGGGTCGAGCGGAAATTCCGGCAGGTCGATCGCCTCGCCCGCCAGCAGCTTGTCCGCGACCAGGAACGGCACCGGGTTCACGTCCAGCGCCAGCGTGTGCGCGGGCGTGCATGCGTTGTGCACGTCGGCGGCGAGCCGGCCGGCGCCCGCGCCGTACATCGCGATGCGCCCGAGACCGGCCGGCAGCAGCGGCTTGATGAAGTCGAGCGTCAGCGCGCATTCGCGCTCGCCCCACACCCAGTCGCGGAACACGTGCTCGTAACATTCGAGGATCGCCGGCTGCAGGGCGGCCTCGGGCCGGCTCGGGATCGCCGACGCCGCCATTTCGTCGGTGCCCGCGTCCAGCGGATCGAACAGCGCCGCGATCGCCTCGATCTGCTGCGCGAATCCGGCCGCGATGCGCGCGAGGCGCTGGCGCGTGCGCGGCAGCAGCTGCGCGCTCTCCGACTCGGCTTGCAGCTCCTGCACGCGCGCCTCGACCGTCGTCGTGTAATCGTCGAGACGCCTCAACCACACCGTCCGCCACAGCGCCGGATCGTCGACCAGGCAGGGGATGCGGCCGAACACGGGGAAGGCGGTCCCGCATCTGCCGCACCGCAAGCCGCCGTCGGCGTCGGCGAGCGTCCCCGCGCAGCGCGGGCAGCAGAGGATGTCCTTGAGCAACGCCTGCCTTTCCTACGGCATTGATGTCCGCCTGTCGAGCGCGCCGCGCGCCGGCAGCACCGCGCGCGCCAAAAGTGCGCCGCCGCCCCTGCCTGGCGTCACTTCCGCCTGTGATAGAGTGTCCGCCACTCAACGGAGGCCGCCATGACCCTGCTGTCGAACCGCACGAAATGGATGTTGCTGACTGCCATCACCTGCCTGTTCGCAGCGGGAACCGCGTCGGCCCAGTCGAACCCCGCCAGCTGCACGAATGACGACGACTGCGTCGCGACGCCCCAGTGCGGCGGTGACGTGTGCGACTGGACCGATATCAACAATCACGTGTGCAAGCCGGCAGGTACCAGCGACGGCTGGTGTACGACGACCGACGACTGCAAGTGCAAGGACATCGGCGCGACCTGCGTGGGCGCGTACTGCACCTTCACGCGCGCCTGCGACGCGCCTGACGCGGGCCCCTGCGCCGCGGGCGGCAGCGGCGGTGGCGGTAGCGGCGGAACCGGCACGGCCGGCACCAGCGGCGGGAGCGGTGGCGGGGGCGGCTGCTCCATCGGCGCCACCGCACCGACCGCGAGCTCGGGTTTGCTCGTCGCTTTGGGCCTGCTGTTCGTCTCGCGCCGCCGCCGGCAGTAAGCCGCTATTTCGCCCCGGTTTCTGGGCAGGGGACCCTCGCAGGGGCGAGGTAGGGCCTTCGCCTACCTCACAACGTTTCCACCGATTTACCGTCGGGTGGACATGAAAATAACTGAGCTTTGGACCCGACGCGGCGGCACCTCCAAAGCCAGAAACACCGGGCCGGCCGTCGCGGCCGCCCGTTGCCCCCTTTCGCCCCTTCCGTCGGAGGTTCCTCGATGCGGTATGCCAGGCGCTTTTCTCTCCCTACGCAGTGGCGGGCCGGGGTGCTTCCGCTTTGCGCTGCTTTCGCGCTCGGATGTCACGGTGAGGTCGGGTCGACCGACGTCACCGGCGGGCCGACACCGATCTGCGACTCGGCGGATCCCACGCAGGTCGTCGCGCCGCAGCGCATCTCCCTGCTCACGAGCACGCAGCTCGCGAACATGATCAGGCTGATCTCGACCGATGACGCGGTCACGACCATCGTCACGTCGGGGGACTTTGTGGTGCAGTCCGAGTACCAGTCCCGCTTTCCGCCGGCACAGTTCGAGCCCCTGCGATCGATTCCGAACTCCACCGAGTTGGCGAAGCTCGACCTGATCGCGCATGACGTCGGCGACTACGTGCGCGACCACTTCGCCGCCCTCTCCAAGTGCGCGGCGCCCGCGACGGACCAGTGCGCGGCGACGTATCTGAACAAGATCGCGGCGCAGGCGTATCGCCGGCCGCTGAGCCAAGCGGAACAGGATCGCTACGGTAACCTCTACGACCAGCTCCGAAGCCAGGTCGTGAACGGATATCATGTCTCGACCAGCGTCGAGCAGGCGACCGGCTATTCCGTCTACGCGCTGTTCATGTCGCCGCAGCTTCTCTGGCGCTGGGAGCTCGGCGGCGGCACGCCTTCGACGGCGCCGCCCGGCATCTACCTGACGGACGCCGAGCTGGCGACGAACCTGGCTTTCTTCATGACGGACGCGCCGCCCGACCAGATGTTGCTCGACGCCGCGGCCGCGGGGACGCTGCGGTCCAACCTCCCGGCTCACGTGGATCGCCTGCTCGCGACGCAGCCCGCGCGCGACTGGCTCACGCGCGTGATGAAGGTCTACTTCACGCTCAACCAGATCGGCGGGGCCATCGTCGACCCGGAGAAGTTCCCGATCGTGGCCGGCGGCGGCCTCTATGGCGACCTCGAGGTGTCGGCGGAGACCTTCCTCAAGGACCTCATGTGGAACGGCAAGGTCATGGACCTCGTCACGTCGCGGAAGGCGTTCCTCAACACCAACCTCGCGACGATGATCTACAACGTTCCCATGCCGGCGGGCGCGACGCCGACGAACTTCGTCGAGACGACGCTGCCCGCCGATCAGCGCTCGGGCATGCTCACGAACGCGGGCTTCCTCACGCGCATGGCCCGGGCGACGGGCGTCGGCGTGGTGCCGCGCGGCCTGGGCGTCAAATCGCTGTTCCTGTGCCTGGAGACGCCCCCTCCGCCTGAAGACCTGTTTAAGGACGGCGCCCCGGGCGCGGCGCAGAAAGCGATGCTCGACATGATGACGGCGCAGCAGCAGGTGCAGTCGCGCAAGGACAACGCGGTCTGCGCCAAGTGCCACCCGTCGTTCGATCCCTACGGCCTGGTCCTCGACTGGTACGACGTCGTCGGCCGCTACCGGACCGTGGACGATCTGGGCCAGCCGGTCGATGGGACGACCGACCTGCCGGCCGACGTCGGCGGCAAGACCGTGCACTCGGCCATCGAGCTGGCCGACGAGTTGAAGAGCAGCACCGTGTTCATGAACTGCATGGCGAAGCAGATGCTCCAGTACGGGTTGGTCGATTCGACGACGGCGACCGTCGAGCTGCCCGTGCCCGCCAAGATGCAGAGGGGCTGCGCCGCGGCCGGCGTCGCGAACACCGTCCAGCGCAGCAAGGGCCAGTCATTCACGGACATGGCGCGCGCGGTCGCGCTGTCGCCCGCGTTCGTCCTGCGCAAACAGGTCCAGTAGCCCACGCACACCACACGACCGAAGTCCATCGGAGGTAAGCGAAAATGATCTCGTATCGGTTCAAGCGGCGCGCGTTTCTAACCGCGATGAGCGGCGGTGTGGGGCTGAAGATCCTGCTGCGGAACATGGAGGCCTCGGCCCAGACCGCGAAGTCGCCGGGCCGGCTCCTCGTCACGCACTGGCCAGTCGGCATCGTCGCGGGCAACGGCGACGCGCTGTTCAAGGCGACCTCGGGCAGCATCGGTGGGTCGATGGGCATGCAACCGTTCGCCGACAACAACCTGGGCGCGGACATGACCGTGCTCAAGGGGATCTCGACGCCGGGCGGCCAGGGCGGCAGCCACGAAGGCGGAACCCCGGCGCTGGTCACGGGCGTCGGCTGCCCGGGGACGCGCTCGGGCGAGGCCGAGAGCGACGACGGCTACGCCGGCGGCCCGTCGTTCGAGCAGGTCATGCTCGCGGTCGCGGGCACGCCGCTCAAGGCGCCGGGAGCCGCGCTCAGCTACGTGAACGCCGGCTGCGACACGCGGACGGACTTCGGCGAGGTGTCGACCAAGTGCCTGTCGTACGCGACGACGAAGCAGTCGGTCGGCGCGGTCTCGGGGCCGGGCCAGGAAAACATCCCGCTCATGCCGAACCTGAGCCCGCTCAATCTCTACAACTTGATCTTCAAGGACTTCGTCCCCCCGGCGTTCATCGACACGGCCCAGGCCGCTCCCGCGGCCGACATGACCTTGACCAACCTCGCGTCGAAGAGGAGCGTCCTCGACTTCGCGAAGGAGGAGATCAACCAGCTCCGCCAGATGGCTCCCGGCGAGGCGCGGAGCAGGCTGGACCTCCACTTCGACGCCATCCAGCAGATGGAGGACAACGTCAACACCTCCATCAACAACGGCTATCCGGACCGGGGGATGGGCACCGCCGGTATGGGCGGCAGCAACATGACGGGTATGGGCGGCATGGGCGGCACCACCGGTTCGGCGGGCGCCTCCGGCCGCGGCGGCACCACCGGTTCGGCGGGCGCCTCCGGCCGCGGCGGCACCACCGGCTCGGCCGGAACCACCGGCCGCGGCGGCACCACCGGCTCGGCCGGAACCACCGGAACGGGCGGGGGCGGCGGTGGCGGCACGGGCGCCTGCAAGAACAGCTTGGTGGTGCCGCAGAACGTGACGGGCATCGCGGACCCGTCGAAAGGCGCCGGCAACAACTATATGGATCCGACGAAGGGAGCAGCTGAGGACTCGCCGATGCTCGCGACAGTCGGCAAGGCGCACATGTCCGTGCTAAAGGCTGCCTTCATCTGCGACCTGGTCCGCTGCGGCACGTTCCTGTGGGCGCCCGGCACGAACCACGTCGGCTACAAGGGCCTCATGCCCAACCAGCCGAGCACCATCTACCAGCACCACCCGCAGAGCCACAAGATCCTCACCGAGGACACGACCGCGTCGGCCTCGCTGACCAGCCTGGTCGGGAGCGCGCAGTTCTTGTTCGCCGTCCAGCAGTGGTTCTTCCGGAACTTCGCGGAGGGCCTCAAGGACTGGAAGAACTCGTACGACGGGTTCGGTAACAGCCTGCTCGACTACACGGTCATCCCGTACGTCACCGAGGTGCTGGCGACCGGGCACCAGCGAAGCAGCATGCCGGCCATGATCATCGGCGGCAAGTCGCTCGGCTTCGCGCACAACAAGTACGTGTCGGGCAACTTCACGGTGAACCAGTTCTGGGGGCTGATTGGACCCGCGCTGGGTCACACGTCGACGGCGGCGCCGTTCGCCGCGCCGGCCGGCGGCTTCAGCGGTCTCTGGACCAAGCCCGCGTAAGCTCGTCTCACGTAAGCTCGTCCGTCGACCAACCAGGCCCGCTGTTTCGCGTTTTCCCCATCGCTGGGGAGTAAGTTAGGTTTTGCGAGCAATGGGCTTTCGAGCGTTCGCGACGGGACTGGCGCTGATCAGCGCGTTCGCCGGCTGCGGCGGTGGTTCCCCGGCGCGGGACGGCGGCGACGCGCATCCGGACATCGTCGGCGATGGAGGTGACGGCGGGGATGCCAGCGGCATCGTCGTGGACACGCCGTCGGGGACGCTGGCGACGGAGAGCCGGGACGGCCGTTGCGATATCCTGGAGGCGGTCGCAGCGGCCGCGTCGGGCCAATCGGTCGACGCGTGCGCCAACCCGAAGGGCCTCACGCGCATCGTCCTGCAGGCCGGGGCGACCTACCCCGTGCGCAAGACGCTGCGGCTGGCGGCAGCGACGGAGATCGGACTCGCCGACGGCGCCACGGGCAGCGCCACGATCACGGCCGCCCCCGGGTTCCTCGTCGCGTCCGATGCTTCGTCCAATGCTTCGTCGGCGTGCCTGATCTCCGTCGCCGACGGCAAGCCGGACGTCTGGTTGCGCGACGTGACCCTCACCCAGGATCCTGGCCTGACGCTGTCGGGCGCGTGCGTCACCAAAGGCGGCCTCGGCCTGCGCCGTGTCCGCGTGAGCGGCTTCCGTGCGGGCGGCCTGGTGGCGACCTGCCTGCCTGCGTCCGGCTGCGATCCCGACACCGACCCCAACCATTCGACCACGCTGCGCGTGCTCAACTCGCTGATCGACGGCAACCGGAACGCGGCCAAGGGCGGCGGGATCGCGTCGGAGGGCGCGGGCGCCACCGTGCTGGTCGCGCACTCCGCCATCGTCAACAACGCCTCGGACAACGACGGCGGCGGCATCTACCTGGGCGGCGGCTGGAACACCGACTTCATCAGGAGCTCGACCATCAGCGGCAACACCACCAGCGGCGCGGGCGGCGGCCTGCTGGTGCGGTTCGCCCAGTCGACGACGACCTACGTCCACATCTTCAACAGCACGATCACGAACAACATCGCCGGGGGCACGGGCGGCGGCATCGAATTCGAACCGCCACCGACGGAGGTCGGGAGCGCCCACGACATATCGGTGTTCTCCAGCGTCGTGGCGGGCAACTTCTCCCGCTCGACAACCTTCGAGTGGAACATCAACGCAACCTGGAACCGGCCGACCGGCGTGTTCAACTGCGTCAGCGGGTCCTTCATCTACGTCGCGCCCGGTTACCCGCGGCCGACCGACATGGGCGGGTGCACGTTCGACGTTCGCAACCCGTTCCTTGGCCCGCTGGTTCCCATGGGCGGCGAGGGCAACCTGCCGCTCCACCCGCTGCTGGTGGGAAGCCCACTCATCGACGCCGCGCCGGACGACAGCGTGCAGGACGAACAGCGCAACAGCTGGATCGCCGACGTCGATCCGCCGCAACCCACCGCCTGGACGGTGTTCGATCCGTTCGTCGACGGCGACGGCGACGGGAAGGCCGCGCGCGACCTCGGCGCCACCGAGCGCAACGAGCGCTGGCAGACCGAGCTGCTCGCCGTGCGGGCGCAGGGTCCGTCCACGCATACGGTGGTGACGATCCCCGGCGGCTACGATCGGGGCGCCGGCACAACCTACGGCGCCACCAGCGCCACGAACGAGTTCGTCACCTACGCGCTGCCGATCGGCGAGCCCGGCCGTTACCAGGTGACCATCGGCGGGCGCAGCGACGCCGACGCCGGGAAGTTCAAGGTCGAGATTGCGGACGATCCGGCCGGGCCGTGGACCGCCCTGGGCGTCGAGCAGGACGGTTTCGGGAACCCCTCGGCCTTCCTATCGTTCGGACCCTTCCCGGCGACGTTCGCGTCGGCTGGCGAGAAGCTGGTGCGCTTCTCGGTGACCGGCAAGAACGCAGCCAGCACCGGCTTCCGGCTGACCCTCGACTACGTCGACGCGAAGAAGAGCACGGCCGCCTGTCCCGTCTCGAGCCTCGCCGCTGCCAGCGATCGCACCTGCGCGCTCCTGTCCGGGGGCGGCGTCCGCTGCTGGGGCGCAGGCACGGCCGGCGCCGCCGATCGTCCCAGCCCGCCGCCCGTCGACGTCGTCTCGGGCGTCAGCGCCGTTGCGGCGGGCGTCTCGCATACCTGCGTGCTCTCCAGCGACGGGGGCGTCCGCTGCTGGGGCGCCAACGCCAACGGCCAGCTGGGCGACGGCACGACGACCGCGCGCGCGACGCCGCCCGCCCAGCCCGTGCTGTCGGGCGCCAAGGCCATCGCGGCCGGCTGGTTCCACACCTGCGCAGTGATGGCGAACGGCGGCGTACGCTGCTGGGGCGCCAACGAGTCCGGTCAGCTCGGCGACGGTGCCAGCGCCGACCGCTCGCGGCCGCCGAACTCGGACGTGCTGTCGGGCGTGCAGGCGATCGCCGCCGGCGGGGCGCACACCTGCGCGCTGATGATCGGCGGCGGCGTACGCTGCTGGGGCAGCAACAGCCAGGGCCAGCTTGGCGACGGCACGAAGGACGACGACCCCGTCCCCCACCCCCTGCCGCCCAGCGCGGACATCGCGGGCGGCTTTGCCGCCGTGAGCACGGGCGACTCGCACACCTGCGCGCTGACGACCGCGGGCGGCGTGCGCTGCTGGGGCAACAACGGCAACGCCCAGCTGGGCATCGGCACCTACGACACGGTCCTGTCGCCGCCGACGACGGATGTGCTTTCGGGCGTCAAGCAGGTCGTCGCCAGCAACCTGTTCTCGTGCGCGCTGATGACCAGCGGCGGCGTCCGCTGCTGGGGTTACAACGGGCTCGGCGCGATCGGCGACGAGACGGAGATTCAGGTCGATCGCCGGAACCCCGCCAGCGTCGACATTCTGACCGGCGCGGCCAGCCTCGCCGGCGGCGGTGCGCACACCTGCGCGCTGATGACCAGCGGCGGCGTCCGCTGCTGGGGCGCCAACGACTTCGGGCAGCTGGGCGACGGCATGGCGCCCGTGTTCGCGCTGACGCCACCGGACAGGGACCTGCCTGGATTCAAGGGGACCTGCCAATGACAGACGTTTGCGCTTCGGCGCCTGATCCGGTAGTGAGGTAGCGATGATGCGGGTAGCGTTTCTTTGCGCGTTCGCCCTGGCCGCAGTGACCACGCTGGGGTGCGCGCCCGCCGCGACGACACCCGACAGCGGCGGCGGCGGCAGCGGGGGCGGCGGGGTCACCTACACGAAGGACGTCAAGCCCATCTTTGCGGCCAAGTGCGCGCCCTGCCACACGACCCAAGCAGCCGGCGGCCATAACCTCGGAACGACCTACGCGGACGCGTTCAAGACGGTCGTGAGCGTGGATGCTCCGGCCGGCTGTTTCAAGGACGGATTCGACCGGATGATGCCGAAGACGATGGGCGAATGTGCCCTGGCCGCGATCATGGAGGGCTGGATGCCGATGGCGATGTATTGCTTCAACACGCCCCGGCCGCCTGCCTGCGTCTCGCTCGCAGAGCAGGACGTCGTCGCGGCCTGGGTCGCGGCCGGCATGCCCGAGTAGGATCGCTCTAGACGAAGCTGAAGGCGATGGCGATGCGGTGGGAGCTTTCCACCGGGTGCATGCTGGCGTGGTAGTGCTTACCGTCGAAGCCGATCATCCGCCCCTTCTTGGGTGAGATGCGACGCGCGAGCGTGAACTTGCTGTCGCGCGTGTACTCGAGCGAGCGCTCCAGCGACACCTGGTCGTACGTCTCGTCGAAGACGAACGTGTCACCGTCGCTGTCGTTGACGTAATAGAGCGCGTTGTAATGCGGCAGGTAGAAGTCGACGTGCGGGTTGTGGTAGGGCCCGCCCGCGGTGTTCTGCGTGAACAGACCCAGGCGGATCCGCAGCAGCGACTTGAACGGGACGCCGGCCTTGTCGCAGAAGGAATACAGCAGCGGCAGCAGCAGAGCGGTCAGCGGCGAGAACGACGGATTCTGTTCGTCGAACCGATAGGCGACGTGGCTGAACCCGCCGTACCGCGTGCCGACCTCGACCCGCCGCGCGGACTCGCGGTTGAAGAACCAGGCCATCTTGTCCGACGTGGCCTCGGCCTCGATCTGGTCCTGGTAGAGCCTGGGGATGACGTCGTCGATCTCGATGATGCGGACGCCGTCGCTTGCTGGCATTAGTTAACAACAATAGCGTATCTTCGCCCGCATGCGTTCATGCAGTGTTTTCCTTGCGTGCGCTGCGGTCGCGCTCGCCGCGTCCGGAGCGGCCCATGCCAAGCCGCTGCTGCTCCTCGTCACCACGGACGCGGGCGGCGAAGTCGTCGTCGTCGATCCGGCCAAACCTCAGCCGGTCGGCAGCGTCAAGGTCGGCGCCCGCCCGCGCAGCCTCAAGCTGTCGAAGGACGGCAAGCGCCTGTTCGTCGCCGTGGCGGGCCCGCCCAAGGCCGCTCCGGGGCCTGGAGGCGCACCCCCGCCCGCACCCGCCGCCGACCAGGCGCCGGGCCTGGCCGTCGTCGACGTCGCGGCGCGCAAGGTCGTAAAGCGGATCGCCACGCCGTCCTCGCCGTTCGGCGTCGACCTCTCGCCCGACGGACGCATCGCCTACCTGTCGAACAGCGAGACCAACCAGGTCCTCGCCATCGACGTCGGCAGCGGCGCCATCAAGAAGACGACTTTCGTGGGCAGCCAACCGCAAGGCGTCGCGGTCCGTCCGGACGGCAAGGTCGTGTTCGTCGCGACACACGGTTCCGACGAGCTGTGCGCGATCAACACCAAGAAGATGGAGCTGCTCGGACGCATCGACGCCGGCTCGAAGCCGCAGATGGTGTTGCTCGCACCGGGTGGCGCTGCGATGGCCTTCGTCCCCGACGAGGGTCTGCCGAACCTCACGCTCGTCGACACGAAGCAGAACACCTTCAAGGCGCAGTTGCCGATCTCGGGGCTGGCGAAGACGACGCCGCCCGCGGCGCTGCAATCGGCCGCTGTCTCGCCCGACGGCAAGGTCGTTTACCTGACGACCGGCGCCGGAAAATCGGTGCTCATCGTCGATGTCGAGAAGAAGACCGTCGTCGGCACCATCGAGGGCGTGGGCGCGTTTCCCCGTGGCATCGCGGTCAGCCCCGACGGCAAGAAGCTTTTCACGGCGAACTCGTCCTCGAACGACGTCGCGATCATCGACGTCGCGTCGAAGAAGGTCGAGGCGCGCGTCGCGGTCCCGGGCGCGCCCTTCGCCATCGTCGTGGCGCCGTAAAGCGCCGCGCGCGGCGTGCGCCGAAGCTGCTATCCTGCGGCGGTCTCGTGTCAGCCATCGTCATCGCGAGCGCGGTACCGCCGGACGTGGTCGCGCAGATCCGCGCGCGCATGCAGCGCGGTCCGCTCGTGTCGGGGAAGGTCACGGCCGTCGGCCGCGCGGCGGCGATCAAGGAGAACCTGATCCTCGGCCCCGATTCGCCGGCGGCGGCGGAGGCTGCCGGTTTGCTGGTGGGCGCGCTGAAGGCGAGCCCGGCGTTCCAGGCCGCGACGTGGCCGGAGGCGATGCTGCGTCCGATGTTCTGCCGCTACGGCGTGGGCATGAAGTACGGCGACCACGTCGACGGCGCGATCATGGGCGACGCGACGGAGCAGGTCCGCTGCGACGTCGCCATGACCGTCTGCCTCAGCGACGCCGCCGAGTACGAGGGGGGCGAGCTGGTCATCGATGCGGCCGGCGTGCCGAAAACCTGGCGCGGCAAGGCCGGCGACGTGATCGTGTATCCCGCCGGCACGCTTCATCGGGTGAACACGGTCACCAGCGGCACGCGCGACGTCGCGATCTCGTGGATCCAGAGCATGGTGCGCGACGGAGACTGCCGGCGCATCCTGTTCGATCTCAAGTCCGCGCTCGACGCGTTCGACGCCTTGCCCACGCCGCCCGCCGAGGCGGAGGCGATCCGGCGCAGCTACTTCAATTTGATCCGGATGTGGGCGTAGGCCCGTCGGGCCTGCCTGCGCGTCCCAGCGCCGTAGCCGGCGCGCGCCGCCGCAGGGCCGCGGCGATCGCCAGCAGCAGCACGGCCGCCGATCGCGCGCCCGGCGATCCCGCCACGTCACAACCGCCGCCGTGCTTCGGCGGCGGCGTTCCGCCCGTGCCGCCCGTGCCCGACGATCCGCCCGCGCCCGCCCCACCCTGTCCCGTACCGCCGCCCCTCCCCGCCGTGCCCGTCGAGACGGGCGCGTCCGCCGCGCACACTTCGGCGGGCCAGATCGTCATGCTCACCTCGACGCCGCACGTGTCCTGGCAATACGTCTTCAGGCACGGGTTGATCGCGTTCACGTCGCTGTAGACCATGAACGACTGCCAGGTCGTCCCCTCGTCGGTTGACGTCCCGATCGCGTAGCCGTCGCCGAAGTTGTCGGCCGCCGCGTAGACCGTGCCGGCCCGCTGCGCCAGCGCGCGGATCGCCGGCGGGCTCGCGACCGCCTCGAAGGTCGCTCCCCGATCGCGCGAGCGGAACAGCCCGGGCCTGGTGTTGTACTCGATCCCCGCGCCCAGCAGGATGGTTCCGTTCGGCAGCCGCGTGAACGCCTTGAAGTCGCCGTTGATGGTGAGCGGTTTGGTCGCGGACGTCCCGCCGTCGGTGGTCAGCGCGAGCGACTGGTCGTCAGCGGTCAGAAACCGCATCAGCACGCGGTTCGGATCCTGCGGGTCGACGGCGATGATGCGCAGGAGGCCGCTGCCCAGGCTCGCGCTGAGATCGTGAATCGTGAAGTGGGCGCCGCCGTCGTCCGACCGCCCGAGCATCGGCGCGCCCGTCGGCGCGCGCAGCGCGATGTAGACGACGTTGCCGTCGGACTGCGCGATCTCGACGCCGTTCATGGTGGTGCCGACCGTGGTCTGAAAGAGCGATGCGCCGAAGGTGGTCCCGGCGTCCGTCGACGGGAACAAGCTGTAGATCTGGCTGGCCACCCCGATCGCCATCACGCGCGTTCCCGTGACGGGATCCAGGTACGCGTCGGTGATCGACTGGCCAGCGACGGCGCCGGTCGCGATCTGCCAGCCGCAGCTACGATCGTCCGAGTAGCCGAGGTTCTGGTTCGTGACCGTGATCAGCCGGTTCCGGGGCAGCGGCGTCAGCTGATAGAACGCGCCCAGAACGTTCCCCTCCTGCTCGCACGACCACAGCCAGGTCTTCCCGCCGTCGGTCGAGCTGATGAGGCCGAAGTTGGTGACCAGGATGATGTCCTGGGGCCGATCGGCCGGCGTCAGGATGCTTTCCGAGTCCGGGAATGCCCCGTTCGCGCGCGCCGGCGCGGGCGCGGCCAGCGCGGCGGCGACCAGAAACGCTTCAACCCATCGGCGCACGCCTTGGCCTTCTGCGCGCGAAGGTAATCATTCCCAGCAGCAGGCCCAAGAGCGCAGACGACGACGTCGGTCCGCCCGACGTCGTTTCGCAGGTGCAGCCGCCGGCCGCCTCGCCCGGCCCCGTCCCCGCCGTTCCCGTCGCGCCGTTACCGGCCGCGCCGCTCGTGGATCCTCCGGTGCCGGTCGCGCTGGCGCCGCCCGTCCCCTGCCCGCTCGTCCCGGCGGCGTTGGAACCGCCCGTCCCCGAGACGACGACGCCGCCGCCGGTGCCCGCGGCGCCCGTCGTTCCGCCTGCGCCCGCGCCCGCAGCGCCCGTCGTTCCGCCGCGTCCCGCGGCGCCCGTCGTTCCGCCCGCGCCCGCGCCCGCAGCGCCCGTCGTTCCGCCGCGTCCCGCGGCGCCCGTCGTTCCGCCTGCGCCCGCGCCCGCAGCGCCGGTCGTGCCGCCGCGCCCCGCCGCGCCCATCGTCCCGCCAGCGCCGCCGCGGCCGCCCGTGCCCGTCGTTCCGCCCGTGCCGCCCGTACCGGTTCCGCCGAACAGCGGCCCGCAGCTCGTCGCGCCGGGTCCCGGCGCCGTGAACGCCATGCTGTTCCCGCACGTCAGCGCGCCCGTCCCGCTGCTCGTGATGGTGACGTTCGCTTGCGTGTTGTCGATCGAGTTGACGGTGATCGTCAGCCCGCCGCCCGGATCCATGTAGCTTTGGCCGGCTTTGAGCCCGGCGTCGTTGAGCGTCGTCGTCCCCGGTTGCGTGTCCAGCAGGTAGACGTACGGCGCGTTCCGGCTCGCCGCCGGCAGGTCCGGACCGATCGACACCAGCACCATCGGTCCGAGGCCGGCGTCGAAGCCGAGCGGCGCGCGCATCTCGAGGTAGTAGTGCGTCAGCATCGGGAAGTTTCCCTGACCGTCGCCCTTGATGCCGGGCCCGGGCCGCGTCTTCGGCGCCGGGACCTGGATCAGCTGGACGCCGTCGCAGGGCAGCTCCTGCGGCAGCAGCGTGATTGTGGTGCTGGCGCCGGCCTTCACCAGGTTGCAGCCGCTCATCCAGCCCTGGTGGTACTTGTGCACCGCCGACGGGTGGTGCGCGCCGTTGCCCATGAACGACAGCGAATTCGCGTACTCGATGTGCTGGCAGTTCGTCGTGCTGTCGGCGAACGTCGTGCCGCCGGTGCAGGTGTTGCCGCGGACGGTGCCGCCGCAACACATGGTCGGCTCGTGCGTCATGCCGAAGTTGTGGCCGATCTCCTGCGCGTAGCCGACGATCTGGTGGAACGAGTAGCTGGAGTACTTGGCAATGTTGCCCGGCGATCCCTCGTCGCCCCACGTCCCGCAGTCCGCGCCCGACGGGATGCCGCCGTAGACCCAGAAGTAGTGGTTGAAGGTCTTGCCGAGCATGTCCATCTGCATCTGCACGGTCGCGCCGTTGCCGGTGCGATCGGACGAAGGCCCGCAGCAGGCGATGGTCAGGCAGTTGTGGACCGGCAGCGTGAACGGACCGAAGTACTCGGGGTTCGTGTCCTGGATGCCGTACGAGATCTCCTGGAACATGTGGCGCTGCGACGACCCGGTGCCGCCGATGACGCTCATGATCGACGACGCGGTGGGCGGCCCGTTGCCGATGTCGAACATCATCGCCGCGATCGTGCGCGGCGGTTTGGCCGGCGCGGTCAGCAGCGCGCTCTGCGCTTGCCAGTCGTCTCCACCTTGTGGAGCTTGCGGACTGGGCTGATCGAACTGGTCGGTGGACGGTTCTTCCGGCTGCTCGCAGGCGACAAACGTGGCCCCGATGAAGAGGCCGCCGGCGAGCCAGGTCAACTGCCTGATGCGTTGGGACATGGACTCTCCCCGACAGTGAATGTCCGCATCCTGGCCTCTCGGAGAGTTTTTTCCACGGCCTTTTTCTCGGATCTTTCCCGGTTTTTTCCACTCCACGGCGCATGAAGCCCTGGACATACACGGTCCATGAAGCGCCCCACTCGCTCGTCGTCCCTCGCCCTCGTCGCTGGTCTTTTCGCCCTCGGCGCGTGCGTCCCCACCAGCGACCCGGGCGGCAACACCGGTTCCGCTGGCAACGGCGCCGCGGGCACCACCGGCAGCGCCGGCAGCGGCTCCCCCGGCGACGCGGGCACCACCGGCTCCGGCGGCAGCACCTCCGTCGCCGGCACGACGGGGACCGCCGGCGCGGGCGCGACCGGAACCGCCGGGGCAGGCGCGACCGGAACCGCGGGTACGACCGGCGTGGCCGGGACGACGGGACGAGGCGGCACGACGGGCACCGCGGGCACGACCGGAACGGCGGGACGCGGTGGCACGACGGGTGCGGCCGGCCGCGGCGGAACCACCGGCACCGCCGGCACCACCGGCGCGGGCGGCAGCTCCACGACCACCGGCGCGGGCGGCGCGATCACCACCACGGTGCCGCTGGACTGCGGTCCGCAAGGCTACGTCGTCGAGAACCACGGGCCCGCTGCGAACCGCGTGAACTACGTCATCCTGGGCGACGGCTTCACGACGGCCGACAACGCCGCGGGCGGCGTGTTCGAGCAGGACATCGCGAAGTCGATGCTCCGCCGCTTCAGCCCGAACGCGTTCCCGTACAACCGCTA
>Ga0070673_100000658_pt1 | contig 18970 bp, 18 predicted proteins | sample KBSM23metaG_FD_65342 | JGI IMG/M metagenome (GOLD analysis project Ga0070673, IMG submission 65342) | Miscanthus rhizosphere microbial communities from Kellogg Biological Station, Michigan, USA - KBS M2-3 metaG | ecosystem: Host-associated > Plants > Roots > Rhizosphere > Soil ... | reverse complement strand
GGCTGGCCGCGGCGGACGGAGCTGTCGAACAACTTTCCGTCGGGCGTCCAGCCGCTGTAGTGCACCTCGACGGTGCTGCCGGCGGCCGGGTGGGTCTTGCCCTTGCCGCGCTTGAGGAACTTGTAGGCGAGCCCGGACGCGGTCTTCTTCGCGTCGGCGGGCGGCGCGTCGACGTCCTCGGGCGCGGCGATCGGATCGGGCATCTTCACGAAGCCGAGCAGCTCGACGTCGAAGACGCACGGGCCGGCGGGGCCGCGGCGCTTCGGGCGGCCGGTGGCGGCGAGGGCGGCGGGGATCCAGAGGCGGCGCATCTCTCCCTTCGCCATCAGGCGCAAGCCTTCGCCGAGGCCGGGGAGGACGTCGTCCATCACGAGCGCCCACGGCTCGCCGTCGGGGATCGAGCTGGCGATGACCGCGCCGTCGGGCGACCAGCCGGTGAAGTTGATCGTGACCTTGTCGTGGGCGCCGGGGTGGATGGTTCCCTTCGGTTTGGCGAGGACCTTCCACGCGACCCCGCTCGCCGTCTTCGTCGCGTCGGCGGGCGCTTCGGCGACGTCGGCGGGCGCGGGCGGCGCGGCGGGCCGCGTCGCGCCCAGCGGCTCGATCGGCTGGGACGCGGCGATCGATCCAGTCAACAGGACGGAGGCGAGGCCAGCGACGGTGAACGGAAGGCGCGGGGGCATCCCTGCCGCATACCATTTTTCTTCGTCGCGCGGCGAAGGGTGCCAGAGCGGAATCGGAAATCTTCCCCATGGCGGGGGCGTGGTTAGGGTTAAGCCCTGAGCGGAAGGAGGTAGGGCGATGGCAATGAAGGGTGATACTTCGCTCCGAACGGTTGAGCCGCTGGTGGCGATCAGGAAGCATCCCGCGGCGGCGACATTGGGGGGCGTGCTCACGGCGGTCATCTTCGGGACGATGGGCGCGGTGGCGGAAGGCGGCATGGTCGGCGCGGTGATGGCGCTAGTCGGCGCGATCATCGGTGCGCCGGGCGCGGCGCACGTCGCCGAGGCCGCGGAACCAGATCGCATTCCGTGATCGCCGGCCGCGCCGGCGGCGGTCAGGGCTTCGATTGCATGACGCCCGCGCAGGCGGGCGGCAGCTGAGGTTCGGGCGCGGCGGGCGCGGCGGTTTCCGCTTCGGTCTTCGTGGTGTCCGCTTCGGTCTTCGTCGTGTCCGCTTCGGTCTTCGTCGTGCGCGGCGCCGGCGCGCGGAACCACCATGTCAGCGACGCGCCGCAGCCGTCGTCGGGCGGCGGCTTCTGCGGCACGCACAGCGGGCTGTCCGGCGGGCACTTCAGCCGCACGTGGAAATGATCATGGTGCAGATGCCAGGGACGCAGCCGCCCTTGCCAGGCCGCCTTCGCGGTCCGACCGGCGCACGCCATCTTCTTGATCGCCGGGTTGACGAAGATGCGGTCGACCGCCGGATCGGCAGCGGCCAGCGCCAGCAGTTTGATCACCGAAGGCTTCCACGCGCGCGTGGTGTTGTGCGTCTTCAGATCGATGACGGCTATCGGCGTCAGGCTCTCGCGCGCGAGCCGCGACAGATGGCGCGGGATGCCGCGTGGCGCGATGTAGCTGATGTCCGCGTCCAGACCGGTCTGGTGGCTGCGGTGCCCGGTGGGTGTCGGGCCGCCGCGCGGCTGCGACAGATCACCCACGATGACCGGGCCCAGCCGCGCGCGCCGCGCCGCCGCCCCCAGCCGCCGGATGTACGCCACCAGGTTGGGATGACCGAAGCGGCGGTTGCGCCCGACGCGAATCAGCTCGTAGCCGGGACCGCTCTGGGGCAGCGACGCCGCGCCCTGGAGGCACCCGTTGTTCGTCGTTCCGATCGACAGCGCCGGCCCCGTCGCGGGCACGCGCAGCGCTTGCCAGTACTTCGCGACCAGGCCTAGCTTCGGCGCGGGCGCGGGCGTGGGCGCCGCTGCCGCCGTCGTCGCGGGCGCCGCGTCGGGCGAGCCGGCGGGCGCCGCGTCGGGCGAGCCGGCGCCGGCGTCCGCCGCCATGACGGCCAGCATCAAAGCGGCTGCGTTCACGCCGCTAGCATAGCTGTTTGCTGTCTAATTCGGCGCGTCGGCGCCGACGTTGGCGATCACGTCCTCAATCACGGGTAGCTCGACGGGCTTGACCAGGTGGACGTCGAAGCCCGCCTCCTGCGCGCGCAGCTTGTCGCTGGGCTGGCCGTAGCCGGTGATGGACACCAGGCGGATCTCCGACAGGCGCGGTTCGTGGCGGATGCGCCGGGCCAGCTCGTAGCCGTCCATAAGCGGCAGGCCGATGTCCAGCAGCGCGACGTCGGGCGAGAACGTCTCCAGCTTCGCCAGCGCCGCCGGGCCGTCGTGCGCGACCTCGACCACGTGCCCCAGATCCGACAGCGCTTCGGCGAGCGACGACGCGGCGTCCTCGTTGTCGTCGACGACCAGGACGCGCCGGCCGGTCGGCGCCGGCCGCGCGACGTCGAGGATCGCGGGGCCGACCAGGCCCGCCTCGACGACCGCGGCGGCCGCCGGCAACATGACGATGAACTCGCTCCCCTTGCCGACCCCGTCGCTGTGCGCCTCGACCGTACCCTGATGGAGCGCGACCAGCGACTTGACGATGCTGAGGCCCAGCCCCAGCCCGCCCTCCGAACGATCCAGCCCCTGGCGTCCCTGGACGAACAGATCGAACACGATCGGCAGCATCTCGCGGCGCATGCCGATGCCGGTGTCCTTGACCGTGACGCGCAGGGCGTCCCCCACGCGACTCGCGCTGACGGCGATCGACCCGCCGGACGGCGTGTACTTGGCCGCGTTGGTCAGCAGGTTCGCGAACACCTGCGCGAGGCGCATCTTGTCGCCGTCCATCGTCAGCCCGGTGTCGACGTCGACGGTCAGGTGATGCATCCGCTGCTCCAGCAACGGGCTGGCCAGCTCGATCGCGCGCGCGATGGTCTCGCCGAGGTCGACCGGTTCGCGGTCCAGCGAGATCTTGCCGCGCGCGATGCGCGACACCTCCAGCAGGTCGTCGACCAGCCGCACGACGTGGCGCACCTGGCGATCGATCAGCGCGCGCTCTTGCTCGAAGATGCCGCTGGCGCGTAGCTTCATCACCTGCAGCGTGGTCAGGATGGGCGCCAGCGGATTGCGCAACTCGTGGCCCAGCATCGCGAGGAATTCATCCTTGGCGCGCGTCGCCTCCTCGGCGATCACACGTGCTTCCTCGTTCGCGCGCTGTTGCCGGCGCGTCTTCAGCTGCGCCTCGACACGCGCCACCAGCTCGCGCGCGGCGAACGGCTTGACCAGGTAGTCGTCGGCGCCCGCGGCCAGGCCCTCGACCCGGGCCTCCTCGCCCGCCCGCGCCGACAGCATGATCACCGGAATCGACGCCAGCTCGGGGCGCCGGCGCAGGTCGTTCACCAGCTCGAAGCCGTCGATGCCCGGCATCATCACGTCCGTCACGATCAGATCGGGCACCTCGCGCTCGACGGCGGCCAGCGCGGCGGCGCCGTCCGCCACCGTCTCGACCCGCCAGTGGCGCTCGAGGATGCGGCGCAGGTAGTCACGCATGTCCGCGTTGTCGTCCGCCAGCACGATGCGCTCGCGGAACAGCTCGTCGACCGCCGGCAATGTCTGCGCTGGCGTCACCCCGGTGCCCGGCGCGTCCGTCGACCAGCGCGACGCCTCGGCCACGTAGGCCTCCGCCCCCGTCGACGTGGACGCGAGCTCGGACGCGGCGCCGACGCGATCGGCGGGCAGGTGCGCGCTGCCGCGCGGGATCGACACCGTGAACGTGCTGCCCCGGCCCGGCTGCGAGCTGACGGACACGGTCCCCTTGTGCATCCGCGCCAGCTCGTCGACCAGCGCCAGGCCGATCCCCGAACCCTCGTGGGTGCGCGCGCGCGCGCCGCGGACGCGGTGAAAGCGTTCGAACAGGTGCGGAAGCTCGTGCTCGGGGATGCCGGTGCCGGTGTCGGCCACGGTCAGCACGAAGCGTTCGTCGGCCGCCTCCAGCTTCACCGCGATCGAACCCTCGAAGGTGAACTTGAACGCGTTCGACAGCAGGTTCAGCACGATCTTTTCCCACATGTCGCGATCGACGAACGCGGGCTCATTCAGCGGCGCGCAGGCGATGCGCAGCTCGAGGCCGGCGCTCTCCGCCGCCGAACGGAAGCTGCTCGCCAGGTCCTTCGTCATCGCCGCCAGGTCGGTCGGCTGATACGACGCCTGGGCGCGGTTCGCTTCGATGCGCGAGAAATCGAGCAGGTTGTTGACCAGCTTGAGCAGGCGCAGCTCGTTGCGATAGACGGCGTCCAGCTCCGCGCCCGTCAGCGCGCCGGCAGCGTCCACGGCATCCTTGGTCGGCCCCAGCATCAGCGTCAGCGGCGTCCGGAATTCGTGGCTGACGTTGCTGAAGAATTCCGTCTTGGCGCGGTCGATCGCGGCCAGCGCCTCGACGCGCCGGCGCTCTTCCTGGTAGGCGGTGGCGTTGCGGATCGCGGTCACGACCTGCGCCGCCGCCAGCTCGAAGAAGCCGCGGTACCCGTCGTCCAGCGCGCGGTGTGGGCTGACCGCCGCGATCATCACGCCGTAGGCGCGCGGCTGATCGGGCGAGGCCAGCGGCAGCGCGATGGCGGTGTGCGCCGGTTCGGTCCAGGCGCCGCTCGGCAGCGCCGCGAACCGCTCGACCAGGTCGGTGAGGATCGCGATCTGGCGGTCAGCGGCGACGCTCGCGATCGGCCACTTCGACGGCGTGTCGAGGGCGATGGTCGGGGGCGCGATGTCGCCGCTCAGCGCCACGCCACAGAAACCGGCGAGGTGCGCGTTGCGACCCGTCTCGTCCAGCAAGTAGAAGACGGCGAACGGGACGTCGCGCGCGTTTCCGCCCAGCGTCGCCGCCGCCTGCGCGCACGCCTGCTCGGGCGTCTGCGCCTTGGAGGCGCTCTCGCCCAGCTCGCGCAGCGTGCGCAGCTGGCGCTGCCCGTACACGATCTCCGTCGTCTCGGCGACGGTCGCGAGCACGCCGCCGATGCCGGACGGAACGGTCTCGTCGGGCACGGGGCTGTAGGCGAACTTGAAGTGCGTCTCCTCGAGGAAGCCTTTTCGCGCGAGGAACAGCTCGAGATCGTCGCTCCACGTCGCCGGCTCGCCGCGAAACGGCGCCTCGATCATCGGACGGATGACGTGCCAGATCTCGGCCCAGCATTCGGCGGCGGGCTGCCCCATCGATTTCGGATGCTTGCTGCCCGGGATCGGCTGGTACGCGTCGTTGTAAAGCTGCACGAACTGCGGTCCCCACCAGACCAGCAGCGGAAAGCGGTTGCGGAGCAGCAGGCCGACCATCGTGCGCAGCGCCTGCGACCAGCCGGCGACGGGACCGAGAGGGGTCTTAGACCAGTCGATCGAGCGCATCAGCGCGCCCATCTCGCCGCCGTCAGCAAACACATCGACGCTCATGGGGGACCGAGAACATCTAGGAACGTTCCCGCGAAGAGCAAGGCCGGGTGTACGTAATTCCCTGGTTTTCGTTCGCGCGGCCGGGACAGTCCGGCCGAGGACCGGGCTGGATGACGTCAATCGCAGAATGAGCGTGATGGCGAGATCACGTCTCCTTCCGCGCGGTTACAAGCGCGAGGTCCAGGTGGCCAACCGGGCCGCGTTGCCGCGTCTCTGCTAACATCGGCGGCCCGTGCGGCGTCGCAGCTCGCTTGCAGGACTGATCGCCGTCGCCGCCGTCGCCGGGTGCGCGGGTTCGCACCCCGCCGTCCGCAAGAACGAATCGCCAGCCGTCGGCCTCGCATCGTTCGCCGAGCTGCCGCCCGCGGCGCGCAACGATCCGCCGGCGCCCCTCGATCCCGAGGTCGCGTCGCTGCCGAAGGCGCGCGGCTCGTGGATGACGGACGCCGAGTACGGACGCGTCTACGTCGTCTCGGTCGGGCCGGCGCACCCGCCCTTCGAGCCGCCGCTGTTTCTGGTTCATGGGCTGGGGACCAACGGTGTGCGCGACTGGTACCCGGTGATCGTGCCGCTGTCGGAGCACCGCCGCGTGGTCATGTTCGATCTGCCCGGGTTCGGGCGTTCGGGGCACGAGAACGTCAAGTACGCGCCGGCCCGCTATGCGGCGGTTCTTTCGCGCGTGATCGCCGCCTACGGTCCCGGCCCCGTCGACGTCGTCGGCCATTCGATGGGCGGCGCGATCTCCCTGTTCCACGCGGCCGCCTATCCGGACCAGGTGCGCCGATTGGTGGTCGTCGACGCGGCGGGCATCCTTCACCGCGACGCGTGGGCCGCGCACCACGTCCGCCGCGTCACCGACCCGGCGCGCATCTTTCTTCCGCACGTCGCCGAGGTGGTGGGCGAGGTGGCGGACGTTCTCGCCGATTCGGCGCACCTCCTCGATCCCGCGCCCGACATCGTGCTGGAGTTCGCGCCCCTGCGGCAGAAACTGCTGGGCGGAAAGCCCGAGCGGATCGCCGCGCTGGGGCTGATCCTGCAGGACTTCGGGCCGGTGATCGCGCGCATCCGTGCCCCGACGCTGATCGTGTGGGGCGACGAGGACGCGATCGCGCCGCTGCGAACGGGCTTGATGCTGGCGGATCGCGTGCCCGACGCGCAGCTGGTCGTCCTGCCGGGTGTCGGCCACACCGTGATGGCCCAGGCGCCCTCGCGGCTGGTGCCGGAGATCGAACGTCACCTCACCGCGCCCGCGGTCCCGTCGCTGCGGCCGCCGCCCGCCGCCGCGGCGGCGTCGCAAGGCAAGGCGATCTGCCGCGGACAATCCGATTTCCATCTGACCGGCGTCTACGACAGCGTCGAGATCGAGGACTGTGAGCGCGTCACCCTGGACCAGGTGCGCGCGACCAGCCTGGTGATCCGGCGCAGCACCGCCAGCATCGTTCGCTCGACGTTCACGGGCGGCATCGTCGCGGACACGTCCACGCTGATCGTCACGGGTGGCGAGATCGACGGCGAGCTGGCGCTGGACGTCAAGGACAGCAAGGTCGATCTGGCGGGCGTCGTGATCGCCGCCAGCCGCGAGCCGGTCCGCGCCAACGGCCAGAGCCGTGTGCTGATGTCGTGCTGTCCCATACGCACGCCGTACGGCACCGCCTTCCGCCACGGCTTCGTGAACGTCCCGTCGGGTTCGTAGTAGCCGCGTGTGGAGCCGGCGAGCTTTGCTCGCCGCGTAACATCGCGGGAGGGTTTGGGAACCCTTTGAGGGTTCCCATTGTGATAGCTAGTTCGGGTTGCCGGTCGAGCGCGAGGAGCGCTGCTTCGGCGACGCGTTGCGGTTCATCGCGCGGAGGCGCAGGGACGCGTCGGTCTTGATGCGGCCGGGGCTCTTCCGGCTGGATTTGCGCGAGGGGCGCGTCGTCGCGCTGATCTCGTGCTCGTACGTGTTGTTGCGCGCGGCGCGTGCGTGCTCGTTGTGCGGCGCCGGATTCGGCACGGTGTTCTTGTATCGCCCGCGCGCCCGGGCACGCTTGCCCGCGGAAGCGTGCCCGGGCTTCTGGGCGTGGCGTGCATGGGCCGCGCGCTGCTCCGCGACCTGGAACCGCTCGGCTTTGGTCATGGACCGTCGCTCGCGAGCTCAACCGGCCGTCACACCACCTCGGCGGCGGCGACTCTTTGCTCGAGGCGCTTCACGCGTCTGAGCGCCCGGAACGAATTCAAGAACGATCCAAACAGTAAGCCCGCTGGCGCCAGCGGAATGAATGGAAACAGCGGCAGCTTTTTCAACAGCCGATAGATCAAGAATCCCTTGATGATCCTGGCACGACGCATGTCACGCCTCCTGTTCCGAACCTGCACACGGCGCGGACCCGAGCAAGCACAACGTTCTACCGCCGCTGATGCATGGCTGGAGTATGCTTGTCCCCCCGCGTGAGGCTCATGCGTGATGGAAGACGTCGCCGACACGGTGGAGATGGATCCCAGCGATGCGTGCGAAGCGTGCGCGACATTGCTGGACGGCCGCCGCTACCTGCAAGCCGACGGGTCGACGCTCCGTAGCTTTTGCTCGGAGACCTGCCTGCGCACGGCGCTGGCGGCGCAGACCAAGCGTCGCTGGCGGTTGCGGCGTCGTGGTTTGAAGATCGGCGTCGTCGGCCTCGCCGTCGCGGGAGCCTGCCTGGTGCCGCACGAGGTGCAGGTCAGTCGGCGCGCGGCGTCGGCGGTGCCCGCCACCGCGGCGCCGGCGCCATCGCTGGCCACCCTGCCGACCGGTCCCGTGGTGCCGGCGGGATGGTTCGGCCCCGAGTGGCCGCCGACGGAGACAAGCGTGCTCGCGTCGCTGGGGCGTGACGCCTGGCTGCATCCGCTGGCCGGACCCGTGCGCCGCATGCCCCTCCGCGATTCGCGCGTGTTCGGCGCCATTCGCCCCGGAAACCGCGCCGTCGAGTGTCGCAACGGGCACTGCGGCGTCGATCTGGGCGGCGAGATCTGGGGCGAGCACGTGCGCGCGGTCCACGACGGCGTCGTCGACGTCGTCCAGCGCGGCGCGAACGACAAGCACGGCGGCGAGTTCGTGCGCATCTGCCATTACAACGGCGCGGTGTACACGTGGTACTTCCACCTGGCGGCGATCCCGCGCCGGATCGAACGCGGCGTGTTCGTGAAGAGCGGCGACCTGGTCGGCCTGGTCGGCGACACGGGCGTGAAGGACTCGGCGCCACACCTTCACTTCGCCGTTTCGATCCGGATTTCGCCGGAGAGCAAATTCGAGCGGTACATCGATCCGGAACCGTTGATCGCGCTGTGGCCGATGCGCGTGCCGCTCGAGGACAGCCCGGTCGGCCTCGTGACGACGCTGGCCGAGCCGGGCGTGCCGCTGGGTTCGGCGAACGTGATCCCGGGCCGGAAGCGCCGCGCAGCCCTGCGCAGCGCCGCCGCGGCCGGCGGCAGCGCAAAGAGCGCCGCAGGCGCCGCGTCGGACGCGGACGATGGGCCGCCGCCCGAGACCGGCGGGCCCGCGACAGATACGGCGGGGGACGAATGAGGGCGACCGCCCGCCGCCTCTGCTTCGCATGCGGCAATGCCGTCGAGGCGGACGAGCAGTTCGTGCTGGCGCGCGGCCAGCGGCGTGAGCCGCACTGTTCCGAGGCGTGCGTGCGGGCGACGGTGCGCGCGCGGCGGTCCGCCCTCTGGCGCTCGCGATTGCGCCTGACCGCGGGCGCGGTGCTGGTGGCCGTGGTGGCGGGCGGGGTCTGGAGCATCAAGCGTCATCGCGCGCCGCCCGCGCGATCGATCGCGCTGTCGTGGGCCGAAACCGAGTGGCCGAAACCGGCGCCGCTGTTGCCGGGTTACTACGGTCCCGCCTGGCCGCCCACCGACGAGGACTGGGCGTTCGCGTTCAATCGCGCGGCGTGGACGTACCCCTTGCCCGGACCGGTGCGCCGGCCACCGGTCGCCGATGAACACCTGTTCGCCACCGACGCCAAACCGCATCCCGCGGCCTGTCGCACGCCCGGCGTTTGCGGCGTCGACCTGGGCGGCCAGCTGTGGGGCGAGCACGTGTTCGCCGTGCTGGAGGGCGTCGTCGATCGCTCGGTCCCGGGCGGCGGCGACGATCACGGGGGCGGATACGTCCGCATCGCCCACTTCGGCGGCATGATGTTCACGCACTACTTCCACCTGGCCGCGATCCCGCGCGGCGTGGTGCGCGGCGCGCGCGTCTCGGCGGGCGAGGTGATCGGCCTGGTCGGCGACACGGGCACGGGCGGTGAACGACCCGCGCGCCCGCACCTCCACTTCGCGTTTTCGATCCGCCCGTCTGCCGAGTGGCCCGAGGCGTACTGGGATCCGCGGCCTCTGATGGTGAAGTGGACGCTGCGCGTACCGCCGCACGGCAGCGTCGCGGGCCTGGTCGCCGCCACCAACACGATGGAGATCCCGCGCCGCCACCGCGGCCGCTGAGATCAGGTCCCCTCTCCCGCTTGCGGGAGAGGGCTAGGGTGAGGGCCGCGAGCGGCCCGCGACGAACTGGCGCACGAAGTCGGTTTGCGGCCGGGCGGCGAGATCGGCGAGGCGGCCGCGCTGCACGACGGCGCCCCCCTCGATCACGACGAGGTCGCCGTCCAGCGCCTCGGCGTCGGCCACGTCGTGTGTGACTAAAACCGTCGGCATCGCCAGCGCGCGCAGCCGATCGGCGAGAAACCGCCGGACGTCGCGGCGGACCGATACGTCCAGCGCGGCGAGCGGTTCGTCCATCAACAGCGCGCGCGGTCGGCCGGCGAGGGCGCGCGCCAGCGCCACCCGCTGCATCTCGCCGCCCGAAAGCTGCGCCGGCCGCCGTGCCGCCAGCGCCGCCACGTCCAGCTCGGCCAGCGCCTCGCGTGCCCGCCGATCGCGTTCGGCGCGCGCCGGCGCCGGGACGCCGTACGCGACGTTGCCCAGCACGTCGAGGTGCGGGAACAGCGCGTAGCGCTGGGGCACGAAGCCGATCCGGCGGCGTTCCAGCGGCACATCGATGCGCGCGTCGCGATCGTACAGGGCCGCGCCGTCCAGGCTGACGCGCCCGCGGTCCGGCGCCAGCGCGCCCAGGATCAACATGAGCACGCTGGTCTTGCCGGCGCCGTTGGGCCCGACCAGCAGCAGCGGCGCCGCGCCGGCCCTGAACGCGACGTCGATCGAAAGCGCCCCGGCCGTGCCGCGCACGTCGACGTCCAGCATGCTCATCGCCGCGCTCCCGCGCGAATCGCCACCAGCAGCGCGAACGCGACCGCGACGAGAACGATGGAAAGGCTCTGGGCCGTCTGCAGGTCGGACTCCAGCGCCGTGTAGATCGTGAGCGGCAGCGTCTGCGTGCGCCCGGTCAGGTTGCCGGCGAACATCAGGGTGGCGCCGAACTCGCCGAGGGCGCGCGCCCAGCTGAGCGCGGCGCCGCCCGCGAGCGCCGGCCACGATAGCGGCACCGCCACGGTGAAGAACACGCGCGGCCACGACGCGCCGAGCGTGCGCGCGACCAGCACCAGGTCCGCGTCGAGGCGGCGGAACGCCGCGACCGCCGCCTGCACGTAGAACGGCGCCGCGACGAACGATTGCGCCAGCACCACCGCGGCCGTCGAGAAGGGCAGGCCGACGCCGAACACGGCCAGGCCCGGTCCCAGCAGCCCGCGCCGGCCAAACGCCAGCAGCAGCGCGACGCCGGCGACGGCCGGCGGCAGCACCACCGGCAACTGGATCACGGTCTCCAGCACGCGCCACAGTCGATTTCGGCGGCGCGCGATCACCCACGCCAGCGGCGTCCCGCACACCACGATCAATCCCAGGCTGGCGATCGTCGTGACGATCGTCAGGCGGATGGCGGGCGCGACCAGCGGGTCGGCCAGGCCGCGCAGCAGGCGGCCGGGCGACGACGTGAACAGCAGGCCCGCGATCGGCAGCAGCACCAGCAGCAGCAGAGCGCCCGACAGGCTGCCCAGCGCGGCGGGCCAGGCGATCGCGACCAGGCGGTCGCGCCAGGCGCGGGGCGGTGGTGTGTCGGTTACTTGCTCGGGCAAGCGGTGAACCCCGCCTCTCGCAGCGCGGCCGCTCCCGCCGGCGACTTGACGAGATCGATGAAGCGGCGCGCGAGGTCGGGGTGGGGCGCGGCCTTCAGCGCCGCGATCGGATACTCGGCGATGACGTTCGCCTCGGGCGGGATGGCGACCACCGCGACCTTGCCGCGCGCGGCGATCGCGTCACTGCGGTAGACGATGCCGGCGTCCGCTTCGCCGAGGACGACCTTGGCCAGCACCTGACGCACGTTCAGCTCGCGCGATGCGACCTTCGCCTGGACGCGGGCGGGAAAGTCGGCGCCCAGCTTGGTGGCCGCCTTCTGGAGGATCTGCAGCGTGTACGCGCCGATCGGAACTTCGGGCACGCCGATCACGATCCGCTCGGCGCGCGGCAGATCCGCGAACGTCTTCAGCGTCGACGACAGCGCGGCGCGCACGACCGCGACCGGTTCGTTGCAGGTGAACACGGACGGCGCGACGACCAGCCCCTGCGACGCGAGCGCGTCCATGTGCTTGCGATCGGCCGAGGCCATCACGTCCGCCGCCGCGCCGTGCTCGATCTGCGTGCGCAGCTCCTGGCTGCCGGCGGCGTTCGCGATCACCTTGGCGCCGGCGTTGTCCTTCTCGAACTGCTGCGCGAGCTTCGCGAACACGTCCTTCAGCGAAGCCGCCTCGAACACGACCAGCTCTTTGTTCGCAGCGCCGGTCGCGGCACGCGCGGAGGCGAATAGAAATGCGAACACCAGGGTGCTGGCGACACGCGCGGGGAAGCTCATCCGCCGGAATATATTCGTCATCGCGCGCGGTCGGCATAATATGCGCCGGATGGTGGGTGGGAAATGGGCTGAGAATCTGGCGGAGACGGAGGCGCTGTTTCGCACCACCGTGGAGAACCTGCCGATCAATCTGGTTCTCTACGATCGCGACTACCGGATCCTCTGCATCAACCCCACGCTGGCCGCGACCTGCGCCAAGCTGTCGGGCCGCAAGCCCGACGAGCTGGTGGGCATGCGCGGGTCCGAGCTGTGGCCGAAGGTGATCTGGGAGCCGCTGTTCGAACACAGTGAGCGCGCCGTGGCGACACGCGAGCGCGAGACCTACGAGCTCGCGACCGCCCTGCCCGGATGCCCCCCCACCGTGCGCGAATGGACGGTGGTGCCGCTGGTGGGGGCGAGTGGCGAGGTCGATCGCATCGTCACGATGAGCATCGACGTGACCGCGCAGCGCCAGCTTGTGGCGGAGCTGCGCGCCGCCGATCAGCGCAAGAGCGACTTCATCGCGATCCTGTCCCACGAGCTGCGCAATCCGCTGGCCGCGATCCGGTTGAGCCTGGACATCCTGGAGAACGGCGTCCCGGGCGCGGAGCCGGTGGTGGGCGCCCGCCGCATCATCGATCGCCAGGTCAGCCAGCTGGTTCACCTGGTCGACGATCTGCTCGACGTCACGCGCATCACGCAGAACAAGATCCCGCTGCAGCGCCACCGGCTGGACCTCAACGAGCTGGTGCGCGCCACCGTCGAGGACAACCGGCCCCACCTCGAGAAGAGCGGCGTGCGCATCGTGGTGGAGCGCGCGCGCGCGCCGGTCTACGTGAACGCCGACGGCGTGCGGATCGCGCAGGTGCTGACCAACCTGCTGGCGAACGCCGTCAACTTCACGCCGGGCGGCGGCACCGCGACGGTGACGGTGTCGGCGGACCCGGCGCCGGAGCCGCACGGGTCGGCGGTGCTGCGCGTGAGCGACAATGGAACCGGCATCGATCCAGCGTTGCTGCCGCGGCTGTTCGAGCCGTTCATGCAGGAGGACCGGCCCCTCGCCCGCGCGGGCGGCGGTCTGGGACTGGGCCTGGCGCTGGTCAAGGGGCTGGTGGAGCTGCACGGCGGCAGCGTCAGCGCGCGCAGCGCGGGCAAGGGCCTGGGGGCCGAGTTCGTGGTGCGGCTGCCGCGCGACGCGCGTGCCGCGGCCGGCGCCGGCGCGACCGCGCCCGTGAAGGCGACGCAGCCGGGGCGCCGCATGCTGGTGATCGAGGACGACGCGGACGTCGCCTCGGCGATGCGGGTGGTGCTGGAGATGGCGGGACACGCCGTCGCGATCGCCCGCAACGGTCCCGACGGCCTGGAGGCCGCGCGCCTGTTCAAGCCCGAGGTCGTGCTGTGCGACATCGGCCTGCCGGGCATGGACGGCTACGAGGTGGCGCGGCGGATCCGCGCCGACGCGGCGCTGCGCGCCAGCTTCCTGGTCGCGCTCTCCGGTTTCGCCCAGATCGACGACGTCGCCGCCGCGCGCGCCGCCGGGTTCGACGAGCATCTGGCCAAGCCCGCCAGCCTGGAGAAAGTCCAGCGCATCCTCGCCACCGTCGGCGCGGCGAGCTGATCGCGCGACCTGACGATCGTCTACTGGCAGCCGTCGTCGACGCCGCCGTTGCAGTCGTCGTCGATCTGGTTGCCGCACACCTCGGCGGCGCCGGTGTGGACCGAGGCTGCGTCGTCGCGGCAGTCGTTGCACCAGATGAAGCCGTCGCCGTCCGCGTCCTCGCCGGTGCCGCTGTCCTGGCAGGCCAGCCACCGCTCGACGTAATCGGCGCGCTCGGCGATCCCGTCGCGGGCGAGCGCCACCGCGTCCTCGAAGTCGGCCGGCGCCACGTCGACCGGCCGGTGCGGATCCGCGGCGACCGCCGCCCGGATCTGATTCGCCGCCGTGTCGATGGACGCCTGCAGCGTGGCGACGTCGAATCGCCCGAGCTGCGCGCGCAACGCCTCGACGTACTGCCGCCGCAAGCCGTCGTCATGGATCACGATCAGGTAGTGCTGCGGGATCGGCAGCAGCCAGTCTGGACGGACGGACCACCAGGTGATCGGGTCGCTGTCGAAGCGTCCCAGATAGTCCAGCGACGAATCGAGGTCGTGCGGGAAGAACACGAATCCGCGCGCGCCCTGGTCGTAGATGAAGAAGTTGTGGTCGCCGCCCCAGTAACCGTCGGCGTCGTTCAGCAGCGCCTCGGCCGCCCAGGACACCAGCGAGCTCGGGACGTCGACGATCGCAGTCAGCGCGGCCGGCGTGGTGGCGTCCCAGAACATCTGCTGCCGGGCGCGGTTGGGGTTCATGCTGTTCGTCTGGATGGTCTGGCCGCCATCCCACAGATCGCCGTCGGAGTTGCCGGGGAAGAACTGCTTGATCAGGTGATGCCCGACGTTCTCCTCGGCCACGAACAGCCCGTAGGAGCTGCCGTTGACCATGAGCTGCGCGCTGGTGGAGCACGGGGCCGGGACGCCGACCGACCGCAGCCAGGTGTTCGCGATCCGGTCGCGCATGAACGTCGGATCGGTGCGGGGCATGTCCAGCTTGATCTTGCCGAGGCCGTGAAACGCGGCGTCGGGGTTCGTCTCGTCGAACACGATCGCCAGCTGCATCTTGCCGTTCGCGCCGTCGTACTCGACCGCCTCGCGCCAGGATGAGTCACCGCGCAAGTGGATGACGGCGTTCATGGACTCGGCGCCGTAGTGAAACGCCACCGGGTAGGAGGCCGACTGGTGCTGAACGAAGTCCTGGTCGGTGAGCGCGCCGACGGTCAGGAACTCGTTCTGGATGGCCGCCCAGTCGGCGGCGCCGACGTCGATCGAAAACGTCTGCAGCGTCTGCGCCAGGACGTCCGGGCAGGAAGAAGCGCCGCCCACCCCGATCGTGCCGCCGCCGTTTCCGCCGTTGCCCCCGTTCATCGTGTTCTTGGGCCCGGACCCGCCGCACGCCGACAGAACCGTCGCGCACAGGTACCCGAATCCGATCCACCCCGCGGCACGATGTCTCGCCACGCCCACCCCCAAACCCAATGTGACCTCAACCTAAGGTTCAGATGAAACGCCGCAACAGGTAGGCACCGATGATCGTGCCGAACACGGCGACCAGGACCGCGAGGATCGTCGGGAACGGGTCGTCGGGGATCTCCCGGCCCTGCTTGATGGCGCGGCGGGCCGCGGCGTAGCGCAGGATGGCGATGGCATCCGCCGCCACGCCCAGCGCCACGAACAGGCCGCCCACCCAGGCGGTGCCGAACTCGGAGCTTACCGATCCCGCACCGCGGGGGTCGACGGTCCGCAGCCACACGCCGATGCGCGCGATGACGAAGCCGAAGGTCATCAGCGCGACGCTGCTTCGCACCCAGGCCAGCAGCGTGCGCTCGTTCGCTTGCAGCAGCCGTGAGTCGACCATCCCTCGCAATCTAGGCGCGCGGCCTTCGGTCGGAATCCGCCGGTCGCTTACGTTCGGTGATGCTTACGCTGTTTCCGACGAGGACGATGGGGGAGGGACGCATGCGGGTCGTTGGAATCGTCGGTGTCGTGCTCGGGGCTGTGACCGCGCTGGCGGCGTGCTCGAACGGCAGCCTGCAGGGGGACGCGGGTGTCAGCAGCTCGGGGCCCGATGCGCGGTTCGACATCGCGATCGACGGCGGGCAGCCGCGGCCCGGCACGGTGAAGATGGCGGTGCCGGCCTACTTCGATCCGCCCAGCGCGCAGTGGCAGCACCTGATCGCCAGCGCGCCCACGGTCGGGATGATCGTGTTCAACCCGGACAGCGGCCCGGGCAACGCGATGGACCAGTCGTACGTCAAGGTGATCGCGGACGCGCAGGCCGCCGGGATCACCATGCTCGGTTATGTCGCCACCAACTACGGAGCCCGTGCGGAGGCCGATGTCATCGCCGACATCAACCGCTATTACGATTTCTATGCGCTGTCGGGGATCTATTTCGCCGAGGGGCCGATGGACGCCGACTGCACGAGCATGGAGGCGATGTACCACCGCATGGCGGACGCGGTGCACGCCCGCGACCCGCGCGCGTTCCTCGCGGTCGGGACGCGCTTCTGCCCGACGTACATCTATTTCTTCGACCTGATGGTGCAGTTCGCGCGCAACTGGAGCGAGTACCAGACCGACTACACGCCGCCCTCGTGGATGCCGGCGAACTCCCCCCAGCGCTTCTGTCATTTCGTCCACAGCGTGCCGAGCTCCGAGGCGGGCGCGGCGCTGTCGCGGGCGATGATGAACGGCGCGGGCTGGGTGTTCGTCACCGATCAGGCCGACCCCAATCCGTGGGGCGTGCTGCCCACTTACTTCGACCAGGAGCTGGCCACGATGCACGGCCCCCAGTGACGCCGTGGTAGCGTCGCGCGCGTCGCGCGATGCCCCGCCGCTCCGAGACCGCGCTCTTGACCGTGCTCGCGCTGCTCGCGTTCGCGTCGAACTCCATCCTGACGCGCATGGCGCTGGGCGCGGGCGCGATGGACGCCGCCACCTTCACCACCGTGCGGCTGGCGGCGGGCGCGTGCGTGCTGGCGGCCCTCGTGCGCGCCCAGCACGGACCGTCGCCGTTCGGCGGCCGCGACGTGATCGGTCCGCTGGCGCTGTTCGCGTACGCGGCGCCGTTCTCGTTCGCGTACCTGCGAATCGGTGCGGCGACCGGCGCCCTGCTGCTGTTCGGCGCCGTCCAGATCACGATGATCGGGTGGGGAATCGCGTCGGGCGAGCGCCCGCGATTTCGCACCTGGGCGGGCATCGTGGCCGCGGCGGCGGGCCTGGCCTGGCTGACGCTGCCGGCGCTGCGCCGGCCCGATCCGATCGGCAGCGCGCTGATGGTCGTGGCAGGCTGCGCGTGGGGCGTGTATTCGCTGGCGGGCAAGAAGGCGACGAACGCGCTGGCCGCGAACGCGCGCAGCTTCGTGTGGGCGTTGCCCCTGGCGCTGGTGCTGAACCTGATCGTCGTCGCGTCGGCGACGGTCAGCGCGCGCGGCGTGGTGCTGGCGGCGGTCTCGGGGGGCGTCACCTCGGGGCTGGGATATGCGATCTGGTATCGCGCGCTGCGGGGGCTGACCGCCACGCAGGCCGGGATCGTGCAGCTCAGCGTTCCCGTGATCGCCGCCGCCGGCGCGGTCGTCTTCCTGCGCGAATCGGTGAGCGCACGGCTGGCGATCTCGGGGGCTGCCGTGATCGGCGGCCTGGCGCTGGTGCTGTCGGATCGCGCGCGCGGTCCGCGGCGTTAGATTACCCGCCATGAACGACGGCGGCCGTGGTCGAAGGGAATTCCTGGCGGGAGTCGCCGGGACCAGCGCGTTTCTGCTCGCGGACGGCGCGCGCGCGGCGGCGGGCGCGCGGGCGAAGCGAGGTAAGGCGGAGGAGGACATCCCGCCCACCGAGGATCTGATGCGCGAGCACGGCGTGCTTCGCCGCCTGCTGCTCGTCTACAACGAGGCGGCGAGCCGCCTGGCGGCCGGCGTCGCGGATGCCAGGGTCGCCGACGTCGACGTCATCGCCGCCGCCGCGGGCATCGTCCGCCGCTTCGTCGAGGGCTATCACGAGAAGCTGGAGGAGGACTTCGTGCTGCCGAAGCTGGAGCAGGCGGGGAAGCTGGTCGACCTGACGACGGTGATCCGCACGCAGCACGCGGCCGGGCGCAAGCTGACCGACACGATCGCGAAGGCGGCGGCGACGTCGAAGGCGCCCGGCGCCGAGCAACGGCGCGCGATCGTCGCCTCGGTGGAAACGTTCACGCGCATGTACACCGCCCACGCCGCGTGGGAGGACACCGAGCTGTTTCCCGTCTACCGCGCGCTGTTCACGGAGAAAGAGCTGCACCGGCTGGGCGAGCAGTTCGAGGAGCAGGAGCACAAGCTCCTCGGCAGCGCTGGCTTCGAGGGGACGCTGAAGGATGTCGGCGAGCTCGAGAAGGCGGTCGGCCTTCACGACCTCGCCGCGTTCACGCCGCGCTGATCAGCGGCGCTCGTTCTGGAACGCGCAGAGCGCGTCCACGGACGGCTTGGTCGGCAGGCAGGACAGGCTGGGCTGCGCAGGAGGGGCCGTGAGCTCCTCCATCCGCGCCGCGGCCTCGCCCCGCTGCTCGATGCCGGTCTTGTAGGTGACCCCGCCCAGCGCGCGGTAGTGCGCCTCGAGGTTGTCCATGCGCTCCTGATCCAGCATCTGTTGCGTGACGGTCGGCGACGCGAGCGTCTCGGCCATCGCGTCGTACCTGGCCGCGTCCGCCTGGGCCCGCTGCTCGAGGCCGGTCTTGTAACCGACGCCACCCAGCGATCCGTAGAACTCCGCCTTGTCGCGCGACGCCTGCGCCGCCGCCTGCGCTTCGTCAACGGTGGTCGGCTCAGCCGCTCGAGCCGCCGCCGCCGGCAACCCGAGCAGCGCGCCCAGCGCCAAGGCCGAGATGGATAACCCGCTTGTCCTCATGACACATCCATCCTTTCCAGATCCGAAAGGTCCCGACTTCGAATCTGGCGGCTCGGTGCCGACCCGCAAGACGCCGCCGAGGATCTGCCCGACCGTGGACCGCCGCCGCCTTGATCGCCGCGAGCGGGAAGTTCTTGCCCGGGCACTGGGTCAACCGCCCGTCGATCCCGCGGTGGGTCGTCATCGCGTCGGGCGCGATCCCGTAGCGCGCCGCCAGCGCGCGCGCGAGCGCGATCGCCGCCGCGAGCTGCGCCTTGCTGGGC
>Ga0070673_100000656_pt1 | contig 18982 bp, 15 predicted proteins | sample KBSM23metaG_FD_65342 | JGI IMG/M metagenome (GOLD analysis project Ga0070673, IMG submission 65342) | Miscanthus rhizosphere microbial communities from Kellogg Biological Station, Michigan, USA - KBS M2-3 metaG | ecosystem: Host-associated > Plants > Roots > Rhizosphere > Soil ... | reverse complement strand
CCAACATTCCCAAACAATTACTGCTGTGGCACCTCACTTGCTGAACTACCGCACGTGCAGTGGCCTACTCAGCCGCGCCTGAGCGAGACGCGCGAACCGGAAACGCCGTACGTGCCGGAGTCTCCGTCGCCGCCGCCGCGGCGCTTGATCGGTGAGCTGCTCGGCACGAGCGATCAGATGTGCGAAGTCCGCGCGCTCATCGACCGTGTCGCCGACACCGACGTGACGGTGCTCATTCGCGGCGAGAGCGGCACCGGCAAGGAGCTGGTCGCGCGCGGGGTGCACGACGCCTCGCCGCGCCGCGACCGGACGTTCGTCAAGGTCAACTGTGCGGCGCTGCCGTCGGAGCTGCTCGAATCGGAGCTGTTCGGCTTCGAGCGCGGCGCCTTCACCGGCGCGATCCAGCACAAGCCGGGCAAGTTCGAGTTCGCCAACCACGGCACGATGTTCCTCGACGAGATCAGCGAGATGAGCGCGCCGCTGCAGTCCAAGCTGCTGCAGGTGCTGCAGGACGGCGAGTTCGCGCGGCTCGGCGGGCGCCAGGACGTCCGCGTGGACGTGCGCGTGGTCGCCGCGACCAACCGCGACCTCGAAGGCGCGGTCGCCGACGGCCAGTTCCGCGAAGACCTCTACTTCCGCCTCAACGTCGTCTGCATCACGCTGCCGCCGCTGCGGCAGCGCCGCGACGAGATCCGGCCGCTCACCCAATACTTCCTGGCCCGCTACTCCGAGCACTACAACAAGCCGCCGCTGGCGCTCGCCACCGACACGCTGCGGCTGTTTGCCGAGTACGACTGGCCGGGCAACGTGCGCGAGCTGGAGAACCTGGTGAAGCGGATGGTCATTCTCGGCACGGACACGGCGATCCGGCGCGACGTCGCCGACGCGATCGCCGGCCGCGCGCAGCGCACGGGTCCGATCCCCGCCCTCCAGGGATCGGCCCAACCGGCGGTGGCGCCGCCCGCAGCCGCGCCGGTCCCGGCGCCGGCCCCGGCGGCGCCGGCGCCGCTCTGCGGGTCGCTGAAGGACATCGGCCGCACCGCCGCGCGCGAGGCCGAGCGCGAACTCATTTACCGCACGCTGCAGCAGACACGCTGGAACCGCCGCGAAGCGGCGGAGATCCTCGGCATCAGCTACAAGGCGCTGCTCTACAAGATCAAAGAAGCGGAGCTCGACAAGGCATCGTGAGCGACGTACTGACGACCGAGACGTTCGAATTCGTGCTGAGCAACGAGCTGAAGCGCGCCGTGCGATCGCAGAACTTCATCACGCTGGTGCTGATGGAGCCCAACGCCGGGGATCGCGCCGCCGCGGTGCGCGAGATCGCCGGGCTGGTCAGCCGCGAGCTGCGCGAGACCGATCTCCTCGCCACCGACGAGCAGACGGTGTCGCTCGTCCTGCTCGACGCCGACATCCAGAGCTCCGCGCGGGTGATCGAGCGAGTGATGTCACGGCTCGAGCATTACCAGTTCACCGCGCCGGTCGACCTCCAGGTCGGCGCGGCGTGCTGTCCAACCCACGGCGCCGACATCGAGACGCTGAAGCGCGTCGCGCGCGAGGCGCGAACCGGGCTTCCCCGCCGCGAGGGGCGGGGCAACGCTCACGCTCAATAGAGGGTGTGTCCATGAAGACTGTCATGACGATCGCTGTTTCGCTCCTGCTCCTGCCCGCTCTCGCCATCCCGTCCTCCGGGCAGACCGCGGCGGCTGCGCCCGCGGCGCAGACCGCGGACGCGAGGACGCCGCCGGCGCCGGCGCCGGTCGGAACCACGGGCGCCGCCAACGCCGATTACCGGCTGGCCGCCGGCGACAAGCTGCGCATCGAGGTCTACAAGGACGCGCAGCTGTCACAGGCGCTGCAGATCCGCCCCGACGGCAAGGTGACGCTGCCGCTCGCCGGCGACGTGATGGCGGCGGGGCGCACCTCGCTGGAGCTGCGCGACGCGATTGCCGAGTCGCTGAAGGAGTACATCGCCAACCCGGTCGTCACCGTCATCGTCACCGAGACGGCGCCGCAGCTGGTCTACGTCCAGGGAGAGGTCAACAAGCCGGGCGCCATCCCCCTGGTCAACGGGCGCATGTCGATCCTGCAGGCGCTGGCGGTGGCGGGCGGCTTCACCGACTTCGCCAACAAGAAGAACATCCTGATCATGCGGAAGAGCGGCAAGCGGGAGACGTTCAACTACAAGGACGCGGTCGGCGACGACTACGACAACCGCCGCGAGCCGCTGCAGCTGCTGCCGGGCGACACCGTCGTGGTGAAGTGAGCGAGGGCGAGATGCCGTTCTGCAAGCCACGTTCACCGCTCGCCGCCGTGCTCGCGATCTGCGCGTTGGGCGCCGCCGCGCCGGCCGCCGCGCAGCAGCCGTCGGAAATCCAGTCGTGGTCGATCCCGGGGTGGACGTTCACGCCGGGGGTCACCATCGGCCCGATGTTCGACAGCAACGTGGCCATTGCCGGGCCCGACGGCAACGGCAACACCGCGTCGGACACGATGCTGCAGATGGAGCCGTTCGGCCAGCTGGAGTTCCGCAGCCCGCGCACCACCTTCTCGAGCGCCTACCGCGGCACGCTGCACCGCTACTTCGATCTCAGCGCGCTCAACGGCACCGATCACCGCGCCTACGTCAACTGGCGCGAGCAGTTGACCCGGCGCGTGCTGATCTTCGCCAACGACGAGTTCGACCAGGTCGCCACCACCGATCGGCTGGAGCTCAACGACCTGCCGTTTCAGCGTCTCGGGGCGCGGCACAACACCGTCGGCGGCGGCGTGGAAGCGCGGCTGACCAGGAGTCTCGATCTCGACGTGCGCTACGAGAACGGCTGGGTGAAGTTCGAGCGGTTCGAGCCGAACGATCCGCGCACCGGCGGCATGGTGCACGGCATCCGCGGCGATCTGACGCATCGCTTCACCGAACGGCTGTCGTTCGGCGGCACCTACAACTTCCGGCACTCGGACATGAACCAGGGGACGCGCCGGCAGAATTTCCACGAAGCCGGCGCGCTGCTGCGCTACAGCGTCGCGCAGCGGACCTCGGTCGAGATCGCCGCCGGCGTGTCGCACCTGAACGATGCGCTCCGCGATCTGAGCCAGACCGGCCCCTTCGTCGAGACCAAGCTGACGCACCGCGGCGAGCGGGCCATCCTCGGCGCCGAATACAACCGCGACTACAAGCCCTCGTTCGGGTTCGGCGGACCGAGGCGCAACGACGAGGTGTCGGGCTATGTCCGCATGCCGCTCTCGCGCAACCGCCTCTACGTGCAGGAAACGGCGGCGTGGCTGCGGGCGCATCCGTTCGATCCGCTCGACTCGTTCGAGTTCGAGCGCCGTTCGACCTGGATCAACACGACGGTGGGCTACGCCCTGCAGCGCTGGATGCGCCTCGAGGGCTACTGGGCTTTTTCGCGCCAGGACACGACACGGCCCGGCGGCCAGATCAACCGCCACGTGATCGGCGCGCAGGTCTCGATCTCTGAACCGGTGAGGATTCGATAATGGAACAACAGACCTTTCATCCCCTCGACTACATGGCGGCGGTCAACCGCCGCAAGTGGTGGTTCATCGTGCCGCTGCTGGTGTGCATCGCGCTCGGCGCGGCCGCGGTCGCGGTCTGGCCGAAGAAGTACCTGTCGCGGGCGACGATCGGCATGCAGTCGGCGACGCTCGCACCCGACCTGCTGCGCGGCGTCAGCTCGATGGATCCCGCGGAGCGGCAGCGCGCCATCCAGCAGCTGCTGCTCAGCCCGACCGTGCTCGAGCGCGTCATCCGCGAAGAGGGGATCAACCGCTCCAAGCCGGCCGCCGACGTCGCCCTGTGGCTGCGCGACAACCTCGCCCAGAACATCGAGGTGCCGACGCCCATCGGTGCGAGCGCCGGCCGCATCGATCCGACCCGCGGCATCGACCTGTTCTACATCGGCTACACCGACAAGGATGCGGATCGGGCGCAGCGCATCACCAACCGCGTCGCGTCGGTGTTCGTCGAGGAGAACTCCAAGGCGCAGGTCGTGAGGACCCAGAACACCACCGAAGTGCTGGAGCAGGCGCTGGCCGACTCGCAGGCCAAGCTGGCCGACCTGGAGAACAAGCTGCGCGCGAAGAAGCAGAACTACATGGGCCGCCTGCCCGAGCAGATCGCCTCGAACGTGTCGATGGTCAACGGCGCGCGCAGCCAGCTCGAGTCGCTGTCGATGCAGATTCGCTCGGAGCAGGACCACCTGTCGATGGTCGAGTCGCAGCTCGACGCGATGCGCCAGGGCTCGGGGGTGGAAGGCATGACCAACAGCAGCCTGCTGGCGGCTCAGGCGGCGCAGAAAAAGGTCGACGACCTGCAGTCGCAGCTCGCCAGCGACCGCGCGCTCGGCTACCAGGACAAGCATCCGGACGTCATTCGTCTGCAGGAAGAAATCAAGCAGGCGAAAGCCGAGGTCGTCGCCTCGAAGACCCAGCCCTCGAATCGCGAAGAGGTGCTGAAGACCGACCCGATCTACCGCGGCAAAATCCAGGAGCGCGAGATGGCGCGCCTGCACATCCGCGAGCTGCAGAACGCGTCGGCGGCGGCGCAGCGGCAGATCGGCGAGTACCAGGTCCGCGTCGAGTCGGCGCCGGCGGTCGAGCAGGAGCTCACCTCGCTCGAGCGCGAGTACAGCCTCGAGAAGACGCGCTACGCCGATCTCACGACCCGCTACCAGCAGGCGCGCGTTGCCGAGGACGTCGTCCGCAAGCAGGGAGGGGAGCGCTTCAGCGTGCTCTACCCCGCCGATTTCCCGAAGAGCCCGATCGAGCCGAAGCCGTTGAAGATCATGGCCCTCGCCATCGTCGCCGGCCTGGTGCTCGGCGCCGGCGCCGCGCTCGGCCGCGAGTTCCTCGACCGCTCGGTCTATGACACGCGCGCGCTGCAGAACGAGTTCGAAGTGCCGGTGCTCGGCGAGATTCCGCGGATTCCCGCGTAAGGCCTGAGGAGAGAGACGATCATGAGCCGTATCCAGGAGATTCTGAGGAAGGCCGAACGCGAGGGAGGCGTGCACCGCACCCGCGCGCTCACCGTAGACCCGCCGGCGACCGCGCTCGCCGACACGCCGGTCGGGACGCGCGGCGCCGAACCGCCGATCGTCAGCCGCGCCGAGCCGCCGCCCGTGTCGCTGCCCGCCGGCATCATGGCGCCGCCGCTGGCGCCGCCGGCGGCCGCTCGCGAGGTCACCGGCGGCATCGATCACCGCCTGGTCGCCGCGCTCGCGCCGCAGTCGCTGGCCGCGGAGCAGTACCGGTCGCTGCGGACGCGGCTGGCGCGATCGGAAAACGGCCGCGCCGTGCGCGCCATCATCGTCACCAGCCCCAACAAGGGGGACGGCAAGACGCTGACCGCGGCGAACCTGGCGCTGACCATGGCGCAGGAGTTCCAGCAGCGCGTGCTCCTCGTCGACGGCGACCTGCGCCGGCCGGCGATTCACCGGCTGTTCGGCATCGCCGAGACGCCGGGGTTGAGCGACGTGCTGATGGGCGGCGCGTCGATCGACGACGCGCTGGTCACGGTCCGCGATCATCGGCTGACGGTGCTGCCGTCGGGGATCATCCCGATGCACCCGGCGGAGCTGCTCGGGTCGGCGACGATGCGCCGCGTCCTCGACATGCTGCGCACGCGCTTCGATCGCATCCTCATCGACATGCCGCCGATCGCGCCGCTCGCCGACGTCACCATCGCCTCGGCCGTCGCCGACGGCGTGCTGATGATCGTCCGCGCCGGCGTCACGCCGAAGCCGGCCATCGAGCGCGCGCTCTCCGGCCTCGACCTGTCCAAGGTGCTGGGGCTGGTCCTCAACGACGCCGGCCAGTCGTCGACGGCGTACCGCTACGACGGCTACGGATACGTGGCCGGGTAACGAGTCGAAGGGACACGGCCATGCAGCTGTTCAACCGCTACGTCTCGACGCGCAGTCTCACGGTGTTCGCCGGCGAGCTGCTGCTGATCTTCGGATCGGTGGCGCTCGCGGCGGCGTTCCAGAGCACGCCGGACCTGGCGGCGAATCTGTGGAAGGTGGCCCTCGTCACGCTGATCTGCCAGCTCTGTCTCTACTACAACGACTTTTACGACCTGACGCTGGTCCACTCCAGCCGCGAGTTGATCGTCCGCCTGCTGCAGGCGGCCGGGGCGGCCTCGATCATCCTGGCGGCGCTCTACTTCGCCGAGCCCGACCTGATGATCGGCAACGGCATCTACGTCTCGGCGCTGTTCGTCTTCCTCGTCGCCATTCTCGGCTGGCGGCTCGTCTTCAACCAGGTCACCGGGTCGCTCAGGCTCGAGGAGCGCGTGCTGTTTGTCGGCACCGGCGACACGGCGCGCAAGGTGGCGCGGCAGATCCTCGATCAGCACGACTTCGCCTATCGGGTTATCGGCTTCATCGACGACGATGCCTCACGGATCGGCGAGCGCATCGTCAACCCGGCCATCGTCGGCACCCCCTCGGACATGGAACGGCTGATCGCGCAGCACCACATCGATCGGATCGTGGTCGGGCTGTCGGATCGCCGCGGCAAGCTGCCGGTGCAGGAGCTGCTGCGCGCGAAGATGGCCGGCGTCCGCGTCGAGGACGCGACGACGACGTATGAGCGCGTCACCGGGAAGATCCTGATCGACGACCTCCGCCCGTCCTGGCTGATTTTCTCCGACGGCTTCCGCGTGTCGCGCGTGACGCGGCTGATGAAGCGGACGATCGACCTCGTCCTGTCGCTGGCGCTGGCGACGCTGACGCTGCCGCTGATGCTGATCACGGCGCTGCTGGTCATGCTCGAGGACGGCCGCCCCGTGCTCTACCGGCAGGAGCGCGTCGGCGAAAACGGCCGCACGTTCGTGCTCTCGAAGTTCCGCTCGATGCGCAAGGACGCGGAAAAGGGCGGCCAGCCGATCTGGGCGAAGGACGGCGACGATCGCATCACCCGCGTCGGCCGCTTCATCCGCAAGACGCGGCTCGACGAGCTGCCGCAGCTCTACAACGTCCTGCGCGGCGACATGAGCTTCGTCGGGCCGCGCCCGGAACGCCCGTTCTTCGTCGAGCAGCTCTCGCAGGAGATCCCGTTCTACCAGCAGCGGCACGCGGTCAAGCCGGGAATCACCGGCTGGGCCCAGGTCAAGTACCGCTACGGCTCGTCGCTCGAAGACGCGATGGAGAAGCTGCGCTACGACCTCTATTACATCAAGCATCTCTCGGTCGTCTTCGATCTGACCATCGTCTTCGACACCGTCAAGGTCGTGCTCTTCCGCAAAGGGGCGGCATGACCGACGCGGTGTGGGTGGAGGGGGACGACCGGCCGCTGCAGACGATCGCCCGCAACATCGCCACCAGGTACGCGCTGGTCGGCGTCGAGATGATCATCGGCCTGCTGACGCTGCCCTTCAACCTGCACCACCTCGGGCCGCAAGCCTACGGCCTGCTGACGCTCACCGCCGGGATCACCGTCCACTTCTCGATTCTCGATCTCGGCTACGGCGGCGCGATGGTCAAGTTCGTCGCGCAGTACCGCGCGCATCGCGACGCCCGGGCGCTGAACGAGGTGGCCAGCACGATCTTCGTGATCTTCTCGTGCTTCGGCGTCATCGCCTACCTGGTGGTGATGGCCCTGGCCTTCAACATCGAGCACGTCTTCAAGCTGACCCCGGCGCAGGTCACGACCGGCCGCTGGATCCTGCTGATCGTCGGGCTGAACGTCGCGGTGAACTTCGCCTTTGCCGTCTACGGCGGCATCTGCGTCGGGTTCCAGCGCCTCGATCGCAACAACGTCGTCGCCGTCTGCTCCGCCGTCGCCGTGGCGCTGGCCAACGTCATCGTCCTGCTGCTTGGGTACGGCCTGATCGGCCTGGTCACCGCGACCACGTCGGTGCGCATGGTCACCTACCTGGTCTATCGCCACAACGCCTACCGCGTGTTCCCGATGCTGCGGGTGAGCCTCGCGCTCTTCCGCCGCGATCGGCTGCGCGAGGTGACCGGCTTCAGCATCTACGCGTCGATGATCGACTGGGCGAACAAGCTCAATTACGAGCTCGACGAACTGGTGATTGGCGTGTTGATGGGCAGCGCGCCGGTTGCCATCTGGGCGGTGGCCGATCGCGTGATCTCCGGTACGCAACGGCTGACCAACCAGGGTAACGCGGTGCTCTTCCCGGTGGTCGTCGATTCCGACGTCACGGGGCGTGAGAGCCGGCTGCAGACGCTGCTGCTCGAAGGCACGCGGCTCTCGCTGGCGACGGTGATTCCGGTCGCCGTGGTGCTGATCGTGCTGGCCGACGCCTTCGTGCGGGCCTGGGTGGGCCCCGCGATGGCCGGCGCCGCCCCGGTGATCCAGATCCTCGCCTTCGCGGTCGCGTTGCGGGTCGGGACGGCCACCAGCACGACGCTGCTGAAGGGGGCCGGCCAGGTCCGCTACCTGGCGTTCGTCAACCTCACGATCGGCGTCGTCAACCTCGTGCTGAGCGCGCTGCTGATCAAGCCGTTGGGCCTGATCGGCGTCGCCATCGGCACGCTGGTGCCCATTGCCGCGGGATCGATGTTCGTCATCTTCCCTGCCGCGTGCCGCCGCATCGACGTGCCGGTGGCGCGCGCCTTCCGGCAGGCGGTGTGGCCGGCGGTCTGGCCAGCGGCCGTGGTGGGGTTCGCCCTGTTCGTCTCGCGGCGCGTCACTCCGGCCGGGCTGGCGACAGTTCTGGTCGAGGCAGCGGCCGCAGCTTTGCTGTATCTCGCGCTGTTCGTGGTCGCTCTCGGACCGGTCGACCGTGCGCATTACGCCGCACGGCTCCGGGAGCTGGCGGAACGAAAGCGCAAGGTGGCGCAATTGAAAACGGCATGAAGGGCATCATTCTCGCGGCGGGTAAGGGATCCCGGCTCAACGGCACGGCCGGCGACAAGCCGAAGTGCCTGGTCGAGGCGGGCGGTCTCACGTTGATCGAGCGGCAAATCCAGGTGCTCGAACGCGCCGGCATCGACGACATCGTCGTGGTCGTCGGTTGTCAGGCGGACCGCGTCCGCGAGGCCTGCGGACCGGGCGCGGCGTACGTAGAGAATTCCCGCTTTGCGGAAACCAATAGTCTGTATTCGCTGTGGACGGCACGAGCTCTGCTTTATGAAGGGTTCGTGGTGCTGAATTGTGACGTTCTCTTCCATCCCGGGCTCCTGGATGACCTGCTCGCTACACACCATGACGCCGCGTTGCTCATGGCTTACCGCGAGCCCGGCCAGGCCCCGTTCGGTGACGAAGAGATGAAGGTCAAAGTCCGCGGCGGCCGCGTCGTCGACATGTCCAAGTCGATGCCCGCGGATGAGGCGGATGGCGAGAACCTCGGGATCGTGAAGTTCGGCCCGAAGAGCGCGCCGCCCCTGGTTGGCATCCTCGACCGGATCGTCGGCGAGGGGCGTCTGCGTGAATGGGCGCCATCGGCGTTCCGCGAGTTCGCCCAGGAGCGCCCGCTCTACGCGCTCGGGACGCGCGGACTGCCGTGGATCGAGATCGACTTTCCCGAAGACTACCAGCGCGCGCTGCGCGAGGTGCTCCCGGCGATCGATGGCGAGGAGCACGATCGCCGTCCGGCGCGTCCCGCGATCGAGGCAGTCCGGGGGCTCTGATGCTGCCGCAGTCCAACGCGCGGTTCGTGCCGCTCCAGCCGGACAGCCCTTCCGGGCCCGCCATGCGCATCGTCGCGATCGGCGGCGGCACGGGGCTGCCCAACGTGCTGCGCGGGCTGCGCCCGGTCGTGTTCCGCGACGGCGCCACCGACGCCACGCGCGATCGGCTGATCGCCATCGTCACGACGTCGGACGACGGCGGCAGTTCCGGACGGCTGCGGGCGGACATGAAGATCATCCCGCCCGGGGACATCCGCAACTGCCTGGCGGCGCTGACCGAGGCCCCGTCCGACTTCGCCGACGCCTTCCAGTACCGGTTCGGCGGCAGCGACGGCCTCAACGGGCACGCGCTGGGGAATCTGCTGATCGCGGCGCTCGCCGACGTGACGCAGGACTTCGCCGCGGCGGTCGAAGCGGCGGCGCGCATGCTCGGCGCGTGCGGTGTCGTGCTGCCGGCGACGTCGGAACTGATCACCCTCGTCGCCGAGTTCGTGGACGGCCGCGTGCTGAGCGGGGAAACCGCGATTGCGCAGGCAGGGGGCACGATTGCCCGGCTCAGCCTGCTGCCCGAGCGTCCGACGATTTCGCCGAAGGTGATCGACGCGATCCTGCGCGCCGACGTGATCGTGGCCGGCCCGGGCAGCCTGTACACCAGCATCCTGCCGCCGCTGCTGGTGCCCGACGTCGCCGAGGCGATCTGCACGTCGCGCGCGATGCGGATCCTGGTTGCCAACCTGATGACCGAGGCGGGCGAGACAGACAACTTCACCGTCCTCGATCACCTGCTGACCATCGAGCGGCACGTGGGCCGGCAGCTGTTCGACTGCGTGATCTACAACACCACGCCGGTGCCGGAGGCGCTCGCGGCGCGTTACAAGGACCGCCGCGCCACGCCGATCGTCACGGGCAATTTCGAACTGAATGCGCTCGAGCGCTTCGGGGTTCGCGCGATCGGGGTGCCGCTGGTGTCGGAACACCCGGCGGGCAAGATCCGCCACCACCCTGATCGCCTGGCGTCGGCGGTTGTCGCCCTGGCGCAACGGAAGCTCGGCGCGTGGCGCGCCCGCGCGGAGGTCGGAGGCATCTGAGATGTACGAACGGTTCTATCAGCTCCGGGAGCGCCCGTTCGCGCTGAGTCCGGATCCCGAATACCTGTATCCCAGCCGGGTGCACCAGGAAGCGCTCGACTACCTGCGCTACGGCCTCGAGAGCCAGGCCGGGTTCATCGTCATCACCGGCGAAATCGGCTCGGGGAAGACGACGCTGCTGCAGTCGCTGCTGCGCAATCTCGACAGCCAGACGTCGGTCGGCCGGATCGTCAACACGATGCTGGAGCCGCGCGAGCTGCTCGAGACGATCATGATCGACTTCGGGCTGGACCCCGCGGGCAAGAGCAAGCCGCTGATGCTGCGCGACCTGTCGCAGTACCTCGTCGATCAGCGCCTCGCGGGACGGCTCGTCCTGCTGGTGATCGACGAAGCGCAGAACCTCGGCCTGCCGTCGCTCGAGGAGCTGCGGATGCTCTCGAATCTCGAGACCGAGAAATCGAAGCTGCTGCAGATCGTGATGGTCGGACAGCCGAACCTGCGCGACAAGCTGGCCGCCCCCGAGCTCGAGCAGCTGCGCCAGCGGATCACGGTGAGCTATCACCTGCCGCCGCTCGACGCCGAAGAGACGTGCAACTACATCAACCACCGGCTGCGCCGCGCCGCGCTGGCGACGCCGCTCGAGTTCCCGCGCGAGGCGACCGATCTGATCCACGCGCGGAGCCGCGGCGTGCCGCGCATCATCAACGTCATTTGCGACGCCACGCTCGTCTTCGGCTACGCCGAGGAGCGGTCCGTCTTCGATGCAGCCATGCTCAGCGAGGTGCTGACCGAGCTCGAGGTGACGGGCGTGCTCCCCGCCGAAGTCAAGGATACGAAGGAAGCGAAGGATACGAAGGACACGAAGGATACGAAGGATCGGCCGGCGGCGGTCGCCATGCCGGCGATCAGCGCCACGGCCGCGGCCGTGGCTGCGGCGCCGGCCCTGGCCGCGGCAGAAAGCGCGGCGCGGGCCGCCTCTGCGGCGTACACCACCGCCGCGGTCGCGGCGATCGAGCAGCGCGAACGCGCGCTGCGGCAGCGCGAGATCGAGCTGGCCGAGCAGCGCCGCGTGCTCGCCGAAGAGTATCGGCTGCTGCGGCAGCAGCATGCGGCGCAGGCGGCTCCCGCCGCCGAACCCGTCACCGCCGGTTCACACGGTCATGTGCGCCTGCACGTCGCGGGCGCCGGTCCCACCCGCTTCGACACGGTGCGTGTCGAGAGCTTCTGGGACCGGGTCAAACGCATTATGCTGGGCGTTTCAGCTTCCTAGGAGAAGACGTAGATGGCAGCGTTAGCGGACACTCTTCGTGAAAAGATTCGGACCCGCCGCGCCCGCACCGGCGTGGTGGGGCTCGGCTACGTCGGCCTGCCGCTGGCGGTCGAGCTGGGCAAGGCGGGCTTCCACGCCACGGGCATCGACCTCGACTCGCGGAAGGTGCAGGCCATCACCGATGGCCGCTCCTACATCCCCGACGTTCCCACCGCCGACGTGCAGGACCTGCAGCGCAAGGGGCTGCTCGACGCGACCACCGACTTCGCGATCGTGCGCGAGCTCGACACGATCAACATCTGCGTGCCGACGCCGCTGCGCAAGACGAAGGACCCCGACATGTCCTACATCGTCTCGGCGGTCGAGGGGATCGCAAAGCACCTGCACCCGGGCATGCTGATCGTGCTCGAGTCGACGACGTATCCGGGCACCACCGACGAAGTCGTGCAGCCGATGCTCGAGGCGACCGGCCTCAAGGCGGGCGTCGACTTCTTCCTGGCGTTCTCTCCCGAGCGCGTCGATCCGGGCAACCCGACCTTCCAGACGCACAACGTGCCGAAGGTCGTCGGCGGCTTCACGCCGACCTGCTCGCAGCTCGCCGGGGAGCTCTACGGCACCGCGATCGAGACGATCGTGCCGGTGAGCTCGACGCGCGTCGCCGAGATGGTGAAGCTGCTCGAGAACACGTTCCGCGCGGTCAACATCGGCCTGGTCAACGAGCTGGCGCTGATGTGCGACCGCATGAACATCAACGTGTGGGAGGTGGTGGACGCGGCCAAGACCAAGCCGTTCGGCTTCATGCCCTTCTACCCCGGCCCCGGCCTGGGCGGCCACTGCATCCCGATCGACCCGTTCTACCTGTCGTGGAAGGCGAAGCAGACCGGTTTCGATCCGCGCTTCATCGAGCTGGCCGGGCACATCAACGGCGGCATGCCGCACTACGTCGCCGACAAGGTCGCCGAGGCGCTGAACACGCGGCGCAAGGCGGTCAACGGCTCGAAGATCCTGATCGCCGGCGTCGCCTACAAGCGCGACATCGACGACATGCGCGAGTCTCCGGCGATGGACGTGATGGGCCTGCTGCTCGCGCGCGGCGCCGAGATCGCCTACGCCGATCCGTGGGTGCCGGAAGTGCACGGACGCGAATGGTCGGGCGGCTACGACGTCAAGGCGGTGGACATGACGCGCGGCCAGATCAGCCAGTACGACTGCGTCGTCATCGTCACCGACCACAAGGCGTTCGACTACAAGGCGCTGGTCGAGGAAGCGGACGTCATCGTCGACACGCGCAACGCCATCAAGGGGTCCCATCCCAACGTCTTCAAACTGGGCGCGCCGCGCGAGGCGGCCGCCACGGAGGGTGACAGGGTCGCCATCGCCTGAGGCGTGACGACTCCCATCGGCCATGACCGTACTGTTCTGGATCTCGGCGCTGATCGTCGGCTACGTGTATGTGGGCTACCCCTGCCTGCTGGCAGCGTGGGCGCGCATCGCGGATCGCCGTCCGCGCCGCGCCGCGTTCCAGGACGGCGCGTGGCCCTCGATCTCGATCGTCATCGCGGCGCGGAACGAGGCGGCCCGCCTGCCGGCGCGCGTCGCCAACCTGCTCGAGCAGGACTACCCGGGACGCCGCGAAATCATCATCGTCTCCGATGGATCGGTTGATGCGCCGGAGCGCGCGCTGGCGCCGTTCGGTCCCGCGGTTCGGCTGATCGACGTCCCCGCGGGCGGCAAGCCGCTCGCGCTCAACGCCGGCGTCGCCGCCTCGACGGGCGACGTCCTGGTGTTCGCGGACGCCCGGCAGCGGTTCGCGCCGGGCGCCCTGGCCGCGCTGATCCGCAACCTCGCGGATCCGACCGTCGGCGGCGTCACCGGCGAACTGGTGCTCGACAGCGAGCGCGACACCGTCGACACGACGGTCGGCGAGGGGCTCGGCCTCTACTGGAAATACGAGAAGTGGCTGCGCCGCAACGAGAGCCGCGTCTGGTCGGTGCTCGGCGCCACCGGCGCGATTTACGCCATGCGCCGTGAGTGCTGGACCAACCTGCCGGCGGCGACGCTGCTCGACGACGTGCTGGCGCCGATGCGCGCGGTGCTGAACGGCTGCCGCGTCGTGTTCGAAGCGGACGCGATCGCCTACGACCACGCGTCGGCGGATGCGGCCACCGAGTCGCGCCGCAAGCGGCGCACGCTCGCCGGCAACTACCAGATCCTGGCGCAGGAGCCGCGCCTGCTGCTGCCGGTCGTCAATCCCGTCTGGGTGCAGTACATGTCGCACAAGGTGGGACGCCTGGTGGTGCCGTGGGCGCTGGTCGGGCTGTTCGTGGCGACGGTGGCGCTGGCGCGCGAAAGCGTGCTGTATGCGCCGGTGCTCTTCGCGCACGGCGTCTTCTACGGCCTGGCCCTGGCGGGGGCGCTGTTCCACGCCCGGGAACGCTTCGCGCGCGTGGCCTTCACCTTCGTGATGCTCAACCTGTCGGCGGTCGCGGGCCTGGCCGCACTGCGCCGTGGGCGTGAGGTCTGGCGCTGATGGAACGCCTGGCCTTCGGCGGCGGACAGCGCGAGGTGGCGCGGGCAGCGGGTCCGGACAGCGCCGGTCCGACTTCGCGGCCGGTCTCGGCCGAAGCCGCGTCGGCGGGACGCGCGGCTCCCCTGCCGCCGCGCGCTTCGGCGCGACGCGCGGCACCTGCGGAGCCGCGCGACTGGGCGTTCACGTGGACGCTCGTCTTTACGGCCATCCTCTTCCTGCGGCCGCAGGATGTCTTCCCACCGCTCGAGGTCCTGCACCTCGCGGAACTGTCGGCGATTGCGGCGCTGACGGCGCTCTTCGTGGGCCGGCTCGCGCGGCAGCAGGCGGTCACGCGGATCTCGCCGGAACTGATCGGCGTCCTCGCCTTCGGCGCGGTCATCCTGGGCACCGCGCCGTTCTCGATCTGGATGGGCGGATCGATCGGCGTGTTCACCGACCAGTACTCCAAGGTCGTCCTCGTCTACCTGCTCGCCGTCAACGTCATCGACTCGCCGCGACGGCTCGAGCGGCTGACCTGGCTGCTCGTGCTGGCGATCGGATATCTCGGCTTCCACGCGGTGATCGACTACGCGCGCGGCGTCAACATGATCGCCCGCGGCACCCGCGTCGTCGGCTCCGTCGGCGGGATCATGGGCAACCCGAACGACATGGCGCTGAACATGACGGTGTTCATCCCGCTGGCGGCGTTCACGGCGCTGCGTCCGGGCCCGCCGCTGAAGCGCCTCGTCGCGGCCGGCTGCGCCATGTGCATGGTGGGAGCGATCGTCGCCTCCGGCTCGCGCGGCGGGTTCCTCGGCTTTGCCGCGATGATGCTCGTGCTGGCTGTCTTCGCCGCGCGTCAGCGGCCGGCAATGGTGATGGCCGGCGCGCTGATCCTTCTGTGTGCCTTGCCGCTGGCGCCCTCCAACTACTGGCGCCGCATCTCCAGCATCACCGACGACAGTAAGGACGATTACCAGTCGAGCGCCGCGCGCAAGCGGCTCTTCGGCGAGTCGTTCGACGCGTTCGTCCAGAACCCGATGACCGGCGTCGGCGCCGGCGAGTTCAAGGACTGGAATCCGGAGAAGCGGATCCAGGCCTGGCAGGAAAGCCATAACGTGTGGCTGCAGGTCGCCTCGGAACTCGGCATCTTCGGCTTTGCCGTGTTCCTCTACCTGGTCGGACAGGCGTTCCGGGCGGCGTTCCAGACGCGGCGCCTGTTGAAAAAGCTGCGGCCGTCGAGCCGCACCGGACGCGGCGCCGCGACCGAGGCCGCGGGACCGCTCTCCGACTACGACACGGCGCTGTTCGACGCGCATTCCGCGGCGATGATCGCGTCGCTGGTCGGCTGGTTCGTGTGCAGCTTCTTCGCCTCGGTGGCCTACAGCTGGACCTTCTATTACCTGCTCGCGCTGGCGGCGACGCCGCGCGAGATGCTGAAGCCGCTGGTGCCGGCGGGCCGGGCCGCGCGCCAGGCGGCCGTCAGGCAGGGGGGCGCGGTGCCCGCCGCCGTCGAGGTGCGGGCGTGAGCCTCAGCCTGTTGACCGGCGCCGTCGAGTCGGCCCGGCGGTTCGATCGCGCCATCGGCCAGCGCAGCGGCCGCCGCTCCATCCTCGTTGACGCGCGCACGCCGGTGAACTTCACCATGGTCGCGCCGATCTATCGCGCCCTCGCGGCCGACCCGCGCGTGACCTTCTCCTTCACCGCCAGCGAAGAGCCCGCGCGCCTGCGCGACATCTATCGCGAGGCCCCGGCTGACATACGACTGGTCCCGACGTCGGCGGCGCGGCTCATGCGGTTCGACGCCTATCTCGCCTCCGACTTCATGTGGCAGCCGCTGCCGCGCGGCACCTGCCGCATCCAGATGTTCCACGGCGTCGCCGGCAAGTACGGATTCGACGCGCCGGCGCGCTCGATGCGCGAGTGGGATCGCCTCTTTTTCGTCAACGAACGGCGGCTGCGCAACTTCGTCAAGGCCGGCGCGATCGATCCCGACAGCCCGGCCATCCGGCTGATCGGCTACCCGAAAGTCGATCCGCTGGTCAACGGCACCTGGTCGCGATCGACGGTGCTCGCATCGCTGCAGCTCGATCCCGCGCGTCCGACCGTGCTCTACGCGCCGACGTGGTCGCCGGCCTCGTCGCTGAATGCCATGGGCCGCGAGCTGATTCCGGCGCTGCTGGCGACGGGCGTGAACGTGGTCGTCAAGCTGCACGATCGCTCGCGCGACGTGCGCATGCGCTACTCCGGCGGCGTCGACTGGGTCGAGACGCTGCAGCCGGTGCTGCGCGCGGGACGCGGCGCGATCGCCCCCGGGCACGACATCAGCCCCTATCTCGTGGCCGCGGATCTGATGATTACCGACCACAGCTCGGCCGGCTTCGAGTACTTGCTGCGCGATCGCCCGCTCGTCAGGATTCATCGCCCCGAGCTGATTCGCGACGCCAACATTCACGCCGACTACGTCGAGCTGCTGGCCTCGGTCTCGGAGTCGGTGACCACCGTGGCGGAGACGCTGGCCGCCGTCGAGCGCGGCCTGGCCGCGCCGGACGCCCTGTCCGAGGCCCGCCGCGCGGTCGCCGGAGACCTGTTCTACCGGCCAGGCGGAGCCACCGCGCGAGCCATCCGCGGCCTCTACGAGGCGATCGACCTCGATCCGGCGCCTGCCCTGGTCACGAAGGAAGTGGCATGCCGCTCGTAAGCGTGATCATGCCGGCCTACAACGTCGAGCCCTATGTCGGCGACGCGATCCGATCGGCGCTGGCGCAGACCTTCACCGACTTCGAGCTGATCGTCGTCGACGACGGGTCCAAGGATGGCACCGCGAACACGGTCAGGCAGCTGGCGCGCCAGGACCGGCGCATCACGCTCGTCCAGCAGACCAACTGCGGGCTGGCCGGGGCGCGCAACTCCGCCATGCGGGCGGCGCGGGGCGAGTATTTCGCGCTGCTCGACAGCGACGACCTGTGGGATCCGGAATTCCTCGCGGTGCAGATCGCGGTGCTCGCGGCGCGGCCGGAGGCCGATATCGTGACCGGCAACGCCTGGTACCTCGGCGGACCGAAGCACGGCCAGGTCGCGCGGCCCTATCCCGATCCGCGACCGGACCCCGATCTCGCCGGGATCATCGGCGACGAGTGGTCCGTGTTCATCATGTCGGTGTTCCGGCGCCGGGTCTACACGGAGATCGGCCCCTTCGACGAATCGATGCGCAGCAACGAGGACTACGACTTCTGGCTGCGCGCGGCGATCGCCGGCTGCACCTTCGTCCGCAACGATCGTCCGCTCGGCCATTACCGCGTCCGCAGCGACAGCCTGTCGGCGAGCAACGTGCGGATGCTGCGCGGCATTCTCTGTGTCTACACCAAGCTGAAGGCCCAGATCGCCGGCCGGCCCCGCGAACTGCAGATTCTGCAGCGGCAGATCACCCGCTTCGAAGGGGAGCTGCTGGCCGCGGAAGCGCGCCTGGCGATCGAGATCGCAGACTTCGACGCGGCGCGGCAATACCTCGCGGCGCTGCACCAGCGCCGCGGCGGCGCCTCGCTGCGCTTCGCCCATTTCCTGTCCCGGTGGGCTCCGAGCATGCTGACCCGCGCGCTCCGCTTGCGCCGATCGCGTCCCGAGTCGGCGGATCGGGGTGAACCCCACGCCGGCCCGGTGACGCCATGAAATACTCCATCGTCATCGCGACCTACAACCGCGCCGCCGACCTGCGGGCGACGCTCGGCAGCCTCGCCGGGCTCGAGTCCGACGCCGCGTGGGAAGTCATCGTCGTCGACAACAATTCGACCGACGACACGCGCACGGTGGTGCACGAGGCGGCCGCGGCCTTCCCCGTGCCGCTGCACTATGTCTTCGAATCGGCGCAGGGGCGCAGCCCGGCGCTGAACGCCGGCATCCGGCGCGCCGCCGGCGAGATTATCGTGACCACGGATGACGACGTGCGCGTCGCGCGCGACTGGCTGGACCGCGCCGGCCAGGCCCTCGACCGCCTGCAGTGCGACTACGTCGGCGGCCGGGTGCTGCCGATCTGGGGCGCGCCGCGCCCCGCGTGGCTCTCGCATCGCGGCGGCAAGCACTGGGCGGTGATCGCGCTGCTCGATTACGGCGATCAGCCGATCGAGTTCGGCGCGCGCGTGCCGCTGGGCGTGAACATGGCGTTCCGGCGGTCCGCCTTCGATCGCGCGGGATTCTTCGATCCGCAGACCGGGCGGAAAGCGGGCACGCTACTGGGCCAGGAAGTGCGCGAGTGGTGCATCCGCGCCCGCGGCGCAGGCGTCCGGGGATTCTACGCGCCCGAGCTGGCGCTCGAACACATCATCCCGGCATCACGGCTGAACAAAGCCTACTTCCGCCGCTGGTTCTACTGGCGCGGGATCAGCCGCGCCATGCTCTACGGGAAGTGCGGCCTCGACATGGAGGCGCCGGAGCGGACGACGATCGACTTCCGCACCGTGCCGCACGTGTTCGGCGTGCCGCGATACCTGTATCGGAAGGCGCTCGT
>Ga0070673_100000654_pt1 | contig 18985 bp, 18 predicted proteins | sample KBSM23metaG_FD_65342 | JGI IMG/M metagenome (GOLD analysis project Ga0070673, IMG submission 65342) | Miscanthus rhizosphere microbial communities from Kellogg Biological Station, Michigan, USA - KBS M2-3 metaG | ecosystem: Host-associated > Plants > Roots > Rhizosphere > Soil ... | reverse complement strand
CACGTCGGCGCAGACACCGGCGCCTGCGGGCGATTCCGCCGCCGGAGCACAGAAAATCGAGATGTGCATCGGCTGCCACGGCATCGTCGGCTGGCGCACCGCCTTTCCGGAAGTCTACAAAGTGCCCAAGATCGGCGGCCAGCACGGGGCCTACATCGTCAGGGCCTTGCAGGCTTATCGCGCCGGTGAGCGCAGCCATCCGTCGATGAAGGCGATCGCGGCGACGCTGTCGGACAAGGATATCGCCGACCTGGCCGCTTACTATTCGGGTGCGCTGCCGAAGACGGCCAGCAAGTGACGGCGAAAACGATGATCAGAAAATTCGTGCTCGGGTTTTTCGCGATGGCGGCGTTCGGCGCAGCAAGTGCCGCTCTGGCCGCCGATCTCAAAGCCGGCGAAGCCAAGGTCAAGGAGGTCTGCCAGGCCTGCCACGGCGCCGACGGCAACAGCCAGAGTACCGACTATCCGAAGCTCGGCGGCCAGTATCCGGACTATCTGGCCAAGGCATTGCGCGACTACAAGTCGGGTGCGCGCAAGAATCCGATCATGGGTGCATTCGCCGGAACGCTCTCGACCGCCGATATCGAGAACGTCTCCGCCTATTACGCGGCGCAACCCGCGGTGCTGGTCACCAGGCACTGAACAGGTTCGTAGCACGCCCCCGACAAGGCGCCGTTTACGGCGCCTTTTTCGTTGCAGCGGCGGCTACACCGTCTTACGCCGGTATTCGCACAAGTCGACGATCACGCACTGCGGGCAGAGCGGCTTTCGCGCCTGGCATATGTAGCGGCCGTGCAAAATCAGCCAGTGATGCGCATCGTGGCGGAATTCCTCCGGCGTGAACTTGACCAGCTTCCGCTCGACCTCTTCGGGCGTGCGCCCGGGTGCTAAGCCAGTGCGATTGGCGACGCGAAAGATGTGCGTATCGACTGCGATCGTCGGATGACCGAAGGCGACGTTCATCACCACATTGGCCGTCTTGCGGCCGACGCCGGGCAGCCTGACCAGCGCATCGTGGTCTGCGGGCACTTCGCCGCCGTGCTCGGCGATCAGTTGCCGGGATAGCGCGACGACGTTCCTCGCCTTGGTGCGAAAGAGCCCGATCGTCTGGATATACGGAATCAGCCCTGCTTCGCCGAGCTTGACGATCGCCTGCGGCGTGCGAGCGACCTGAAAAAGCTTCGCCGTCGCCAGATTGACGCTCTTGTCGGTCGCTTGAGCGGATAGCACCACCGCGATCAGCAGTTCGAACGGCGTGCGATAGGTGAGTTCGCTTCGCGGATGCGGATTCTGCTGGCGCAATCGCTCGTAGATCTCGCGCCGCTTCGCCGGATTCACCGGCTTTCCCGAGCCCGGCGGGCGCGGGCTCGGGCGAGCGCTGCCGCGACGGCTTGCCGGCGCGCGTCGGGCGTCGCATTCTGCACGCGAGGCCTCGCCTTGACGTCCGGGTGCGGTGTGCGCTTGGCGGTTTCTTGCGCGAGCCGAAGCTTGCGCGATTCAAACCGGGTGCGCGCCGCCTTCGCGTCGTCTTCGGTCCACGCGCGCCCCGCGCTCGTCATGACGATGCAATCGACCGGACACGGCGGCAGGCAAAGTCCGCAGCCGGTGCAGTGATCGGCCAGAACGGTATGCATCCGCTTGGCAGCGCCGACGATCGCGTCGACCGGACAGGCCTGGATGCACAGCGTGCAGCCGATACAGGCGGTCTCGTCGATGCTCGCCAGTGTCAGCGGCTCGGCGACGCCGAAGGCGGGGTCGGGTGATGGCGCCGGCACATCGAGCAGCGCGGCGAGTGCCGCGATCGTTGCCGTGCCGCCCGGTGCGCAGCGGTTGATCGGCGCGGTGCCGGCGGCGATCGCCTCGGCATACGGACGACACCCGGGGTGCGCGCAGCGGCCACACTGCGTCTGGGGCAGCAGGTCGTCGATGCGGTCGGCCAGCGCGGCGGTATTGCGCATGCCGACATTCTACTGGCGCTAAGCGTTGCCCGCGATGCGGGCTTGGTCGACAATGAGGCACGCGAGCCATCATGCCTGCCCACCACCATTCCCCTGCAAGGCCGCGCGGCGACACGGCGACAAGCGCAGCGGTGCGCGAACGCCGCGCGCTGCGTCTGGCCGTCGCGTTGACGGTCGGCTTTGGGCTGATCGAAGCGGCCGGGGGCTGGCTCGCAGGCTCCCTGGCGCTGCTCGCAGACGCCGGCCACATGGTCACCGATGCCGCGGCGCTGGGCATCGCACTGCTGGCCCAGCACGTGGCGCGACTGCCGCCCTCGCGTCGCGCGAGCTATGGCTACGCCCGGGCCGAGGTGATCGCCGCGTTCATCAATGCGCTGCTGATGCTTGCCGTGGTGGTCGGGATATCGGTCGAGGCCGTGCGCCGCCTGCTGGCACCTTCACCCGTTGCCGGCGGCATGGTGATGGCGATCGCCGCCATCGGCCTGCTGATCAACATGTTCGCGGCCTGGAGCCTGTCGCACGGGCACAGCCTGAACAGCCGGGCCGCATTGCTGCACGTCAGCGGCGATATGCTGGGTTCGGTGGCGGCAATCGTCGCCGGCGCCGTCGTCGCCTCGACCGGATGGATGCCGATCGATCCGATCCTGTCGCTGCTGGTGGCTGGGCTGGTGCTGCGCTCGACCTGGCTCTTGCTCAAGGCTTCGACCCACGTGCTGATGGAGGGCGTGCCCGCCCATCTTCCGTATGAGGAAATCGGGCGCGCACTGACGCGGGTCCAGGGCGTGGAAGCCGTGCACGATCTGCATGTCTGGCAGATGACCAGCGAACGGGCCGCGTTGTCTGCGCATCTGCTGATCCGCGACCCGCAGGCATGGCCGCAGATCCTGGCGGCGGCGCAGCGCCTGCTGGCCGACCGGTACCAGATCGATCACGTCACGCTGCAACCGGCCTGGCACGCGCCGCCGGCGGACAAGCGCGTGATTCCGCTGAAGCCGATCGCCGGCGACGACAAGCCCCACCTGCACTAAACGCGCGAGGCTGCCCGGCTGCTACAGCCAGCGGATCCTCTTGAACCAGAGGTAGAGTCCGACATCGATCGCGGCCATCACCGCGAGCGATATCTGATAGCCATACTGAAGATCGTACTCGGGCATGTTCTTGAAGTTCATGCCGTAGATACCGGCGATCAGCGTGGGCACCGCGATGATGGCGGCCCAGGCCGCGAGTTTTTTGGTTACCTCGGTTTCGTTCAGGTTGATCATGCCCAAGTTGACCTGGATCGCCGTCGCCTGCATGTCGCGGATGCCTTCGATCGACGCATGCAGGCGCTGCAGATGGTCGAACACGTCGCGGAAATACTCGCCCATGCCGGCGCAGATGCGCGGCACGCGGCCGCCGTAGAGCTTGCCGACGGCCTCCATAAGCGGGTCGACGGCGTGCTTTAGCGTCATCAGCTTGCGCTTGAGGTCGTACAGCGCCTCGATGTTGGAGCGCGCCGCGTTGCGGACGAAAATCTGCTCCTCGACTGCTTCCAGCTCGGTCTCCAGCGTTTCGAGGACCGGAAAGTAGCGATCGACCACCTTGTCCATCAGCGCATAGAGGACATACGCAGCCCCGTGCTTGAGCAGGTCGGGTTCGTGTTCGCTGCGTGCGCGGACGTCGGCGAACCCGCGCTCGGTATCGCGGCGAATCGACAACACGTAATTGGGCCCGACGAATATGTCGATTTCGCCGACGTGGAGCTCGTTGTCGCGCATTTCGACGGCGTGCAGAACGGCGAACAGCGAGTCCCCGTACTCCTCGATCTTGGGCCGCTGATGTCCGTGCCGCGCGTCCTCGACCGCCAGCCCGGGCAGGTCGAACTCCTCGCGCATTTCCTCGAGCTCGTCCGGCGGCGGATCCTTCAGCGCCACCCAGACGAACGTATCGGGACGCTTCAAGTAATCGCTGATCGCTTCCTTCGGAATGTCGGCGAGCTTCTTGCCTTCCTGATAGGCGACGCAGTTGACCAGCATGGATCGTTGCCCCGATGGCGAATGATCGATGATAGCGGCCCCGGCCCGCGATTGCCACCTTGCGCCGACCCGTCGGACGCCTTGTCAGCCCGGATGCTTCGCCGTCCGGCGAAAGTGGATACCCTCGCCGGCAGCGGGTACCATGGCTGCCTTTCCGCCGCTCGCGAAACCCGCATGATCATCGAGTCGCTGCTCGATACCGACCTGTACAAGTTCACGATGATGCAGGTCGTGCTGCACCATTTCCCCGCCGCGCAGGTCGAATACCGCTTCAAATGCCGGACACCCGACGTCGACCTGACTCCGTACCTGGATCAGATCGAACGGGAGATCATCGGGCTGTGCGCCCTTCGCTTCACGCACGAGGAGCTCGAATACCTGCGGCGCTGGCGCTTCCTCAAGAGCGACTTCGTCGATCTGCTCGGTCTGTTCCAGCTCGACCGGCGCTTCATCAGCCTGACACCCGCGGCGGCGCCGGGCGAAATCGACATCACGATCAAGGGGCCGTGGCTGCACACGATCCTGTTCGAGGTACCGGTGCTCGCGATCGTAAGCGAAGTGTATTTCCGCGAGACGATAGCCCGGCCCGATCTCGCCGAGGGGCGCCGCCGCCTCGACGCCAAGATCGCGCAGATCAATGCGGTTCCCGACCCCGCGTTCCGGATCGCCGACTACGGCACGAGGCGCAGGTTCTCGCGCGAGTGGCAGGACGAAGTCGTGCGCACGCTGAAGGAGGGGATCGGCCCCAAGTTCGTCGGTACCAGCAACGTCAAGCTCGCGTTCGAGCACAACCTCACCCCGCTGGGCACGATGGCGCACGAATACATGCAGGCTTGCCAGGCAGTGGGACCGCGGCTCCGCGATTCGCAGGTGTTCGCGTTCAACACTTGGGCGCGCGAATACCGGGGCGACCTGGGAATCGCGCTGTCGGACGTCTGCGGCATGGACGCGTTCCTGCGCGATTTCGACCTTTTCTTCTGCAAGCTGTTCGACGGCGTACGGCACGACTCGGGCGATCCGTTCGAATGGGGCGAGAAGATGATCGCGCATTACCAGAAGATGCGCATCGATCCACGCTCGAAGGTGATGGTCTTTTCCGATTCGCTCAACGCGCCGCTGGCGATCCGGCTGTTCGAATACTTCAAGGGTCGCAGTCAGACGGCGTTCGGCGTCGGCACCAACCTGACCAACGACCTCGGCTACGACGCACTGCAGATCGTGATCAAGATGACGCGCTGCAATGGCCAGCCGGTCGCCAAGATCAGCGACGAGCCATCGAAGGCGATGGATTACGATCCGTCGTACGTCGCCTATCTGCGCGAGGTGTTCGAAGTGCCGGAAGCCGTGGCAACCGCTGGCGGCGATGGGCTCGACGCCGATTAGGGTTCGGCGAGACCGGCCCGGTATGCGGCCAGCACGTCCGCGCCGGCGCAAACGAACACGACCCTCTGCAGCGCATCGAGCCGGTCGAAGGCTCGCACCGTCGCGACTGCGATCGGCACTGCCTTTGCCAGCGGATACCCATACGCGCCGCAGCTGATCGCCGGGAATGCGATCGACGCGAGTCCATGGCCGACGGCAAGCTCCAGCGAATGCCGGTAGCACGAAGCCAGCAATTGCGGCTCGCCGGCATTGCCGCCATGCCACACCGGGCCAACCGTGTGGATGACGTGGCGCGCGGGCAGGCGATAGCCGCGCGTAATCTTGGCGTCGCCGGTGGCGCAGCCGCGCAAGTCCCGGCATTCGGCGAGCAATTTGGGTCCGGCCGCGCGATGGATCGCGCCATCGACGCCGCCGCCGCCCAGCAGGGTCGTGTTGGCCGCATTGACGATCGCGTCGACGGCGAGCGTCGTGATATCGGCGCGAACAGCGATGATTTCCGGATGCATGGCGTCATTTTCGCATTCCGCCAGGCCGACAGCGGGTCGTTCGCGACGACCGCGGCCGGCTTGTGCCTGCTGTCGCGCCACGGCGCTTCGGTTTATAGTAGCGCGATGCCTTCGGCCACCCCGATCAATACGCCCGCGGCGCCGCCGGGCGCCCCTGCCGGCAAGCAGGCTGCGAAGACGCCGGACCGGCGCCTAAGACTCGACGACATCCTGAAGCTGATGGTGGCGGACGGGCTGGTCGCCGCCGCCGATGCAGACCCGGTCGCGCGCTCGCGCACGCAGCGGTACGACAATCCGCTGGAGCTGATCGCCGACCAGAAATGGCGCTCGCTGATCCCTCCGCGCCGGCCGTTGACGCTCGAGACGCTGGTCGAATGGCTGGCCGGCAAGCTCGGCATTCCCTACCATCACATCGATCCGCTGAAAATCGACCTGGTCGCGGTGACCGGCACGATGTCGATCGCGTACGCCGAGCGCTACCGCATCCTGCCGGTCGCGATCGCCAAGAGCGAGCTGACCGTTGCGACCAGCGAGCCGTTCGTGCGCGCGTGGGCCGACGAGCTCGAGTCGATCCTTCATCTCAAGGTCAAGCTGGTCTTCGCCAACCCGCAGGATATCCGTCGCTATATCGGCGAGTTCTTCACTCTTGCCCGCTCGATCAAGAAGGCAGGCGAGACGCAACGCGGCGACACGTTCACGCGCAATTTCGAGCAGCTGGTCGAGCTTGGCAAGCACGGGCAGCTCGACGCAAATGATCAGCACGTCGTCCACATCGTCGACTGGCTCTGGCAATACGCGTTCGAGCAGCGCGCGTCGGATATCCACATCGAGCCACGGCGTGATGCGGGCGTAGTGCGCTTCCGCATCGACGGTGTCCTGCATCAGGTCTACGTAATCCCGAATCCGGTCCTGATCGCGATGACCAGCCGGATCAAGCTTCTGGCGCGCATGGAGATCGTCGAGCGGCGGCGCCCGCAGGACGGGCGCATCAAGACGATATCGCCTGACGGCGAGGAGATCGAGCTTCGCATTTCGACGATGCCGACCGCGTTCGGCGAGAAGGTCGTCATGCGGATCTTCACGCCCGATGTGCTCGTTCGCGATTTCCAGGAGCTGGGATTCACCGGCGAGGACCGCGAGCGCTGGGAGCACATGATCAGGGAGCCCTACGGCATCGTCCTGGTCACCGGGCCGACGGGGTCAGGCAAGACGACGACGCTGTATTCGACGATGAAGCTGCTCGCCACGACAGAAGTCAACGTGTGCTCGATCGAGGATCCGATCGAGATGATCGCTCCCGAGTTCAACCAGATGCAGGTGCAGCCGGCGATCGGCGTCGATTTCGCGAGCGGCGTGCGCACGCTCCTGCGCCAGGACCCCGACATCATCATGGTCGGCGAAATCCGCGATCGCGACACTGCCGACATGGCGGTGCAGGCGGCGCTGACCGGCCACCTGGTGCTCTCGACCCTGCACACCAACGATGCGCCGAGCGCGATCACGCGCCTGCTCGATCTGGGCGTGCCGCCGTTCCTGATCAGCTCGACGGTGCTGGGCGTGATGGCGCAGCGCCTGGTGCGTACGCTTTGCCCGCACTGCAAGGTGCCGGCCGACCCGCTCGACCCGGATATGTGGCGCATGCTGACCGCGCCGTTCCGCAGCGACGGCGAGCAGCACGTGCACGCTCCGGTCGGCTGCCTCGAATGCCGGATGACCGGCTACTTCGGCCGGATCGGCCTGTACGAGATCATGACTTTGTCGCCAATCATCCGCCGTCTGATCCATTCCGACGCCGACGATGTGAAGATCCGCGAGCAGGCATACAAGGAAAACATGAAGCCGCTGCGCGTGTCCGGCGCGGCGAAGATCGCCGCGGGGCTGTCCACCGCCGAGGAAGTCATCAAGGTCGTTCCGCTCGGCTAGCGGACACGGCGGCCGGATATCGGCTGCCCGGCGTTGCGCGCGGCCTCGACTCGCTTCGGATCGCCCTGAAATGGTCATCACACGATGAGCACGCAAGAACCGCTACGTCCGATGCACCTGTCGCTGCGCTTCATTGCGCCGCTGACAGTGGCGCTGGCGCTGCTCGCGTACCTGCTGGTGCCGCTGGTCGACAAGCTCGCCTTGCGCTGGTGGATCAACGACCTCGACACCCGCTCGGAGCTGGTCGCCAACACGCTGCAGGACCAGCTCTCCGGGGCGATCGAGCAGGGCTCGACGACGAAGGTAGAGCAGGTTTTCATGCGAGCGCTGCAGGACGAACGACTCTATGCGCTGGCCTTTTGCGATGACAAAGGGAAGCTGCGCTATTCGACCCCCACCTATCCGGTGACGCTCGGATGCCGGCCGCCGGCGAGCGCGGCGGGCGAAGCGCACTCGGTGATCCGCCTGCGCCAGGGCCCGCTGCACGTCGTGCAGCGGCCGCTGCTCCAGGGCAACGATCGGATCGGCACGCTGATCCTGGTCCACGACATGAGCTTCGTCGACCGGCGCAGCGCAGATACGCGCCTCTATCTGATCGGCCTGTTCGTCGTCCTCGGCGTCGTCGTGTCGCTGGTCACCGTGTCGATCGCCCACCTTTCATGGCGCGGCTGGGTCGCCGGCGTGCGCTCGTTGCTGCGCGGTGAAGGGATACTGCAGCCCTTTTCGCAGCCTGGCTCGTCGCCGGTCCATCCGCTTGCGAGCGAATTGCGGGCGCTGCTGCGCGAGCTCGACCAAGGCCGCCGGGGGCGCGACCAGACCGCCATCTGGAGCCCGGAGATGTTGCGCAACGTCCTGCACGAGCAGCTGCTCGGCGACGAGGTATTGGTCGTATCCAATCGCGAGCCGTTCATTCACAATCGGGAAGGCGATGCGATAACGCTGTTGCGCCCGGCCAGCGGATTGGTCACCGCGCTCGAACCGGTAATGCGCGCGTGCTCCGGTACCTGGATCGCTCATGGCAGCGGCGGCGCGGACCGCGAGACCGCCGATGCGCGCGGGCGGCTGCGCGTGCCTCCCGACAATCCGAGTTACACGCTGCGGCGAGTGTGGCTGAGCCCGGAAGAGGAGCGCGGGTACTACAACGGTTTCGCCAACGAAGGGCTGTGGCCGCTGTGCCACATCGCCCACGTACGGCCGGTGTTCCGTTCCGCCGACTGGGAGCAGTACGTGCGGGTCAATCGGCGCTTCGCCGACGCCGTGCGCGACGAGGCCCACACCGAGGACCCGGTCGTGCTGGTCCAGGACTATCACCTGGCGCTGGTGCCGCGGCTGATCCGCGAGCGGCTGCCGAAAGCCACGATCATCATGTTCTGGCACATTCCGTGGCCGAATCCGGAATCGTTCAGCATCTGCCCATGGCGCGAGCAGCTGCTCGAGGGCATGCTGGGCAGCACGATCCTCGGTTTTCACACGCGTTTCCATTGTCAGAATTTCGTCGAGACCGTCGATCGGCACCTGGAAGCCCGCATCGAGCGCGAGTCGTCGACGATTTCGTACGGCGGCCAGTTGACGCGCGTCGAGTCGTATCCGATTTCGATCCAATGGCCGCCCGAGTGGATCGATTCGCAATTGTCAGTCTCGCTCTGCCGCGCCAAGGTGCTGCGAATCGAGAGGCTTCCCGACGATGTCCTGCTCGGCGTCGGCGTCGACCGGATGGACTACACCAAGGGAATACTCGAGCGCTTTCTCGCGGTCGAGCGCCTGCTCGAGATACATCCCGAGCTCGTCGGCCGGTTCGTTCTGGTGCAGATTGCCGCGCCCTCGCGCTCGTCGCTCGACGAATATCATAATTTCGAGACTCGAGTCCGCTCGCTGGCGGCGCGCATCAACACGACCTTCGGCCGCGACGGCTACGAGCCGATCCGGCTGAAGGTCGAGCATCACGAGTCGCAGTCGGTCAACGAGTACTACCGTGCGGCCGACGTTTGCGTAGTCACCAGCCTGCACGACGGGATGAACCTCGTCGCCAAGGAATTCGTGGCTTCGCGCGAGGACGAGCAAGGCGTCCTCGTGCTTTCGCAGTTCACCGGCGCAGCGCGCGAGCTTCCGGACGCGCTGATCGTCAACCCGTATCATATCGAGAATTGCGCCGATGCCCTGTACAAGGCGCTGACGATGCCGGCCGACGAAAAGCGCGTGCGCATGCGCAGCATGCGGCGGCTGGTGCAGGAGTTCAACGTCTACCGCTGGGCCGGTGCGATGCTGCTCGATGCGGCGCGGCTGCGGCAGCGTCAGCGCGTATCGGCGCGGATATTCGCGCACCAGCGCAGCGCCGGCATCGAGGCATGAGATATGCGCTCGGGACTGCGTCGCTGACGCAAATACGCAGTTTGGTGTCGGGCCGGCCGATGCTGGCGTTTGACATCGACGGCACGCTGGCGCCGATCGTCGCCGAGCCTTGGCGAGCGCATATTTCGGAGGAGCTCCGCGCCTGCCTTCGCTCGCTGGCGGCGAGAACGCCGGTCGCGATCATTACCGGACGCGCGGTCAAGGACGCGCGCCCGTTGCTGGGCTTCAGTCCGCACTATGTCGTCGGCAATCATGGCGCGGAAGGGATCCCCGGGTTCGAAGCCCAAAGCGCCGGCTTTCAGCGCGTTTGTGCGGCGTGGCTCGCCGAGCTGAGCGCTACGCCGGACGCGCGCGGATGGCGTGCGATGCCGGGGATCATGCTGGAGGACAAGCAGTATTCGCTGTCGTTCCACTACCGCCATACTGCAAGGCCGGCACTGGCGCGTGAATTGCTGGAGCAGCGTATCGCGCGACTGGTGCCGCCGCCCGACATCGTGCACGGCAAGCGCGTGCTCAACCTGCTGCCGCCGAATGCGCCGCACAAGGGCGAGGCGCTGCAAAGCCTGCTCGGCCTTTCCGGCTGCGCGCGGGCAATGTACATCGGCGACGACGTCACCGACGAGGACGTATTCCGCATGCGCATGCCGGAGGTTCTGTCGATCCGGGTCGGGCGAAAGCGGAAGAGCGCCGCCGAAATGTATTTGAAAAACCAGGCCGAGGTTGTCCGGCTGGTGCGCCGGCTGGTCGCGATGCTCGATGGCGGCAGGCAGCCGTCCCGGCCGCTCGGCGCAACCGCCTCCCCGATCACGAGATGAGCGAGATCGCCGGCCGCGCGGCGCCAAGTCTCTCGCTGGGCGTCATCGGGAATTGCGCGTTCAATGCGTTGATCGACGAGCGGGGCTCCATTGTCTGGTGCTGTCTGCCACGACCGGACGGCGACCCGGTGTTCCACGCGCTGCTCGGCGGCGCCCCGCGCGACGACGTCGCGCGCGGCGCATTCGACATAGAAATCGAGAACTTCGCCCGCGCGACGCAGCATTACGTTACGAACACGGCGATACTGGTCACCGACCTGTTTGACCAGCAGGGACACGGGGTGAGGATCACCGACTTTGCTCCGCGCCTGCGCGACCGCGGCCGTGTCTTTCGTCCATTGCTGTTCATCCGGCGGATCACTCCGCTTTCCGGGCGACCGCGCGTGCGCTTGCGGGTGCGGCCCAGCTTCGAGTACGGTGCGGCGCGGCCCGAATTCACCCGCGGCAGCAACCACATCCGGTACGTGCATCCAACGCAGTCCTTGCGCCTGACCTGCGACATGCCGGTCACCTACATCCTCGACGAGACCTTCCATCTGCTCGACCAGCCAGCCAACCTGATTTTTGGCGTCGACGAAACGATCGCCACCGGCATCGCCGAAACCGCGCGCGATTTCGAGGAGCGCACCGCCGAGTACTGGCAGCACTGGTCGCGCGCACTGGCGGTGCCGCTCGAGTGGCAGGATGCCGTGATCCGCGCGGCGATCACGCTCAAGCTGTGTATGTACGAGGAAACCGGCGCGATCATGGCTGCGATGACGACCAGCATTCCGGAGGCGCCGGGGACCGAGCGCTGCTGGGACTACCGCTACTGCTGGCTGCGCGACGCTTTTTTCGTCGTTCGCGCGCTGAACGGGCTGTCCGAAGTCGCCACGATGGAGAATTATCTCCGGTATCTGTTCAATGTCGCCGACACCGCGGCCTTGCAGGGCCACCTGCAGCCGCTGTACGGCATCAGCCTGGAAAGCGAGGTCGTCGAGCGCTTCGTCGACACCTTGCCCGGGTACGCCGGCATCGGACCGGTCCGCGTCGGCAATCAGGCCTATGAGCACCGACAGCACGACGTCTACGGGCACGCGATCCTTGCCGCGACGCAGGCATTCTTCGATCGCCGGCTGCTGCATCCGGCGGGCATCGACGATTTCCTGCGGCTGGAATGGCTGGGTGAGCGCGCATTCGCGTTGCACGACAAGCCCGATGCGGGGATATGGGAGCTGCGCACGCGCAGCGGCGTGCATACGTCGTCGACGGTGATGTGCTGGGCCGCCTGCGATCGGCTGGCGAAGATCGCGCTGCATCTCGGCCGTCCGGACCGGGCAAGCGAATGGCGCAACCGCGCCGATGCGATCAAGGCGACCATACTCGAGCTTGCCTGGAACCCTCAGCGGCAGGCGTTCGTCGACGTCTTCCGCGGCGAGCATCTCGACGCCAGCGTGCTGCTGATGAGTGAAGTCGGCCTGGTGGGCGCCGACGATCCGCGCTGGCGGTCGACGCTTGCCGCCGTGCGTGGCGACCTGCTGCGCGGCGGCCATCTGTACCGCTACGCGACCGCCGACGATTTCGGCACGCCCAAGATGGCGTTCACCGCCTGCACGTTCTGGCTGATCGACGCGCTGGCGCGCGCCGGCGACACCGGCGAAGCGCGCGAGCTGTTCGAGGGCCTGGTCGCGGCGAGAAATCCGCTGGGCCTGCTCTCCGAGGACATCGACCCCGCGACCGGCGAGCTCTGGGGTAATTTTCCGCAGACCTATTCGATGGTCGGTATCATCAACGGCGCAACCCGGTTGAGCCGGCGCTGGGAAACCGTGCTCTAGTCTCTGGGGGGGCATGATCGGAGAAGGAAGGACATGCCGGCAATCCGCTACTTGCTGGTCGGCTTGCTGCTAGTCTGCATTGCAGGCTGCGGCAAGACGAGCGAACAGCGCGAACAGGAAAGGATCGCGCGCGAGACGGCGCTGCGCCAGGCGCTCGAGAAGTCGCTGGCCGAAGAGCAGCAGAAAGACCGCCGCATGCGCGAAGGCGCTGCGGCCGAGGCCTTCGGGCGGCTGGTCGACGAGGCGGCCGAGCACGAACAGGAGGTGGCGCGCGCGGCGGCCGCACCGCCCAGTCCCGAGCAACAGCAGGCTGAGCGCGCGAACCTGCTGCGCCAATACACCGAAACGCTCAAACGTACGCTCAGCGATCCGGCGTCGATGCAGGTGCGCAACGCCGAATTGAGCCCGAAGCAGCCCGGCATGTGCGCGGAATACAACGCCCGGAACAAGGCCGGCGCCTACCAGGGCTACAAGCGGGTGGTCGTCATCGACAGCCGGGTGGCGACTGAGGAAGCGCCGGTTCGCGAAACCTTGCCGCAATTCCTGGCGTTCCAGATCGCCGCGCGCGACAGCGGCTGCTTCCCCGACGTCGAGAACGTCAAGATACTGCAGTGACAGCGCTGATGCGGCGGCCGGCTGAGTCGATTCCACGGTTCCCGGATCGATTGACTTTACACCACCGCGGAAGTAAGTTTTTCCGTGGAGAAGCCGAGCCTTTGTCCAGGGCCATGAAAGGAGAAACGATGTCGACGCGAATCCTGTTTGTGCTGCGCACGGTCGCAACGATCGCCGGGATTGCGGGCTGCCTCGTCGTCCAAACGGCGGGCGCCCAGACGATCATCGATCAGTGGAGCTCGGTGGTTGCCCCGCCGCCCCCGCCGTTGCAGGCGGTCATCATCGATAAAAACTCTACCGTTCTCTTGATGATCGATCTCAATGAGCAGACCTGCATGCAGCGCAGGCCGCGGTGCGTGGATTCGATCCCGAAGGTCAAAAAATTGTTGACCGCGGCACGCACGGCCGGCGTGCCGGTGGTCTTCACCCTCGGCGGGGGAGGCAAGCGAGCCGACATTTCCAAGGATCTCGCTCCCGCCGCCAACGAGCCGTCGATGCTGGCGGGTGTCGACAAGTTCGTCGGTACCGATCTCGAGAAGATTCTGAAGGAGAAAGGTGCCAAGACGGTCATCGCGGTCGGTACGGCGGCGAACGGCGGCGTGCTTTACACCGTGAGCGCCGCGGCGATGCGCGGCATGAAGGTCGTCGTTCCTGTGGATGGTGTATCCGCAGACACACCGTATGTCGAGCAGTACATCGCGTGGCATCTGGTCAACGTGCCGGTCATCGGTCCGGCGTTTACGCTGACCACGATCGATCAGATCACATTCTGACGGGGCGGGCCAAAAAAAAAGCGGCGCGCTGGAGCGCGCCGCGATGTGCAAGATCAGGCTTGTGCCAAGAAGCGGCTACTTGTCCCAATGTCCTTCGTGGAAATGGTAGCGGCCGTTCTCTTCACGCCACTCCGGTGCTACATAGTGCTCGCCGCGCCGCTCGCGTTCGTAGCCACCCTTCACCCAAACATGTTTGTGGGAGTCTGCGTCAAACCGGTAATAGCCCGGCGTCACGACATACCCTTCACGAGGCGGCAACTGCTCATACACCGGCGGCGGGGGCGCGACGTCGACGTCGATACTGAAATTTGCCGCGTGGGCCGCAAACGGACCGGCGAATGAGGTGGCCAGCCCAATGGCCAAAAGTGTCTTTCGGACGCTCATTAACATCTCCTTTTTTGCTACGGGCTTTCATGTTGGCGCGGGCGGCCCGTGCTGCCTATCAGACGCAGACTGAAAAACGCGTAGGACTCCGGACGAATGGGGCGGCTTTGGCGGTCAGTTTGACGGATCACTGAGCGCCAAGCTGACACTGGTCATGCCATTCATCACTCTCAGCTACGAGCTCCCAAATCGGACGATGCCCCGGTCCTCGCGCTGATGGCGAGCGCATCGAGAGTCAGCGCGATGTCAACGGATTCGTCCGGTGTGGCGCCGACCCAGTGAGCCCACCCCTGTCTGACGAGATCGTGGAACGACTCGGCTTCCGCCAGAAAACCGTTAATCGCAGCCGTCTCGATGACCTCGCGCTGTGCATCCCAGCCCGTCCCGCGCTTGACCTCGAGGATCGGCGGAAATGCGGTGGAGGTATCGTTGAAGTATGTCGTGCTGATCGAGCCGGCATCGCCCGCGATGAACGCATGGCGGTGCCTGACCGTTGCGAAGCTGCATGAGATTTGCGCGAGCAAGCCATTCGGAAATTCGAGAACGGCCAATGTGGTGAGATCCACCCCGGAGTCAGCCGGTCGCGAAATAGCAAACACGCGGGTTGGCTTCGTACCGGTGACAGTGCGGACAAAGCTGACCGGATAGGAGCCGGCATCCATCAGCGCTCCCCCCGCGAGGGCCGGGTCCATCCGGATATTCGCCGCGTCAGTCAGCGGAAATCCGAATGACGCTTGAATCAGCTGCAACCTGCCGATGGCATTGCCGGCAAGCAATTGCTGCATCTTGAGGGTCTGGGGCTGTGCGCGGTACGGGTATGCCTCGACAACATACACACCGTTTTTCCGCGCCGCTTCGAATACCGCTCGCGCCTCGGCCGCCGTAGCCGCAAGAGGCTTCTCGCACAGTACATGCTTGCCCGCATCAGCGGCGCGGATCGACCACGCGGCGTGAAGATTGTTGGGCAGAGGGACGTAAATCGCATCGATTCCGGGATCATCGAGCAACGCTTCGTACGTTGGATGAACCGTTGCGACACCGTTATCCCGCGCGAACGCGGTCGCGCGGGCGACATCCCGGCTTGCCACGGCTGCTACCACGACCTTGCGCGAGACGCGGACTCCTTCCGCGAACAGACGAGCGATCCTTGCTGCCCCGAGCACTCCGATCCGCAGCGGGCGGTCAGAGGACAAGTTCATTGTGGGCGATCCCAGCGGGCTCGAGTTTCAGTTAAGCCACCAGTCTCCGGACACCATCTGTGCGACACAGTCCTGAATGTGCGTAATCGTCGTCGCCTGCGCTCCACGCCAATCACGTTCCAGGGCAAAGGCCAGCAGCTTGCGATGCTCTTCCACGACCGGCTCTCCGCGAAACACGCCCGCGAGCATAAGGTAGCGCAGATACTTGTCATAGATGCCCGCGTGCATCTGAAGAAGAAGGCGCGATCCGCAGGCGGAAATGAGCGCGTTGTGAAATTCCCAATCGTATCCCCGCAAGGTCTCCCATTGGGATCGGTCCCCAGCGGCCATGCGGCGCTCCAACGACGCCAGCTTGTGATGCGCCGCAACGACGCGTCCCTCCCATTCCACGTCGCCGGCCTCGAACGAGCTTCGCAATGCGTCGCATTCGAGAAGCTGGCGCATGCGAGCGATCTCGCGCAGATTGTCGCGAGAGATCGAGGCGACTTCGAAACCGCGCGCGCCCTCGGCAGTGATGAGCCCTTCTGACGCGAGGCCATTGAAGATTTCACGCAAGGTACTCACGGCCGAGCCATACGCGTCTCGCATTCGATCCAGGGTCAATTTCTGACCGGGCGCAAGACGCCCGTAGACGATGTCGGCGCGGACACGGCGGTAGGTCATTTCCCCTACCGGCGTACCCGGGGCTGCGGCATGTGCCGAATCCTGCCGCCGGGCGATCGCCCGCGGTTTAGCCGATGTCTTGGAGGCCGCCTTACGAGAGGGTCGATCGATCGAGGTGCGCCGCATCCTGAATGGCTCCTATGTCAGCATATATTGCTATTGTCCTATGATCATCATAATATCCTATGGAAGTCACACCAACAATCGTCGACCCACAGACGGTGTCGTCCCGTTACGTGAATCTCAAAATGGAGGAATTCATGAAGGCCAAGTTCTCACGCCGCTCGTTGCTGGCCGCCGGTGCATCGATGCTGGCGCTCGGCGCCCTGCCGCACGCTCGTGCGCAAGCAAAGACCAAGTTGCGTTTCAGCTCGGCATTCACCGAACAGGATCTGCGCGCGGATGCATACAAGTCATTTGCCGCAGCGATCAAGGATGGCTACGACTTCGAGCCCTATTGGGGAAACACGCTGTTCAAGCAGGGCACCGAGCTGATCGCCCTGCAGCGGGGCAACCTGGAAATGGTCAATCTCGCGCCCGCGGACATATCGAAGCAGGTTCCAGCGTGGTCACTGATGACCTCGGCTTACTTGTTCCGCGATGCAGACCACCTGAAAAAAACCTTCAAGAGCGATGTCGGACGGGATTTCATCAAGATGGCCCGCGACCAGCTCGGTATCCAGATCATCACTCCCGTCTACTTCGGATCGCGGAACGTCAATCTGAAGCCCGACCGCCAGATCAAGACCCCGGCGGACATGGCTGGAATCAAGCTGCGGATGCCGCCCGGCGAGTTCTGGCAGTTCCTAGGCGAATCCATTGGCGCCAATCCGACGCCGGTGGCGTACGCCGAGGTTTACACGGCGTTGCAGTCAGGTGCCATCGACGGCCAGGACAATCCGCTGGTAGCCAGCAAGCTCATGAAATTCTATGAGGTAACAACTCAGTTCGTCATGACCGGCCATGTCATCGGATACGACGTGATGGCCATGAGCAGCAAGATCTGGGACGCGATGACTCCTCCCCAACAAGCGGCGTTCCAGGCAGCCGCCGAGAAGGCGATCGACGACTACGTGGTCAAGTTCGGCGCGCAGGAAAAGGAGACCCTGGAGTTCTTCAAGGCGCAGGGCAAGAAGGTCTACACCCCCGACCTCAACGCGTTCCGCACGTTTGCCCAGAAGAAGTACCTCGACAAGTACGGCCAGGAATGGCCCAAGGGCGCACTCGAGCGGATCAACGCGCTGTAGCCGAGAGGCAAGTTACCCCGTGGAGTGACCGGCATCACCAGCCATTGTTCGCAATGGCTGGCCGGCCACGGGTTGTCTGTGAGAATGCGCCTCCGCGGAGTCGACGGCACCTATGGACCCTGTGAAGCCGAGCAATACCCTGAGCATCGGATCCTGGCTGAGAAAGCGGGCCGAGAACGTGATCGTTGCGTTGTTCGCGATTATGTTCATCTCATTCCTTCTGCAAATTGCGTTTCGGTACGTTCTGGACCGCCCACTTGGGTGGACCGACGAGGTCGTTGTCCTCTGCTGGGTGTGGCTGGTGCTCTGGGGGGCGGCGTTCATCTTGTCGGACAAGGACGAGATCCGGTTCGACATCGTCTACGAACTCGTTTCTCCAAGGGCTCGCCATACGTTTACGTTGATTTCCAGCCTGGCGCTGGTCGTGCTGTTCGCGGTCTCGCTGCCGGCGGCCTGGGGTTACGTGCTCTTCATGAAGCGTGAGAAGTCCGCCTACCTGGGAATGCGCTTCGACTATCTGTACTCCATCTACGTGATTTTTGCGATCGCGTGCATTGTCAAGCACGGCTGGATCGCCTGGAACGCGTTTCGTGGCCGCGAATCGCCGGAGGTGGACGTACTCGACGAGTCGGAGCGGATCTGATGCCCAGCCATTTCACGCTGTGCATCATCGTCTTGATCGCCCTCGCGTTGTTCGGGCTGCCGATCGGTCTGTCGATGATCTGCGCATCGGTGTTCTATCTCCTCGTCGCCGGCCTCGATCTTGGAACGGCGGGCGAGCAGATCCTCAATGGCTTGTTCAACAGCTACGTTCTCCTGGCGGTACCGCTATTCATCCTGGCCGCGGATTTGATGAACAGCGGGAGCCTGACTGATCGGCTTCTGAAATTCTGCCTTGTGCTCGTCGGCCGATTCCGCGGCGGCCTCGGTCACGTCAACGTCGTGGCAAACATCATCTTTGCGGGAATGTCTGGGTCTGCCATCGCCGACGCCGTCGGCATCGGCAAAATCATCATCGGAATGATGACGCGCAATGGAAAGTATCCGATCGAGTACGCTGCCGCGATCACTGCATCGGCGGCCATCATCGGCCCCATCATTCCGCCATCGATCCCGATGGTCGTGTATGCGCTCGTTTCCGACACGTCGATCGGCTATCTCTTCCTCGGCGGAGTCATTCCCGGGCTTCTGCTCGGTGTGGCGTTCATGATCATGAACACGGTGATTGCCCGTCGCCGGAACTATCCGGTCGAGCCACCGGTTCCGATGCGGGAAATTCCACGCATCACGCTGGATGCGTTCCCCGCGCTCATGCTTCCGGTCGTGCTGCTGTTCGGCATC
>Ga0070673_100000652_pt1 | contig 19018 bp, 19 predicted proteins | sample KBSM23metaG_FD_65342 | JGI IMG/M metagenome (GOLD analysis project Ga0070673, IMG submission 65342) | Miscanthus rhizosphere microbial communities from Kellogg Biological Station, Michigan, USA - KBS M2-3 metaG | ecosystem: Host-associated > Plants > Roots > Rhizosphere > Soil ... | reverse complement strand
GGGAATCACACCATTCGCCGCGTCGTCCTCGCGACCGGAGCGGTCAGCACGATCGCCGGTTCGCCGGGCGTATCGGGAAGCGCCGACGGCAGCGGCGCGGTCGCCCGCTTCAAGTCACCGTGGGGGCTGGCGATCGACACCAACAACGGTTTCAGCACCATCTACATCGCCGATACGGGGAACAACACGATCCGGCGCCTCGATGTCGCGAACAATCAGGTCACGACGGTCGCCGGCACCGCCGGACCGGCGGGCAGCACTGACGGCATGGGGACCGCGGCGCGCTTCAACAGCCCGCGCGCCGTCGCGCTGGATACCAGCACCAACAAGCTCTACATCGCCGATTCGCTGAACAACACGATCCGCGTCTTCAATCCCGGCACCACTATCGTGGTGACGCCGTACGGGATGGCGGGCGCTCCGGTCGGGCTGGTCGACGATGTCGGGACCGCGGCAAGGTTCCGCCTCCCCAACGACCTGGCGCTGGACGCCAACGGGGGAAACCTCTTCGTCTCGGACGCCAACAACAGCGCCATTCGCAAGATTGCGCTGGGCACGCAGGCGGTCACGACGCTCTCCCGCGGCAGTCCGATCGCCGGTCCGGCCAGCCTGGCCTTCAACGGCGACGTCTACGTCCTGTCGGCGGGTGCGCTCCTGAAGATCGACCCGACCACGGGCGCGACTTCGACGTTCATCCCTTCGCTCCCGGGCTCGTCCGGGCACATCCGCTTCGACGCCAACAACACCCTCTACATGACGAATCCCGACGAGCTCGAGAGGGTCGACCTCGTGGCGAAGACCGTCACGCCGGTCGCGGGATCGACCCAGCACATCGACACTGCCAGAACCGGATTGCTGTTTAACCCGAACGTGATCGCCAGTGACGGCGCGGACCTGTTGTTCGTCGACGGCATCGAATATTCGATCCAGCAGATCGTGGTGTCGACTGGCGTGTCCACCACCTACCTGGCACCGACCTGTCTCGGGAGCTGGACGGGAATCGGGAACGTGCGCGCCGGGTCCCTCATGGCCTCGTGCAACGTGTCGAACACGATCGTCAAGATGTCGCAGACCGGGACCGGGCTGACCACCGTGGCCGGCAGCGACATGGTGGCGGGCAGCAGCGACGGAACGGGGACCGACGCTCTGTTCACCGCTCCGCGGGGGCTCGTCGACGACGGCGCGGGAAACGTCTACGTCGCCGATACGGGCAACCACACCATCCGCAAGATCGTCGCCTCGACGGGCGTCGTGACGACGGTGGCGGGCAAGGCCGGCGTGACCGGCAGCGACGATCTGACCGGGCTGTCCGCAACTTTCAAGAGTCCGACCAACCTCACCTACGATGGCCAGGGCAACCTCTATGTCGCGGACACGGGCAACCACACCGTCCGCCAGATCATCCTCTCCACCGGCAAGGTCAACACGGTCGCCGGCACCGCCGCAATGGCCGGCACCGGTGACGGTACCGGCGCGGCGGCCCGCTTCGCCGGACCGAACGCCGTCGCCGCCGACCGTGCGGGCCGCGTGTACGTCACCGACGGCAACACCATTCGCCAGATCGTCCTGTCCAGCGGCGCCGTGACCACGATAGCCGGCGTGCCCGGGCGCATGGGCGTCCGGCTTGGCGACGTGTCGACGGCGACGCTGAGTTTTCCGGTTGGCTTGACGATGCTGCCCAACGGGACGATCGCCTTCGTCGAGCCGTACGAGAGCGCGGTTCTGATCCTGAAGTAGGGGCGCCGCGCGGCGACGATGCCACGGCCCGCAACGGACGTGGACATATACGGGGATGAGCTTCAGCCCCGTGGTGAAAAGGTCGGCAATTCTCGGCGGTTTGCTGCTGGTCACCGGCTGCGCGGGCACGGACGGCGGTTCAACGACGACGGGCGCCGCCGGGACGGGAATGGGCCCCGGCGCGGCCGGTACCACGGGTAGCGCGGGCAGCGCGGGCAACGCGGGCACGACGGGTAGCGCCGGCAGCTCGGCCGGCAATGCCGGCACGACCGGCAGCGCGGGCACGAGCGGCAGCGCCGGCACGACCGGTAGCGCCGGCACCACGGGCAGCGCGGGCACCACCGGCGCGGCGGGGAGGGGCGGCACCACGGGCGCCGCGGGCACGACGGGCGCGGCGGGCACGACGGGAGCCGCCGGGCGGGGCGGCACCACGGGCGCGGCCGGCACGACGGGCGCCGCGGGCAGAGGCGGCACGACGGGGAGCGCCGGCCGGGGCGGCACGACCGGGACCGCCGGGACGGGCGGCAGCGTGGTCGTCGCGCCGCTCGACTGTGGCGCCATGGGCACCGCGCTCGAAAACCACGGACCGCCGTCGAACCGGCTCAATTACGTGATCGTCGGCGACGGCTACAGCGAGGCAGAGCTGGCGGCCGGCGGCACGATGGACATGCACCTCGCGAAGACGCTCACGAGGCGTTTCAGCGAGAACGCGCAGCCTTACCTGAGATATCGCAACTTCATCAATATCTGCGTGCTCCGGATCCCGTCGACGCCGATCTGCGGCTCGAGCAAGTTCGGCTGCTGCGGCGACAATTCGAGCCGCCTGGCGAACTGCAACACGTCGGCCGTGAACACGGCGATCAGCCAGAACCTCCCGGCGAGCTTCGAGATCGACTTCCGCGCGGTGATGCTGAACGGCAGCAGCTGGTGGAACTCCGGCGGCACCACGATGATGTGGTCGGGCGGCAACACCGACGGGCCCGGCGCCGCGCTGCACGAAGGCGGCCACGGCCACAACCAGCTCGCCGACGAATACGATGCGTGCGAACAGAGCCGCGTCAGCCGCGAGGCCGCGTACGGCGTCAACGTCAGCACCATGAGCGGGACGACGGGCGGCAAGTGGGACGGGTGGATCGGATACAACCAGAGCCCCGGCACCGGGATGCAGGGAATCATCGCGTGCACCGGCGGCGCGACCTGGCGACCCAGCCAGAACTCGATGATGAACAGCCTGTTCTGCAGCAACAGCAACCAGGCAACGTGCACGGCGAACACGGCGTTCAACTCGGTCTCGCGCGAGAAGATCGTCATGGACATCTGGCGCGCCGTCCAGCAGCCCTACGATTCGGTCGAGCCGCCCGCGGGCGCGGTGACGAATCCGGCGATGCTCAAGGTCAACGTGATCGATGCCGCCGTCATCAGCGTCAACTGGTCCGTCGACGGCAACATGGTCGCGCCCAACGGCGGTCCGACGTTCGCTGTCGGTTCCATGGGCCTGACGCCCGGCTCGCACACGATCACCGCGCGCGCCTTCGACAACGCGGGCATGGACCTGGTGCGGCAGGTGCCCGGGACGACCTTCTACCGCCAGTACTGGGGTTCGGGGGCGATGGGCCACTCCGACAAGACCGTCACCTGGACGGTCACGATTCAGTGATCTAGGTTGGCTTCGCTCTGAAGCGTGCGCGCTGGTCGATCGCCGTCGCTGTTGCCGTCGCCGCGGCGGTCGGCTTCTGGCTGGTGCTGAGGCCGGCAAGCGAGGAGCCCGCCGCGCCCGACGAAGCAGCGCGCGCGCCGGCGCCATCCATGGCGCCCGCACCACCCCCCGCGCCGCCGCCAGTCGCCCCGGCGCTCCCGCAACCGAGCGCCGCGCCGCGCCCGCCGTCCCCGGGGCCCCAGGGGGGGACGACGGGCCAGAGGATCGTCGGTCCACATCCCGACGACCCGCACGAGCCCGGCATGCTCGCGCACCCGATGGACGACGCGCACGCGCGCATCGACGCCGAGAATCAACTGATCCTGCGCCTGAACGAGGCGATGTCGTACCGCAAGACCAAGGAGATGCGCGACCTGATCGCCGAGTACCGGAAGCTCGACCCGGCTGACACCGACGCCAGCCAGGCCGGCTACACGGTCATCGCCGATTGCATCGATCACCCCGGCGACGTCTCCCTCGCGGCGGCGCACCAGTTCTACGACGTGCAGAGGCACTCGCCGCTGCGCCGCTTCGTCAGGCGGATCTGCTTCGAGAACTCGAACTGACCCGCGCGTAAACCTGGTACACGCTGAAGAACAGCGCGAGAGCGTTTCCGATCGCGCACGGGATGGCGACGCCCCATGCGCCGTCCGGGACGAACGCGAGCGCGACGACGATCGCCGACAATGCGAACAGCGAGCTGACGACGCACGCCGCGAGGCGGCGATACCAGCCCGCGACGAGGCCCCACGCGAGCAGCATCGCGCCCCAGGTGCCGAACAGCCACGCGATCAGCAGTCCGTAGTAGGACCCGTCAGCGGCAAGGACGATCGCGATCGCGATCCCGACGGATCCAAGGGTCACCAGCAGCCCCGGCACACGCTCATTGTGCCATCCCGCTTGTCCGCGCGCGATCCTTCAGGTACGCCTAAGGCATTCCCATAGGCGGAGACAAATGGGACCGCTCGGGGCGGGAGTTCCTCCTGCGCTGGCGTTACATCCGGCTCCGCTGGCGGTGTCTGCGGCAACGGTGGCGGGCGCTGCCGCGGTGGGGACGGTGGGTGGTGGTGGTGGTGATTCTTCTGGCGCCCCTGTGCGGGATCAACATGTGCGTCTCGGCGGTCGGGCACTCCAGGGTGTTTCCGCTCTCGCCGTTCTTTCTGCGCAACAAGGTGCAGGCGCTGGACGCGTACTCGCGGCATCGGCCGCGCTGCTTGCTGTTCGGCGACGACACTGTGTCGACCGAGATGATCGCGCGCACCGAGGTCCGCAATCACTTGCCCTGCGGGCTGCTGGGCGCCGTGGTCCAGGTCGAATCGGGCGGCCGCGCGCACAGCATCTCGTCAGCCGGTGCGATGGGGCCGTTGCAGCTCATCCCGTCCACCGCGCTGGCGCTGGGGGTGAGCGATCCCTTCGACCCCGAAGAGAGCCTCGACGGCGCCGGCCGCTACCTGCACGCCCAGCTCGTCACCTTCCATGACACCCGCCTCGCGGCCGCCGCCTACAACGCCGGGCCGGGGGCGATCGTCCACCGCGCCGTCCCGCACAACGGCCAGACCGAGTTCTACGTCGCCCGCGTGATGCACGCGCTGGCCGCCGAACGACGCAGCCGCTGCGTCGCGGCCACGCCACGCCGTCACTGAATCGGCGTCGCGTCTGGCGCGCAGCGATCGTGATAGCCTGATCGCGGAACATGAGCTCCGTGAGCCCTTCGCCCGGGCCGGTGCTGGCGGCGAGCGCGCTCGGCTGGGTGCTCGCGGCGCGCGCCGTGCTGCTGCTTTCGCGGGGGCGCTCCCTGCCCACGCAGGAACGTCGGCTTGGCGCGCTGGCGGCGCGTCTGCCGGCGTTGCCGCCGTGCACGGTCGAGGAGGCCGCGCGGGCCGTCACCGCCGCGGGACGGTTGGTTCGGGGGACGCGCTGCCTGGCCTGGTCGCTGGCGCTGCGCGCGCTGCTCGCGCAGGCGCGCATCGATGCCGAGGTGCGCATCGGCGTCGCGACGCCGGCGCCCGGGGGTGTCGAAGCACATGCGTGGGTCGTCTCGGGCGGCCGTGACTGGAGCTGGGGCAGCGACGTCGCGCGGTACGAGCCGTTGCTGCCTACGGAACGGCCGCGTCGCTGTTCAAGATTTCGGTGATCAGCGACGGCCCGATGGGCTCGCCTTCCCCGCGAACCGACTCGTCGTCGTCCGTGTTCGAGGGTGGCTCCGCGCGGACCTCCGCGCCGCCGCCCTCGAGAGACACGAAAGCCACCATGAGCAAGGCGAACAGGCCGCTGGCGGTCAGTATCAAGACGCGTCGCAGGGCACGCGGCTGAGGCGCGCCACAGCGTGAGCAAATCTGCCCTCGCGGGACGATCGCACCGCAGCTTTGACAGTTATGTGTGCCCAAGGCCTGAGAAATTCATCGGAAAGGGGTGGCGGCGACTTTAGGCAGGGCCGAGATCCCTCTCGATCGCCGCGTGCAGCGCGGGGAGGGCCTCGAACAGCCGTGGATACGAGAGACGGCGAAACAGCGGAAGCACTCCGGAGGTGGCAATTCGGTCGAGCGACGCTTGCAACGACGGGCGGTCGGCGTCGGCCAGCCGCAGCTCCTCCTCGAACGCCCGGCGCAGCGCCTCCGACGCGGCGACGCGGTCGACGGTCGGGGAACCGGCGATGATCTCGTCGGCCACGACGTAGACGCGCGCCAGCGACGCGGGCGTCGTGGAGAACCCGTGGCGGCTGCCCAGGCTGGCGGCGTCGACGCGCCGTTTTGGCGCGGTGGGATCCGCGGGCTCCGAGCCGGCAGCCAGCCAGGCCGCGGTATCAGGCCACAGCCTCACTCCGGGATAGGTCGGAACCGCGGTCGGCCCGTCCTGGCCGCCTTCGATCACCAGCGCGTCGTCGCCGACCAGCCGCCACCCGGCGGCGACGAGGCTGGCCGCCAGGGTGCTCTTGCCCGTGCCCGACGCTCCGAGGAACGCGACCGCCCGCCCGTCAGGCGCGCGCAGGGCGCTGGCGTGAAAGACCAGCAGGCCCCGCAAGCACAGCACCCGCGGCAGCACATGATCGAGCAGCAGGTGGCGGAGGGCCGCGTCGGAGATCCCGGCCGCCGGGCGGCAGCACACGCGGTCTCCCTCGGCGCTGACTTCGAAACGGGCGGCGTCTGCGAAATCGATCGTGTAACCGCGCCCGCCTTCTTGCTTGCGGATCTCGCGCGGCGACCGGCCGGGCCACGCGTCGTCGGCCGACGGCGGGGCCGGCGCGAGATCGATGCGGCAGTTCGACGGCACGCCTGCGCACCGTTGCAGCTCGGGCAACGGCAGCGAAGATTCGAGAACCAGGTTCGCGAAGGCGTAGAAAGGTTCCGTCATCTCAGGCGCCGTACCGACTGGCCAGAGCCGCGGCCTCGGCGAGCGCCGCCGCCTGGTCGGCGAAGCGATCCGGGAATTGCGCGTGCAGGTCGCGGGCGATGTCACCTAGCCGGCGCTCGTTGCCCATCCGTTCGAGCACGAACGCGGCGATCCGTCCCTCGACGCTCAGCTTTGCGACGTTCTCCGGGTTCCTTCGCCGCAGGTTCGTCGCGCCGAGCGGCGCGCCCAGGAAGGTCGACTGACGGAAGCGCGCCTTCACGCCCGCCGGCGCCGCGGCGGTGACCACCGTGTCCCACCGCCACAGGTACTCCTGGCCCAGCAGATCGGCGGACAGCGCCACGACGATCGCATCGCCGGGTGCGAGGGACACGGGCTCTGACCAGGGAAGAAAGACTGCCCCGTAGATCGTCTCGGGCCTGCCGGGGCCGTTCGAGAAACCGATGCCGGGTGCGAGAGTCGCGTCGAACCAGACCCGCAGCCCGTGGCCCACGGCGCCACTCTCGATCGTCCACGAGACCGTGCCGCGCGCGGAAGGCGACGTGACCGTTTGGTAGTCGATCGAGGTCCAGGTGCGTTCCGGCGTGATCACCCCATCGGCGGCGATCCTCACCCGCGCCAGCTGGTTGGTGGTCATGCGCTCGGCCGCCGACATGTCGAAGCCCGTCGCGCCCCCGCGCCACGGACGGCGGGTCTCGGAGTACGCCCGTTCCGCCGACACCACCGCGACGCGGATGTCGTCCCGCTGCGGAATCAGGACGCCATCCGGAGCCAGAAAGCGCTGCCGCGCGTCCACCAGCGCGGGAATGTGCTGGCCGTACAAGGGAAGAATGCCCCTCAGATCGGACACCACCACGTCAGCGCGCTCGGGAAGGGTGACACGCTCGGCCGGCTCCTGGATGATCTGGATCCGATCGCCGAAACCGTTGGCGGCCGCCAGCTCGCGCACGACGTCGACGACGTCGTTCGGCTCGATGGCGTAGACCCGCCGGGCGCCGAGCTGGCACGCGATCAACGACATGACACCGATGCCGGCGCCCAGATCGACCACGACCGAATCCTGCCGCACCGCGCGCTGCATGGCCGCGCGATGCGCCGCCATCCGCACCTCGTCGGCGATCATCGCGCCGTAATCGCGAAGTTCGTAAGTACGGCTCACGAACCCCGTTTCATGGCATTTGTTTCATCGCGGCCATACCGGCCCCTTCACTCACGCTGCCCGTGCCGCCCCCTGTGAGGTCGACGGCGCGTCCGTACTCGATCAGGCGAGGCGCCGCGTAAGGTTTCTTCCGTGGCGTCTCCCGTTTCTCGTCGTCGTCTTCTTCGTTCAACGGGTCTCCATCTTACGGGAACCGCATCGCGTTCGTCATCATAGCCCCTTCCTGCATGCTGCCGGCCCCACCTCCGGTCAAATCGATGGCTCGTCCGTACTCGATCAGACGAGCCGGGGCGTAAGGCTTCTTCGGGCGGCGCGCCTGCTGCTTCTCCTCCGCTGACTCGTCGTTCACCGGGCTCTCCTGTGGATGGCCTGTCGCGCGCCGCACCCGTCAGTGCCGAACCCGGCCGAGCCACGCGGCGAGCAGCGCCACGCGTGCGATCTCCCTTCGCCGTTCGTCCGACACCGACCCGTCCAAGGTCGAGGCGCGCAACCGTTCAATATCGACGAACTCATCGACGCCATTTCCCTCCGCCAGCTTCGTGCAGATCAACGAATTTTTCAACCTGATTAGTCGGCGGCCGGTCCCGTCCACCGGCGGCGCGAACCGGCGATCGCGGAGGACGGGCGAGAGGTGACCGGCGGCGGCGCGACGCAGGATCGCCTTCGGGAGGCCTTCGTTCGCAGCCGAATCCCAGGGCACCGCCGCATAAAAGGACACGAGCTTCTTGTCGAACAGCGGATGCCGGGGCTCGATCGACTGCGACGCGGCCACACGATCGTAACGTTCGAGCGCCGCCGGAACCAGGCCCGACTCGAGCCAGTGCGCGTACTCCTCGTCGGGCGTCAACGGCGGCCAGCGGGCAGGCGAGAGCCGCTCGAGCGCCTGCCGCCAGCGCCCATCGATGTCGATCCGGTCCGCGAACGATTGGCGGATGAGACCGCTGTCCAGCTTGCGCGCGTGTGGGCGCAGGCCGCGCCGGCGGGCGTCGCGCAGGCGATCCAGCCAGGGTACGCGCGCCACCAGATTGCGCAGGCCGGGACGGATGGCCTCCTGCCACAAGGTCGCGGGCAGCGAATCGCCGCTCCAGCGCGCGGTGGCGCTCGCCTCCCGCCAGGCGCCCAGCCAGCGCCCCGTCTCGAACGCGAAGCGCGCCGTGCCGTTCCGCGACGCCACCAGATCCCCGTCGCAGCCGTCCATCACGGCCGTGAGGCCGGCGCGTGAAGCCGCGCGGTAGACGACCAGGCCGGTGTCCATGAGGTCGAACGGCTCGTCGATCGTGTCGCACAGATCATCGAACGCGCCGGCGAGCGCGTCGACGTCACGGGGTTCGATGAATGTGGACTGGACGCCGGGAACGCCCGCGGCGACGCGGATGTAGTCGCTCTCGCGGGACGCGACGGCGTCCTCCTCGACGCAGGAGAACGTCCGCAGCGGGGGCTCACCGCGCTGCCGGCGGATCTCCGAAGCGATCGCGACGATCGACGAAGAGTCGAGGCCTCCGCTCAGCATCGAGCCCACCGCCGGTCCGCCACGCAGCCGCTCGCGCACCGCGCCGACCAGATGGGTGCGGAAGCCGTCGACTGCATCCGCGGGCGAGAGCACCGCGCTGTCGCGGCCGCCGAGCACGGACCAGTAACGCCTGATCGTGACGCCTTCCTGCGAGACGGACAGGCTGTGCGCCGGCGGCAAGCGGGTGAGGGCGCTGAAAAAAGTCACGGTGGGGTCAAAGCCCTCGTGAATCCCACCCGCCAGGAAATCGCCGATCCGCGCCTCGTTCAGCGCGCGCGGGATCTCGGGGATCGCCAGGATCGCCTTCGCCTCCGACGCGAACGCGAACAGCGACGGTGTCGACGCGTAGATGAACGGCCGCGCGCCGAAATGATCGCGCGCGCAGAACAGCACGCGCCGGTCTCCGTCCCACAGCGCGAACGCGAAGTCGCCCGCCAGCCCGCGCACGCAGTCCTCGCCCCACCTCTGATACGCGCGCAGCACCAGCTCGGCGTCGCCGGGCGGCCGCTCGGCGCCGCGTCGAAGCTCGAGGAGGCGAAGGAGGTCGTCCCGGTAGTCGAGCCGGATGTCCGCGGTGATGGCGAGCGAACCGAGCACGAACGGCTGCGCTTCGTGCGCGGCCTCCGGTGTCGAGCGCAGCAGCCGGTGGGCGAGCCCCAGCGGACCGTCGACGAGCTGATGGCTCCCGTGAGGGCCGCGATGCGCGAGCGTGCCCGCCATCGCCGTGACCAGCGCGCCCGGCACCCCGGCGCCGTCGTGGCGAACCAGCCCGCAGATTCCGCTCAGGGGCGCCTCAGGTTCGATCCGCGGGCACGGCGGTCACCAGGCCCCGGTGCGCGAGCTCCGTTACCAGCCTGCGCAGGTCGTCCTTCATCGTGTCCCGGCCGGCATCGTACTCGGCGACCAGGACGGCCAGGATCTCGTCCAGCGTCTTGCCCTGTTCGATCAGCGCCCAGATCCGCGGTCCAGGCGGGGTGAGGCCGAAGAACAAACCCGAACCGATCGACAGGATGACGACCTCGTCACCGACCGTCCGGAAGACGACGTCGTCGGCGGGGCGCACCCTGGCCTGCATGCCAATTTCCACGAGCGATAGAGTGTCGCAATCGTCCGGGGCCGGCAAGCGTGTCGTCGCTGCGGCGACGTCACTTCCCGGGCGTGCGGCGCCTGCGCCCGACGGCGGCGGCCCCGATCGCGAACAACCACAGAACCGCGACCGTTCGCGAACCGCCGGATGCAGACAGGTTGCCAGACAGGTTGCGAGACAGGTCGCAGGCGCACCCGGACGGCTCAGCAGCGCCCGGTCCCGTTGTGCCTCCCGTGGACGTGCCGGTCCCGGCCGCACCGGACGTCCCGGCGCCGCCCACCGTTCCCGCGCCGCCCGACGTGCCGCCGAGCGAGCCCGCCGTGCCGCCGGTACCCGAGGCCGCGCCGCCGGTGCCCGGGCCCGTGCCGCCGCCGGTCCCGGCGCCGCCGGTCTGTCCGGCGCCGCCCGACGCTCCACCCGTACCGGTCGCGCTTCCGCCCGTGCCGGTCACACCGCCCACTCCGCCGCCGGCCGTGCCCGCCGCGCCGCCCGCGCCGCCGCGTCCACCGGTGCCACCGCGTCCTGCCGCTGCGCCCGTGCCTCCCGCTCCGGCCGTTCCGGTCGTCCCGCCGCTGCCACCGCTGCCACCGCTGCCACCGCTGCCGCCGCGTCCGCCCGCGCCTCCGCTACCGCCCGTGCCGGTCGTCGACGGCGGAACGCAGCTTCCGGGCGTCACGGTGGTGATCGTGCCGGCGCGGTAGGCGCCGACGTCCGGCGTGCCCGATCGCGACTTCGGGTTGAAGCACTTCGCGACGCCTCCGATGCTCTTGATGTAGTCGATGTCGACGTCGTACTGCCACGTGCTGACGCGCGCGACCTGGCCGACCATGACCGGCGTTCGCTTGACGAGGCACTTGGGATCGAGGCCGATGTCCGACGTGGGCACGGCCGTTCCGGTTCCACCCTTGCCGGTCAGCATCGTGTCGCCCGAGGCGGGCACGAAGCTGGGGTTGGTTCCGGTCGGCGCGGTGAAGAACGTCGGCGTTCCGGTGGTCACCACGTTGTTCGACCAGCCCGACGTCGGCATGTTCTGGATTGGCGTCGAGCCCGCCGGCGCCTGCCCCGTCCCGACGATGACGTTGTTCATGAACGTCACGCCCTGGATGGTGACGCCGGCGTTCGTGAAGTAGAGCTCGCCGGGGTTGGTGGGCCCCGTGGCCATCGACCCGAACTGCGAATTTCGATAGCAGGTGTTGTTCACGAACTTCGTGCCCGAGCTTTTCGTCAGGCGCAGGCACGAGCCCGAGTTGCCGAACGCGAGGTTGTTGACGAAGGTGGCGTTGTGCGACGCCTCGTCGACGATGAAGCCGCTGCCGTCCGTGTGCTTCTGCTGGTCCGTGTTCTCGAACGAGACGACGCCCTCGACCACGTTGGTGCCCGTCGCCTCGAACAGCGTCACCCCGCTGGACCACGAGGCCACGGTGCTGCTGCCGTTGTGCGCGGAGATTGAATTCTTGAGGTGAAAGTTCCCCGCGCTGAAGAAGGTGAAGCCGGTGCGGCCGTTCGAGTAGGCGATGCAGCTCTCGATCTCCCAGTGGCCGTTCGAGACCTCGGTCGAATCGGTTCCGCCCGCCCAGCCGTTGCCGAAGCCTTCGTTCCAGCCGCGCGACACGATCCCGACGAAGCGGACGTACTCGGCGGTCTTGGAGTAAACGCCGACGTCGTCTTCCAGGCTCATGTCGGGGGCCACGCCCGTACCCTCGAGGATCGGGGTGGCGCAGTCGTCGGCGCGGAACGTGATGACGGCCGACGCTGTCCCGGAGTTCGCCGGGAGGAGCGGCGTCTTGTAGACACCGTCCATCAGGACCACGGTGTCGCCCGCAACAGCCGCGGTCGCCGCCGCCGTCAGAGAGCACGGGTTCGCCCGCGTGTCGCAGCCCGTCGCGGCCGTTCCGGTCGGAGACACGTACAGCGTCGCGGCGCCGGCGGGGCGCGCGACGGCAAGCGCCGCGACCAGCGCCAGGTAGGTTACCAGTGCGAATTTCATGATTGCGCGCAACACGGTTTCCGGATGAATTCCCGGTGCCCGGCCTCCGGATCCCGGAGCCCGGGGGCCCGCCGGCTCGGGCTATGCTGCGCCGGTCGTGAGCGTCAGCAGGAAGGTGCGGGGGTCCGATTCGGCGTTCGTCGAGCGCATCACGCACGTCAGCTACGGCGGCAAGGCCGACGACGTCACGACACCCGACGGCTGCTGGGACATCGTTGTGATGCGGCATCGCGGGCGCGTCGCCATCCTTCGCACCGGCGTCATCACGTCACCGGTCAGGCTGGGCTACCAGCCCGGCGACGAATACATCAGCATCTCGTTCAAGCCCGGCGTCTTCATGCCGCGCGTGCCCGGCGTCGAGATGGTCGACAAGGCGCACGTCCTGCCCACGCCGTCGACGCGATCGTTCTGGCTGGAGGGGAGCGCGCTGGAGATCCCGACGTTCGAGAACGCCGAAGGGCTGGTCGATCGCCTGGTGCGCGGCGGCATCATCGTGCGCGACGACATCGTCGACGGTCTGGTGATGGGGCGTCCGAAGGCCGCGACGCCGCGTTCGGTGCAGCGGCACTTCCTGCGCGCGCTGGGCGTGACGTCGAAGGGGCTGGAGCAGATCCACCGCGCCTGCCGGGCCGTCGATCTGCTGCAGCAGGGCCGCGCACCGGCCGACGTGGCGGTGGACGTCGGTTACGCCGACCAGCCCCACATGAGCCGGTCGCTGAAGCGGCTGATGGGCCGCACGCCCGGCGAGATCGCGCGCAAGCCGTAGCTTTGTCGTTTTTGTTCAATACCGGAGGGGGGCCTCCTTGCTGGAATGGCACCAACAAAGGAGGCCCACCATGGCGACCATCAAACCGTTCACGATCAATGTTTCCCAGGCCAGGCTCGACGACCTGCGCGAACGTCTCGCGAAGACGATCTGGCCGTCGACGATAGAAGGCCAGAGCTACGGCGGTCCGGCGCTGGCGCAGTTGCAGGACCTGACCCGGCGGACGCTCGCCTTCGATTGGCGGAAGAAGGAAGCGGAGCTCAACGCGCTTCCCAACTTCGTCACCGACATCGACGGTCAGAACATCCACTTCATCCACGTCAAGTCGAAGCAGCCCGGGGCGACGCCGCTGCTGCTCATTCACGGATGGCCGGGCTCGATCGTCGAGTTCCTGGATCATATCGAGCCGCTCACCAATCCGCCCAAAGGCGCGCAGGCGTTTGACGTCGTGATCCCCTCGCTGCCGGGCGTGGGCTTCTCGGGCCCGACGAAGGACGTGGGCTGGAACAACCTGCGCATCGGCCGCGCCTTCATCGAATTGATGGGTCGACTGGGTTACGCGAAGTTCGCCCTCCAGGGCGGCGACGCGGGCGCGATCATCGGGCCGGAGATCGGGCGGCTGGCGCCCGACAAGGTCACCGCCATCCACCTCAACGCCGCGACGATCGGCTTCATGCCGATGGGGCCTGTCAGCGAGGAGGAGGCCGCGACGTTCACGCCCGCCGAGAAGCAGCGCCTCGCCGTCATGCAGGATTTCATGCGCGTGAAGTTCGGCTTCAACCTGCTGCAGTCCAACCAGCCGCAGCTGGTCGCGTACGCCATCTCGGATTCGCCGGCCGGGTTGATGGCCTGGATGACGCAGCTGATGGATCCATCGGAGGTCGGCGAGCGTTTCGTGACCAACTTCCTGATCTACTGGCTGACCGACACGGCGGCGTCCAGCATCCGTCTCTACTACGAGAACGCGCACGATCCGGGCGCCTGGGCGCCCAAGGCGAGCTCCGGCGTTCCGACCGCGGTGGCGGTCTTCCAGGACGGCGACATCGCCATCCGCCGGTACGGCGAGGCCGCGAACAACATCGTCCGCTGGACCGAGTACCCGCACGGGGGCCACTACGCCGCCATGACCGTGCCGCAGGACTGGCTCGCGGACGTTCGCGAATTCTTCGGCGGGCTCCGCAGCAAGAGCTGACGGTCGCCGCGGGGTTTTCGGGCAACCCCCGATGCCGGGGGGAGAACCGCGTTAGCATCTTCGCCGGGCCTGGGGAACGCGGATGCAACAGCAGCTAGAGAATCGGCCGCGCATCCTCGCGCTCGACGGCGCGCGCGGCGTCGCTTGCTTGCTGGTGCTCCTTCACCATTGCGGCCGCGGGACGGGCGACTCGCTCGCCGCGAAGTTTTTCAACCGGATGTCGGCGGCGGGGTGGGTCGGCGTCGATCTGTTCTTCGTCCTGTCCGGCTTCCTGATCACGGGGCTGTTGCTGGAAGGGCGGGGCACGCCCGGCGGCCTGCGGCGGTTCTGGTCGCGGCGTGCCCTTCGCATCCTCCCGCTCGCCTACGGTTTTCTGGCGCTCGTCTTCTTCTCGCCGATCTGGCGGGACGAACCGTGGCATCCGGCGCTCTACGCCGAGCAGGTCTGGTTCTGGTCGTACGCGAACAACTGGCTGGCGCTCTCGAACCCTTCGCTGGACCACGGCGTGCTGGGGCACTTCTGGTCGCTCGCCATCGAGGAACAGTTCTATCTGGTGTGGCCGATCGTGACGCTGCTGCTCGCGCCGCGACACCTCGGCCGTCTGTGCGTGCTGATCCTCGGCGCGAGCCTGATCGGTCATCTCGTCGCGGCGGCGCAGGGCGCCAGCACCGACCTGGTCTGCTCGCTGACGCCGGCGCGCCTCGACGGGTTGATGGCGGGGGCGTGGCTCGCGACGCGGCCGTACACGCGTGATCCGTCGGCGCCGGTCCGCGCACCGTATCGGGCGCTGCTGCATGCGTCCTGGATTCTCGCGGCGCTGTTGATCGTGACGACGCGCGGATTGCCTGCCGGCAACCGCGTCGTTCTGTCGGTCGGGTTGTCCGCGCTGGCGCTGATCTTCGCGCTGTTCCTGGCGGGGCTGATGGCGGCGCCGCCCGGGGCCCTGGTTCGCCGCGTCTGCGAGGCGCGTCCGCTCGCGTCCCTCGGTCGGATCAGCTACGGCTTCTACGTCCTGCACGCGCCGGTGGTGGCGCTGCTCAGAAAACATTGGGCGCCCAGCGGATCGCTTGCCGATTGCCTTGGTTTCTTCACCGCGGCGCTGGTCGTATCGACGGTCCTCGCGACCGCGAGCTGGTTTGGTTTCGAACGCCCGTTGTTGCGGCTGCGACCACGCGGCAGCTTTTCGCCGGTCCTCACGGCTGGAGGTGTCAAGGCTTCGACGCTCGAGGCTTGATCGCGGCGCCGCAAGGCCGGGGTCGACGGGCATGTCGACAGGCATAATGATTGCTGGGTTCGACCCGCATGCGGATCCTCGCCGCCGTCGCCATGCTTCTCATCGCCTGCTCGGCGGGACGGGCGCGCGCCGAAGATGGCGCGCCGCAACGCAAGATGATCACGTACGACCCCGACCAGCCCGTTCCCGCCGGCTATCACGTCGAGCATCGCACCCGATACGGCCTGGTCATCTCGGGCGCGGTCCTGTTCGGCGTCACGTACGTGCCGACGGCCGCCGCGGCGTACTTCGACAGCCGCGACGGCACGCCCCTGTACGTCGTTCCGATCCTCGGCCCGCTGCTCGCGATTCCGAAGAAGACGCAGTACTCGTGCGAGGGCGACCAAGGGGGCGATCAAGGAATCTGCGCGGACTTCACCCCGCTCATCGCCGCCTTCCTGATCGCGGACGCCATCGTCCAGGCCACCGGCGCGATCATGGCCTGGCGAGGCCTTCACGGGCGCGACGTCTTGATTCGCAACGAGTCCGTCAGCGCGGCCTTCGTTCCCGGGCCCGTCGGCGCCGGCGGCTACGGCGGCTGGCTCACCGGACGGTTCTGACGCCGCCGCCGCGCCGCTACTTCGTCGCCAGCTTGATGTAGAAGTCCTCGGAGGAGACGTTCGTGAACGGCCCGGTCCAGAACTCGAATCCGACGGCGACGGCGCGCACGGTGTCGCCCGGCAGCGTCAGCCCGCTGGTCGTGGCGGCGCGCGACTGCGCGTCGTTGATGAAGTCCATGACGTTGAACTCGAACTCGCACGCGTCCTGGCCTTCGGTGCGCACGTAGTTGACGATCGGCCGGTTGTTGACGGTGCCGTACCGGATGCTCCAGGTGCCGGGCACGCCGGCCACCGTGATGCCGTTGATCGTCGTGTTTCCCGCGGGCGAGCGACTCCGTGGATCGCGCAGCCAGACCATCAGGTACGACTGAAACGTCGACGACGTTCCCAGCCAGATGTCCCAGGCGGCGTTGTACTGGCCGGCCGTGTCAGGCGAGCTCCACTTCCAGCCCGTCCACAGCTTGTCGATCGTCGAGTACGCCGCGGGCAGGCCGCAGTTGCCGCCGGCGTTGGTCTCCGAGTACCGCCCGCAATACGTCGTCGGGTAACCGATCGGCGTCCCGTCGGGCGTCGAGGTCCCGGCCGCGCTCGCGACGGTGAAAGACGTGCCGTTGTAGGACACGTTCGAGTTGGTCCACCCCTGTCCCCACCAGTTCGTGATGAAGCGATAGCCGACGCCGTCGCGGGTCACATTGGCGCCGAAGTACTGCGCCGTCGATGATCCCGAGCCCACGTGCGCCGGCGTGCCGAAGCCGGGCGCCCCGGTCGTCTGCCCGACGCCGCAACCCGTCGTGCTGCTGCCGCCGGTCCCGGCGGAGCTTCCACTCGTGCCGCCGCCGCTCGTTCCGGCGCCGCTGCTGCCGCCGGCTCCCGCGGCGTCGCTGCCTCCGGTTCCAGTTCCAGGCGGGCGCCAGCCGTCACCGCCACAGGCGCCAAGCACGAGCGCAGCGGCCACGATGTGTGTCAGGGCAAGCGAGTCTCGAGACAAATCAGACCTCCTAAGAGAAGCATCCAGATTGCAGCCTCCGCGCCTGACTTGCAACTGCGCGGCTGCGTCAATCCGTCACTGCTTCATCGCGACGAGATCGCTGTCGACGTCGGTCTGCCCGGCGGTCCGCATCGCGGTGTCGAGGATATGAATCGCGTTTCCGACGACGCAGTAGCTCTTGCTGTTGACCCCGCCGCCCGCCCCGTTGAACGTCACCACGTTGCCCGAGAGGGTGAACGTTCCGGCTTCGGCCCGGTACACGTCGACCGCCGCGCGGCAAACGCAATTCGAGGAACCGGCGCAGGAGATGGACGTGACGTTCGGCATCGAGAACGTCCCGGCGTCGATCTGCGCCTGAAGCCCGGCCGTCGTGTCCTCGCAACTGACGCCGGCCAGGCAATCGGCGGGGAAGTTGATGTCGAGGAATCCGCCGTGCGTCACCGCCAGCGAGTAGCTCCCGTCCGCGTCGAACACCAGGCTCCCGGACGCCTCCGGTTCGATTCCGACGAGCGTCTGGCCCACACACCACGACTGCGCTGCCATCATCGAGAAGTTCGCCGCGGCCGCCGCGAAGCTGACGATGCTCTCGCACTCCTCCACGAACTTCCAGCCGCCGACGACGTCGCCGCCGCACGGCTGGACGTTGCCGCAAGTCGCGGGCGAGCCGCCGTCGCCGCCATCGCCGGCGTCACCGCACGCCTGGCCGTCCCCACACTTCGGCGCCGCGCCGCGATCGCGGCCGCAGCCCGCCACCGCCAGGCCTCCCGCGGACAGCAACAGCAGCGCGACCCTGATGATCATCTGCCTCCTCCCGTTCCTACCATGATGCGGGAACGCGCACGGGGCGTCGCGCCATAGATCGAAAGGCTCATCGAATCGTCCTTGATCGGCTGCACGTCGTTGCCAGATATTCGCGGCGCGTGAGAGCACGTCGATCGTCTTCCGTCGTTGCTGGAATTCCCGCGGTGCTGCCGCTGCTGGCCCTCGCCGCGGGCTGCGCGACCGCGAATCACAAGAAACCCGCCGCCGCCCGCGCCGACAAGACGCGCCCGGCGGCGGTGGTCGTCTTCGCGGCGCCGGCGCACTCGAAGGTGTGGCTCTACGAGGGAGTCGACGACGGCGTGGGCTGGACGTGCGAGGGCGCGCAGACTGTCGAGGTCTCGTCGGAGGGCGGCTTCGTCGTCGCGAAGCTGCCGGCGCGGACCGGGAACGAGAAGTACGCGATCGGAGAGATCGCGATCGCCGACGGATCCGAACGTCGCCTGCGGCCGGGCGCGAACGCGAAGGTGCCCACCTTCAACGCGGTCCCCGGGAAAGTGACGCTGGTCGGCGGGGTCAAGGTGCTGGACGTCGGCGAAGGGTTGAGCCTGCTGCCCGATCCGTCGGTGACCCGTGCGCGCGCGGCGCGCGTCCTGGCCCGCAAGGACCGACGGATCTCCTCGTTGCTCGCGAAGGGCAAGGTCGGCAAGGTCGAGAAGATGAGCTGGGTCGCGATGCCCGACAGCTGCGCGCGCCACTGATCGCGCGATCATGGCGATCTCCGACCGCGTTCCGCCCGGCGATCCGCGTTACCGCGCCGTCGTCGACAAGCGCTTCAACAAGCGGTTCAGCGCCGCGCCGGATTACGTCCGGCTGGCGCGGTCGACCGACGACGTCGTGGCGGCGGTCGGGGACGCCGTCCGCGAAGGGCGGCGGCTGGTCGTGACCAGCGGCGG
>Ga0070673_100000646_pt1 | contig 19088 bp, 14 predicted proteins | sample KBSM23metaG_FD_65342 | JGI IMG/M metagenome (GOLD analysis project Ga0070673, IMG submission 65342) | Miscanthus rhizosphere microbial communities from Kellogg Biological Station, Michigan, USA - KBS M2-3 metaG | ecosystem: Host-associated > Plants > Roots > Rhizosphere > Soil ... | reverse complement strand
CTTTCAGCCGCGCCGGCTGGTGCTGCTCTCGGCGCGCACCGCCAGGCCCGGCGACACGGTGATGGTCGCTTGCCAGCCCAGGAGCGAGGAGCTCGTCGGAAGCTCGCCATCGATCCGGCTGGAGAGGCCGGGCGCCGATTGGATCGAGCTGTTCGAGAGCAACGGTGTGACCTTTGCCGGCGGGACGTGGCGGTTCGTGTTGCCGCCCCGTCTCGCGCCCGGACGCTACAAGGTGCACGCCAGCCGAAACCTCGCGGACCTCGCGGTGGTCGAAGCGTGCCGGGGCGTCCATCGCTGTATCGCCCAGGTCCCGACCTCGGCGTACGTCTCTGTGCCGGAACTGGACGTGGTGGAGTGAGTGCCCGAGCTCAGGGAACCGCGCCCGGCGTGTGGACGCGGATCGCGAGCGCGCGGGCGCGACCTCGTTTCAGCCCGGCAGCAGCGCGGCGACCGCGGGGTGCTTCTCCGCCTCCGCGATCTGGCGCGGCGTTCCGCGCGGCGAGGCGGCGTCGACGTTGGCGCCCGCGCGGATGAGAGCGCGCGCCGCGTCGAGGTGACCGAGGCCGCACGCGATGTGCAGGGGCGTCAGCTCTCCTCGCGTGCGCGCCTCGATGTCGAGGCCCCGTCCCGCCAGCCAGGTGACGATCTCGGGGCGGTTCACCTCGGCCGCCGCGTGCAACAGCCCGAAGCCGTCGAGGTTGACCGCGTCGCCGGCCGCGCCGGCGGCCAGCAGCTGTTCGAGAACCGCCGTCGAAGCCCCGTTCACGATCCCGAGCCCGACCGGATCCATGCCGCGATCCGTGCGCAGCTTCGCGTTCGCGCCGCCGGCCAGCAGCGCCCGCATCATCTCGAAGTCGCCGTTCGCCAGCGCGAGGTGGAGCGCCGTGTAGCCCGCGATCGGCGACGGCACGTTCGGATCGGCGCCCTCTGCCAGCAGCGCCCTCACCCGGTCAGCGGCGCCCTTCCGCACCGCCTGCGCGATCGCGCCGAAGACCCGCAGCGGCCACAGCGGCTCCGGGGGGGAGAACCCGCTCGCCGCGAATTCCGCCATCCGCCCGAACACGCTGAACAGCACCACGGGTGCCGTCTGGGCGATGTCCAGGTCCGCCTCGTCCAGCGGCAGCGGCAACGACTGGCCAAGCGCGTGTGTCCGGACAAGCCAGTCGAACATCGCGGCGGGATCGCCCGGACCGACGCCGCCGTCGGCCAGCGCCAGCTCCTCGATCACCAGCCGATCCCCTTCCCGCTTGCCGCGTCCGATCGCCCCCACCCTGCCCGTCCAGCTGCGGACGGCGATGATCGATCCCGCCTGATGAAACAGCGCCCACTTCTCCTCCATCGCGCGGGGCGCGAACAGCAGACCGTCGGGGAACGCCGGCGCGACCCGGTAACTCAGCTTGCAGGGAATCGTCTTCGCGCCCGCGCCGAGATCGAGGGGCGGGATCGCCTGCGCCGTCGCCAGCCCCCAGGACATCGCTCGCGACGCGTTCGCCGGGTCCGTGGTCGTCGACAGCATCGCGTGCGTGAACGGGCGGAGATCCAGCGTCCGCACGCCGAACGGGCTCTCCTCGGATGACAGCCACCGCACGGCCGCCGACGCAGCCGCGAGCGTCGCCGCGCCGTCGCTGGCGTGCTTGTCGGTCGGTTTCTTCCCGCGCAGCCAGTCCAGGAATCCCACCGCGCCATGATATCGCCGTTTTGCGCGGCCACGGCGCGCCCCGCGATCGAGTGAGTCACTCGGCCGCGCGCGCGCGATTCCCCAGCTCGTCGACGAGGTGAACCAGGTGCTTCGCGTCGACCGGCTTCACCAGGTGCGAGGCGAACCCCGCCTCCGCGCTGCGCCGCTGGTCCTGCTCCTGGCCGTAGCCTGTCAGCGCGATCAACACCGGCGTGGAACTGCCCAGGCGCGCGCGCAGCTCGCGGCCCAGCGCGTACCCGTCCATCACCGGCAGCCCGATGTCGAGGATCGCGACCTGGGGCTGAAAGGCGTCCACCGTGGAAAGCGCCTGCGAAGCGTCGGCGGCGATCTCGACCTGGTGGCCTGCGCGCGAGAGCAAGATCGAGATCATCTCGGCGGCGTCGCGGTTGTCGTCGACGACCAGGACTCGCAGCGCGACGTCGCCGTTGACCGGCCGCGCGGCGGTGCCCGGTCCATTCGCGCCCGCCGCCAGCGGCGCCGACGCCGGCAGCCGCACAGTGAACGTGCTGCCCCGCCCCGGGCCTTCGCTGTGCGCCGAGGCCTTGCCGCCGTGCAGCTCGGTCAGCGTCCGCACCAGCGACAGGCCCAGCCCCAGGCCACCTTCCAGCCGGTCGGTGCCGCGCGGCCCCTGCACGAACATGTCGAACACGTGCGGCAGCAGCGCCGCGTCGATACCCTGGCCGGTGTCACGAACAGACAGGACGACCTCGCCGCCCTCGCGCTCCGCCGTCACGTCGATGCGCCCACCCGACTCGGTGTAGCGGGCGGCGTTCGTCAGCAGGTTGCTCACCACCTGCGTCAGGCGCACCTCGTCCGCCTCCATGGCCAGGCCTGTCTGCGGAACCGACAGGTACAGCCGATGCCGCCGCTGCTCCAGCAGCGGCGCGGTCGCCTCCACGGCCTTCGCCACCACGGTCGCGAGCTCCAGCCGTTTCCTGGCCAGCGTGACCTTGCCACGCGCGACGCGCGACACGTCCAGCAGGTCGTCGACCAGCCGCACCAGGTGCTGCGACTGACGGATGATCACCTCGCGCTCGTGCGGCGTGGACACGTCCCCGCGCAGCTCCATCAGCTCCGCGGCGGTCAGGATCGGCGCCAGCGGGTTGCGCAGCTCGTGCGAGAGCAGCGCCAGGAATTCGTCCTTGCGGCGATCGGCCTCGCGCATGGCGGCCTCCGCCTGTTTCAGCCGCGTCACGTCGACGAACGCCCCGATCGAGCCGCGCGGCTTGCCGCCGGGATCGCGCAAAGGAATGGCGTTTCCGTAAAGGTGAACCACCTGACCGTCGTCGAAGCGGATCTCCTCCTCGTAATTGCGCAGTTCGGCGCCGCGCGCCGCGCGCTGCAACGGCAGCTCCTCGGGGCTGACCTCGGCGTGATCGGTGAACACGCGAAAGTGCGCGGTGGCGGTCGGGTCAGCGCCGGTCTTCGAGAGGTTTCGTCCGTTGTGGCTGCGTAACAACTCCCGCCCCGTTCGATTGCCGCGCACGTCGCGGCACTCGGGATCCTCGGCGATCCAGACGACGGCGGGCACGGCGTCCATCAGGGCCGCCAGCTCGTCGGCCCGCGCCCGCGCCTGGGCCTCGCTTTTCCGCAGCGCCTCCTCGGCGGCGCGGCGCTCGGTCACGTCGGTCGCCACGTTGATCAGGCAAGGCTCGCCGCCGAAGTCGATGCGCGCGCTGACGATCGTGAGGTGCAGCGACCGTCCATCCCGGGCCGGGAAGACGATCTCGAGCGTACCCGTCCCCGATTCGAGCACCGGTGCAAGGGCCGCAGCCCGTCTTTCGGGCGTCCAGACACCGAAGTCGACCGCGGTCTTCCCGATCACCTGATCGGGGGAATACCCGGTCATGATCAGGAACGCTTCGTTGACGTTCAGGTACATGCCGTCGGAAAGCCGAGTGATCGCAGTTGGTTGCGGGTTGACATGAAAAGCAGTTTCGAACCTGCGCTCGGAGGCGCGCAGCGCCTCCTCGGCCAGCCGTCGATCGTGCATGTCGAACGCCGCCGCCACCCACTGGGCGATGGCGCCCTCCTCGTTGCGGACGGGAACGACCCGACCGAAGTGATAGCGGTAATCGCCGTCTCTGGTCCGGATGCGGTACTCCATCTCGCACGGCCTGGATGTCGCCAGCGCCTGCGCGAAGCGCTGCTGGACGTGCTCGAGATCGTCCGGATGAACGGCGGCGAGAGCCCCCTTGGCGGTCAGGGATTGCGCCTGGCTGAGACCGGTCAGCTCGATCCAACGATCGTTCACCCACTGCAGGCGTCCCTGGGCGTCGCACGCCCAGATGATCTCCGGCAGCGCGTTCGCGAGCTTCCGGTCGTCGGCCCCGGTGGTCGCGCGCGCGCGCGCCGATGACTGGTCTTCCGGAGGAGACGCCATTTCAGGGCGAAACGTATACCGAGAGCGCCGCGGTGTAGAGAGCGATGACGTCATAATCAGGGAATGGGTGGGGCCCATCGGCGCAGGCGGCGGGTGTGGCTGGCCGCGCTCGCGACCGTCGCGACCGGAATCGGCGTGACGGTTGCGGTGCGCGAGCGGCTGCGCGCCCGCAATTTCATCGATCCTCGCGGGCCGCGCTTCGCCGCCTGCTGTACGGAATCGCCTGACCGCGACGTATTTCGGGTGGTGACGTTCAACATCCAGTACGCGCGCGAGATAGAGGGTGCGATCCGCCTGTTCCGCACGGCGCCCGGGATGCAGGACCCAGACTTCGTGATGCTGCAGGAGATGGACGAGGACGGCGTCCGGCGCATCGCGGCCGCGCTCTCGCTGGGCAACTACGTCTACTACCCGGCGACCGTCAGCCACGGGCGCAACTTCGGCAACGCGATCCTGTCGCGCTGGCCGCTGGAGGACGACGCGAAGGTGATCTTGCCGCACCTGGCGCTGTTCGACGGATCGCAGCGGATCGCCGTCCGCGCGACCGCGCGCATCGGCGCGCGGCGCATCCGCCTGTACAGCGTTCATCTGGCGACGATGCTCGACCATTGGCCCGCGGCGCGCCGCGACCAGGCGCTCGCGGTGATCGCCGACGCGGACGCCGGCCGCGAGCCGGTGATCGTCGCCGGGGACACGAACGCACCCGGTCTCTGGAAGATGTTCGATTCGCGCGGATACCGCTGCATCAGCCGCGACCTTGGCGGCACCCGGGGCCGCTTCGCGATCGATCACATCTTCACGCGCGGCCTCGACCTGCAGGGGCCCGCGTCGCGAGGCGTGATCCGGGGCGCCGACGACGTCAGCGATCACCGGCCGGTCTGGGCGGTGATCAGAAGACAATGAAGGGCCCGCCCCCGGTGCACCGGCTGGCGGGCCCTTCTTTCGTTTCAGCGTTTCGCGTTCAGCTCACCACCGTCACCACGCCCGCGCCGATCGTGCGGCCGCCCTCGCGCAGCGCGAACCGCATCCCCGGCTCGATCCCCGTGGGACGACCGAGCAGGAACGCGACGCGCGCGTGCGCCCCCGGTTCGACCAGGCCGTCGTCCGGTATGGTGAGGCTGCCGGTCACGTCCGTCGCGCCGAAGAAGAACTGCGGCGTGTAACCGGTCGAGAACGCCGTGTGGCGCCCGCCCTCGGCCGCGGTCAGCACGTACAGCTCCGCCTCGCCGCGCTGGTGCGGCTTGACGACGCCCGGGACGGTCACCACCTGGCCGCGGACGACTTCCTCGCGCTTCACCCCGCGAAGCAGCAGGCCGACACTGGCGCCGGCGCGCGCCTCGGGGACGTTGCGGTGGAAGCTCTGGATGCCGGTGACGACGACAGCGCGCGGGGAATCGCCGTCGCCGGCGAGCCCCACGATCTCGACGCTGGCGCCGACGGGCAGCACACCCCGCTGGACGCGGCCCGTGACCACCGTGCCGCGGCCCTCGATCGTGTGCACGTCCTCGATCGGCATCAGGAACGGCGCCGCGAAGTCACGCACCGGATCGGGGATATGCCGGTCGAGCGCGTCGACGAGAGCGCGGATGCACTCCGTCTCCGGCCCGGCGACATCGCCGCGGTCCACCGCCTCCAGCGCGCGCAGGGCAGACCCCATCACCACGGGAACGCCCGCGTAACCCTGCGCGGTCAGAAGCTCCTGCGTCTCCAGCACGACCAGATCCAGCAGCTCGCGGTCGGCGACGTCCGTCTTGTTGACGAACACGACGACGTGCGCGATGCCGACCTGGCGCGCCAGCAGCGCGTGCTCGCGCGTCTGCAGCTGCGGGCCCTGCGACCCGTCGACGAGCAGAATCGCCCCGTCCATCTGGGACGCGCCGGTGATCATGTTCTTCACGAAGTCGGCGTGCCCCGGACAGTCGATGTGCGCGTAGTGCCGCGTGGCGGACTCGTACTCGACGTGCGCGAGGTTGATGGTGATGCCGCGGATGCGCTCCTCGGGCGCGCTGTCGATCTGCGCACAGTCGAGGGCGCGGCCGCCATGCAGGCCCGCCATCACCTTCGTGATGGCCGCCGTCAGGGTGGTCTTGCCGTGGTCCACGTGTCCAATTGTTCCGACGTTCACATGCAGCTTGCCCATGGTGTTCTCCTTTGTTGGTGGGCCGGGCCGGCCCGTTTCGCTCCAGACGCAAACAGCCCCAAATGCAAAAAGCCCCCTCGAACGACCGCTCGAGAGGGCTTTGTTTGCGAGTGATTCTGTCTGCTACTGAATCATCCCGGTTTATTCACCCTCTCCTGCGCGCACGACGACGCTGACGACTGCGCTGATGACAGCGCGTCGCCTGACGATGACGAAGTGCAGAAAAGGAACCGCATGACTCGAGGCCAGTATGAGAAACGGATCGGATCTGTCAAGGCGGTTCTCCTTAACCCGCGGCGCGAAAGGAGAAACGAACGTCAGCTCTCGGGGAGAGCGACCTTGTGCTCGCCCAGCGTGCGCCGGACGATCGACCACACGGCGCCCGCGTCGGTGCTGACGTCGTCCCAGCGTCCCGGGAAGCGCCCGCAGAAGGACGACCTGAGCACGTCAGCCATCGCCCGCTTGCCGTCGCCGGCGTAGAGCGGGTGCTTCAGATAGATGCACGCCTCGTCAGTGGCGCGCACCGACAGGCTGGCGGGGAGATCGGGCGACGAGCGGATCGCGTTCGCCGTCGCCACCAGCGCCTCCAGCAGGTCGTTCGACAGCTCGGGGTGGCGGTGCTTGAGGATCTTGATCTCCTCGGGCGGCGGCGGATACGTCATCTGCACCGGCGCGAAGCGATCCAGCTGGGCGGCGTCGATGCCGAACGTGCCCGAGAACTCGCGGCCCCGGTTCACGGCGGCGATGAACTGGACGTTGTCGGGGATCTCGATGAAGCGGTTCTCGATCGGATGGAACACCTTCCGGGTGGCATCCAGCGCCGGCATCAGCGCGTTGCGCGCCGTCTCCTGGCAGCGATTCAGCTCGTCGAGGAACACCAGGTAGCGCTTCTCGGGCGTCTTCGCGGCGTCCTCCAGCGCCTCGAGGATGTCCGTCTTCACGAAGTCGGTGACGGGCGCGCCACTCGCCGAGGCGCGCACCTGGATGGTCGCGAAGAAGTCCGTCGCCTCGACGACCGCGCCGCAGTTGAAGAACACGAACTCCATCCCCAGGCTGCTGGCGATCGACCGGGCGAGCACCGTCTTGCCGCAGCCCTGCGGCCCGTCGAGCAGGATGTTGAGGCCGCTCTCCAGCAGGACTTGAAGTTGCTTCGACACGCCGGGATCCAGATACACACCCTCGATCCGGAACGGGGCCGGCTTCACGAACTCGACCTCGATGTAGCCGTGATCGGGGCGCTCCGCCTTGCTGATCGCGGTGACGCGCACCAGGCAAGGCGCGCCCGCGACGATGCGCGCGTCGTTGCTCAGCACCACCTTGGGCGCGCGCCGGCCGTCGAGATGCGTGGCGCGGTACTTGAACCGCGAGTCCTCGGACGGGTTCGGCCACAGCGTGGCCTCCATCGTCTTGCCGATCGTCAGCTCCTCGACTGTCAGCTTCGGTGCGCTCATCGCTGGTTTCCTCGATTCTAAGCCTGACCGCGTGTCACCAGTTTCATGATCAGCTCGCCGAACTTCGCGACCGACTGATCCATGTTCTTCTCGTCCAGCACGACGTAGTGGGGGAAGCAGACCTCCTCCAGCGGATGCACCGCCACCTGGGCGCAGATGAACCCCTTCCGGCCCAGGCTGGTGACCAGCGCGCGCAGCGCGGACGTCGAGCAGGAGGTCGGCAGCCCGTCGCTGATCATCACCAGCACGCGCGTGCGCCGCGCCGAGGCCGCCCCCACGCGTGCCGCGTGAAACAACGCCGCCGCGTCGTTGTTGCCGCCCGCCGTCTCCATCGACGTCACGGCGCAGCGGCCGCCGTCGCCCGCGTCGAGGATCATCGTGTCGGTGAAGCCGAAGAAGCGCGCGTCGACGCCGGGCAGGTCGCGCACCGCCTCCGCCACCAGGACGCCGAACCGCTTCGCCTTCTCGATGTTGTCGAACGCGTCCATCGAGCCCGAGCAATCGATGCACGTGCCGACGAAGATGTCGTTCGCCACCTCGGTCTCGCGGGCGACCAGCATGCGCGGATCGCGCCGGGTCACCACGGACCGCACGCGCGTCCGATCGACCGCCCGCCCGCGCAGGCGCCCGCGGCGCGGGACCAGCGACCGGCCCAGGCGATCCAGAAAGTCGCGCAGACGCATCGCGTGCCGGCGCACGGTCAGCGCCACCGGGCGGTGCTTGGCGGGGTCGTAGGGCAGACGTTCGACCTGATCGATGCGGTCGAACTCCTCCTTGGGATTGACGTTGAGGGCGAAGCGATCGGGCCGCCCGGGGCGCGACCCGCCCTCCAGCTGCCGGGGATCGAGGATGCGGTCGACCTCGCGCTGAACCTCCTCGTCGCTGATGTTATCGCCGTGCTGCGTGCCCTCCAGGTCCGACCAGGGCGTCGACTCGTGGCCGCCGAACAGCGCCGCGACAGCCTGCTTCCCGCCGAACAGCTTGGCGACAGCGACGGTGATCTCGTAAAGGCCGGCCATGTCGAGGCGCCTGAACCCGGCGCCGAAGTGACCGAGCGCCTGCGCGACCAGCGGGTCGCTCCACCGGTTCCCCTGGCCCAGGCGCAGGGCGCGAAAGAACCGCGCGAACGATCCCTCGCCCGCGGCGAGCACGCCCAGCAGCGATCCGCTCGCGATCTCGACCGCGTCGGCGTCGTGCGCGACGCCCAGCCGCACCGCCGTCAGCGCCGCGCAGGCGCCGCCCAGCAGGACGTCGAGCAGATGCGCGACGTCCACCTCGCGCGCGGCGTGCCAGAACGCGTGCGCGCCCAGCCGCTTGAGGCGATCGCCGTACGCCGCGTCCCGCGCGCGCAGGTTCCGTTCCAGGTGCTCGTCCGCGACGAGGTTCAGCAACGGCCCGAGGCCTTCCTTCTCGGCACGCCGCCAGAGGACGGCCGCGTCCTCGCCGCGGTGGTACATGTGGTGGCCGAGCTCGTGGAGGATCAGGCCCTCGACGACGGCCTGCCCGTTCTGGTCGCCGCGCAGGAGCGGCAGGGGCGACACGAAGATGCGGCTCTCGTCGAGGAACGTGTACCCGAGCTCCTGCCGCTGGGACGTCATGTGCACGCGGAACAGCCGGCCGGTCAGATCGCGCCCCCGCTTCACGCCCCACGCGAACGCGCGCGCCAGCGCGAACAGCTTCTCGTCGCGGCCCGGGCCGGGGATCGCGCGCTGCGACGCCTCCGTGCGCACCTTGCGGTTCGAGCTGTGCTGCAGCAGCTGCATGAACACGTGCTGCGCGGCGGCGGCGCTGACGTGGCCGGAGGCGGCCAGCTCGATGACCCGGGCGCTGCTGACCAGACGATCGCCCGCCGTCAGCGTTGCGGCCGTCAGCGCCGCCAGCAGCGACTCGCGCAGCGCGGGCGGCAGCGACGCGAACAGATCCAGCTCCAGCGTCTCCTTTTCATCGAGAAACAGCGCGGCGATGATCGGCGCGCCGAAGGTATTTCCGTGGGTGAGCATCCGGCGGGCGACCCAGCGGCGCAGGTGCAGCGGCCGGGCGGCGCCCATCGCCAGGAAGTCCTGCAGGCCCGACGCGATCCGGTCCGAGTACGGCTGCGCGAGCAGGTGATCCACCGCGTTCTGATAGGCGTGAGGGTGCGGCGACTGCGCGAGCGCCAGGGCGCACACCGTCGGGTCGGCGTGACGGACCAGCGTTCCCCAGTCGGCGGGCCGAAACCAGGCCGAAGGATCGTCGACGATGGCCGCCACCAGGGCGTCGTCGAGGAACGCCTGCTCGCCGCGCTCCACCAGGCCGCGCGCGGCGCGGAAGCGCGCCTCGGCGCTCAGGCTGGGATCGGAGACCGACGCGCGCACGATCGCGATCGCCGGTTCGTCGGTCCACAGCGAGATGCTCTCCGCGATCGGAACCGGCCGCGGCAGGCGCGGCCACTCGCGCGCCAGGGCCCGGAAGGCGGGCCCCGCCCCCGGCCCCAGCTCGAGGAGGCGGAGCACCGCTTCGGCGACCAGGGTGCGGTTGGCCTCGCGGCAGACGCGCAGCAGCGCGTCGGGATCGGTCGAGCGCTTCACCTCGTCGACCGTTCCCGGCGGCGGCTTCTCGCCGCCGGTCGAGCGCACCGCGTCCGGAACGCCCTCGAACCGCGCCAGCCCGCTCAGGCGGTAGCGCGTCTCGCGGTCCAGATCGGGTGCGACCTCCAGGATGCGCTGTCGGATGCGCGCCAGGTGTTCGGTGAAGTGCCGCCCCTCGAGGAGCGCGACGAGCACCTTCGCGGCGGCCGCGCTGTTGCCGCTGCCCAGCGACGCCAGCAGCAGGTCGAGGATCTCGACCGTCGCCCACGCCTTCAGCCGCGCCGGATCGCGGTAGCGAAACAGCAGCGCGACGTGCCCGAACGCGTCCCACAGCTGCGCGCGCACCAGTCCGTGCGGCAACGCAGCCACCTCCGCCAGACGCTCGCCGATGTCCTGCGAATCCAGCCAGGTCGCCAGCGCGAACGCGTGCTGTTCCCAGCGGTGCAACCAGGCGTGCCCCAGCGGGGGAATGCCCGTGTTCCCCTGCCACAGCGTGACCGCGGCGTGATCCAGGTTGGTGAGGAACGTGGTGTCCGTGCTGCCGAACCGCTCGAACGCCTGGTGAATCTCGGGCAGCGGATCGCCGCACGCCAGCAGCGCGACGCAGATGCTCAGCGCCGGCGATCCGGGACCGACCCGCCGGAACAGCGCCTCGCACAGCCCGAGGCTCGGCTGCTCCAGGGCGCTCGCCAGCGCCTTCTCCAGATCTGCCTCCGCGCAGGTGGCGATGTCGCGCGCTTCGTCGTCGGTGATCTGGTGGACCGCGAGGATGGTCGGACGCGCGGCGGGCGCACCGGCCGCGGCGCTCTTGATCAACCGGGCGGCCCATCGCCGCACGTGCTGGTTCTCCGAGTCGCGGAGGGCGCGCGCCATCGCGATCTCTTGCGACCACGTCAGCTGAAACACCTTGTCGCACAGCTCGACGAGGTGCAGCTGCAGGTCGGGCGGCAACCCCAGCACGAACCTGACCAGATCCTCGGCCGGCATCGTGCGCAGCACCGCCAGCGCCAGCTCCCAGGCGCGCCAGTCGTCGGGCGTGGCGAGCGCCAGCAGACGCGCGAGGACGGGGTCCGCGTTTCGCCCGGCACATCGGTCCTGGAGCAGAGGCCCGAGGTTCGCGACCGCCCTCTCCGCGAGCGCTTCGTCGATCTCTTTCAGCCGGGCGATCAAGGCCGCGAACACGTCGCCCATCTCGCCGTCGTGGATCGAATGCAGCAGCGACGCGCACGCCTCCTTCTCACCCGGCCAGCGCACCAGCGTGATCGCGACCAGCCGCTGCCAGGTCAGGTGATCGCGCGCGGCGACGGCGGCGAGCAGGCGCAACGCCTCGTTCGGCTGCTCGATCGGCAGCCGGCACACGGCGTCCCACTGATCGGGCCGGGCGCAGAGGGCGGCGATGACCTCCGGCTCGCCGAATTCCCGCACCAGCCGGCGAAGCGGGCCGCTCCCGTAGAGGCTGCTCATCGCGGCGGCCAGCGACAGCCGCGGCACGCCCTTCGCGTCGCGGAAGATCGGCAGCGCGAGCAGCGCCTTGAGCTGCTTCTTGTCGGCGATCTTCGGCGCGACGTCGCGCAGCTGCCACAGCCACCATTCCAGCGCGGGCAGCACGTCGTCATCGAGCAGCGCGCTCCCGAGCGCGTTGCGGTCGATCACGCAGGCCACGGCGACCGCGTCGTTGCCGCGGCCCGGGTGGCCGAGCATGGCCGCCACCAGCGGACAGCGCATCAGCGCCGCGACCAGCCGCTGGCGCAGCTCGTACTGATGGCGCCCCAGCGCGGCGCGGGCCAGCCTGCCCAGGACCGCCCTGCCCCCTTCGGGATCGAGGATGGTCGCGCGCAGGATCACGCCGATGATGTCGTCGGATCGGGTCGACAGGAACTGCCCCAGGTCCGTCGGAGGCGTGCCGGTGACGAAGTCGTTCAGCTCAGCGGCGGCGGCGGCGTCCCGATCGAACAGATCGATCGCGAGGGCGAGCGCCAGCGGGCGCTTCGGCCACGCGCAGGTCCTGGCGAGCTCGGCGTTCGCGGGATCAGTGCGCAGGTACGCGCCCAGCTGTTCGGCGCCGTGCGGTGCGCCGAGCCGCAGCGCCGCCGTTCGCACCTCGGCGCGCGGATGGAAGAGCGCGTGCGCCCAGCGGTGAGGGTGCGCGCTCGACGTCGCCAGCAGCGACCGCAGCGCGGCCTCGCGAACGCTCTCCTCGCCGTCGTCGAGCGCATCGACCACGCGCCGGACGCCCCAGATCCCCTGGACGCCCGACAGGAACGCGACCGCCGCCGCGCGGACCGCGGGATCGGCGTGCCCCGCGAGCGGTTCGACCAGGCCCGTGAACATGAAGCGACCGGTCTCCTCCAGCGCCGACAGCGCGCGCAGATCGGCCAGCAGGCGCGAGACATCCTGTGTCTCGCCCCGCGTGAGCCGCTGCCAGATTTCGATGTCGCTGGGCAAAGGAAAACAAATACTCCGTGGAAGGAAAAAGGAAGTTTGCCCTCGGACTGCCGCGGCCTGACCGCGATGTGAACCGGCCGTCGACGTTCCCCCATTTGTGGCAGGCCGGGCAAGAGCCGCCCGGCCCGCGCGCCAGGTCACGACGACGACAGGTCCGCGTGACGCGCGAATCAGGCGGGAAGTCGCGCGAAACTCCGCCCGGCTTGGGAAGCTAGCGGCCTCCGTGCACCGGCGAGTTTCGTACGAACATTCCTCGGTCGACGGCACGAGGCTTCGCGAAGCCGAGACGGCTCCGACCCGAAGGCGCCCTCACTCTGGCGGTGAAGGAAGGCACCGGGCCCCACGTCCGACTGCTCCCGCCCGAGATGTCGTCGTGCTGACGTGGACCTGACCGATGCGATGCACCGGTCGCCATCAGACCTGATTCGGGCGAGGAGCGAAGCCCGGGTCAGGAAACCACGGACGGACGCACCCGCGCGGACAAGCCGCGACAGCCCGAGAGGCTGTTTGTTTGTGCGTTGCTTACGTCCATGTTCCACAACCCTCCACGACGGGAGGGACGCAGCAAGGTAGCAGAACGCAGCTGGACGGTGCAACCGCGAGTCGCGTTTCCGGTAGATAAAAGTGGATGCCCACCGTCGAAACCAGCATCGACATCGCCGCGCCGGCCGCGGTCGTCTTCGACGTCGCGCAGGATTACGCGCTGCGCCTCACCTGGGATCCGTTCCTGCGCGCCCTTCGCGGCGAAGACGGCGCCGGGGCGCCGGTCGTCGGTGGTCGGGTGTGGGTGCGGGCGAAGAACGGCCTCGCCATGACCGTCCAGTACGTCACCATCGACCGGCCGCGCCGCGTGGCGGTGAAGATGACGTCGCGATCGAAGCTGTTCGAACGCTTCGCCGGCGCCTGGTCATTCGAACCCGGCGCCGCCGGCGGGACGCACGTCGTGTTCCGTTACGGCTTCGAGACGCGCTGGCGGCTGCTGCGGCCCTTGCTCGATCGCGTGATCGTCGGGCGCTTCACCCGCGACCTTCGCGAGCGCCTGGCCGCGCTGAAGCGCGCCGTCGAGCGGGCGTCCAGCGCCGCGTGACGCCAGCTACGAACGCCGCCAGTCGTAGTCCATCTGCCGCGCGGTTCGCCGCGCCAGCGCCTCGCCGGCGAGCCGTTCGACCAGGTGCAGGCTCATGTCGATGCCCGCCGAGATCCCGGCCGACGTGACGATCGGGCCCTCGTCGATCCAGCGCGGGCCGTCCTCCACCTTCAGCGCGGGGAACATGCGCCGGAGATCGTCGATGTCTTCCCAGTGCGTGGTCGCGCGGCGGCCGTCGAGGAGACCGGCGCGCGCCAGCAGGAAGGCGCCGGTGCAGACGGACGCCGTCACGACGGTGGTGCGCGCCTGCGCGGCGATCCAGGCGATCACGGCGGGCCGTTCCAGCTCCGCGGTCACGACGCCGCCGGGGACGATCAACACGTCAAGCGCCGGATGGTCGGCGATCGAGCGGCCGCAGACGACGGGAAATCCACCCCGCGCCCGCACCGTGCGCGGCTGGTCAGAGATCAGCGAGACCTCGAACCGCGGCGCCGCGCCAGCGCCGTCGCGCCCGTGGATCCGGGACGCCGTCGAGAACACCTCGAACGGCGCCGCGAAATCCAGGACCTCGACCTCGTCGAACACGTAGATACCGACCGCCTGAGCCATCCGACTTCTCCTTCCTCGACGACCGCTTCAGCCCAACCTACCCGATCGCGCGGACGTCCGACCACCCGCGGCGGAAGACCACGAAGGCGAAGTAGAGGAAAAGCAGCGCTGATACCAGCGCGAGCACGCGCGCGACCCGCCGGCCGCCCACACGTTCGAGCAAACTTGCCGCGCCCGCCAGCAGCGCGGACCAGACGATGCCGGCGACGAAGAAACCGCCGGCGAAGGGAACCAGCTGCGCGCGAACGCCACCGGACGCGGCGATGACGCCGCCACCGACGGCGGCGAACCAGAGAACGGCGGTCGGCGAGGCCAGCGCGAGGGCCATGCCCCACCCGAGCAACCGGATCCCCTTCCGGCCTGGTTCGCTCGCCTGTTCGAGCTCGATGGGCCGCGGCCGCAGGACCTCCCGGGCCATCCTGGCCGCCAGGAACAGCAAGACAGCCGTCCCGCCGATCCAGATCGCCCAGCGAAACGGCGCCCACCGCATCAGCGTACCGACACCGAGCAACGCCGCGACGAAGTAGACGAGATCGCCCAGGCACGACCCCGCCCCCACCAGGAAACCGGCCCGGCCGCCTCGACGCAGCGCCGTGCGGACGATCGCGACGTTCACCAGGCCGAGATCGAGGCAGAGCGACAGCGAGAGCAGGAACCCGGACCAGAGCGGCCGCACGACCCGCGCTCACCAGGGCCGGGGCTGCGCGGCCAGCGCTTGCCGGTAGGCCTCGGAGAGGCGCGCGACCTCGGCGCGATCGATGGGCAGCTCGCCGGCGCCGACCGCGCGCTGCAGATCGAAGACGCTCCAGGCCTTCGCGTCGCGCGGCATCGTCGCGTAACGCGGCACCATGTGCGCGTGGAAGTGCGGTTGGCTCTCGCCCATCGCCGCCGTGTAGATGCGCAGCGCGCCGGTGATCTCTTCCAGCACACGCTCGAAATGGCGGAGCGCGACGCCGAACACGGCGGCCTCGCGATCGTCGAAGTGCGCGAGCCCGGGGACGTGCCGCTTGCTGATCAGCAGCATCCAGCCGGGAACGCCCGCCGGCTCGGCGTGGCGCACGCACCAGAGGTCGTCCTCGTACAGGTTCGGCAGGTTCGGATCGCCCAGCGACTGGCACACGCCGCACGCTGAAGGCTGCGTCATGCCCGCAGTGTACCAGCGCGACGGTCCGCTTCGCGGCGCGCGAGCCACTCGCCGAAGGTCACGACGCCGCGCTCGCCGGCGGGCGCCGTGTTCAACCCGGCTCGAAACGCCGCCGCCCGCTTCCCGAACATCGGCACGTTGACGATCGCCTTACGGACACCGCGAACCCGCCGCCAGGTCTCGGCCGCCTCGCCCAGCGTCAGCACGTCGGGCCCGCCGTAGTCGGGCAAGCGCCCGCCCGGCCCGTCCGCGATCGCGCGCAGCGTCCGCGCGGCGGCGTCAGACAGGTCGACGTTCTGAAAGCGAAAGCGCTTCGGCAGCGGAATGAACAGGGGCGCGCGCGCCGAGCGCGCGATGAGGGCGGCGACGAACGAATGAAACTGCGTCAGGCGCAGGATCGACCAGGGCACACCGCCGGCGGCGACGACCTGCTCTGCCGCCAGCTTGCGCCGGTAAAAAGGATGCGGGATGCGGTCAATCCCGACGATCGAGATGAAGAGCAGATGCGCGACGCGCTGGCTACTTGCGGCCGCGAGCAGACGGCGCGTTCCTTCGACGTCGACGGCGTCGGCACGCCGCGGGTCGGACGCCGCGTGGATGATCGCATCGACGCCCTTCACCGCCTCGGTGATGCCGCGCCCGTCGGCAAAGTCGACGGATGCCCACTCGAAGCGGCTGGCCCAGGCGGGTGGAGCCGCCGCGCGCCCCTGCAACCGCAAGACCATGCCCACCGGAATCTTGGCGTCGACGAGCGCGCGCCCGAACTGTCCGGTCGCGCCCGTCACGAGGACCCTCACGCCTCGTCCATCATGCTCAGCAGCTTGGTGGTGGTGTTCCAGTTGCGAATCGTCACGCTCTTGTAGATCGGCGACGACACGATCTTTCCGAGCCGACTGCGCGTCGCCTGGGCGATCAGCCGCGAGAAGTACAGCACGCCGGCGCCGGCGCTCGCCTCGTCGACGCCCGGCGCGGTCGGCACGCTCTTGATGGCGACGGGCGCCGTCAGCGGCTCCTTCAGGAAGATCACGTCGTAACGGTACTTGTCCGGCTGCGTCCCGAACCCCTTGGGCGCGCGGGCGACGACGGCGCGCATCTGCTTCTCGCTGCGCAGGACGACGCTGGCTTGGTAGCCAAACGCCGCGGACAACGCGCGCTCGATGCGGCTGCACAGCACGTCGGCCGCGGACTCCTTCGCACAGAACACGACGTTGCCGCTCTGGATGTACGTGGCCACGTCCTGCAGCTTCGCCTTCTCGAAGCAGGCCTTCAGCGCGGTCATCTTGATCAGGTTGTTGCCGCCGACGTTGATCCCGCGCAGCAGCGCGACATATCGATTCATGATCGCGCCGTAGCATACTCGGACGCGTGCGGTCCGATCGATTGACGTACAGGCCGGTGGAGCCCGCCGACCTCGAGGCGTTCTCGGGGCTGGTGCGCGACGAGCACGTCCGCCGCTACATGATGGACGGGAAGATTCAGCCGCCGGAGTGGAGCGCGGCGCAGATTCGCGCCAGCCAGGAGCTGTTCGACCGGCTCGGCGTCGGGTTGTGGCTGGCGCACGACCGCGAAACCGGCGAGCTGATCGGGTTCTGCGGATTCCTCGTGCTGCCGGACGCGCTCGCCACGCCGGAGCTGTTGTACGCCCTGCCCGCGCGCTTCGCCGGTCGCGGCTTCGCGACCGAGATGGCCCGCGTCTGCATCGCCGAGGCGCTGTCGCGCAACAAGGCGTTCGCGGACGGCGTCGTCGCCAGCGTCGACGCGGTGAACGCGGCCTCCGTCCGCATTCTGGAGAAGCTCGGCTTCGCACACTTCGAGACGCGCGCCGGCGCGTTCGGCGACATGCTGTTCTTTCGCCTCACCGCCCCGCCGGCGAAGATCCCAGATTCGCGCTGATGGCGCGCCACGACTGATCGGGGTTTCCCCGCACCACGGTCGCCGCGCCGGCGCCGGCCTCCGGCGCGCGCATGCGGCTCGGATCACGCACGCGACTTTTTCAGATGGCGCGCGCTCGGAGTGACTACTCACACTAGGTCGTAAGCGCGGCGTGCGGTGAAATCCTCGTGTTCCGGAGGTTGGTCATGAAAAAGCTATTGCACTTCTCGCTGCTCACGATCGCCGCGGTGCTGTTTCCGCTGCGCGCCCAGGCCCAGGTCCTTTGCTCTCTCGGTCCGATGACGCCCTACGATCCGATGGCGGACATGCCGCCCAGCGCGGGCGCGAAGGCGGACCTGACGAAGGTCACCGCGTTGCTCTGCCCCAAGGGCGGTTGCGGCAAGGTGCTGCTGTTCGCCAACGCGACGACGCCCAACACGGCGACGGTCACCGACGGCGCCGGCGTCTCGAAGATCGCCTACAGCCCCAGCTTCACCAGCTCGATCCGTTCGAACTTCGGTCCCATCGCGACGTTCGGCATCTTCGCGCACGGTCTCGGCCACCACCTGGACGCGACCGGCACCAAGGCGCCGTGGATGAAGGACTCCTGGGACACCGAGCTGCGCGCCGACGCGTGGGCCGGCTGCGCGATGGCGAAGGCCGAGCTCAGCCCGTCGCGCCTGCAGGCAGCGCTGCTGGCGATGTCGACGTACCCGTCGCCCCACCATCCGTCCTGGGAGGTCCGCCGTCCGGCGATCACCGAGGGATTCAACAGGTGCGGCGGGCGCATCCTCCCGCCGCTCGCCAAGGAAAAGCCCGAGCAAGCCGCCAAGGCGGAGGCGCGCAAGGACGAGGCGGTCAGCGACGCGACGCCTGGCGGATGCACCGGCGACAAGGATTGCCGCAACGGGCGCGCGTGCGTGAACAGCCACTGCGCGATCGCCCCCGAACGCCGTCGTTGCGGCAAGGACACGGACTGCCCCGATCCGCAAGAGTGCGATCCCACCGGCACCTGCATCGGTCCCGCCGGCCAGACGCGCGCGCAGGCGCAGGCGCAGGGGCAATCGCAGGGGCAATCGCAGACGCAATCGCAGACGCAATCGCAGACGAAGGACGAGCCGCCCAAGGCGAGCGGGCCGATGCTGGCGGCGCTACAGGAACAGAAGTCCGGCCCGGCGACGCCGGCCAAGGACGTCCCCGCCTGCCGGCAGTCGTGCGACGACGTCCGCAACCAGTGCGTCGAGGCGGCCACGAACGAGGCGAACCGGTGCGTGGCGGCGATTCAATCGGACCAGAACTACAAGGCGTGCGGCTGCCCGAACTACCCCGCCGGAAACGTCGCCTGCTACAACGTCTGCGCCGGCGCGTACCAGCGCGGCAACAGCTGCTCGACTGCGAATCTGGTGAAGGATTGCCGCGCCGACGGCGATCGCTGCCGCGCGCAGTGCGAGTGACCGTTCGCCAGTCGAGGAATAGACAGGCCTCGCCGTTCGGGCGCAAACTGATCGCATGACTCGTGCGATCCTCTTCGCGGCCGCGATCCTGGGGGCCACGCCGGCGCTGGCGGCGGAAGCCCCCGTGTCGGGCGTCGAGATCGGCCTGCGACTGGGCTACGCGTTCGCCGCTGGTAACCGCGGCATCCCGCCCACCCCGCCCAACTCCAGCGACGCCGCCGTCGGCGACTTCGTGAG
>Ga0070673_100000645_pt1 | contig 19118 bp, 11 predicted proteins | sample KBSM23metaG_FD_65342 | JGI IMG/M metagenome (GOLD analysis project Ga0070673, IMG submission 65342) | Miscanthus rhizosphere microbial communities from Kellogg Biological Station, Michigan, USA - KBS M2-3 metaG | ecosystem: Host-associated > Plants > Roots > Rhizosphere > Soil ... | reverse complement strand
GGCATCGACTCAAAGAGCATATTGGTCATATGGATCATGGACAATTTCAGAACTGGCATTTTTACGGATACGATAATAGTGGTAGAATTGGATATGACACCACTTATTGGTTTGGAACCTTAGGAGAAAAACCAACTAATTATTGGTTTCGTGAATATGCAACGTATGAATATGACAATCAAAATCGCATCGTAAAAGTAACAGGACACAATGATCAAGTATCCTTAGGCAGCATTACCTACGCTTATGATGCTGCAGGAAATCTTATCCATCCGCCATCGGACGGCATCGAATACGATAACAAGATTAATATCAATCGCACTAATGATATCTGGATGTTTCTCTCTCGAGACTACAGCGTCAATAATCCATTTATTGCAAATGCCTATAATAGTGCAGGATATCCAACCATCATTGGCAGTGCGCGTTATAACTGGGCTGGAACTGAAATAAGCCTTTCGCAGTCACAGTTCAGTTATAGTTGCAGACAAGCCTACTGGTAAACTTTTCGTTAAGCAGCCCATCTCAGAAAATCATTGTCTGTTAGAAAGAAAAATAATATTCAGTTTATTTTTTCTACCTTAACAGCCTGTTATGTTTAATGTGTCGAAAAGACACTTTTAGTTCTGATTTGTAACTGCTCTTATGAGAGATTCATCTATAAAACCAGAACCTGACTTAATCAAACGATTACATCAGGGAGATGAAGCTGCACTTGCTTCTCTTATGAGAATGTATTATAACGACCTGTATCATTACGCCTCCCGCTTTACAAAAGATCATGAGTTAATTAAGGATTGCATTCAAGAGGTATTTATTAGTTTATGGCAACGAAGAGAAAATATCGAAGCTATTATTTCACCCCGATATTACTTTTTGCGTGCTATAAAAAACAAGACCTTAAAGGCTCTGCACAAAAAAAACAATGAGTCAATCTCCGGGCTGGAAGAATATGAATTCCTTTACGAATTTTCTATTGAAAAAATAATTATCGATAAGCAAATCTCAGAAGAGAAGGCTCGAAAACTTAGACATACCCTTTCCCTTCTATCTAAGAGGCAACAGGAAATTATCTACCTGAAGTATTACCAGTTTCTAGACCAGGCGCAAATCGCTGAACTCATGAACATTACCAGGCAATCCGTCTACAATCTTCTTCATGAGGCGATCCAAAAACTCAGAATACTCTGGCATGAGGAGTTCGTTTCAAATTAAGCGCCCACTTTTTTTCTGCTAATTAATCATTAGGAAAAGCTAAAAAAACACCAGTATAGGTTCAGTAAAAAGGGAACTTATTAATGAATGCACGGCATTATGAAAGATTACAGACTGTTCGATATCTCCGATTTTGTATTGGACGACGATTTCATACGTTGGGTCAACAATCCAAAAAAAGCAGACGATGACTTTTGGAACGACTGGCTTTCGGCAAATCCCGACAAGTATATGCTGATTGCAGAAGCCAGGAAAATTCTGGAATCCTTCAGGACAGAGGAGCTGATGATTAGCGAACAAGAGAGGGAAACTGAAATAAATAAGCTACTTCACACCATAACCGAAGGAAATATTCCCGATGAAATTCCGGAACCGCGCATTCCTGCCCATGTAGTTTCTGTTTCCAAAAAAAGATGGTGGTTCGCCGCCGCCGCAATTGTTATCGGCTTAGTGGTCACTACCGGTTATTTTCTTCGCAGCGAACATAAGAGGTCAGCAGAATTTGCATATCATGTAGTAACGCCGGCAAAACATCTGATTGAAAGTGTGAATACTTCTGAAAAGACGATTAGTTTAACATTGCCTGATCAGAGTGTTGTTGAATTAGCGCCTGATAGCAGAATTGCATACCCTAACAACTTCGATAGCAACAACACGAGAGACGTTTACTTATCCGGCGAAGCATTTTTCAAGGTCACAAAAAACCCCGCGCGGCCATTCCGTGTTTTTGCGAATGAAATTGTCACAAAAGTATTAGGGACTAGTTTTATCGTTCGCTCCTTTGAAGCTGACACCGTTATTCAGGTCACTGTAAAAACAGGTAAGGTGAGTGTTTACTCACAAGCCAACAAAACAAAACTCGACGATTCCAGCAGTCAATACAGTGGAATCATTCTAACACCTAATCAGGAATTAGTCTACAAAAGGTTGGAGCAGCAATTCCAAAAAAGTTTGCTGGCCAATCCTGCAGAAATAATTCCGCGAGGCGGTGACCAGGAAAATATGGTATATGATGAGGCCCCGCTGGAAAAAGTTTTTGGTCAACTCGGTAAAAATTACGGAATCAATATCGTGTATGACGTTGAACTACTAAAGAAATGTACTGTAACAGCCGACTTAAGAAATGAATCCTTCTATAGAAAACTCGATCTAATCTGTAAAGCCATAGGTGCCGATTATGAAATTATAGATGGTCAGATTGTTATTGTAACGAAAGGTTGTAAATGATCCGCGCTGGTACGTGGCCCTTTGATCACTGATAAGGAAAAAATAACTATTTCAACCAAACTAGCCATTATGAAAAGAATTAATTCTTTTGGGCCGTTAGGGTTCTTGTTGAGAATTAAGCTGCTTTTGCTTCTCTCTCTGGCGCTCGGAAATAAATTGAGCGCAATTCCCCGACATGCGGAGGACGTTTTAAATCGTAAGATCAGTCTTGTTGTGGAACAGCAGGAAGTAAGATCTATACTAAACGAAATCAGCAAACTGGCCGAAATAAAATTCGTGTACAGTGCTCAACGAATTCCCTGCCGGAAAAAAGTATCCATCCAAGCCCAGGACGAGCGATTGGGCGACGTATTAAACTCTCTGCTGGAGCCACTGGACGTGTTGTATTATGTATCCGGTAACCAGATTGTTTTGACAAAAAAACCGGACGATGAATCCGTGCTTGTAGGAATAAAAAGTTTGTCGGACGACAAAAAGGAATTAACTCCAATTTCCTTTTTCAAAACTGTTACCGGCAAAATCAGAAACGACAAAGGTGACCCTCTTGAGGGCGCTTCCGTTACAGTGAAAGGTACAACGAGAGGCACAACCACAAATGCTTCAGGTGTTTTTAGCATTGAGGCAGAAGTAGGTGAAACCCTGGATATTTCAATGATAGGTTATCAACCTTATTCTGTACAGGTAGGCACTAGTAACTCGATCACAGTTGACCTTAAACCCTTAATCTCAAGCATCAATGAGGTTATTGTGGTGGGATATGGTACGCAAAAAAGAACAAATGTAACGGGTGCCATTTCAAGCGTAAGCAGCAAAACGGTTTCCGAATTGCCAGTTCCAAATGTGTCACAAGCTTTGCAAGGCAGAGTACCCGGTGTGCAGGTGACCAACAATGGCAGCCCGGGAACGCAACCAATTGTTCGTATCAGAGGTATTAGCTCTATCAGCTTCGCTTCAGATCCTTTATACGTAATAGATGGATTTCCTTCTGGTGATCTTTCAACTATAGACACCAGGGACATTGAATCCGTCGAAGTACTTAAGGATGCATCGGCTTCTGCAATTTATGGCTCGCGAGCCACCAATGGAGTGATAATTGTAACAACTAAGAAGGGAAAACGAAGTGGCGAATTACGGGTTAGCCTTGATACTTATTTGGGCACATCTAAAGTAACACAGCGGCTTGACTTGTTGAATACAGAACAATTGATGCAATACGCTATCGCTTATAGAGGCAGCCAGATTCCAAGATTGACACCACCAACCATAAATGAACCAATCTATGCGGGAGCTTCGCAAACGTATGGTCAAACAAATACGGACTGGCAGGACGCCTATTTCAGAACAGGAATGATGACCCAGACGAATATTGGGTTGAGTGGCGGCAATGATATTTCCCGGTTTTACGCTTCTCTCGGATTTTTCGATCAGGACGGAACCACCCCTAAAGTAGGTTATCGCCGTTTCAATTTCCGGATCAATTCCGAGCACACGATTAGCAAAGTTTTCACCTTTGGCGAGAACTTGTACATCGCCCATGGCGATCAGGCATATGATAACAATGAAACGGGGTCCCGGTCCAACTTAGTTAACGTGATCAGGATGTTTCCGCATTTACCTGTGTATGACCCTACATCTAATGGCGGGTATAGAGGCGCTCATCCTGTGTTAGACGGTGGCGACCCAACCAACCCAGTTGAAGATGCTGAATTAAAAAACCCAGGAAATAGAAAAACTGCAAAAATTCTTGGAACGACTTACCTTGATATCAATTTCACCAAGTGGCTAAAGTTCCGTTCGACCTTTGGAGTGGATTATTCCAACGGACTCGATTATCGCTTTTCGCCGATTTTTAATGACAACGGGGCTGTAAACGGTTCGAGCGCTACGCAGGCAACCATTACCAATAACCGAACCGTTTCAACTCAAGTATTATTTACTGAACAATTAACCTTCGATAAAATTTTTGGCGACCACCATGTGAATGCAATCGCGGTGTACGAGCAGCAAAATCAGCAAATAAATAATTCATCGCAAAGCGGGAACCAACTGTCTAATGATCTCAGAACACTCAATAATGCCCTCAATCCGTCATCATCAACAAGATTTGATGAAAATTCAATTATGTCGGTGCTGGGACGGGTAAACTATGATTTTAAGGGCAAGTACCTGCTCAGCGGTGCAATCCGACGTGATGGACTTTCAGTGTGGGCGCCGGGAAAGAAATGGGCCACCTTTCCTTCCGGTTCTATAGGATGGAGAATGGATCAGGAAGAATTTATCCAAAATATTAAGGAGATTTCAGAACTGAAGCTGAGAGCCGGATATGGAATTACAGGTCTTAACGGAGCGGTATTAGGAAGTACCCCGTGGTTAGTGAGTGTCGCATCAAATAGTTCGGCTTATCCTTTTAATAATATACCCGCTAGTGGTCCGGGATCGGTCATCCCCGGATTAGGCAATAAGGACTTGGAATGGGAAAAGACAAAGCAGCTAAATATAGGATTGGACCTTGGGTTACTCAGGAACCAATTTACACTAACAGCAGAATGGTTCAAACGAAGCACCGATAACCTGATTTTGGACGTACCACTACCGCCGTCATTTGGATTTCTTAATACTACTGTAAAACAAAATGTTGCCGGCATGGAAAATACTGGGTTTGAATTTCAACTAGGGTATTATGACACGGAAGGTGCTTTTACCTGGAATGCAACTGCAAATTTTGCCACCACTAAGAATAAGGTCACAAAGCTTGCTCCAGGCGTTAATAGCATTGAAGCAGGTGGGGACCAGGATTTCGGCACCTACAATATTACGAACACTCAGGTTGGCCAACCCATACAGTCTTTTTATGGATGGATGGTTGAACGTATTTTCCAGGATATCGGCCAGGTTAATGGAGCGGCCGCCCAAGTTAATCCTTCCTCGGGGCAATTGTATAATCCTTTACTACATACATCTCCCGGAGATCTTCAATTCAGAGATGTAGATGGAAATGGTGTTATTGATGTGAATGACCGAGTGTTTCTTGGCAGCTATTTGCCAGATTTTACGTATGCATTCACTGTGAATGCCAACTATCAGAATTTTGATTTTTCTGTCTTCTTTCAGGGTGTGGAAGGCAGTAAAATATTTAATGCTACACGGGTTATTACTGAAGGCATGGTTCGATTTTTCAATGCTAGTAGCGATGTGTTGAGAGCGTGGACGTCCACTAAAACAAATACTGACATTCCACGCGCTGTATTAGGGGATCCTAATCAAAACGCGAGACCTTCCACCAGGTTTCTTGAAGATGGTTCTTATCTGCGTTTAAAAAATGCAATGATTGGTTATACGATCCCTTCAAAAAGGCTTCAGTCTTTAACAAAGGGAACGGTACGTAGCTTCCGAGTATATGTGTCTGCCCAAAACATTTTGACCTTTACTAAATATAGTGGGTTTGATCCGGAGGTCGGAAACAGAACTCCATTTGGAAACAATATCGCCTTGACAAACGGAATTGACTTCGCTGTATATCCGCAGCCCAAGTCATTCATATTTGGCCTACAGGTAAATTTCTAAATACAACGATCCACTTGCTAAATACAAGCAATATGAAAGAAAGAAATTATAAAACGATCAGCATAGTCGTTATCTTACTGATCAGCATAATTGCCTGCGATAAGAAGTTAAACGTTACTGATCAAAATAATCCAACGCAGGAAAGCTATTTTAAAACGGCCTCGGAACTTCAAAACGGCGTCAACTCCATCTATTCTACCATGCGGTCAGCATCGCTTGTAGGCAGGGAATGGTACTTTCTGCATGACATGCGTGGCGGTGAAACCTGGGCAGGTGGCGCTCAATTGGAAGCTCCCCGTGCAGAATTATTAAAGCAGGCGACTCCTGCACCAACAAATGCTGTGATGACCAGTGTTTGGCAAGGCTGTTACCAAATGATCAACAAAGCGAATCTGGTTTTATCAAAGGCTCCTGGTGTTACAGATAATACATCGCTTAGAGACAGGCTTGTGGGCGAGGCCAAGTTTTTGAGAGCCTGGGCGTATTTTGAATTATTATCACAATGGGGCGACGTGCCCGTTTATACAGAGCCTATTAGCTCTCCAACCGGCTTCAAAGGAAAATCACCAGCTGCAGAAATTTATACGCTGGTCATTACTGACCTTACAGATGCCATTGCAAAATTACCGCTTAGCTATGGCAGCAGTGATCTTGGAAGAGCAACCAAAGGTGCAGCAAATACTTTGTTGGGGAAAGTTCAGATGCAAAAGGGGGATTATACAGCTGCTAAAACCGCACTGCTTGCTGTTGTGAATTCCGGCCAGTATAGCCTGGTGAATTTCTCATGGAATTTTGATGGCGATATAAATAATGGGCCGACTGTTGTCACAACGGGTCACGAAGCCAATGCCGAGTCAGTTTTTGAAGTGTATTTTCAAGACAAGGGGGATAATAATTTTAATTGGGGATATAATGGAGAACTTCAGCCTCCTTTTAACTGGGGACCGCAAACAGTACGCAACCAGGAGTACGGACAGGCCTGGGGTAATGTAATTCCATCAGACAGGATTTTGAATGAGTTTGAGGCCACTGACCCACGATATAAAATGACGTTTTGGGAAGTTGGGGATATTATCTTAACGAAGGGGGGCACTGATCCGGGAGTTGCTTTGACAGCAACCGATTTGAACGTTGATCCCAGCATTAGAAATGGGGTTTCATTAAAAAGAATTTATAAGAAATATTCCATTTTAGATTGGATGAAAGAAAGTTTTAAATCAACCGGGCTTAATCAACGGTTGATGCGTTATGCTGATGTGCTATTGATGTTGGCAGAATGCGAAACCGAATTGGGAAATTTTGGCCAGGCAGCGACCTATATTAACATGGTTCGTGCAAGGTCAGGAGTAAATATGCCACCAGTAACACTTACTTCAAAAAATCAGGCGTTGAGAGCGGTAATGCATGAACGGTCGGTTGAGTTGGCGGGTGAAGGACTAAATAACATCGATATTCTGCGTTGGAGAAAGAAGGGTTATTTCCCTACTATTATAGCTGACCCCAAGCCAGGACAGGTGGATATGCTGCCCATACCATTTGCTGAAACGTCGACTAATCCGGCATTAAAGTAGAAAAATAAATTAGCAAACACTAGATGCCATTACAAAGTGTAATGGCATTTTCATTCCTGTAAATTTGGAATCGTTATGATTGACTTCATACTTTAAGAACTATGATCTCGTTCAAGTCATTTTATCTGCCAGCAATTTGTTTTTTATTTTCTTCGGTTGTTACACAAAGCTGTAGAACAAAAAATAATAATGTACTTTTTTCAAAATTAGATCCCTCAGAATCCGCTATCCATTTCAGCAATGACATTCATGATACAGATTCAACCAATTCCATGATTAATGAATTTGGTTATATGGGAGGTGGTGTTGGCATTGGGGATTTTAATAATGATGGGTTAAAAGACATAGTTTTCACAGCAAACCAGGTAACAAGCCGTATCTATATCAACAAAGGCAACAACCAGTTTTATGATATTACGGAAAAGGCAGGTCTCGTTACGAATGTATGGGCGACAGGTGTAAGTATTGTCGATATTAATAATGATGGTTATGATGATATTTATATCTGCACCTATGGCAAAAACCTGCTTCGCCGTTCAAAGAATCTACTATACATTAATCAGCACGACTTAACGTTTAAAGAGCAGGCCACAGAATACGGCCTCGCCGATACAGGATATTCTTCGCAGGCTGCATTTTTCGATTATGACAGGGATGGCGATCTGGATATGTATCTCGCCAACTATACTTTCAATAACAGTAACGTTAGCGCCAACTACATTGTACCTCGAGATAATAGCGGCAACTCACCTGCAAATGACCGGTTATACAGGAACGATGGCGATTCCTTACACCTCGGCCATCCGGTTTTTACCGATGTTAGCCTAACCGCCGGAATTAAAGACGATGGTTATGGGTTAGGTGTATCAGTAAGCGACTTTAACAATGATGGCTGGCCTGATATCTACGTTGCCGATGATTTCGTATCTAACGATATCTTATGGCTCAATAATAAGAATGGAACCTTCACTAACTGCATTAGTAAAGCAATGCGCCATCAAAGTTATTCGAGCATGGGAGTAGATGCTGCGGATCTAAACAATGACGGGCTAAGCGACGTTGTTACATTGGATATGTTGCCGGAATACAACGAAAGAAAAAAGGTTACGTATTCTTCCATGAATTATGAGCGATATCAGGCAGAGCGATACAGGGGATATGACCCCTCGTTTATGAGGAACATGTTGCAGCTGAATAATGGAAACAGAAATGACGAAAATTTAGCTTTACCGTTTTTTAGCGAAATAGGACAATTGGCTGGGATCTATGCTACCGACTGGAGCTGGAGCGTTTTACTTGCCGATTTTAATAATGACGGTTGGAAAGATGTACATATTACAAATGGGATCGGAAGAGATTTTATCAATACTGATTTTATAGAGTTCAGTAATGAGGCTTTTCAAAGTATTGCTGACAGAAAAGAACAGCAAAAGGCGATTAAAAGAAAATTAGCAAGCCTTAACCATGTGGAGCTTAGCAATTATTTATACTCAAACAATAAAGACTATACTTTTAGTGATATTTCCAAAAATGCTGGTATCGATGAACCCTCACTATCAAACGGAGCAGCCTATGCCGACCTCGATAACGATGGTGATTTAGATCTTGTGGTTAACAACATAAATAAACCAGCTTTTGTTTTTGTAAATAATACTATACAAAAAGATCAGGCAAAGAAAGCACATTTTCTAAAGGTTTCTCTAAACGGGGAAAGTGGCAACAATCATGCTTTTGGCGCCAAAATATGCATTTACAACAATGGAAGAATGCAAATGCAGGAGCAAAACCCTGTTCGTGGATATTATTCTTCGATAGACCAAGACCTCATTTTTGGTTTGGGTGCAGAAACGAAGGTGGATTCACTTGTTGCCATTTGGCCGAATGGGAAAAAAACGGTCAGAAATAATATTGTTGCCGACACAATTTTAATTCTTAATTCACGAGATATTGAAATAGATAAGCAGGAAGTAATAACAAACTCATCTCTTCTTTTCACTGATATAACTTCTTCGTCTGGAATTTCATATCGTCATACAGACTATGAATTCAATGATTTTGCTGTTCAACGGCTCTTACCTCAAAAGTTTTCTCAATTGGGTCCCTTTTTAACAGCAGGTGATATCAATAAAGATGGTAAAATTGATTTTTATATAGGTGCAGCTGCAACATTTTCAGGAGTGTTTTTTTTGCAAAACTCTAATCACACATTCAGTCCCAAAAATCTTCTTGAAGGGTCGAAATTCGAAGAAGATTCAGATTGCCTGTTATTTGACGAGGATAATGACGGTGACCTTGACTTAATAGTCACCTATGGAGATGTTCAGCAGCCCGATACTTCATCTTATTACCGGCCCAGGCTTTATATTAATGATGGCAAAGGAAACTTTAGTTTCAAAGACCACGCCATACCTGATAACGTTCGAACAATAGCAGGTTGCGTAAGTGCTGGTGATTATGATCATGATGGTGACCTCGATCTGTTTATTGGGGGACGGGTATCGAAACAATACCCGATTTCCCCCCGAAGCTTTATTCTGCAAAACGATCAAGGCGTTTTTTCTGATGTAACCGAAAAAGCATGTGCTTCGTTGCAAAGACCCGGAATGGTCACGTCATCTGTCTGGCTAGATTTTGATAATGACGGGCAGCTCGATTTGATTGTGGCCGGAGAATGGATGCCGGTGCGGTTCTTTAGGAATAATCACGGAAACTTCAAAGAAGTTACAACTGGAGCCGGGATGCAGCAGATGAATGGAATGTGGCGTAGTCTTGAAGCAGCAGATATAGACAATGATGGTGATTTGGATCTTATTGCGGGTAACCTTGGGCTTAATTGCAGATTTCAAGTTACTGCGTCTGAACCCATGCAATTAATTGCGATGGACATGGACAATAACGGCAGCATCGATCCGATTCTTTTTTATTACATAAAAGACAAGCATGGTGAGAAAAGGTTGTTTCCCGATATTAACCGGAGCCAATTTGCTGATCAGGTTCCATCCGTCAAGAAAAAGTTCTTACTGAATAAGGACTATGCAAATGCTTCGTTTAATGACATATTTCGCGGAAAAGCAGATTTTATGAAGTTCTCTTGCGATGAAACGAGGAGCTGTTATTTTGAGAATTTGGGAAATGGAAGTTTTGTCAAACACGTATTACCGATGGAAGCACAATTCGCTCCGATAAACGCGATTGTTTGCGATGATTTCGATAAAGATGGCTTCAAAGATCTGCTATTAGCAGGAAACGAATACCAAACAGAAGTTGTTGGCGGCAGGTATGATGCATCTTACGGATGTTTTTTAAAAGGAAATGGCAAGAAAGAATTTATTCCTGTCTCGCCGGCAAAATGTGGATTTATCTTAAAGGGTGATGTAAAGGATATGCAGCTTCTCAAATTATCAAATGGAAACAAAATGATACTTTGCTCAATAAATAATGATTCGCTGCGCGTGTTTCGAGCGAATAAATAATTTGCACAGTATTCTCAAGCCAAAGGTGCAGTACCATTATCCATCGCCTCCTGTTCGTAATTACATCGTCCGTTATACGTTTTCGTTACCTTGGAAACCCTTATCAGAATCAGCATTTTTTCCAATCATTGCGGCTAACCTCAAAGTTTCATGCAAACTTATGAATTTCACTACACGAGAATTTCGATCAAAGTATTCGCAGGCATTAATTTTCTTTCTTGAAGATAATAAGGTCGTTATAGCCTTGCATTTTAGTACGCAATTCTTCCTTGCTTAAACTCAATACCTGGAGATATCCATAACAATTCCAGGAATGATCATACAGTCGAAGCGTATCAGGGTACACGAACTCCCATCTGCCATTCGGAAAACTATCATACTTCAATGAAGGATATACTGCAGTGCGAAAGCTGTATGTTACCCGTTCGTCACCATAAAAGCGAAATTTCATGGTAGTCGGCGCGGAGCTACTATGAACATCGATCCAGGCGCCACCTTTCAATAATTCGAAATCCAAGGCTGGATTTTTCATTGTCGTTGTTTCTTTTTTACAGCCGACTATAAACAGCAGAGAAGCGGCTATACAAGTAGCTACAAGCAATTTGGATCTCATACAACAGTTAACTTTTCTTGATTGGCAAAATAAATATACTATACCAATCGAAACAAAAATGGGAGCGGCGTTAACATGTGAATAAAAATTTGGAACAGGCTAAGGCTCAATTGCGACGGCCGACCGCATAGTGAAATGTACCAGCTGAGCGTTTAAAAGGTTTATCCGACCAGTTTCGCAAGTGAAAGGGTATTTCTTGTCAAATGATAGTACCTTTCTTAATCATCCCGCACCTACCCCGTACATCTCTACACCGCCTTTCTTGTTAGGTTAACCCCGCAAACTCTTAAGACATGAAAAGGAATTACACGCTATTGTTCTCCTGCAGTCTTCTTCTCTTGGTGGTTGCAGGCTGTCAAAAAGAAAGGGCTACAAGCCTTCAAGAAGGCGAACTGCGATCTGCTCCTTTGCCCGGTCAGCCCACCTACTGCAGAATAGAAAGCATCTGGAAAAATCGATTTGCCATCGAAGAGGCTTTCCATCTCATATTATATGACGAATTCGAAAACCCCATTGCCATCACAACGCCCGGAATAGGTACCGGCCGCCCATGGGTTACATTCATTTATGATAGATGGCATCGACTGAGAGAATACCGAGGCGAATATATAGGAGGTGCTTTTGAATTCTTGCATCGCTACGGCTTCGATAAGAATGGTAGAATTGGAATTGATACTTTCTATGCGTTTGGACAGCCAATAGAAAACCCGACTCACTATTTGAATAGAAGTATATCCAAAATTGAATACGACAATCAAAATCGCGTGATCAAAGAGGTCGCTGATTTTGAATTTGGTGGTCTCCATCTTGAGACAAATTACAACTACGACGCCGCGGGAAATTTAGTGCATCCTGATTCGGAAGTAACCTATGATAATAAAGTAAACCTCTTTAGAACAAATGATATCTGGATGTTTCTGGCGCGTGATTACAGCGTGAATAATCCATTTGTTGCCGATGAATATAATTCAGCAGGGTTTCCGATTACCATTAACACCTCACCTGCGCCCTTATTCCTGCAGCTCAATATTCCTCTCAGCAATGCGCAGATTAGCTATGGGTGCAGGCAAGCGTATTGGTAAAAGATTTTAACGCACTTCGACCTGTTGCTAATGGAGATGGCAAGTCATTACTTGTTGCGATTAATGCTTCAGCTCGCACTGAATTATTTTGAAAACTTCTAATTTCACATGTAGTTTCCTCTGAAATAAACTCCCTGATATCCTTTTGTATCTACCTTGTTTTAATGCGGTCAAAATCAAAAATGTTTTTACATCATCTAAATCTTACGCAATGAAAACACGTCTACATTTCTTCAACTCTGGCTGCCTGAAAATGAAGTCCACTACTGTACCTCTCGTCTTGCTGGTAGTCGTTGTTCTCGTCGGTTGTCAAAAAAAATTGGATTCGCCAATAGACGAAGTGGCTGGCACACCATTACCAACTTCAGGGACGTACTGCAGGATTTCGAGTATTTGGGAACATCCAAATACTCCAGAACAAAAGTTCTTCAATTTTATTTACGATGAATATGAAAATCCCATAGCCATTACTGGGATTCCATATAGAACATTCGAATATGACGCATGGCATCGCCTGAAAAAATATGTATCAGACTATGGAAACGGGATATTTGCCGTACACCATTATGGCTATGATAATCAGGGAAGGATTGCTGTAGATTCGTTTTACATACGAGCAACAACAAGCGACCATCCTCAAAACTATGAACATAGAAGAATCAGCACATTTATGTATGATTCGAAGAACCGTATTGTTCAGGAATACGTGGACCTTGAAAACACTACCTCCGATTGGATACTTGGATATGAGTATAATGCTAATGAAAATCTGACGTATCCGGGGTTTTGTTGCCAAGTATACGACGACAAAATCAATCTAAACAGAACGAATGATGTGTGGATGATGATCAATCGCGACTTCGGCAAGAATAATCGATTTATTGCGGTTGAATACAATCAGTATGGATATCCAACCATTATCAATACCACCAGGCCAACGGGAAATGTTTTTGCAGATTTGATCGATATTACCGAAGCTCGCGTAAGCTACAGTTGTCGTGAGTCCCCATGGTGGTGATGACGAGCATTCATGACAAAAAAATAATAGAAAAGTCGCAGCTCACCCTGCGACTTTTTATCGTGCTGAAATTCTATTTTTTAAACTTCAATGTGTTTAAAACATTGTGAGCAACCATTTCACCTAATTGTATTCCTTTGGCACAACTGGGAGCATAGTGAATTCCCGCATAAACCCTGCTTTGGCCAACTGCATTTTTCAACTCAGTAAATGAATTAAAATGGAGCGCATGCAAGGATCCAAGTGAAGTGGACAGACCATCATAAGTGATATCGGTAAACTCAAAATTATCGCCAAATACATCAGCGAGACCGGTGAGAAATCCGCCTGCATGGAAGGAATGAGCGGAAGGCATTTCAGGATGGTTTGGTGTGGCAAATAGCGGTGACCATGTAGGATCGATGGCGTTCTTTATATATGTAATAGGTCGAACAAGATTCAATTGATATTTGGCTATAAATCCCACAACAAACGCATCATTAACAGCTATGCCTGATTCCGCAAATGCCAGTGCTGCAATGTCCAATGACGCACCGGATTTACTGATAACCTGCGGCAATATAGCAACGTAGTGACCCGATCCCCCATAATAACCCGGCTCACCGGCATCTCGAAACCAGAGGGCGAGGTGTCTTTGATCAGGAGAAAGTGAATGGGACTTTACATAGACATCATTTGCCATCTCATAAAATTCTGATCCGGGACTTGTAGAGTAAGGCGGAAATGGAGCGATCGTAGCACCGTTATCAGAACCTGGAACCAATAGTCGACGAAGTTCAACATGAGGATTAATTGGTAGAGCTGGAGGAGGAGCCGTAGGCACCCAAAACCATGGTTGTACTGGTGTCGGAAAAGTGTATGCGCCGTTTTGTAATTTCCAGCCATCGGTATCAGCCCATTGTGCCACTCTTGAAGCAACTTCTTTTCCAAATGCAGCAGATCGCTCAATAACACAATCATCCGCTTCTGTTAGATAAACTGCTTTCAATTGATTCTCCAGGTCATTTATTTTTTGTTTATTGGTAGCGGAGGTTGCAGAGAATAGATAGCGAGTTTCTTCAGCCAATGCAGCATTGGCAGCAGCGGCCCAATGATAGGCTTTCCCCGGCTCTGTAGTTGGCATCGTTGGAAAATCAGTGAGCTGACCAGCTAATGATTGGTATGAGGGCATCCCATTTACAACCGCTTCATATAGTGCAATACCACTGTAGGCAAGAATTCTTTCTCCCCCTTGCACCGACGTACCTGTCGGTAGCGGTAGTCTAAGTAGATCTAAGTCTAAATGCAGCCATTGAGTGACTACATCGGAAGAAAAAGTCTTGGTTTGTTTTAGATGGCCATTGCCACATTTGTTTGCTGCCGTTGCAATTTCTTCTTGTTGTCGTTCCTCCTTTGATTGTGTTTCTTTTTTACAAGAGAAAAAAATACAAGCTGAAATTAACGCAATGGTGATTAATGGTTTGCTCTTTCTCATAAATACTAAATTGAATGGTTAAAAACTATCCGGAATATTTATAACATTGTTTATTTGGACGGGAGAAAAATACACCCGCTCTTCCTGGGAAGAGCACCCATATCAACACAGACATTTTCCATTTAAATCGAAAGTGCAACGTGAAGCACGTGAACGTAAGACGAATTTTGCTGCACTAATTCAGGCCGCGATTAATTTGTGTAGTTACACAGGATGAGTTTTTTTGTAGCTGCAACCAATGATCAAATCTATTTTACGAGGGAACCGGCAGGAAGTTGACAAGTGATTGACGTCAACTCAATCTGAAGGTATAAAGAATTCTTCAGATTCATACGGATAGATTTGTATCAAAGGATTAACTATTTGTGCAAGTTATTTCGGCCAGGCATACACGAAAATGTCATTATTCTAAAAGCTTACTACCAGGTACGTTTAATGAGATTGTGTGCTTAAAAATATTTTGCAAGCGCTCTAATTCCCAACGCCGCTGAGTGATTTAACCAAAATAGGCAGTAGTTTACGAGAATGGCGTCAGAAATGTTTTAAAAGATGTTCTTTGCGGCTACGGGAAACATTTACCGAAGAACCATCACTCATTATAAGATAACCACCTTCACCTCGTACATATCTGGTCACTTCATTTAAGTTAATAAGATAGGAATTATGAACCCGTATAAAAAAAGGAAAGCTCTTTAGTTGTTCTTCAATTTCTTTCAGTGTTCGGCAGGCAATTATCTTATCCTTATTCTTTAGAAAGAAATGTGTGTAGTTGTCCATCGCTTCACAACAAATTATCTGTCCGGCATAAATCAGCTCAAACCCTTCTGCTGTAGGAACCGCTATTTTACTAAATCCCCCTCCCATACCCTGTATCTGATTTAACAGTATTTGAAACTGTTCAGCTATTGGTAAATGACGTTCTTCTTCAACTTTTTTCACCGCGCTGATCAATTCTTTCGAATCAATGGGTTTCAATAAATAATCCAGCGCACTGAATCGTATTGCTTTTATGGCATATTGATCGTAGCTAGTAGTAAATATTATTGCAAACGAAATAGATGGTATTTGTTCCAGCAATTCAAAACCGTTCATTAGGGGCATTTCAATGTCCAGGAATACTAGTCCAGGCTTCAGTTTTTCTATCGCATCCAGTCCTTGTTTCGCAGACTGGCATTCTGCGATTACCTCAATGCCGGGGCAATATTCATGAAGTAAAAGCTTCAGGGTCTCCACACAGTGCAACTCGTCGTCAATGATTATTGATTTAATCATAACAAACAGGAATTTTTAGTATCACTTCCGTACCAGCAGCCGCTCCATCGGGAAATACCAGGTCCGTTATTTTAATTTGTGAGCTATTGTTTGCGTTTTCTTTCTGCAGCATTTCAATCCTTTTAGCAGTTATTTGTATACCCATAGATTTGTGAGTGGATGCAGATTTGCTTTTTAATTCATGGGCTTTTTTCCTTCCCACTCCGTCATCAGTAACTTTGCAGCAAAGCATGTCTTCTTCTTCGTACAGGTCAATTTGTAGTTGACCTTTATCGGGTTTATGCATCAGTCCATGCCAAATGGCATTCTCTGCATATGGCTGAATAATAAGCGGTGGTACTTTAAGACCTGATACATCAAGATCCTCATCGATACGGATAGTATAATAAAAATGATCATTAAATCTTACCGCCTCCAAGTCAAGATATAATCGTAATGCTTCCAGCTCACTTTCCAGTGGGATAGATGACGATTGTGAATTTTGTAATATCAGTCTTACCAAGCGCGAAAATTTTGTAAGATATTCGGAGGCCTGCGTCCTATTGTTTTGTAAAATGAATCGGTTTATGGAATTAAGTGAGTTAAAAATAAAATGCGGGTTCATCTGAGCGCGAAGAGCCTGCATTTCGAGTTCTGTTGTTTGCTGATGGAGTTCTGCTTTTGCTTTTTCACTTTCGATCTTTTGCAGTTCCAGTTTATATTCTAATCGCTGCTTTTCATTTCGGCGTTTAAGCGCAATGTTTCTGAAAACGATTAATCCTAGTAGAAGCAAAAAACCAATACTTGCTATAAGAATATTTTTAAGCAGCGAAATTTTTTCAATTTGCTTTTGTTTGATCTTTACTTGCTGCTTCTCAATGAGGTTTTCACTTAAAAGCATTGATGCCTTGTGCAATTGATTATCAAGTTCGTTTTGAATCTGTATTAGTGACAGCTTTCTCTTATATTCCTCTGTTGCTAATAGGTTGTTGGACGATTTATACAATTGATCATAGTAATAGACCTTTGAATAGATTTTTTTCTTCTCATAAATTCTGGTCAGTGTAACCGCAGCATTTTTAATTTCATGTAATGCGTGTATGCTAGTCGCTACTTGTAAAGCATGAAGCGCATAATGCAGGGCTTTTTTATCATCATTTAAGAGCAAATACGTATTGCTTAGCTCATCCGCGTTTTGTGACAGTTCGATCTTGTGCTGATTTTCTGATGCAGTATTAAAGCCTCTTGTGAAATAAGGCAAAGCCTTTTTATATTCCTTTTGCGCAATATAGAGTCGTCCGTAAAATAAATTATCCCTCGCATCCTGGTCCTTTAAAGGGATATGCATCATCTTTTCTATTGAAAGGGCCGAATCCAGCTTGTTCATTTGCAAAAAAGCATCGCCGCTAATTCTGAGTGCCCTGGGTAACGGCCAAGGAAGTTTAGATTCACTTGTTGCATATGGGTAAAATTTCCTTATTTGATCAACATAACTAGTGGCAATTTCAGGTAAGCCTGCGGCAAGGAATAAATTCGCAAGATTCGTAAGAATCCAGGATTTAAGTATTGTATCGTTTTTCGGGACTTCGTTTAATGCCTCCTGTCCTCTTTTGTAGGCTTCCTTATAATTCCCCAGATCATGATAGCATTGCATAATATTAACTAACTGCCATATGGCCGTATTACTATCCTTTAATTCCAAACTAAGTTTGCGGCCACTGTCTAAATAGATAAGAGCCGTTTTATTATCACCCAGGCTGCGAAAGGCATCACCTGTAAAAGAATAGGTCGAAACTATCCCGTCCATGTCCCTACTTTCTTTTAATAAAGGCATAGCCTCTCGAAGGAAGGGCAACGATTTGTTATAATGGTGATTCGACGAAGCTTCAATTCCCTTATTCAGCAATGCATTTCCGATTCCTTTATGATAATTGATTTCTCGCGATAGTATCATCGCTTCCTCTATATGTTGTATCGTAGTGCTGTCTGGTAATGTACCCGTGTTAAACATTGTCCTTCGTGCGAGCAGATTCAGCGTATTGATCCTGTTAGTATCCTTTGCGGTTGTCAACACAGCTTTCAGGCTATCAATGTTAAGACTTGCGACATACTTCTGCGGCAGGCCATAATTGCAGGCATATATCAACAGTAATAGCAAGAAAGATCTTCTCATTACTAGTATTATTTTTCCTAATTAACCAGTAACACAACAATTTAAGTATTCTTGACACTCATTAGAAGGCATAATGAGTCATTGACAGCTTTAAAAGGGTAATTCACGAAAGCGGGATGGCTCAGAGGTTGGGGACGTGATTGTTCTTTAAAGATAGTCTTTACGACCAAACGTGCAGAATGCTTAATCGTAATTCCCGATAATAAAAACGCCCCAATTGCTTGAGGCGCTTTTTAGATTGTTATCGGTGGTTTCCTCTCCACGAGTTTCGTGATCGCAGGATCTGGAAAACATTACCTGCTATTTTCTCTCCTTGTCGCTTTCCCTCCACACAAGAATAGGTATAGTGAATGCCGCCATATACTCTTGCCTTTGCAACATCATCCGCGAGTTCAGTGAATGAATTATAACTGCGGGGAGGTAATCCCAGGTTATCATATGTATGGATCGTGAATTG
>Ga0070673_100000635_pt1 | contig 19261 bp, 16 predicted proteins | sample KBSM23metaG_FD_65342 | JGI IMG/M metagenome (GOLD analysis project Ga0070673, IMG submission 65342) | Miscanthus rhizosphere microbial communities from Kellogg Biological Station, Michigan, USA - KBS M2-3 metaG | ecosystem: Host-associated > Plants > Roots > Rhizosphere > Soil ... | reverse complement strand
GCGCTGCGAACGTTCAGCAGGCGCGCCAGCTCGGCGGCGCCGGGCGCTGCAAAGACGTCCTGCGCCTCGGGGGTGACCACGGGGATGACCAGCGACTGTGATTCACGCAGCACCTGCGAGAGCAAGTGCCGGCTCTCGATGCTGGGCGGGTGCCGGCGCAGCCAGTCGGCGAGGAGGTGCTCTCTCTCGGCGTTGACGTGTGCCGCCGAACGGTACCGAATCACGCCTCCCTCGAACGCAGCCAGGGTCGCCATCTCGCCCAGGATGGGCAGCGCGCGGCGCACGGCGATGTCCGCGACCTCCTCGACGACGACCGGGGCCGCCAGCGCGGGCGCCACCTCCGAGAGGAAGGTCGCCCGCCGCTCCGCCTCTTCCGACTGGTTGCGGGCGTGCGCTTCGAGCCGGGCGACGACGGTCTGGCCGATGGCGAGTGCGAACTCCTGATCCGCGGTGCTCCAGGCGCGGCTCCCGCCGACGTGCTCGTGGCAGAGGATCCCCGCCGGTCGGTTCTGTACGAAGACAGGCGCGTCGAGGAGGGCGCCGATATTTTTCGACTCGAGGTACGACCCGAGGTCGCGGGTGCGCGGGTCGGCGCGCGCGTCGGCGGCGTCGATGACCTGGAGCTTGTCGAGCTGGCCGAAGTAGACCGGGCTGGTTCGTGCGTGGAGGACGGCGCCCCGCTCGAACAGTCGGGAGGGGGCGATGTAGCAGAGCTCGCAGAACATCCGCGGCGGATCCGCGTGCAGGCTCCAATAGCTGACCCGGGCGACCTCCAGCGCCTCACTATCGATGCGAAGGATGTCCTCCAGCCAGTCCCCGCCCTCGTCCGCGGGGACCGAGCTCAACCTCAAGAGAGCCGCAACCGTCGACGTGCGCATTCAGCTCGAATGTGGGGTCGACGGCGCAGCGCGGTAACTCTCTCTTCCAGGCGTCGCCACTGACCTCGTAGGTCGCTGCCGCAAAACGGCGATCGGCTCGTCGGGGATCGGCGCGCTCCCGACTTGACGGTCTGTCGTCGGTTACCAGCTTCCGACCTGACCCAGCGAATGTCTGCCGAGGAGGCCCTGCGCGAGTCAGAGGAGCGGTTTCGGCTCACGATCGATGCCGCGCCCATCGGGATGGCTCTGGTGTCTCTCGACGGCCGCTTCGTGCGCGTAAATCGGGCGTTCTGCGAGGTCGTCGGTTACGAGCCCGCCGAGCTGACGAACCTGACGTTTCAAGAAATCATCCACCCCGAGGACGTCGATACCGATCTTGCCCTTGCGGGGCAGCTGGCTCACGGTGAAATCCCACGATGCAAGTTCGAAAAGCGCTGCATCCGCAAGGATGGGACAGTCGTCGACACCATGCTCAGCGCGTCGATCCTACGTGGCCCCGCCGGAGCGCCCCTTTACTACATCTCTCAGATCGAGGACATCACGGAGCGCAAGCGCATCGAGAAAGAGCTCAGGGATGCCAACGCATTCCTCGACGCAATCATCGAAAACATTCCCCTCATGTTGTTCATCAAGGACAGTGCGTCGCTGCGGTTCGTGCGATTCAATCGCGCAGGAGAGGACCTGCTGGGATGGCCGAGGCAATCGCTCGTCGGAAAGAGCGACTTCGAGTTTTGGCCACGGGAACAAGCTGAGTTCTTTGTCGAGAAGGATCGCGAGGCCATGTCGCGCGGCAACCTGGTCCACATCGACGAAGAGCCGATACAAACGCGCTATCAAGGCGTTCGCCTCCTGCACACGAAAAAGGTTCCGATCCTCGATCCGTCCGGCAACCCGCTCTATGTGCTCGGCATCTCGGAGGACATCACGGAGCGAAGGCGAATCGAAAAGGAACGGCGCTTGCTGGCTGAAGTCAGCGTCGCGCTGTCCGCTTCGCTCGACTACGAGCAGACTTTGTCGACCGTGAGCGAGCTGGTCGTTCAAAGCGTCGCTGACTGGTGCGCCATCGATCTGATGGAGGAGCATGGGCACATCAGGCGACTGAAGGTCGCGAGCGCCGACCCTGGCAATGCGGCGCTTTGCGCGGTTCTCGAGCAGATGCCGCCCGACCGCGATCTCCCTCATCCAGCCCGGTCTGTGGTTGAAGGCGGACGATCCGTCGTCATCGAGCACGTCACAGCTCAGTACCTCGAATCGGTTGCGCAGGGGCCGGAACACCTGCGAGCCCTCCGGGCCACCGGCCTCACGTCGCTCATCGCGGTGCCGCTTCTGATGCGGGGGGAGCTCCTTGGCGTGTTGATGTTCGGCTCCTCGAACCCGGATCGCATTTACGGGCAGGACGATCTGCGCTGGGCCGAACCTCTGGCGGACCGATCTGCTGTGGCAATCGAGAACGCACGTCTCTATCGAGCTTCGGTCGAGGCGACGCAACACCGCGATCAGGTGCTCGGTGTGGTGGCCCACGACCTGCGGAATCCGCTCGCCACGATCCTGATGCAGACGGCGGCTCGTTCACGGAAGCCGAATGAGATCGTCCACCGGGCGGCAACGCGAATGAACCGACTGATTCAGGATCTCCTGGATGTCAGTCTCATCGAGATGGGACAGCTCCCCATCCAGCGCGACCGACTATCGGGAGTTGAGCTCGCCGTCGAAGCGGTGGAGACGCAAAAGATGCTCGCAACGTCCTCGTCTGTTGAGCTTCGACTCGACGTCGGGAAGGACGTTGCCGAGGTCTGGGGTCAGCACGACCGGCTCCTCCAGGTGTTCGAGAACCTCATCGGAAACGCGATCAAGTTCACGAAGGCTGGAGGTTGGATCACGGTTGGTGCAGCGTCGAACGATCAGGAGATCGTGTTCTGGGTGGCAGACAGCGGCGGCGGGATCGAGCCCGGCGACGTACCTCATGTCTTTGACCGATTTTGGCAGGCGACGACAGGTGATCGTCGCGGTGCCGGGCTCGGACTTCCCATCTCCAAGGGCATCGTCGAAGCTCACGGGGGGCGCATCTGGGTAGAGACCGCCCTCGGTCGGGGCAGCACGTTCTTCTTTTCGATCCCGAGAGCTCGCCCGACGGCGGATCAGCCGTCCGGCGTATCCGCATAGCTGCCTACGCTCGATAGCAGAGGCGCCGCAACGCCGCCGATGACGCGCGCGACACCCAAGCTACTCGTGCGCCATCGCCCGGCGGACGCGGTCCTCGTGCGGAATCAGATGGTCCTGGCTGTCGTCGCCGAGATCGATCCGCACCCAGGCGATCTTGCCGTTCCAGGCGTTACCCTTCGGACCATAGTCGGGCGACGTCGGTGAGCCGCTATCCGCGCCGACGTCGCAGGCCTCGTCGGCGGAGTACCCCATCGGGATCGTACGCTCGACGCGTCCCTTGCCGACCGGTTTGCCGTCGACTTCGAGAGTGACGTCGCCGCCCTTGCCCACGCCGCCGCCATCGTACTTGAACGACATCCGCAGCTCGTGATCGCCGGGCGGGATCGCGCTGTTGGACTCGACGAAGAACTCCTGGATGCCGAGGAAGTTGTAGCAGTACTTGAGCTTCCCCTGCTTGGCGTACAGGCTCCAGCCGCCGACGCGGCCTCCCTGCGTGATGAGCACGCCCTCGGCCCCGCCGGCCGGGACGGTGACCTTCGCGGTGACCGAATGCGACTTGTTCTTCACGGTGAGCACCGACGCCTCGGTGACGCGCATCCCTGGGAACAACGTCTGGCTGGTGCCGACCGCGAGCTGCGGGCGGCCCGCGATGTCGGGGTTGATGCGCTCGTAGCGACGATCGTCGAGCGGCAACACGTTGTACTTCTCGGCCTCGATCAGCCAGAGCCGCTGCATCTCGGCCAGCTTCTCCGGATGCTCGGCGACGACGTTCTTCGCCTGCGTCCAGTCGCCGGGGGCGTAGAGCTCCCAGACGTCGTTGTCGAACGCCGGCGGCGGATCGGTCGTCCACGGCGTGCTGTGCTTGGTCACCGCCGTCCAGCCCTGGTGGTAGAGACCCCGGTTGCCGAACATCTCGAAGTACTGCAGGTCGTGGCGCTCGGCCGCCTGCGCGTCGTCGAAGCTGTACGCCATGCTGACGCCCTCGAGCGGCGCCTGCGAGATGCCGTTCACCATCTCGGGCTCGGGCAGGCCCGCCACCTCCAGCACCGTGCGCGCCACGTCGATCACGTGGTGGAACTGCGATCGCGTCTCGCCCTTGGCGTCGATGCCGTTCGGCCAGTGGACGATGGTGCCGTTGCGCGTGCCGCCCCAGTGCGACGCGATCTGCTTGGTCCACTGGTAGGGCGTGCACATCGCGTGCGCCCAGCCGACGGCGTAGTGGTTGTAGGCCGCGGGCGTGCCGAAGTCGTCGATCTTGTCGCGCAGGAACTCGGCGGTCTCGATGCCGGGCATCCCGTTCAGCGTCGTCATCTCGTTGAAGCAGCCGTTGAGCGTTCCCTCCGCCGACGCGCCGTTGTCGCCGATGATGAGATAGATGAGCGTGTCGTCGAGGACGTTCAGCTCCTCGAGCGCTGCGACGACACGGCCGATGTGGTGATCGGTCTGCTCGAGAAAGCCCGCGTAGATCTCCATCTCGCGCGCCAGGATCGGCTTGAGCTCCGCCGGCATATCGTCCCAGGCCCGGATCTGCTTCGGCCGCGGCGTCAGCACGGCGTCCTTCGGAATGACACCCAGCTGCTTCTGGCGGGCGAAGGTCTCCTCGCGCTGCTTGTCCCAGCCCTTGTCGAACTTGCCCTTGTATTTCGCCGACCACTCCTTGGGCACGTGATGCGGCGCGTGTGTCGCGCCGGGCGCGTAGTACATGAAGAACGGCTTGTCGGGCGTCAGCGACTTCTGCTGGCGCAGCCAGGCGACGGCCTTGTCGCCGAGATCTTCGTTCAGGGTGTAGCCTTCCTCGGGCGTCTTGGGCGGCTCGATCGCCGACGTCCCCTCGAACAGGCCCGGGTAATACTGGTTCGCCTCGCCGCCGACGAAGCCGTAGAAGTACTCGAAGCCCGAGCCGGTCGGCCAGCGCTCGAACGGCCCGACCGGGCTGTTCTCCCACGTCGGCACCTCGTGGCACTTCCCGAGCTGGGCGGTGGCATAGCCGTTCTGTTTCAGGATCTCGGCCAGCGGGGCCTTGTTCTTGGGTCGCACGCTGCAGTTGCCCGGCGCCGACGTCGCCATCTCGGTGATCGCGCCCATGCCGACCGAGTGGTGGTTGCGCCCGCACAGCAGCGCCGCCCGCGTCGGCGCGCACAGCGCCGTCGTGTGAAAGCGGGTGTACCGGAGGCCGCCGCCCGCCAGCCGTTCGGCGATCGGTGTGTGGCAGGGCCCCCCGAAGGCGCTCGAGGCGCCGAAGCCGACATCGTCGATCAGGAAGACGAGCACGTTGGGCGCCCCGGCCGGCGGCCGCAGGGGCGTAATGGGCGGATACTTGGTGTTCGGATCCTTGGCGTCGTAGGTGGTGATTCCGACCGTCTGCCGATCGGGAATCGGGAGCACGGCGCGCTGCACGTCGCTGGCGGCCAATCCCTTGCCGTTGCCGTTGCTCTTCTTCGCCTGTTTCTTCACGCGTCTGCCTCCGGAAACAAATGTTGGGAGCAGCGACGCAGCCACAACGCGACGGACGTCGAATGCAGTGTTTGCTTACGACAATGGCTGATCCGCGATCGTCACGTCACCTCTTCGATCTCACGGAGGACAGACTCACGCGAGGGCGGACGTGTCGAACACCACCTGGTCGTGCCAGTAGAGCCGCTCGAACAGGACGCGCGCCGCCTCCTGAGACTCGCGCGGGTGAGCGATGTCGGCGATGGTGCGCGTCCCGTCGATGGCGTCGAACCATGCCTTCTCTCTCGCGTCGATCGGTAGATAGATGTCCCGGCAAGAGTGGTTGCGATTGATCAGCACCGCCGCCGCTCCCCGGGGCAGGTTCTCTTCGACGCAGACCGTGTCTGGCATTCGAATCGGCACGGAGCGCCGCCAGGCGTCCCCGGCAAAGGTCGGCTGGGGCGGGGCGCGCTCGCCGTCGGCGCGGTGCACGACGACGCTGTGGCGAAGCATCGTGCCGCGGAACAGCTCGACGGCGGCGTGCTGCTCCGCCCAGGGAAGCCGGGCAAGGCGCGCCGTGTGGGGGAGGCGCGACACGACGCCGCAGTGCGGGCTGTAGGGCGCCTGCCAGACCCAGCGGCCGAACGTCAGCCCGGCCCCTGCGACCAGGTCGAGCAGCTGCGGCACCGAGTAGGCGCGGTCCTGCGGGTGCAGCAGCGCATCGGCCAGCGCGGCCGGCTGCCGGAAGTCCGGCGCCTCACGCAGCAGGAGTCCCAGCGGGTGTCCGGGCGGCAGCGCGCCCAGCGTCTCCACGAGCTCGCGAATACCGTCGTCCGTGGCGGCGATGCCGACCCGCCGGCTGAACTCCTGCAGCATGTAGATGCCCGTCCGCCCGTGGGGCGCGTAGACCATGAGGTGCATCGCGCCCGCCGGCGCGAGTACGGCGCGCAGCGCCGCCAGCCCCGCGGCCGGGTCGGCCAGGTGATGGAGAACGCCGGTGCAGACAATCTGATCGAAGGTCACGCCCAGCTCGCCGACGCGCTCGACGGCGAGCTGATGCACCTCCAGGTTGTGGAGGTCGTACTTGCGCTTGAGCGCCTCGGTGTGCCGCACGCTGGTCGCGCTGAAGTCGACGCCGATCACCCGCGCCGCGGGCCAGCGCATCGCATGCTTGGCGGCCTGGGACGTCCCGCAGCCCGCGATCAGGATCGAATGATCTTCGCGATACGGCTGCGCCGGCCACGCGATGTGGAAATCCGCGCGCCTGCGCTGCTGGTCCTGCCAGCGCAGGCGATAGTTCTCGAGGCTGTCGACAGGCGGCGGATAGGGATGCCGCTCGTAGAAGGCTCGCACCTTCTCCGCGACGGCATCCCGCTCCGCGCCTGTATTCATGCGCGCATGCGCTACTGGGCGTGCGCCGTCATCTGCCGCATCACCGCGTCCAGGTTGAACGACGCCGGTTTCTGGCGGGGCGGGAACTTCGTGAACTCGTCGATTTGCGACGCCACCAGCGCCTGCATCTCGTACAGCATGAAGATGTGATTGACCATCCAGTCGTAGTAAGTGTTCGAGTTGAACTGGGCGCGCTCGAACGGATCGCGCCGCAGGTTGAAGATCAGCGGCACGCGCAGCTTGTCGAACGGCTCCATCCAGACGCGCAGCTGGTTGGCCTTCTGTTCGCCTACCACCATCTTCCAGTCGCCGCTGCGCACCGCCATCACCTCGCCGTCGTCGCTCATGTAGAAGAACGCCTTCCGGGGGCTCTCCTTCACCTGACCGGTGATGTAGTCGAGCATGTTGACGCCGTCGATGTGCACCTTGAAGGTCTTGTTGCCGACCTTGTAACCGTTGAGCAGCTTCTGGTTGACGTCCGGATCGCCCGCGATCGCCAGCAGCGTCGGCAGCATGTCCTGGTGTGAGACGATCCCGTTCAACACGCTGCCCGGCTCGATCTTGCCCGGCCAGCGGATGAACGCCGGTACGCGCCAGCCGCCCTCCCAGTTGGTGTCCTTCTGGCTGCGGAACGGCGTGTTGGCGCCGTCCGGCCAGGTGTCGTTCTCGGGACCGTTGTCGGTCGAGTACATGACGATCGTGTTGTCGGCGATCCCCAGCTCGTCGAGCTTGTCGAGGATCTGGCCGATCTGCTCGTCGTGGGTGACCATGCGATCGCTGTAGTCGTCCTGCCCGCTCTTGCCCCGGTTCTTGTCGGCGATGTGGGTGCGGAAGTGCATCGCGGTCGAGTTGTACCAGAGGAAGAACGGCTGATCGGCCTTCGCCTGCTTCTCCATCCACGCGATCGCCTTCTCCGTGATCTCCTCGTCGACGGTCTCCATCCGCTTCTTGGTCAGCGGACCGGTGTCGGTGATCTTCTGCCCGCCCTTGCCGTCGGCCACGCAGTGGAGCACGCCGCGCGGCCCGAACTTCTTCTTGAACGCCGGATCCTTGGGGTAGTCGGGCAGCTCCGGCTCCTCCTCGGCGTTCAGGTGATACAGGTTGCCGAAGAACTCGTCGAAGCCGTGCATGGTCGGCAGGTACTCGTCCCGATCGCCGAGGTGGTTCTTGCCGAACTGGCCAGTGGCGTAGCCGAGTGGCTTCAAGAGCTCAGCGATCGTCGGGTCTTCCGCCTGCAGGCCGACGGTCGCGCCGGGCATGCCGACCTTGGTCAGGCCGGTGCGCACCGGATTCTGACCGGTGATGAAGGCGGCTCGGCCGGCGGTGCAGCTCTGCTGGCCGTAGTAGTCGGTGAAGGCGACGCCCTCGTTGCCGACGCGGTCGATGTTGGGCGTTCGATATCCCATCTGACCGCGGCTGAAATAGCTGCAGTTCCAGATGCCGATGTCGTCTCCCCAGAGGATCAGAATGTTCGGTTTCTTCGTCGCGGCTGCCATGATCGTTCTCCTGTCGTGGTTGGTGGTGTCGAGATTCGGGAGCGCGGTCGCCCGTCAGATGATCAGGCGGTCCTTCTGCAACGACTTCGCGACCGCCTTCGACACGTCGGTCATGAACTGCGCCGCGGACGCGGGATCGAAGGTCTTGCTGGTACCCGACCAGATCAGCTTGTCCTTGTTGAGGTCGTAGAGGTTGCTGACGACGTGCACGATCGTATCGGTTTCGAGGTATCCGGGCGCGAACACCGCCCCCCCGGCATAGTCGTAGTAGCCGTCGAACGTCCCGTAGGGGCCGTCCACCGCGGTCACCTGTTCGCTCACGCCCGTCATGCGCATCACGAGGACGCCGTCGATCCCGGCGGCCTTGAGCTTGGCCTTGACCGCTTCGCGATCCTTGAGATCGGCGTCGCCCGTCAATTGATAGCTCGCGACCGCCTGCGCCCCCTTCTGCCGCAGCTGGGCCGCGGCGCTGTCCTCGCCCTGCCGGCGCAGCCCCGGATCTTTCGTCAGGCAGACGACCGCGACCTTCGACAGCGCCGCGCCCTTCGCGGCGGGATCCGTCCAGGTGTTCGTCATCTCGGTCGTGGCGCAGCTCGCGACGACCGCCGCGAGCGCCAGGCCTGCCAGGGGTGAAAATCCCAGGCGCGTCCTCTCATTCACTCTCGTGTTCATGGTCTCCATCCTCCGGTTGGTCCGATCACGTCGCCGCAAGGTGGGGCGCGCCCTGTCCACCCACAACGCTCGCACCGTGATCGACCCCCGCCGGCGATCGGATTGCGGCCTCGACCTACAGCCTCTCGATTTGCAGCGCGGGCTGATACAACCCGCCCTTGTTCGGGAGGGCCATGGTCGCAGGTTCGGGCGATTGGGGGAGGGACCATGACGTTATTCGAAGCGATAGGGGCCGATCTCGGGGGACGGGGAATCTTCGGCGGCAGCTTTCAGCTCCGCCTCGTCCTGCAACCGCTCGCGGCCATGCTGCTCGGTCTGCGATTCGGGATTCGAGACGCGAAGCGGGGCGGGGCGCCCATCCTGAAGGCGGTGGCCGGCGCCCAAGGGCAGCGCGGCCGCCTGCTCGCGCGCGCGGCGCGGGACGCGATCGTCCCGCTCGGCATCGCGCTGGTGCTGGATTGCGTCCTGCAGCAGATGATCAACGGGCGCATTCGGCCGCTGGCCGCCGTGATCGTCGGCGGCCTGCTCGTGTTCCTGCCGTTCCTCATCGTTCGGGCATTGACCAACCGGATCTGGACGCATCGGCACCACGGCACCCAGCACGCCTGATCCCTCATCCCGTCTGCGTGCGATACTGGCTACGGGACTGGCGCTCGATCACCCGCCAGTCTGCGGGAAAGTCGCCAGGGACGTCATGCTGAAAGATCCTTCTTCGAAGTACCGCCCATTCGCGTCCGTCGACCTGCCGAACCGGCAGTGGCCGTCGCGCCGGCTCACGCAGGTGCCCGTGTGGTGCAGCACTGACCTGCGCGACGGCAACCAGGCGCTGTTCGAGCCCATGAGCCGCGAGACCAAGAAGCGCCTGTTCAAGACCCTGTGCGCGGTGGGGCTCAAGGAGATCGAGGTCGGATTTCCGTCGGCTTCGGAGACGGATTTCCAGACCGTGCGCGATCTCGTCGAGCAGAAGCTCGTACCGGACGACGTCACGCTGATGGTGATCACCCAGGCGCGCGAGGAGCTGATCCGGCGCACCATCGAATCGCTGCGCGGCGCGCGCCGGGCGATCGTCCACATCTACAACGCGACCGCACCCGTATGGCGCCGCGTGGTTTTCGGCCTGAGCACCGAGCAGGTGATGCAGCTCATCACGAAACAGGTCGGGCTCATCAAAGAGCTCACGGACGCGTTGCCGGAGACCGAATGGGTTCTCGAATACTCCCCCGAGACGTTCAGCATGACCGAGCTGCCGGTGGCGCTCGAGGCGTGCCACTCGGCCATTCGCGCCTGGGGCGCGGGTCCGGGCCGGCCGATCATCATCAACCTCCCGACGACGGTCGAGAACGCGACGCCCAACGTCTACGCCGATCAGGTTGAATGGATGTCGACCCACCTGGAACGGCGCGAACACGTGGTGTTGTCGCTGCACACGCACAACGACCGCGGCACGGGTGTCGCGGCGGCCGAGCTCGGAATGCTGGCGGGCGCGGAGCGCGTCGAAGGTTGCTTGTTCGGCAACGGCGAGCGCTCGGGCAACGTGGACCTCGTCACCCTGGCGCTCAATTTCTATTCGCAGGGCATTCATCCCGGCCTGGATTTTTCCGACATCAACTCCATCGCGCGCGCCGTAGAGGAGGCCACCCGGCTGCCCATCCATCCGCGCCACCCGTACGTGGGCGACCTGGTCTTCACCGCGTTCTCGGGCTCGCACCAGGACGCGATCAAGAAGGGCATGGCCGTGCAGCGCAAGGACGCGATCTGGGAAGTGCCGTACATCCCGGTGGATCCAGCGGACCTGGGTCGTACCTACGACAGCGTCATTCGCGTGAACAGCCAGTCCGGCAAGGGGGGCATCGCGTATCTGCTCGAGCGCGATCATGGCGTCGTCATGCCGCGCCGTATGCAAGTGGAGTTCAGCGCGCTCGTGCAGCGCGAGATGGAAGCTTCAGAGACCGAGATGACCTCGCAGCAACTCTGGGCTCTGTTCGAAGCGACCTATCTGGCGACGGATTTCGAAGTGACGTATCACGCGCACCATCTGTTCGAGGAAGGTGACAAGCAGGGCATCGAGATCGAGATGACCGTGGCCGGGACGCGCCGCAAACTGCGCGGCATCGGGTCGGGCCCCATCGCCGCGACGGTCGCCGCGCTCGCGCTGCCGATCCGCATCGACAACTACGAGGAGCGCGCACTCAAGTCGGGCGCCGATGCGACGGCGCTCGCGATCGTCGAAGCCGCGCGCGACGGCGTGGCGGGAATTCGCTATGGCGTCGGGCGCCATACGAATATCGCGACGGCCTCCGTGCTCGCGGTGCTGTCGGCATCGCGCCGGCTCGGCGTCAGCGCGAAGGATCTCGCGTCCGTTCCCGGCTCTCGATCCGTTCCCGTCCCTCGTATCACGCCGTGATGCGCTTGGCGCCGGCGAAGGCGATGTCCCCCAATAGTGTTGGGTCTTGACCCGCGTGAGCCGTGGACCGCGGCCCGCGCCGGAATGAAAGCGCGGGACGCCCCGACTGGAGCGCCCCGCGTGGGTCGAATGGCCTGGTCCGCCGTCGCTACGGCCCGATCTAGTCGGGCAGCCGGATCGCGGTGGCCATGGCCTCCGTGTACTGCAGCACGACGACCTGTCCCGGCTTGAGGTTCGGGAGGCGCGCCTGCAGATCCGGATCCTGCACCGTCACGATCCTGTGCGTCCCCTTCGGGCCCTTGAAGGTGACCTGGTTGTTGGCGGCGTCGACCTTGATGACCTCGGCCGACACCGACATCTGGCGACCGGCCATTCCGGGCCCGGCAGCCTCGACCTCGGTCGCGCTCGGCTTCGTTCCCTTCGGCAGGAACCCGAGCGCAACCGACTGCATGTAGTCGACGTCGATCTTGTCGCCGACCTTGACCTTGTCGAACTCCTGCACGTCGGCCGGCACCTGAATCTGCGCTTTCTCGCCGTTGGGCAGCTTGACGGTGAGCTTGCGCCCGCTCTTGTCGATCGCCGTCACCGCGACGGTCGCGTGCGTGGTCGACGTCTTCTCCGCCTTCGGCTCAGGCGTCGCGCCCCCCGGATCCGGCGCCATCGGTCTGGACGACGGCTCCGCCGCACGCGCCGGCGTTGCCAGCGCGAACGCAAGCAAACCAACCCCTGCGCAACCAACCAGCAACCCCCGCTTGATCTCGTTCGTCATTGTCGCACACCTCATCATTGGACTCGGATCTCTGCATTGAACGTGGTGACCGAGGCCCGTTTGGTCCCGTCAGGCTGAGACGGAAACAGACCGTTGCGGTCTCGAGGTGGGCCACCAGGTTGATAGGAGGTGGAAGAGAAGTTCTCGGCGACCACGCCTGTACCGGCGGCAGTGAACGATCCGACGGATCGGACGTCGCTCGGTCGGGGGCGATTGATGCTGCGCTTCGTGCTCGGCGTGGCGGAGCTGACCGGTGAACGAGTCGGGGCGGTCCTCTCGGCCTGCACCGCCGTCGCCCCGCCGGCGGCGCTCGAGCCGACGGCCGCGGGCGCTCCGCTCAACCTTCGCCACGCAGCTTTGGGCCTGCTGTCGGACGCCGTCCGCGGCGTCTCCAGAACACCCGCGCGTGCTCGTACCCGGTGGCGGAACATGGCCGCGTCAACTCGCCGACGAGCCGCTCCGCTCGATCGTGTGGGCAAGCTCGCCGCTCGGTTGCCCGGCATGCCGCGCGCGATGAGTCGCCTGCGCGCGTGGCGCAACCACGGACACAAGCAGCTCGCCCGCTGGGCCGAGCTCGGGCGGCGCGAACAAGCGGACAGCCGCAGCTTGGCGTTCGACGCACTCACCGTGCTGCGCGAGAACATGCTCGTACGCGTCTCCGAGAGCCCGGACGTCCGCAGCGCCATCCGGGAGCAGAGCGAGGGGATCGCGGTGACCGCCGTGAGCGAGCTGCGCGAGCGCTCCGCGCGCGCCGACGACAGGGCGGAACGGACCGTGCGGCGCCTCCTTGGCGGTGGCCGAACCTCACGAACGCGATGACCGCTGCCGTCGGTGCCACGGGCCAACGCGCCGGATTCGTCACCCGGCTAGCCGCGCTGATCGCAGACGCGATCATTCTTTCGGTGGCCCTGCGGGGGACCGTATCGTTGCTGATGCTGGCGGAGCGTGCTCTCCGCCGATTCGCCCCTCCGTTCAGCCTCGGGAAGCTCTTGTTCGTCTGCGCCCCGGTGATCGCCAGCCTGTACCACATCGTGTTCTGGTGGCTGCGGGGGCAGACGCCGGGAAAATGGTTGCTGGGCCTCCGCGTCGTCGCACTGGACGGCGGAAGGGTTGGCATCGGTCGGTCGGCCGTCAGATTCGCCGGCTACCTGCTCTCGGCTCTCCCCTTCTACCTCGGGTTCCTCTGGGTCCTTGGGCCGGAGCGTCGGGGATTTCACGACCGTCTCGCCGGCACCGAGGTGGTCTACACACGGCGCCCCGGGCGCAAGCGACCCAGCCCGACTGAACGAGAGGTGGTTCCCCGGCGGTACTCGACCGCCTGACCGCGCGCGACAGATCGAATCGGAAGCTGCCCGATAGCCGTCGCCTCCGGCCGGCCGCACCTTCGTCGGAGGAGGACCATGTCGACGACCGACCAGATCCGGACCTCGGCACACCGCGGGCTGAAGTACGTGAAGACCACGCTGATCGGCGGCCTGGTCATCGTGGTGCCGCTCTTCGTCCTGGTATGGCTGGGCGGGAAGGTGGTGGGTCTGCTGCAGCGGATGGCGAAGCCGCTGGACGACTTGTTACCGATGGACACCGTCTGGGGCGTCGTGGTGGCCGATGCGATCGCGGTCGCGCTGCTGCTCGTCGTTTGCTTCGTCGGCGGTCTGCTCACGCGCTTCTCGTTCGCCCACCGCTTCGTCAAGAAGGCGGAGTCCGGCGTGCTGTGGCGCATACCAGGCTACGGCTTCCTGAAGGCGTTGACCGACAGCCTCGACCAGAAGGCAGCGGCAGCGTCGATGCGCCCGGTGATGATCCGCTTCGACGATTCGTTCCAGCTGGCGTTCGAGGTCGACCGCCTCGCCGACGGCCGCCGCGTCATCTACATTCCCAGCGCGCCCGATCCGCGCGCCGGTAGCGTCATGGTCATGGACGCTGATCGCGTCGAGGCCGTGCCGTTGACCTTCATGAAGACGCTCGGCGACCTCCGGGCCCTGGGTCGCGGCCTGGGCGCGGATCTCTCCCCGCCGGCGAGGCTGACCGAACGGCAGGCGACGTGACCGAACCCCAGCCGCCGTTCGCTTGACGGATTTGGGTCGAAGCACGCTCGGCCCGCTGGATCACGCTTACCTTGCAACCGAGGCGCGGCGCTAAGGTCATGACCGCAGCTCGCCACACGATACTCCTGACCGGCGCGACGGGTTTCGTCGGAAGCGCGGTCAGGCCCGCGCTGGTCGCGATGGGGTGGCACGTCCGCTGCCTGACGCGAGACGTGGCCCAGGCTCGCAAGCGGCAGCCCGCCCTCGACTGGGTGGCGGGCGACGTGGGGGATACGGCCGCGTGTGCCCGCGCGCTCGACGGTTGCCAGGCGGCGCTCTACCTGGTGCACGGGATCGGCGAGGGCGCCGACTACCACCGGCGCGAGGTCGCAGCGGCGACGACCTTCTGCCAGGCGGCTGCCGCCGCCGGCGTCGAACGGATCGTGTATCTGGGCGGCGTCGCCCCCGCGGGCTCGGGCTCCGAGCATCTGCGCAGCAGACTCGAGGTCGGCGAGACGCTCCGGGCCGGCCCGGTCAAGACCATCGAGCTGCGCGCGAGCATGATCGTCGGGCACGGCAGCCTCAGCTGGCTCATCGTGCGCGATCTCGCGGCCCGGTTGCCGGTCATGGTCCTGCCCCGATGGCTGAAGTCGCGCACGGAGCCGGTCGCCATCGATGACGTCGTCATCGCCCTCGTGCGGGCGCTCGACCTGCCGCTCGCGACCAGCGCGTGTTTCGATCTCCCCGGACCGCTGGCGCTCTCCGGAAAGGAGATCCTCGAGGAGACCGCGCGGGTCATGGGACTTCCGCACCCGCGAATGATCGAGGTGCCCCTGCTGTCACCGCGGCTGTCATCGCTGTGGGTCCGGTTCGTGACGCGCGCGAAGTGGTCGGTGGCCCGCGAAGTTGTCGTCGGTCTGACCGATGATCTTCTGGCCCGCGATGACCGGTTCTGGCGGCTCATCGACCATCCGCACCGCCTGCCGTTCACCGAGGCGGCCAGGGTTGCCCTTTCCGCCCAGCGACGCCAGCAGGGGGTGGCCGGAACCTGGGGCGCCATCGAGCAGGCCCGGGGTCTCCGAGAGCGCCATACTTGAGTGGTCCCTCGAGCCCGGGCGCTCCCGCGAAGCCCTCCACGACGTCGCTCGCGCTCGCATGCGTGGTCGTGTGGCTCGCCGCGGCCGCCAGCGCGGGACCGCTCGGGATCTGGCTGGCCATCGGCGGTGCCGCGGTCGGACTGGGCGGCGCCGTCTTCGCACTCGATCACGCGGCGGCGCGCAGGTCTCTTGAGCCGAGCACGCGATTGGCGCTCGTCGGTGCGGGCGCAGGCTGTTTGATGGCCGCCGCGACCTACTCCCTCTATCCGGCTCTTGCGCGGCTCTCGCCTTCCATCGCGACCGACACCGCCCGTCTGTACGCATGGTTTCGCGCGCTGTCGCCGGTCATCGCGTCGCTCGCGCTCTTGCCCGTGATCATCGGCGAGGAGCTGGTCTGGCGCGGCGTCGTGCAGACGGAGCTCGTGCGGCGCCTCGGACCGTGGAGAGGCGTCACCCTGGCGGCGCTCGCCTATGCGCTCGCGCATGCGCCGCTCGGATCACCCCTCCTCGTCGCGGTGGCGCTGCTCTGCGGGATGGCCTGGGGGACGCTGCGCGCCGCCAGCGGCAGTCTCGTCCCGAGCCTCTTGGCCCACCTGGTGTGGGATGTCGTGGTGTTTCTCTGGCTGCCGCTGGACGCGAGATGAGTCTAACCGTCGCGCTTCATGGTCTCGATGAACGCCCGCAGCGCCGGGGTGACCTCGCGGCGACTCGGATAGTAGAGATGAAAACCGGGGAAGGTCGAGCACCAGTCATCGAGCACGGTTTCGAGCGTACCGTTGGCGAGATGCGGCGCCACCTGCGCCTCGAAGGCGAAGCCGATCACTTCGCCGGTCAACACCGCGAGCAGGGCGATGCGGGGGTCGTTTTCGAACAGCGCGCCCGTCACCGCAACCTGACGCTCGCGTCCCCCCTTTTCGAACTCCCACCGATACGCTTCGCCCCCGGACCTGACGTGCACGACGCACCGGTGCGCGAGCAGGTCCTTCGGGTGCCGAGGTCGTCCGTGGCGGGCGAAGTACTTTGGAGTACCTACGACGACCAACCGCTGGCGTCCGCCTACCTGGACCGCGACCATGTCGCGCACGACCTGCTCCCCGAGGCGAATGCCCGCGTCGAAGCGCTCGGCGACGATGTCCACGAGACGTTCATCCGTCACCAGCTCGAGCACCACGTCGGGGTAGGTGGACAGGAAGCGCCCCAGTCGAGGCGCGATGACGATGTCGGAGGCCGACTGCGACGTGCTGATGCGAACGCGTCCTGCGGGCTTACCGTCCGCCCGGTTGGCGGTGGTCTCGGCCACGGCCGCATCGAGCTCGCGGAGCGTCGGCGCGAGACGCGCGAGCAACTTCTCACCTGCCGCCGTGGGGGCGAGCCTCCGGGTCGTGCGATGAAGGAGCGGAACTCCGAGCTCCTCTTCGAGGCCGCGAATCGTCTGGCTGAGCGCCGAGGGGGTAAGGCCGAGATGGGCCGCCGCACGTACGAAGCTCCCGCGCTCGACGATGGTCGCAAACGCGCTGAGAGACTCGAAGGTGCGCCTCCGCATTATGTAGCCAGACTACTGAGTCCTTGAAGAAAGTGAAGCATGGTCCCGGTGTCGCGACGACCCCACACTGTGCTGCATGGAAAACAAGAAGGTCTGGTTCATCACGGGCGCCGGCCGCGGCATGGGCGTCGACATTGCGAGGGCCGCCCTGGCGGCCGGGCATGCGGTCGTGGCCACCGGCCGGGACCTGGCTCGTCTGTCCAAGGCCCTGGGAACATCGGGCGAGCTCCTGACGGTCAAGCTAGACGTCACGCGACTCGGTGACGCTCAGGCGGCGGTGCGCGCCGCCGTCGACCGCTTTGGCCGCATCGACGTGCTCGTCAACAATGCAGCCAGCTTCCACGCCGGTTACTTCGAGGAGCTGACGCCGGAGCAGTTCGAGCAGCAACTGGCGGCGAGCCTCACGGGTCCGATGAACGTCACCCGCGCTGTCCTGCCGGTCATGCGTAAGCAGCGCTCGGGCCATATCGTCTCGATCTCCTCGACCGCGGGCCTGATCGGCTTCGAGTTCGGCGCCGCCTACGCTACGTCCAAGTTCGGGCTCGAGGGCTGGATGGAGTCACTGGCCGCCGAGGTCGCGTCGTTCGGAATCAACGCCACCATCGTGAACCCGGGGTTCTTCCGCACGGAGCTCCTCACCGAGCAATCGACGAACTACGCCAAGCCGTCCATCCAGGACTACGACGAGGGCAGAGCGAAACAGATCGCGTTCTGGAAGAGCCAGAACGGCAAGCAGAGCGGCGACCCGGCCAAGCTCGCCCAGGCGCTGCTGACCATCACCGACCAGGCGCGGCCCCCGCTGCGCTTCATCGCTGGCGCTGACGCGATCGCCACGGCCGAGCAGGTTGTCACGACTCTCAAGCAACAGGTCGACGCGTTCCGCGACCTGTCGTCGTCGCTCGCCGTCGACGAGGCAAGGAGACAATCATGACAACGAACCGTCGTCGTGATTTCCTGGTCGATGCTGCCGTTGGCATCACCGGGCTGATGCTGGTCGGGCCGGCTTACGCCGCATCGGACTCTCCCAGGCCGCGCGGTGGTGCAAAGAGCGGTCTCAAGATCCGGAAGCTGGGAAAGCTGGAGGTCTCTGAGATTGGAGCGGGGTGCATGAGCATCAGCGCCAACTACGGGCCGCCCGCAGACAAGAGCCAGGGCATCAAGGTCATGCGGACCGCCCACGAAAAGGGCGTCACGTTCTTCGATACCGCCGAGGTCTACGGACCGTATACGAACGAAGAGCTCGTGGGCGAAGCGCTCGCGCCCATACGGGACAAGGTCGTCGTCGCCAGCAAGTTCGGCTTCGACATCAAGGCGGGTGGCCTCAACAGCCGACCCGAGCACATCAAGAAAGTGGTGGAGGCTTCCCTCAAGCGCCTCAAGACCGACCGCATCGATCTCTACTACCAGCACCGGGTCGACCCGCAGGTCCCGATCGAAGACGCCGCTGGCGCGATCAAGGATCTGATCAAGACCGGAAAGGTTCTGCACTTCGGTCTGTCCGAGGCGAGCGCGAAAACCATCCGCCGCGCACACGCGGTCCAACCCGTCACAGCCGTTCAGACCGAATACTCTGTGATGACGAGGGATCCGGAGAAGAACGGTGTGCTCAAGGCGTGCGAGGAACTAGGAATCGGCTTCGTCCCCTGGGGCCCGGTGGGCATGGGCTACTTGACCGGAAAGATCGATGCCCAGACGAAGTTCGATCCGAAGATGGACCTTCGACACGGCTTCGATCGCTTCTCGTCGACAAACATGGCTGCGAACAAACCGATCGTGGATCTGCTGAAACGCTTTGCCGAGAAGGAGAACGCGACGCCTGCTCAGGTCGCCATCGCATGGCTCCTTGCGCAGAAGTCCTGGATCGTTCCGATCCCAGGCACACGCAGACTGGACCACCTGGAAGAAAACCTGGGTGCGATCAATGTCCAGCTGACGCCCGCGGACCTTCGCGAGATGGATACGGCCTTCTCCAAGATCAAAGTGCACGGTGGCCGGATGAATGAAGAGCAAATGAAGGTGGTCGACCAGACAGCGTGACAGTTACGCGCACCTCAGGCCGGCGGCCCAAGACTCCCACGGACCCCGGCGAACCACCCGGGTCCGTGGACCGACGCCTTCGGCAAGATCATTAGGTTTTGTGGAGGCGCCGGGAGTCGAACCCGGGTCCGGAGGCGCGCCATTCAAGCCGCTACGTGCGTATCCGGCGATTTGGTTTTCGTCGCGAGGTTGGCCCACCGGCGGGGCATCCTCGCGCTTAGCCTCCGAAGTTTCGCGGCCGCGCCCGCAGGCGCCTGCACGACCGCTAGCCCGCTAAATGGCCACTTGCCGGGGCCGCGGGCGGCTCCCCGGTTCGTGGTCCCGTCCGCTGTTTAGGCGGCGAGAGCGAACGC
>Ga0070673_100000631_pt1 | contig 19300 bp, 10 predicted proteins | sample KBSM23metaG_FD_65342 | JGI IMG/M metagenome (GOLD analysis project Ga0070673, IMG submission 65342) | Miscanthus rhizosphere microbial communities from Kellogg Biological Station, Michigan, USA - KBS M2-3 metaG | ecosystem: Host-associated > Plants > Roots > Rhizosphere > Soil ... | reverse complement strand
CCGGGACGAACAGGTAGTCGAGCCGCACCTGCGGCGTCGTCGTCGGCAGCGTCAGCCCGGGATCGTTCGGATGGAGCGCGCGAAAGACGTCGACGTAGCCGCCGTCGCGGACGACCTGGATTGTCCGCCAGCGGATGCGGCCGCCGCTCAACCAGACCGTCGCGCGCACCTTCTGCGGCAGCACGCTGAAGTCGAGCAGCTCGCCGGGCGACACCGTGTTGAAGTCGCCGACGAGCGCATGGAACCCCTCCTGGTGGCGCTTGATCGCGGCGAGCAGCGCGCGCAGCTCGATGACCCGCCGTGTTTCCGTCCACGCCGCGAAGACCGCGCTGAGATGGACGCCGAACACGCGGAACGGCATGCCTTCCGGGACCACTTCCAGGAAGGCGTGCCGCGACGCGCGCGGATGGTGCCACTCGTAGTGCGCGATCGGGATGCGGCTCATGAAGCCGAGCGACAGCCGCGGCATCGCCCCCCAGTGCGGCATGGCGGCGCCCCTGGCGAGCGTTTCGATCACTTCCGGGCGCGTCGCCTCCTGGAAGACGACGAGGTCGGCGTTGCACGGACGGATCACCGCCAGCAGCGCGTCTTCATGCCCGGCGCCGCCGCGGCGGATGTTGTAGCTGAGAAGACGGAGCGAGGTGGACGCGGGCGGACCGCCGCTACTCGACATCCGATTTTTCGACCAGCGTCAGGTAGGGCTGCCCGATCAGCTCGCCGCGCAAGTACATCACGACGTCGCGCGTCCCCTGGATGTTCACCGGTCGTTTCACCATCGCCATCAACTGTTCCCGCAGCGGCACCAGGTCCGGCGCAATGTCGGGATCCTCGTCGCTCAGCGGCCGTGAGTGGACGCCGGGCACGAAGAATCCGGTGATCTTGTAATACTCCAGAACGCGGTGGCCGACCAGCGTCAGATCGAGGTCGCTGGTGCCGGGGCCGTCGGCATCGAACGGCGCCTTGTCCTTCCACCGGAACCCGGTCACGGCGCTGCCGCGCAGGACGACGCCGGTGTTCTCCGGAAGGTATTTCTTGATGAGCTGGATGAAGGTGTCGAGCTTCGCCGGATCGCCATCAAACGCCAATCGGATGACGTTCTCGCGCTTTTCTGCCTCTGTAAGTTCCCGCTCCGTGGCGTTCGTATCGGTCATGCCACGGTGAACGCAAGAACCGTGCGCAGCGCGGCTCTACTCTTCTCTCAGCGCCACCGTTGGCTCGAGACGCGAAGCGCGGCGGGCAGGGAGCCAGCTGGCGAGCAGCGTGGCGGCGCCGAGCGCCACGATCGCGAGCCCGATCGTCAACGGATCCCAGGGCTTCAAATCGTAGAGCAGCGCCGACGCCCACCTGCCGGCGGCGATGCCGAGGACCGTGCCGGCGATGACGCCGGCGACGAGCAGGAGCGCCGCCTCGCGGACGATCATCCCCACCACGCGCGCGCGATCGGCGCCGAGCGCCATGCGCACGCCAATCTCGACGCGGCGCCGCGCGACGGTGTACGACATCACGCCGTACAGCCCGATGGTCGCGATGATCACGGCAAGGCCGCCGAAGAAGGCCGACAGCGTCGCCATCAGGCGCTCGCGCAGCAGCGAGCTGTCGACCTGGCCGCGGACGGTCTGGTACTGCACCGACACGCCCGGATTCATGTCCGCGAGCGTTCGGGTGACGGCGGCCGACACCGACGTGAGCGACGTGGTGGCATGCAGGACGAAGTTCGGACCGGTATCGGGCTCGTCGTCCTGGTTCGCGGCCAGGAACACCAGCGGCTCGAACTGCTCGCGGAGATCCGCGTACTTGGTGTCGCGGGCGACGCCGACGATCTGGATTGCCGGTCCCGGACGCCCCGCGTCACGCGGCACCGAGAACGACTGCCCGACCGCGTTGCGGCCGGCGAAATACTTCCTGACGAACGCCTCCGAGACCACCGCGACCTTCGGCGACTGCGGCGTGTCGTGCTCGTCGAAATCGCGGCCGGCGACGAGCGGCGTCGCCATCGCGGCGAAGTAGCCCGGGCCGACGTCGTTGAAGTTGACCATGCCTTCCTGCTGCCGCCCGTCGATGAAGACGCGGTTGTTCCAGAAGTTGCCGCCGACGGGCGTCGTGTACGCTTTCGCCGCGGCGTCCACGCCCGGAATCGCGCGCAGCCGATCCAGCAGCTGCCGGCTGAACTCGGGCATCGCCGCCGGCGCGAGGCCGCTCTTGCGGTAGTCGAGGCCTGCCACCACGACGCCGTCCTGGCGGAAGCCCGGATCGAGATGCGTCAGGTTGCGCAGCGTGCGGACGAACAACAAGGCGACCATGACGAGCACGAGCGAGAGCGCGACCTGCAGCACGACGAGGACGCGCCGGAGGCCGAACCGCTCACGGCTGTCCGACATCCCGCGGCTGCCCGCCTTCATCGTCGACTGGAGCGAGGCGCGCGTGGCGCGGATGGCGGGCGCCAGGCCGAAGCCGAGGCACGCGGCGGCGGCGACCGCCGCGGTGAACCCGAAGACGCGCCATCCCGGCTCCAGGTCGACGAACACGCGCGTGCCGCCGTCGTTCAGGAACGACACGAGAAAGCCGCTGAACCAGCCCGCGATGAGCAGGCCCCCGGCGGCGCCGGCCGCCGCGATCAGCAGGCTCTCGGACAGCATCTGGCGGACGATGCGCCGGCGCGACGCGCCGATGGCGAGCCGCACCGCGATCTCACGCTCGCGCGCCGTCGCTCTCGCCAGCATGAGGTTCGCCAGGTTGGCGCACGCGATGAGCAGCACCAGCCCCGTCACCGCGAGCAGAATGGAGAGCGGATCGTTGTAGTTGTTGCGCAGCGACGACACGCCGGTCGCGGCCGGCGTCGCGTAGAGCTTCATCGCGCGGTAGTCCTTCGCATCCTGGACGTCGTAGCGCGGCGAGACCGTCGCCTCGAGGATGCCTTTCGAGATCGCGTCGAGCTGGGCGTTGACCTGCTCGATGCGCACGCCCGGCTTCATGCGGCCGAACGCCGCCAGCCACCAGTAGTCGGGCTTGTCGGTGCCGGCGCGCTCGCCGCGGAACAGCGGCTCGGCGCAGGCCGGCACCGCGACGTCGAACGTCCGGCCGACGTCCACGCCGTTGAACGACGCGGGCGTGACGCCGACGATGTCGAGCCTGCGGCCGTCGAGCGCGATCGTCTGGCCGACGATGTTCCGGTTGCCGCCGAACTCGCGGCTCCAGAACGCGTATCCGAGCACGGCCCCCGGCGCCGCGCAGCCGCGCGTGTCGTCGGCGGGCGTGAAGACGCGGCCGATCTCGGCGCCGACACCCAGCGTCGAAAAGTAGTCGCCGCTCACGAACATGCCCTGCGCCGCCCTGACCTCCCCCCCCGACGACAGGTTCCACGTCACCGATCCCCACGCCAGCATGGCGCTGAACACCTGCTGCTCGCGCCGGATCCGGTCGAGGAGGGGCGCGCTGAGCATCGGACGATTGCTGATGAACGCGCCAGTCCGGCCGTGCGCCGAGCGCACGCGCACTTCGACCAGGCTGTCGGGATTGGCGACCGGCAGCGTCCGCAGCCGCACCGCGTCGACGAGCTGGAAGATCGCCGTGTTGGCGCCGGTGCCGAGCGCCAGCGTCAGGACGGCGACGACGGCGAACGTCGGGTTGCGCGCGAGCAGACGCGCGCCGTACCGGAGGTCCTGCCAGATGCTCTCGAGAAGACCAAGGGAGTTCATGGTGTAAATGTCCTCGCGGATGAGGGTCGGGTTGCCCAGCTTGCGATACGCCGCCGCCCGCGCCCGCTCCGGCGTCATCCCGCGCGCGACGTTGTCGTCGATCTCCTGCGCGATGTAGGTCTCGAGCTCGCGCGCGCGCTCCTCGTCCCAGTAACGACGGCGGAAGAATCGCGTGAGACCCATCGATGCCTACTCGCCGCGAAGCGTGACGGACGGATCGACCCGTGCGGCCCGCCGCGCCGGACCGACGGACGCGGCCAGCGCCACGGCAGCGAGACCGGCGGCGCACGCGGCGAGCAGGACGGGATTGGCGGCGGTCACGCCGAAGAGCTGCGCCTGGATCGCCCCCGCGGCGGCGGCGCTCGCGGCAAGCCCGGCGGCGATCCCGACGCCCGACAGGATCAGCGCTTCACCGGCGACGAGCGCGACGATGGCGCGGGTCGAGGCGCCGAGCGCGCGGCGAATGCCGAGCTCGCGCGTACGCGCGGCGACGGAGCTCGCCAGCAGCCCGTAGACGCCGAGCGCGGCCAGCAGCAGCGCGGCCGCGCCGAGCCCGCCCGCCAGCGCGGCGACGCTCCGCCGCGGCGCGACCGACGCGTTCACCAGGTCGTCGAGCGATCGCACGTCGAAGACGGGTGCGGCGGGATTGAGCGCGCGCACGTCGCCGCGGACGAGCGGCGCCAGATCGGCGGGGTTTTCGCGTCCCTGCACCACCACGAACATCGTCCGCGACCAGTGCTCGCCGAAGAGGTCGTAGACGCGCGGCAGGGGCGGATCGGTAAGGCTGCCCTGCCGGACGTCTCCGACGACGCCGACGATCTCGTGCCAGTCCTGGGCCGGCCCCTGCGGACCGAGCGCGATGCGCCGGCCGATCGCGCCGCCGGCGCCGAACAGCTCGCGCGCGAGCGTCTCGTTGACGATGGTGTGGTGCGCGCCGCCGCGCAGCAGATCGGCCGCCACGAAGTCGCGCCCGGCACGCAGCGGAATGCCCATCGCGCGGAAGAAGCCGGGTGTCGCGGTCTGCCAGCCGGCGGTGATGCGGTCTGCCGGGGCCACCGCCTGCCCTTCCGCGGCCACGCTCGTGCCGACGCCGCTGCCGCTCAACGGAAGGCTCGACACCGCCGCGGCCACCGTCACCGCGGGCTGCGAGGCCAGCCGCTGCGTCAGCTCGGTGAAAAACCGCGTCACATCCTGGCGGGTCGGGTACGAATCGTCATAGGCCGACACGCGTGCCGACAAGGTATGCGCGGCGGCAAAGCCCGGATCGACGAGCAGCACGGCGCGCAGGCTCGCCGCCAGCAGGGCGGCCGTCGTACACGAGACCAGCGCCATCGCCAGCTGCGCCGCGACCAGCGCCCGACGGAGACGGGGCGCACTCGCGGCGTGCGGCGACGCCGACGAACGCAGCGCTAGGTCGCCGTCGAGGCGCAGCATCGGCACGAGGCGCGACGCCAGCGCGCACCCGAACGCCGCCGCGATGGCGAAGGCCATGACCAGGGCGTCGAGGCGCACGGCGTCGGCGCGCGGCAGATCCATCGACGCGACGAACGCCCGCCCGATCGCGCCCGCCAGCAGGAGGCCGCCGATCGCCGAGGCGCCGGCCACCAACGCGCTCTCGACCGCGACCTGCCGCAACAGCCGCGTCCGCCCGGCGCCGAGCGCCTGGCGCAGGGCGAAGTCACGGCGGCGTGACGGCAGCTCGCCCAGGACGAGCCCCGCCGCGTTGACGCAGGCGACGACCAGCATCAGCAGCGCGCCGCCGAACCCGAGCCAGATCGCCGCCGCGCGCGCACCGACCATCTGCTGCCGGAGCGGCACGAGCCGGAACCCGCGGCCGCGGTTCGAGTCGGGAAACTGGCGCGCGAGAGTGGTCCCGATCGTGTCCACTGCCGCCTGCGCCTCGGCCAGCCCGACTCCCGCGCGCAGCCGCCCGATCGCCTCGAACGCCCACACGTCGCGGCGGTCGGGAACATGTCCGGCGGCGTCGAAGGGCATCCAGATGTCCACGTCCTTGATCGCGAATTCGGTCGATGTCTGCGCGTCCCCGACCGGCAGCTCGAAGGGCACGGCGTCGGCCAGCACGCCGACGACGGTGAAGGGGCGGCCGGTGACATGGATGGCGCGTCCGACGACGGCTGGATCCTCGTGAAAGACACGCCGCCACAGCCGGCTGGTGATGAGCGCGATCGGCTGGTGCACGTCGGCGCCGGCGAGCGGACGCCCGAGGAGGATCTGCGCGCCGAGCATCGGGAGCAGTGCGGGCTCGGCCTCCACCGTCATGACCCGCTCGACCGCGTCGCCGGAGACGAGCGTGCTGCGGCTGCCCCAGAGCAGCGCGGCCTGCTCGAAGACCGGCGCCGCCGACAGGTCGCGGTAGTCGGGCGCGCTGATCTGCTCGAGTCGTCCCTCTCGCTGCTGCCACAGCGCGACGAGGCGGTCCGCGTCCGGGTACGGCAGCGGCCGCAGCAGCGTGCCGTAGACGATCGCGAAACCGGCCGTCGACGCGCCGATGCCGAGCGCGAGCAGCGCCGCCGAGGCCGCGGCGGTGCGCCAGCGCCGGCGCAGCTGCCGCCACGCGTCGCGCAGGTCGAGCCGAAGCGTCTCGATCAGGGCGATGGTGTTGAAGTCGTAGATCTGTTCGCGGATGCGCGCCGGGTTTCCCAGCTTGCGATGGGCGGCGCCGCGCGCCTGCTCCGGCGTCATCCCGCGCGCGAGGTTGTCGTCGATCTCCTGCGCGAGGTAGGCCTCCAGCTCGCGCGCGCGCTCGTCGTCCCATCGGCCGCGCTGGAAGAAACGTCGCAGGCTCATGCGCGGTTACTCTGACGCCGGGCGGAGGATCCGGTTGACGGCGCGGACGATCTCGTCCCAGCGGTTGGTCTGCGCCTCGAGCTGCCGGCGCCCCTTCGGCGTCAGCCGGTAGTAGCGCGCGCGGCGGTTGTTCTCGGACGTGCCCCAGAAGGACGCGATCCAGCCGCGATCCTCGAGGCGGTGCAGCGCCGGGTAGAGCGAGCCGTGCTCCACCTGCAGAACATCTTCCGAGCGATGTTCGATCGCGTGCGCGATCGTGTGCCCGTGGGCCGGGCCGAGGGCCAGCGTCTTCAGCACGAGGACATCGAGCGTACCCTGCAGCATGTCCCCCTCGATGGGCGGACGCCCGCGCTTCGGCATGCTCCGGAAGATAATCTAGTGGAGAAGGTGTGTCAAAGGATCGTGTAGGCTGATGGCGATTTACTGGGAGGATCGATGGGACGAAAACCGGCAGCGCTGCTTCTCGCACTCGGCACGTCAGTCATCCTGTCCGCGCAGGCGCCGGAGCAGCCCGGCTGCGGCGGCCGCAGCAACAACCCGCGCAGCGCGTGCCCGAGCGACGTCGATCGCATGACGGCGGCGCTCCCCGACAAGGCGCCGGCCAGGCCGCAGAAACCGCGCAAGGTGCTCGTCCTCGGGCGCGCCGCCGGCTACGTCCACTCGTCGATTCCGCTCGCCGCGAAGACGATCGAGGCGATGGGCGCCAGGACCGGCGCGTGGACGGCGACGACGACCTACGACGCGGCCGACATCAACACGGCGAACCTGGCGCAGTACGACGCGATCTTCCTCGCCAGCACCACCGGCTGCTTCCTCGACGATGCCAACGACGCGGCCGCGACGGCGGCGCGGCGCGCCGCGTTCATGGCGTTCGTGCGCGGCGGCAAGGGGATCGCCGCGATCCACGCCGCCGGCGACTCCTACCACGGCGCGCAGTGCGCGCAGCCGATGGCCTCCGCCGGCGAGCCGCTGTGGCCGGAGTTCAACCGGATGATCGGCGGCTACTTCAAGTTCCACTGGAACAACCCGCAGCTCATCACGGTCAAGATCGACGATCCGAAGAGCCCGCTGACCGCGATGTTCCACGGCCAGGAGTTCGAGATCCACGACGAGACCTACGTCTTCGCCAACGACTCGTTCTCACGCCGCAACGTGCACGTGCTGACCAGCGTGAACTACGACAAGATGAGCGCCGAGGACAAGGCGAAGGAGAAGACCCCCCGGCCGGATCACGATTACGCGTTGAGCTGGATCCGCGCCGAGGGTAAAGGCCGGGTGTTCTACGAGGCGCACGGCCACGACGAGAGCATCTACGCCATGCGGCCGATGCTCGAGCACCTGCTCGCCGGGGTCCAATACGCGCTGGGCGACTTGAAAGCGGACGACAAGCCGCGGTGATCGAGGTGCGAGGTGCGAGGTGCGTCGATCCTCGATCCTCAGTTCACGACAGCCGTCAGACGATTCGTACTTCCCTTATAGGTCGGGTCGCCGAGATAGGTCGCGCTGATCGTGTGCCGCCCGTGCGCGAGACCGGGCACGGCGAGCGTGGCGCGCGCGGCGCTGCTCGAGCGCGCCGTCACCGCGACATCGGCGACGACCGCCCCGTCGACCATGAACAGGATCCGGCCCGTCGGCGCACCCGACGAGCCGCTGACGTCCGCCGTGACGGTCACGCTGTCGCCGAGCACGGCCGGATTCGCCGTCGCCGTCACCGTCATCGACGTCGTCCGATTCCTCCACCCCGAGGCGCCGACCGCCTGCACGAAGACCTCGGACCGCGCCGGAGGCACACCGTTGCCACCCGTGTACCGCGCGGTGATGGCATGCGAGCCGACCGCCAGCGAGGTGGTCGGGAACGTCGCACGGCCTGCCGAGATCGCTGATGAGCCGAGCAGCGCGGCGCCATCGTAGAACTCGACGAGACCGTTGACCGCGCCGGCGGGCATGGTGACCGTGGCGGTCAGCGTCACCCACTGGCCGCTGCTCGACGGGTTGCGTGACGAGGACACGGCCACGGACGGCGTCTGGCTCGCATCCCGGATCACGTGCGACTCCGAGTCCGTCCCCGGCTCGAACGAGCCGTCGCCGTCATACTGCGCCTGGATCGTGCGGACGCCGGCGTCGAGCCCTGCCGTCGACAACGTCGCGGTGCCCCCGGTCAGCGGCGCGGTCCCGATGAGCGTGGCGCCGTCGAAGAAGCGCACCAAGCCGCTCGGGTTTCCGGCCGCGGGTGCTGCGGCGCTGACGGATGCGGTGAACGTCATCGGCCCGTTGAATCCCGACGGCTCCGGCGAGGTCACGACCGCGACGTCGATCGCGCCGCGAACGACCGCGAGGGTACCGTTCACGAACGCGATCGCGTAGTTCGCGGAGCTCACGCCGGACGGCACGATCGGGTAGGTCCCGACCGCGCTCTGCGGCGTCGCCGGCGTCACCAGCGCGAGCGCGCCGCCCAGCGACGCGGCCGACTCGCCGTTGACGAATCCGGTCATCGCGACCGTCAGCGCCGGCAGCGGCGCCCCGAAGCGCTTGACCGCGTCGACGGCGCGGATGGTCAACGGCGCGCGATTGACCGTGAAGGTCGTGGACGCCGACGCGCTCGTGTAGTTCGCGGGATCCGCCGGCGTGAACGTCGCCGTCAGGGTCTGGGTACCCGCGGCGAGCACCGCGCCGGGCGCCGGCGTGTAGGCCAGGACGCCGCCGACGTTGGCCGTCGCATTGAGCTGGGCGTTGCTCAACGCCGTGCCATACGTCATCGCGGCGGGCGCGGCCCACTGCAGCACCGGCGCCGCCTTGCTAATTGTGATCGTCGCGGTCGCCGACGCCGCGGTGTAATTGGCGTCACCGGCATAGCTCGCGGCCACGGCATAGCTGCCGGCGTTCACCGGCGCGTCTGCGGCGCCGTTGTAGGTAAAGGCCAACGGGCCCAGCGCCGCTCCGCCCACGCCGGTCACCGTCCCGGTCGCACCGTGCGGGTGCCCGTCGTAGACGGCCGACGCCGCCGTCACCGCGATCGTCGGCGTCGCCCTGGCGACGTCGAGGGTCGTCGACACCGACGCCTCGGAGTAGTTCGCGGGATCCGCCGGCGTGAACGTCGCCGACAGGGTCTGCGTGCCCGCGGCGAGCACCGTGCCGGCCGCCGGTGTGTAAGCCATGGTACCGCCGACGTCGGCCGTCGCGTTGAGCTGGGTGTTGCTCAACGGCGTGCCATACGCGATCGCCGCCGGCGCGGCCCACTGCAGCACCGGCGCCGCCTTGCCGATCGTGATCGTCGCGGTCGCCGACGCCTCGGTGTAATTGGCATCACCCGCGTAGCTCGCGACCACGGCATAGGTGCCGGCGTTCACCGGCGCGTCGGCCGCGCCGTTATAGGTGAACGTCAGCGGGCCCAGCACCGCCCAGCGGACGCCGGTCACCGTCCCGGTCGCGCCGTGCGGCTGTCCATCGTAGACGGCCGACGGCGCGGTCACGGTGATCGTCGGCGTCGCCCTGGTGACGTCGAGTGTCGTGGACGCCGACGCCTCCGTGTAGTTCGCGGGATCCGCCGGCGTGAAGGTCGCCGACAGGGCATGGGTCCCGGCGTCCAGCACCGTGCCGGCGGCCGGCGTGTAGGCCAGGCTGCCGCCGACGTTGGCCGTCGCATTGAGCTGGGCGTCGCTCAGCGCCGTGCCGTACGCGATCGCCGCCGGCGCGGCCCACTGCAGCACCGGCGCCGCCTTGCTGATCGTGATCGTCGCGGTCGCCGACGCCGCGGTGTAATTGCCGTCACCCGTATAGCTCGCGACCACGGCGTAGCTGCCGGCGTTCACCGGCGCCTCGGCCGCGCCGTTGTAGGTGAACGTCAACGGGCCCAGCGCTTCCCCGCCGACGCCGGTCAAGGTCCCGGTCGCGCCGTGCGGCAGTCCGTCATAGACGGCCGACGGCGCCGTCACCGCGATCGTCGGCGTCGCGCTGGTGACCTCGACGGTCGTGGTCGCGGTCGTGCTGCGGTAGTCCGCGCTCGTCGGGTTGAATTGCACGCTGAGGGTGTGCGTGCCGGCGGTCAATGGCGTGCCGGCCGCCGGCGTGTAGGTGAACGTGCCCGGCACGTCGGCCGAGGCGTTGAGTTGCCCGGGCCCGAGCGGCGTGCCGTACGCCATCGCTGCCGGCGCCGCCCACGTCACGACCGGCAGCGCCGGCTCGACGACAAGGACGTTGGTTCCCGACGCGGCGGTGTAATAGAAGTCGCCGAGGAACCGCGCCTCGAACCCGCGCTGGGTCCCGGGCGTGGTTCCCCACGCGGTGGCGCCGAAGCGGATCTGTCCGTTCGCGTCGGTCTGCGAAGGCGCCAGCAGCAGTCCGGTCGGATCGAAGAAGTACAGCGTCCGGCCGGCCACGGGGACGCCGTCGCTGGTCAGCGTCAGCGTGTAGACGTTCTCCACGCGTCCGCCGTACGGGACGGTGACAGGATCCGGCGAGACCGTCACCGTCGTGGCGCGCGGAGCGCACAGGCTCTTCTCGACGGCCAGTGCGATCTGCTGCAACTCGGATGACGAGAATGCGCGGTTCGCCAGGAGGACGTCGTCGATCGCGCCGCTGAACGGCGAGGGAGACGCGTCGTCCTCGCGTCCGCCGATGCGGAATTGGTTGAACTGTTCGGCGAGATCGACGATGGGCCCGCTGACGGACCAGCCTTCGCGGCTGATGCCGTTGACGTACACCGTGACCTGGGTGCCGTCGTAGACGAGCGCCACGTGCGCCCACACATTGCGCTGCAGTTGCGTGAACGTCCGGTTCCAGCCCCACGCATGGCCCGACGTCGAGAGCGACCACTGCAACGTCCCGTCCGGCGCGAGGCCGAGCAGGTACTCTCCCTCGCGGCCGGCAATCACCTCGTCACCGCCGGACGCGGCACCCGGCTTGACCCACGCCGCGAGCGTGAACGCCGACGTCATCCTGAACGTGTCGAACGCCTCCGTCCGCACGTACGACGGTGATGCGGCGGGCGCCATCGCGGAATCGCCGGCACGGCCGGGCACGAATTGCGTGTTGACCGCCGTCGCCTCGACGCCGCTGACGGCATCCGCGTAGGTCCCCTCGAACGGGAACCAGGCGACGAGCCCGTCGGGGCGCGGCGCGCAGACACTCCCGCTGACGACCGCGTAGGTCATGAGGCGGCCGCCGAAATTACCCAGGCGGTCGCGTGAGCTGACCCAGAAGTCGTGATAGCCAGGTGTCATGTCGACCGGTCGCTGGAGCGGGACCAGGCCGGTGCAATCGGCGACGCTGTTGAGCGCATCGGTGCAGGTGTAGCTCGCGAGCGGCGCGGGATCGCCGGCCTTGTAGATCGTCGGCGCCGGAGCGGTGATCTCGACCGCGGGGCCCGTCGCGTCCCGCTTCACCGTGACCGACTCGGTGGACGTCCCGCCCTCGCTGGTGGCGCTGCACGTGAAGGTCGTGCCGGGCGTGTCGGTCGTCAGCGTCGAGAAATTGCACCCATCGCTGCTGCCGACAATGGCGCTCTCGGGATCGTAAAAACCAAACATGATCTGAACGTCGCTCGTGAACCAGCCGTCCTGCGACTGTGTGCCGACGAGCCAGCGCGAGATCAGCGGCGGCGTGACATCCGTGTAGCGGAACCTCACCACCGATCCGGCGGCGGCCGACCAGTCCGCCGTCGCGACGTAGAACCACGCGTCCCCGCTCGCATGCGCCGGCGTGACCACGCGCAGCGACGTCTTGTCGACGAACTCGACCGACGAGGCTTCAGTGCCGTCGAAGAACACCCGCATCCCGGGCTCGAACCCGCCGCCGGTGATCGTCACGACCGTGCCGCCTGACGCCGGTCCCTGCGCCGGCGAGAAGCCGGCGATGTGCACGCCGGCCTCCTGTGTGATGGTGATCGTCCGCGAATTCGCCACCGCCGTCGTCGTGCGAGGGGTCGGGCTCTGATTGCGAGCGGCCTGGAACGTGGCGGTGCCGTCGCCCATGCCCCACGCTCCGGTCGAGCCCCAGTTCAGCCAGTTCCAGTCCGTCACCTGGAAGCCCCAGCTGACGTAGCGCTGCGCGGTGACGGCCGCCCTCACTTCGCCGCCGCGGGCGGGAAGCGTCAGCGTCAGCGGCGCGACGTCGAAATGCGCCGCGGCATAGATCGTGTCGGTATCAGGAGGGGCCGCGGTCGGCAGGTTCGTCGCCCGCGACACGAACGTGACGAGCGATCCGTCGCCAGAGATCGTGGCGAACGTCGCGTCGCGGTCGGGCTCGCTTCCGTCCGGCTTGACGCTGACCCGCGTCGCCTGCGCCGTCGCGCGGTCGTAGACGAAGGCGTGATAGCGCCCCGGCGTTCCGGGATTCTCCACGTTGGTCGCATTCGAGACGACCGCGACGTAGCGGCCGTCGGCGCTGAGGCTCGGCGAATGTGTGTGCCCGTTGCCGAGCGTGGCGCCGGCGCCGAGATCGAGACGCGCGAGCGTGCCGGCGACACGGTCGTAGATCATCACGTCGAGCGCGTGGTTGTCGTCGGAGCCGTGCGTCGGATCGGCGACCACCGCGGCGTCGGTGGCGAACGCGACAAGGGCGCCGTCGGCCGACATGGAGATCGCCGGCGCGTCGATCGTGGACGTGGTCTGCTCTCCGACCGATCCGACGTTGACGCGGCGCGTCTCGCCGCTCTCGACGTCGTGCACGAAGACGTCCGACGCGTCGTTGGTGTCGCCCGCCACGAGGTTGCCGGCCCGCGATCGGAACGCGACGAAGCGGCCGTCGTCACTGACTTCCGCCGCGGCGCTTTCGAGATTGCCGGTCTCGCCGCCGCTCGACACGCTGACGACGCGGATGGACGAGGCCTCGGGTTCGTCGAAGATGCCGTCGCCATCGGTGTCGCGATCGCGCAGCACGAGTTGTCCCGGAGCGGCGCCGGGCGGCAGCAGAGTCGACGAATTGGTGCGGAACACGATGAAGCGGCCGTCGCCGCTGAGCATCGGCTCGCTGCTGTCTCCCAGGCTCGGTGTGCCGTCGGGCGCCGTGCTCATGTTCTCCATGCGCCCGGTCCGCGCGTCGATCGCCCACACATCGCAGACCCGCAGAGCGTCGGGACGGTACATGTCGCAGGTTTCGAAGGCGCGGTGATTGCCGTCGCTGCTGATCACGGGCGCACCGTTCAGCGGACCGCCGAGATACGTCGTCTCGCCCGTCATGCGATCGCGGACGAGCAACGACGCGATCGGTTCGTAGGGAGGGTTCGCCACATCGGCGACGAAGACCAAGTAACGCCCGTCGCCGGACAGGGCGTGACGCGACATGCGCGGATTGCTGAACCACTCTGCCTGCCACTGCCCGGGCGTCGAGAGACGTTCGATCAAACCGTCCCACCGCTGCGCGGGAGCGGGCGGCGCCTGCGCCGCGCCTGGCGTAGGACGCGCACCGACAATGAACGCAAAGAACAGGAGGCCGAGGGCAAGGCGCGCGACGCGCATGGAGTCTCTCCGGAAACATGTGCGCAGGCGCACACCCGCACACGACAAGGTCCGACACTGGCTGGCGAGAAGGACGAATGAGCGCGGCTGCAAACTGACAGCCGACGCGATGTCGTGCGCGTAAGGTCGCTTTAGCGGGGCGGGAGTGAGCCGGGGCAGGTCAGTCGCGGGCGAAACTTGTAACGAGCCTTGCAGAAACGATCGCGACCGTGCCGGGGGCACGGTCGCGAGTGGGAACGAACGCCGCGCGGGAACGCGCTACTCTTCGGCCATGAAGGGATACTTGTAGTCGCGCGGCGGCGCCAGCGTTTCCTTGACGGTGCGCGCGCTCGCCCACCGCACCAGGTTCAGCTTCGATCCCGCCTTGTCGTTGGTGCCCGATCCGCGCGCGCCGCCGAAGGGCTGCTGCCCGACGACTGCGCCGGTCGGCTTGTCGTTGATGTAGAAGTTGCCGGCAGCGTGGCGCAGCGCCGACGCGGCCTGGCGGACCGCGCCGCGGTCGCGCGAGAACACCGCGCCGGTGAGCGCGTACGGCGACGTCTTGTCGACGATGTCGAGCGTCTCTTCCCACTGGCCGTCGGGATAGACGTAGGCGGTCAGCACCGGTCCGAAGATCTCTTCGCAGAGCAGCCGGTAGCCGGGATCCTGCGTCTCGATCAGCGTCGGCTCGATGAAGTAGCCCTTGTCCCCCCTGGCGGTGCCGCCCTGGATCACCTTGGCGTTCTTCTTCGCGTCGTCGAGATACTCGCTGATCTTGGTGAAGGCCTTCTTGTCGATGACCGCGCCCATGAAGTTGCGGAAGTCGCGCACGTCGCCGACCTTGAAGTCCTTCATCATCGCGACGGTGCGATCCCGCACCTCGTTCCACAGCGACTGCGGAATGTAGGTGCGGCTGGCGGCGGAGCACTTCTGCCCCTGGTACTCGAAGGCGCCGCGCGCCAGGGCCACCGCGACCTCCTGCGGATCGGCCGACGGGTGCGCCACGACGAAGTCCTTGCCGCCGGTCTCGCCGACCAGGCGCGGATAGGTGCGGTAGCGCCCCATGTTCTCGCCGACCTTCTTCCACATGCTGTTGAAGACGGCGGTGCTGCCGGTGAAATGGATGCCGCCGAACTCGGGCGAGTCGAGCAGCGCGTTGGTGATGCTGGCCGCGTCACCGGGCAGGAAGTTGATGACGCCGGGCGGCAGGCCCGCGGCTTCGAGCACCTTGTAGGTGTAGTAGCTGCTGAGCATGGCCGCGTGCGACGGCTTCCAGATCACGGTATTGCCCATCAGCGCCGGCGCCGTGGTCAGGTTGCCGCCGATCGCCGTGAAGTTGAACGGCGACACGGCGTAGATGAAGCCCTCGAGATTGCGGTACTCCATCGCATTCCACACCCCGGGGCTGCTGATCGGCTGCTCCTGGTAGAGCTCCTGCGCGAAGTAGGTGTTGAAGCGCCAGAAGTCGATCATCTCGCAGGCGGCGTCGATCTCCGACTGGAACGCCGTCTTCGACTGGCCGAGCATCGTCGCCGCGTTCATCGTCGAGCGCCAGGTCGTGGCAAGGAGCTCGGCGGCGCGCAGCAGCACGGCGGCGCGATCTTCCCAGGGCCACGCGGCCCACTCGCGGCGCGCGGCCGCCGAAGCGGCGATGGCCTGCTGGATGTGCTCGGGGCCGGCGAGATGGTACTGGCCGAGCACGTGGCCGTGATCGTGCGGCATCACGACGTCATGGAGGTTGCCCGTGCGGATCTCGCGCCCGCCGATGATCAGCGGGATGTCGACCTTCTCGGCCGCCATCGATTTGAGCCGCGCTTTCAGCTCCGCTCGCTGCGGCGTGCCGGGCGCGTAGGAGTTGATCGGCTCGTTGATCGGCTCGGGGACGCGTCGGACGCCGGCGAAGGCCGCGTGCAAGGTGACGCCGTGTCCGGACGGCGGCGCCATGGAAGTGGATTGTTTTTCAGCCGGGGAGGTCGGAGCGTGTGTGGACATCCTCTGATTCTACCCCCTGGCGGGATCATGGAGGATAATCGTTCGATGGCTGAGGAAAAACAGGGCGAACAGAAGACGGCTGAACCGGCGCCGAGCGATCCGCGGCTGATCCCGGGAGGCTCGTTCGGCGCGGCGCGGAAGCGCATCGGCATGACCGGCGTCGATCACTACGACACGGCGCCGGCGATCAAGGCGGACCTTCCCGATCTCTCGACGACGCCCGGCTGGCACATGGTGAAGGAGCATCAGCCGAAGTAGCGGTAAGCGATCCGGGCGCGGCGGCGGTATATGATCGCGCGCCATGTACTCACGCGAAGAAATCAAGGCCCTCACCGACAAAGTCCTGAACATGGCCAAGGCGGACGCCGTTGAAGTCGAGTTCAACGGCGGCGAGCGCTCCGGCACCCGCTGGGCCAATTCCACGATCACCGTCAACCTCGTTCAGCTCGATCAGCAGGTCTCGGTCACGGTGCGCCACGGGCAGAAGTCCGGCACGGCGTCCACGCGCGAGTTCGACGACGAGTCGCTCAAGGCGATGGTCGACGAGGCGAACGAGGCGGCGCAGACCGCGCGCGACAACCCCAACCTGCCGCCGCTCGTGAAGGGGCCGCAGGACTACGTCCCGGTGGACGCGGCGCTCCCGGCGATGGTCAACTTCGGTCCCGGCGAGCGCGCCGAGATGGTGAAGAAGAGCGTCGCCGTCTGCGACAAGAAGGGGGCGCTCGGCTCCGGCTACATCCCGAAGAACTACCAGACGACGTGCAGCGCGAACTCGGAAGGGCTGTTCGCCTACTACCAGTACGCGGAAGCCGGCATGATCCTCACCTGCCGCACGCAGGACGGGCGCGGCTCGGGCTGGGCCGGCATCACCGGCGTCAAGGACCTGAGCCTGATCGACGCGGCGAAGATCAGCGAGATCGCCGCCGACAAGGCGGTCAAGAGCCAGAAGCCGCGCGCGCTCGAGCCGGGGCGTTACACCGTCATCCTCGAGTCGCGTCCTGCGGCGCGCTTCCTCTCGCTGATGACCGGCATCTTCAACGCGCGCGCCGTCGAGACCGGCCCGCGATCGTACCTGTCGGGCAAGGAGCGCGGCGCGTCGAAGCTCGGCGAGAAGGTCTTCAGCGATCTCGTCACCATCAAGAGCGACATCGGCAACCCGATCCTGCGGCAGACGCCGATCATGGCCGACGGCACTGCCGCCCGCCCCGTGACCTGGGTCGAGAAAGGCGTGCTGAAGAACCTGTATTACGACAATCAGTACGCCGCGCGGGCGAAGAAGGAGCCGACGCGCGCCACGCCCAACATGAGCCTGGTGCTGGAGGGATCGAACCAGTCGGTCGAGCAGATGATCAAGTCGACGCGCCGCGGGCTGCTGGTCAGCTTCTTCTGGTACATCCGCGCCGTCGATCAGCCGACGCTGCTCAACACCGGGATGACGCGCGACGGCCTGTTCCTCATCGAGAACGGCGAGATCGCCGGGCCGGTGCAGAACTTCCGCTGGAACATGTCGCCGCTGGTCGGCTTCAACAACGTGACGGCGATCGGCGAGAGCGTGCCGATGCACACGGGTGAGGCGTACGACGGGCCGGGCTCGGCGCTCGTGCCCGCCGTGCGGATCGAAGACTTCTACATGACGTCCGTGTCGCCCGCGGTGTAGCTCGAGGATTTTCGACCATGTCACAGACACGCAGAGACTTCATCAAGACCGTCGGTGCGGCCGGCCTCGTGGTCGCCGGCAGCGACCTGATTGCCGATCTCCTCGCGCAGACCCCGCCGGGGCGCGTGATGGACTCGAAGTTCAGGGGGCTGTCCGACCTCGCGCTGAAGGAAGCGAAGGCGGCGGGCTGCAGCTACGCCGACATCCGCTTCACGCGCTCGACCAGCAGCGGCGTCAATGCCAACGGCGGCAACCCCGTCCCGGGGCAGGAGGACGAGTTCGGCGGTTTCGGCGGACGCGGCGGACGCGGCGGCGGCCGGGGCGGCGGCTTCGGCGGGGGTGGCGGGGGCGGGCGCGGCGGACGCGGCGCGGCAGGACGCGCCGGCGCGGCCGGCTTCGGCGTGCGCGTGATTCACAGCGGCACCTGGGGCTTCGCCAGCAGCCCGATCGTCACCGAAGACGAGATCCGCCGCATCACGCGCCTCGCCACCGAGGTCGCCAGGTCGAGCGCCGTCGCCAAGAAGACCGACGTCCGTCTCGCCCCCGTGCCGGCCTACCAGGTCTACTGGCCGACGCCGATCCAGAAGGATCCCGACTCGATCGCGCGGGAGGCGAAGCAGGACTTCGTGCAGAAGGTCGTCGACGCGGTGGTCAAGAACAAGGACGTGCAGAACGTCAACGTCTCGGTCAACATCACTTACGAGTGGAAGTACTTCGCGTCGAGCGAAGGCTCCTACATCGAGCAGGAATCGTGGCAGACCAACCCGAGCTTCTCGGTGACCGCCCGCAAGGACGACGTGGTGCGGACGCGCACCTTCTCGGCGGTCCCGAAGATGGGCGGCTGGGAGGTCGCGGAAGACGCCAGGATGCTCGAGAACGCCGAGCGCATCGCCGCCGAGGCGGTCGAGTTCACGACCGCGAAGCCGATCGACATGGGCGTGAAGGACCTGATCCTGACCCCGTCGCACGCGATGCTCACCATCCACGAAATCGTCGCGCACGCCACCGAGCTCGATCGCATCATGGGCTACGAGGCGAACTACGCCGGCACGAGCTTCGTGAAGGTCTCGGACCTCGGCAAGCTGAAATACGGATCGAAGCTCTTCAACGTCACCGCCGACAAGACCATCCCCGGCGGCCTGGGCACGATCGGGTATGACGACGACGGCGTCAAGACGACGAAGTTCCCGATCGTCCGCGACGGCATCCTGGTCGGCCTGATGACCAACCGCGAGACCGCGCACTACATCAACGAGAAAGAGAGCCGCGGCTGCACCTACGCGCAGTCGTGGCGCGACTATCCGTTCCTGCGCATGGCCAACGTCCACGTCGAGCCCGGCCCGCCGGGATCGCCGACGCTCGACCAGATCATCGCCGACACCAGGGACGGCGTGATGATCGACGGCCGCGGCAGCTACTCGATCGACCAGCAGCGCTACAACGGCCAGTTCGGCGGCAACGCGTTCTGGGAGATCAAGAACGGCAAGAAGACACGGATGGTGACCAACGTCACCTACAACGCCATCACCACCGACTTCTGGGGCAACCTCGACGCGCTGACCGGCCCGGACCAGTGGGAGATGCACGGCACCGGCGGCGACGCCAAGGGGCAGCCGACGCAGACCAACAGCATCTCGCACGGCTCGCCCTACCTGCGCATCAAGAAGATCATGGTCGGCGCGGCGTATGCGTAAACCGCAGACTGCGAACCGCAG
>Ga0070673_100000630_pt1 | contig 19312 bp, 20 predicted proteins | sample KBSM23metaG_FD_65342 | JGI IMG/M metagenome (GOLD analysis project Ga0070673, IMG submission 65342) | Miscanthus rhizosphere microbial communities from Kellogg Biological Station, Michigan, USA - KBS M2-3 metaG | ecosystem: Host-associated > Plants > Roots > Rhizosphere > Soil ... | reverse complement strand
GGAGATCGGCCTCACGCCCCAGGCGGTCGGCCGCTTCCGCGGCCGCCTCGGGGAGCGGGTCGCGGTGCTTCACTCGGCCCTTCCGGCCGGCGAGCGCTACGACGAATGGCGCCGGCTTCGCAGCGGCGAGGCGCCCGTCTGCGTCGGGCCGCGCTCAGCGGTGTTCGCGCCGGTGGCCGACCTCGGCCTGGTCGTGATCGACGAGGAGCACGACCCCTCCTACAAGCAGGAGGGCGACCCCTGCTACGACGCCCGCACCGTGGCGAGGCGGCGCGCCGCCGAATCCGGCGCCGTGCTCGTCGCCGGCACCGCGACACCGCGGCCCGAGTCCTGGCTGGAGCTGCCGCGACTGTGCCTCCCGCGGCGCGTCGACGGCAGGCCGATGCCGCCGGTGCGCGTGCTCGACATGCGCGAGAGCGACCCCCGGTCCGGGCCGCTGCACGCCGAGACCTGGAGCGCCCTGGAGGGGGTCCGCGCCGCGGCGGCCAAGGCGATCGTGATGGTCAACCGTCGCGGCTTCGCCCCCTGGCTCACCTGCCGCGCCTGTGGCAGGCACTGGAGCTGCCCCAACTGCGACGTCTCGCTGATCGTCCATCGCGAGGCGGGGCGGCTCGTCTGCCACCACTGCGCCCACGCCGAGCCGCTGCCCCGGGCCTGCGGCGACTGCGACTCGACGACGCTCTCGCGCTCCGGGCTCGGCACCGAGCAGGTCGAGGCGCTTCTCGCCGAGCGTCTGGCGCCGATGCCGGTCTTCCGCCTCGACGCGGACACCGCCGCCGGTCGCGGCGCTCACGCCCGCATCCTCGCCGCCTTCGGCGAGGCCGAGAGTGGCGTCCTGGTCGGCACCCAGATGGTGGCCAAGGGGCACGACTTCCCCGAGGTCACCCTGAGCGCGATCCTCGACGCCGACGCCACGCTGCGGTTCCCCGACTTCCGCGCCGCCGAGCGCACCTTCGCCATGGTCGCCCAGCTCGCCGGCCGCAGCGGCCGGGGGGAGGCCGGTGGCGAGGTCGTCGCCCAGACCCTGGCGCCCGCGGCGCCCAGCATCCTCCACGCCGCCGCCCACGACGCCTCCTCGTTTCTCGCCGAGGAGGTCGAGCGGCGGCGGGCGCTGCGCTACCCACCCTTCTCGCACCTGATCCGGGTCGTCCTGCGCGCCGAGTCCGAGCAGCGCCTGGAACGGGCCGCGGCCGCGCTGACGGAGGAGCTGCGCGCCGCCCTCCCCGGCGACACCGACCTGCTCGGCCCGGCGCCGATGTTCCGCGTCCGCAACCGCCATCGCCGCCGCCTTCTGCTCAAGGCCGACGACCGCCAGGCGACCGTCGCCGCCGTCCGCGGGGCGGTCGAGACCCTGGCCGGCGATCGCCTGCTCCGCGACGTCGCGATCGGCGTAGACGTGGACCCGCAGTAGGGATTCATACAATCGGTCCCAATGTCCGAAGGGGCTGAGAAGACGGAGCAGGAAGAGCGCTCGGCGCTCGAAGCGGAGCTGCTGGAGCGGCGCGACGCGGCGCTCGCGCAGGTGGTCAAGTTCGGCGACCCGGTGCTGAAGAGCAAGGCCTCGCCGGTGAGCGACTTCGGCCCCGAGCTGCGCGCCGAGGTCGAGCGCATGGTCGCGATCATGCGCGACGGGATGGGCGTCGGCCTCGCCGCAACGCAGCTCGGCATCCTGCGCCGCATGCTCGTCTTCCAGGCTGGGCCGGACAGCGAGCCGACCGCCCTGGTCAACCCGGAGATCGAGTGGCTCTCCGACGAGGTCGTCGTCGCCGAGGAGGGCTGCCTCAGCCTGCCGAGGGTCTCGATGGACGTCGAGCGCTCGCTGCACGCTCGCATCGGCGGCCTCGACGCCGACGGCGAGCCGGTGACGCTCGAGGCCTCGGGACTGGAGGCGCGCGTCCTGCAGCACGAGATCGACCACCTCGACGGGGTGCTGATCCTCGACCGGGCGCCGCGCCCGCAGCGCAAGGAGGCCCTGCGCGCCCTGCGCGAAGGGGGCGCCTACAGCCCGTCGCTGGCGGACGAGGAAGCGGCCGGTACCGGCGAGCATCATCGTGAGCCGAAAACCACGGCGTGAGAACCGTCTACCTCGGCACCTCGCAGTTCGCCGCGGAGGTCCTGCGCCGCTTGGCCGGCTCCGCGCACCGGCCCGCGCTCGTCGTCACGCCCCCTGATCGACCGCGCGGCCGCGGTCGTCGCACCCAGTCGCCGCCGGCTGCCGATGTGGCTCGCGAGCTGGAGCTCGAGCTGCTGCAGGTCGAGGACGTGAACGCAGCGGAGGCGCTCGAGCGCATACGCGCCGCCCGGCCCGAGGCGGTTGCGGTATGCGCCTTTGGTCAGATCATCCGCGAGCCGCTCCTCTCCGAGTGGCCGATGCTGAACGTGCATCCCTCGCTGCTGCCGCGCTGGCGGGGCGCGGCGCCGATCGAGCGCTCGATCATGGCCGGGGACGAGCGCACCGGGGTCAGCGTGATGCGCGTCACCGCCGGCCTCGACTCCGGCCCGGTCGCCAGCCGGGAGGAGGTGCCGATCGGCCCCGAGGACGACTTCGAGACGCTCTCTGGAAAGCTTGCCGAGCTCGGCGGCGAGATGCTGGTGGGGGCGCTCGACATGCTGGCCGCCGGCGCCCTGAGCTTCGAGGAGCAGGACGACGGCGAGGCGACCTATGCCGAGAAGGTCAATTCCTCCGAGCGGCGCCTCGATCCGGCGCGCTCGGCCGCCGAGCTGGCGCGCGCGGTGCGGGCGTTGACGCCGCACGTCGGCGCCTACCTGGAGACCGGCGACGGCGAGCGGCTCGGCGTGAGGCGCGCGCGCGCCGTCGACGTCGGGGTGCGCAGGGGGGAGGTGCGCGCCGAGTGGGGCGCGATGCTGCTCGGCTGCGGGCAGGGCGCGCTGCGGCTCGACGTCGTGCAGCCATCCGGCGGCAAGCCGATGCCCGCCGACGCCTACCTGCGCGGCCACCCGCTGCCGAAGCTGTGATCTCCCCCGCGCGGCAGCTCGCCTTCGACACCATCCGGGCGACCTTCGAGGAAGACGCCCATACCGAGCGGGCCTTCCGCAAGGCGGCCGACGAGCGTGGAATAGGGGGCCGCGAGCGGGCGCAGGCCCAGCGCCTCGCCTATGGCGCCGTCCAGCGACGCGGGACGATCGACGCCGCGCTCGAGGGGCTGGTCGAGCGGCCGCTGCGTCGGCTCGACCCGCCGGTGCTCGCCGCGCTCCGCCTCGGCGCCTACGAGCTGCTCTTCGCCGACGCCACGCCCGACCACGCGGCGGTCGACCAGGCGGTGGAGCTGACGAAGCATGCTGGCGCGGCGCACGCCTCGGGCCTTGTCAACGCCGTCCTGCGCCGCGCGGCTCGCGAGCGCGAGTCCCTGCGCGAGTCGCTGCTCGGGGACGACTCGACCCCGGAGGCGGCCGCGGTGGCGCACTCGGCTCCGCTCTGGCTGGCGCAGATGTGGTGGCGGGAGCTCGGCGCGGAGGACGCACGCTCGCTGCTTGCCGCTTGCAACGAGCCGCCGGAGACGGTATTTCGCGTCAACACCTTGGTCGTTCAGCCCGATTCCATGGTCGAACGACTTCGCGAGGCGGGGATTGTCGCCCGCTCCGCCGCTTCCGGTGCGCTTTATGTGCCCATGGATGGCATAAAGCGCACCGGAAGGGAGGGATTGCTGGACCTGCCCGAGATGATCGTCGTCGAGGGCCCGACCGGGGACGCCGTGCCGGAGCTAGTCGCCGCCGGCGAGCTGACGCCGCAGAGCCGCGGCTCGGCCGCGGTGGTCGAGATGCTCGACCCCCAGCCCGGCGAGCACGTGCTCGACCTCTGCGCCGGCCCTGGGATCAAGACCGGCCAGATCGCCGAGCGCATGGGGGACAGAGGCGAGGTGATCTCGGTCGAGAACGACCCCCGCCGCGCGGCGGAAGTCGCCGAGCAGGCGCGGCGCCTCGGTCTGCGCAGCGTCACCGTGCTCGAGGCCGACGCGACCAACCCCGGCATGGCGCCCGGCTTCGACAGGGTGCTGCTCGACGCGCCCTGCTCGGATCTGGGCGCCCTCGCCTCCCGTCCCGACGCGCGCTGGCGCAAGTCGCCGGCGACGATCGAGCGCCTCGCCGCGGTGCAGGCCGAGCTGCTGCAAAGGGGGCGGGAAGCGCTGCGGCCGGGGGGCACGCTCGTCTACTCGACCTGCACGATCAGCCATCGCGAGAACGAGGAAATCGTGGGCGGCGGCGAGATCCTGCAGCTGCGTCCGGACCGCGATCGCACGACCGGCTTCTTCATCTGCCGGCTGAGGCGCGATGATGCTGGGGATGAGTGAGGCGGGCGACGAGACCAGCCAGATCATGCGCCGGGCGGCCTGCCCCGGCTGCGGCGAGCCCTGGCTGCGGCCGACGCAGCTCCCGGGCCGCTTCCGCTGCGTGTACTGTCTGCGCCGCTTCGAGTTCGTCTCGCAGTGCCCGAACTGCGGCGAGCACCAGACAATTGCCCGCATGAGCACGACCGAGGACATGACCTGTCAGATGTGCGGCGATTCCATGCTGAGGCCGGTGTGACGTGAGCGAGCGGATGGCAGGGCTGATCGCCTCGCCGCGGGTGGCGCCGTCGATCCTCTCGGCGGACTTCGCCGGGCTCGGCGCGCAGCTCGACGAGGTGATGGACGCCGGCGCGCGGGTGATCCACTTCGACGTGATGGACGGGCACTTCGTCCCGCCGATCACGATCGGACCGCTGGTCTCCGCCGCGATCGCCGACCGGGTGCACGCTGCGGGCGGCGCCGTCGACGTCCACCTGATGATCGAGCGGCCCGAGCGTCAGATCGAGGCCTTCGCCGAGGCGGGCGCGGACTCGATCACGATCCACGCGGAGGCGACCCCGCACGCCAACCGCACGCTGGCCGCGATCCGCGAGCTCGGCTGCCTGGCGGGAGTCGCGATCAACCCGGGCACGCCGGTCGAGGCCGTCTCCGAGCTGCGCGGCCTCGCCGACATCGTCCTCTGCATGACGGTCAACCCGGGCTGGGGCGGCCAGGCCTTCATCCCCGGTTCGCCGGACAAGATCTCAAGGCTGGCGCCGCTGGTCGGCGAGGCGCGGATCGAGGTCGACGGGGGCATCGACCCCTCGACGGCGGGCTCGGTGGCCGCGGCGGGGGCTTCGCTCTTCGTCGCCGGCTCGGCCGTCTTCGGCGCCGAGGACCCGGCCGCCGCGTACGCCGCGATAGCCGCGGCCGCCGGAGCGGTCTGAGCAAGGCAGCGGTGTTGGGCCAGGCCCAGCTGCGAGGGGAGCTGCGCCAGTTCCTGCGCCGCATGGCGATCCTCGCCGTGGCGATCTTCATCCTCCTCGTCGTCGGCATGGCTGGCTTCGGGCTGACCGAGGGGACCTCGGTCGGCTACGGGTTCGTCTGGGCTCTCGACACCGTGGCGACCGTCGGCTCTATTCCCGACCCCGAAAGCACCGGCGGGCAGGTCATCAAGGTCGCGCTGATCGTCTTCGGCGTGGGTACCCTCTTCTACGCCCTGGTGACGGTGACCGAGTTCTTCGTCGCCGGGCACCTCTCGGGACTGCTGGAGGAGAGAAGGCTTTTGAAGGAGATCGACGAGCTCAACGACCACATCCTGATCTGCGGCTTCGGCCGCGTCGGCCGCCAGGCCGCACGCGATCTGCGCGCCGCCGGCCGCGACTTCGTCGTCATCGACACCAACGTCGAGGAGTCCAGCAGGCATGCCGAAGTGCTCGGTGCGCCGATCGTCCACGGCGCCGCCTCCGACGACGCGGTCCTGCGCCAGGCTGGGATCATGCGCGCCGCCGGGGTGATCGCCTGCGTCGACTCCGACGCCGAGAATGTCTTCATCACCCTCAGCGTGCGCGAGATGCGGCCCGATCTGGCGATCGTCGCCCGGGCCAGCGTCGAGGACACCGAGCGCAAGCTGCGCCACGCTGGCGCGAATCGCGTTGTCTCCCCCTACAAGGAGAGCGGCTCGAAGATGGTCCGACTCGCGGTTGGCGCGCTCGACGGCGGAGAAGAGGAGTAGATCCTCCTAGGCGTTCTCGTCGAGGGCGAGGCGCATCTCCAGCTCCTCCGGCGAGCCGGGCGTGGGCACGTCCTCGGCGCGCTCGTGCGGGCGGCGATAGATCAGGTAGAGCAGGCCGAGGAGCGCCGCCGCGGCGAGCGTGAAGCCGATCTCGACGCGGAGGAACTCGTCGCCGACGAGCGGCACGAAGTTCCAGGCGATGAAGAGCGCCGCGCAGGCGATCCAGCGTGCCGCCGCGCGCCGCACCTGTCCCTGCGCGACGCAGGCCTGGTTGACGGTGACCGATGAGAGGTAGAGGCCGGTGCCGGCCGCGACGATAAGCAGTTCGGCGCGGTCGTATTCGAACTTCTTGCTGAAGGCGAGCTGCATCAGCTGGGGGCCGGCGACGACGATCGCCAGCGCCATCAGCGCGGTGAAGGCGAGGATGCCGAGCAGCACCATCCGCACCGAGCGGCGGAACTCGTCCTCGCTGCCCGGCTCCTCGCTCGTGTGCAGGCCGGTCAGGTGGGGGAGGATGCTGGTCGAGACCGCCTGGAAGAGCTGCAGCGGCGCCCGCGCCAGCATCAGCACGTTGAAGATGAAGCCGGCCGCGGCGGCGCCCTCGAGGCCGCGGACGACCAGCGGGCCGGCGTTGAGGAAGGCCTGTTCGCTGAACATGATCACCAGCACGGCCGCGGCGAAGCCCGTGCCGTGGGCGACGGAGACCGAGGCGCCCTCGGCGGCGGCCGTCTGGGGCGGCGCGGTCCGGGCGCGCCGGGCGAAGGCGAGCGGCACCACCATCAGGGAGAGGGACGGTGCGGCGACGATGCCGATTGCCACCGCCGATTGCCCCTCCAGCAGGCTGACCGCGACGAGGACCGCGAACAGGGTGCGGAAGCACGACTCGGAGAGGATCAGCGCCGTGAAGAGGCCAAAGCGCTTGACGCCGGCGAGGAAGCCGCGGGCGAAGTAGCTCGCGGCGTAGAAGAGGACGGCGGAGAAGTAGACCCAGTAGAGGGTTTCGTTGCCCTCCAGCAGGCCGTCCTGGATCGGGCCGCGCAGGGCCAGGGCCAGCACCGCGAAGGCCATCGCGAGGCCGAGCTGGATCGTCGCCGCGTTGCGGGTCGTGCCGGCGATCGGCTCGCCCTTGACCAGGTGTTCGGAGATGTGGCGCGAGAGCAGCTGTTCGACCGGCCGGTAGAGGGTCGAGATCGTGATGAAGACCGCCGACCAGAGGACCGTGATCTGCCCGTAGTCGAGTTTGGAGAGCACGTGCGAGGCGATGAAGAAGTAGACGTAGGTGATGACGCCGGTGAGGCCGACGCCGATCGCCAGGAAGCTCGCCGTCTTGCCGTAGTCGGCCGTGCTCGAGCGCTGCATCGGCTCAGCCGCGCTCGTAGTGCGAGGGCTCGACGTCGAGCGCCAGCTCGACCCGGCGCACGCGCTCGAAGACCCGCTGCGTCATCACCCGCTGGCCGGCGAGCAGGTCGCCGATCACGCCGAGGGCGAAGAGCTGGATCGCGGCGATGAAGAGGACGGCGCCGAGGATCAGCGACTGGAGGTGCCCGGTGCTGTCGCCGTTGAGGATCCAGTCGAGCAGGAACGGCATCCAGGCCGCCAGAGCGAGGACCCCGACCACGAGCCCGGCCGTGGCGAAGACGCGCAGCGGCTCATAGCGGGCGTAGATGCGCAGGATCGAGAGCGCGTTGCGGCGCACGTAGGCGCCGGTCGAGTCGAAGAGGCGCGACTCGCGCGTCTGCGGGTTGACGCCGATCTCGACCTGGTCGATGGCGACAAGCATCTTGCCGGCCTGGATCAGGCTCTCGAGGGTGTAGGTGAAGTCGTCGACGACGAGGACGCTGAGGGCCGCCTCGCGGTTGTAGGCGCGAAAGCCCGAGGTCGTGTCGGCGATCTCGGTTCCCGACAGGCGCCGGACGACCCAGCTGCCGATCCCCTGCAGTCGCTTCTTCTGGGTAGAGAAGTGCTCGATCTCGCTCACCCTGCGGTCGCCGACGACCATGTCGGCCTCGCCGGCGAGGATCGGCGCGACCAGCTTGGGGATGTCGGCGCCGCGGTACTGGTTGTCGGCGTCGGTGTTGACGACGATGTCGGCTCCGAGCTTGAGGCAGGCGTCGAGCCCCGCCTGGAAGCCGGCCGCGAGGCCCTTGTTGTTGGTCAGGCGGACGATATGCTCGACGCCGTGCTCGCGCGCCACCTCGACCGTGCGGTCGGTCGAGCCGTCGTCGATCACGAGCAGCTCGACCGAGTCGAGGCCCTCGATCTCTCGCGGGATGTCGGCGAGGGTCGCGGGAAGGGTCTCCTCCTCGTTGAGGCACGGGATCTGGACGATCAGCTTCACGGCCGCGTCAGCGTACCCGTGGGGCCGGTCCACAGGGAGTAAGCTCCTTGTTGATTGACTCGTCAATCAGTCCTATGAACTCCCAGCTCACAGGCACGGATCGGAGCCATCTCTCACGGGCGTTGGAGCTGGCCGAGCGTGGGCGGGTACGGGTCAGCCCCAATCCTCTCGTGGGCGCGGTCGTCGTGCGCGACGGCGAGGCGATCGGCGAGGGATGGCACGCGGAGCTGGGCGGGCCTCATGCCGAGCGGGCGGCGCTGGCGGACTGCGAGAGGCGCGGGGAGGACCCGGGCGGGGCGACGATGTACGTGACGCTCGAGCCGTGCGCACACCAAGGACGGACGCCACCCTGTACCGACGCGATCCTCGAGGCGGGGATCTCACGCGTGGTGATCGCCTCCGACGACCCGAGCGAGAAGGCGGCCGGGCGGGGACCGGGGATCCTCCGCGACGGCGGCGTCGAGGTCGAGATCGCGTCGGGCGAGGAGGCGAGCGCGGCGCGCCTTCTCAACCAGCCCTTCCGCAAGCACGCCCGCACCGGCCTTCCCCTCGTCACCCTGAAGCTGGCGATGTCGCTCGACGGCCGCACCACGACGCCTCCCGGCGATTCGCCCTGGATCTCCGGCGAGCGCAGCCGCGAGCGCGTCCACCGCTGGCGCGCCGAGTCCGACGCGATCGCGGTCGGCATCGGCACCGTGCTCGCCGACGACCCCCTGCTCACCGCCCGCCCAACCCCTTCCGGTGCGCTTTATGCCACTCATGACCACATAAAGCGCACCGGAACGGAGGAGCGGCAGCCGATTCGGGTCGTCTTCGATCGCCGAGCGCGCCTGCCTCTCGACTCGCAGTTGCTGCGGACGCTCGACCGGTCGCCGGTGCTCGTCGTCGTCTCGCCCGAGGCCGATTCGGCGAATACCACCGCCCTGCGCGACGCCGGCGCCGAGATCGTCGTCGCCGGCGGCATATCGGCGGCGCTCGCCGAGCTTGGGCGGCGCGAAGTCATCAGCCTCTTCCTCGAGGGGGGTTGGACGCTGGCCGCGGCGTTCGTCGACGCCGGCGAGATCGACCAGGCGCGCGTCTTCGTCGCGCCCGTCCTGCTCGGCGGCTCACGCCGGATCGACTCTCTCGACCCGGGCGCGGACGACACGCTGATCGAGACCCGCTTCAGGGAGTGGTGATGTTCACCGGACTCGTTCAGGACGTCGGCACGGTCGAGTCGGTGGAGAAGGATGGCGAGGGCGCCAGGGTGCGGGTCGCGACCGAGTTGGCGCCGGAGATTGCCGGAGGCGACTCGGTCGCCGTCAACGGCGTCTGCCTTACGGCGACGGCGGTCGATGCCGAGGGCTTCGAGACGGAGGCGATGAACCAGACGCTGAAGGTGACGGCGCTCGGCGGGCTGGAGCAGGGCTCGCGGGTCAATCTGGAGCTGGCGCTGAAGGCTTCGGACCGCCTCGGCGGCCACATCGTCCAGGGGCACGCCGACGGCGTCGGGGAGGTTCTCTCGCTCGAGGAGGACGGCTTCGCCCGTCGCCTGCGCGTTGACCTTGGGCCGGACTTGATCCGCTACGTGGTCGCAAAGGGCTCGATCGCGCTCGACGGCGTCAGCCTCACGGTCGCGGATTTGGGGGATTCCTGGGTCGTCGTCTCCCTGATCCCCGAGACCCTGGAACGGACGACCCTCGGCGCCCTCGCGCCCGGGGACAAGATCAACGTCGAGTGTGACGTGGTCGCCAAGTACGTCGAGCGATTGATGGCACCATTCGGTGGAAAGGAGGGCGCGTGAGCCAGATGACCGAGCCGCAGGAGACAACGCAGACCCAGGCCGAGGCGGGCGAGAGCCCGTTCGCGACGATCGAGGAGGCGATCGAGGAGATCCGCCGCGGCCGCATGGTCGTCGTCTGCGACGGCGAGGACCGCGAGAACGAGGGCGACCTGGTGATGGCGGCGCAGTTCGCCACACCGGAGGCGGTCAACTTCATGGCCAAGGAGGCGCGCGGGTTGATCTGCCTGGCGCTGACCGCGGAGCGCTGCGAGAAGCTCGGCCTCAACCTGATGGCGGCGAAGAACGAGGCGCCGCTGCAGACCGCCTTCACGGTGACGATCGAGGCCGCCGGCGGGGTCAGCACCGGCATCTCCGCCCACGACCGCGCCCACACGATCCAGGTCGCGATCGACGCCAACTCGGGTCCCCGCGACATCGTCGTCCCCGGCCACATGTTCCCCCTGCGCGCCAAGGAGGGCGGCGTGCTCGAGCGCACCGGCCACACCGAGGCCAGCGTCGACCTTGCCCGCCTCGCCGGCCTGATCCCGGCCGGCGTGATCTGCGAGGTGATGAACGACGACGGCACGATGGCCCGCGTCCCCGACCTGGTCCCCTACTGCGAGCGCCACGGCCTGAAGATGGTCACGGTCGCCGAGCTGATCGCCTACCGGCGCCGCACCGAGAAGCTGGTCGAACGTGTCGTCGCGACCGCGCTGCCGACCGAGTTCGGCGACTTCACCGCGGTCGGCTACCGCTCGCTGGTCGACGACAAGCACCACGTGGCGATGGTCAAGGGCGACGTCGACGGCACCGAGGACGTGCTCGTCCGCGTCCACAGCGAGTGCCTGACCGGCGACGTCTTCCACAGCATGCGCTGCGACTGCGGCGAGCAGCTGGTCGCGGCGCTGACCCAGATCGAGCGCGAGGGCCGCGGCGTCCTCCTCTACCTCTCGCAGGAGGGGCGCGGTATAGGCCTGCTCAACAAGCTCAAGGCCTACAAGCTGCAGGAGGAGGGTGCGGACACGGTCGAGGCCAACCTCAAGCTCGGCCTGCCCGCCGACCTACGCGACTACGGGATCGGCGCCCAGATCCTCGGCGACCTCGGCCTGACCAGCATCCGCATCCTCACCAACAACCCGAAGAAGATCGTCGGCCTCGAGGGCTACGGCCTCTCGGTCAGCGAGCAGGTGCCGATCGAGTCCTCGCCCAACGAGCACAACGAGGCCTACCTGCGGGCCAAGCGCGACAAGATGGGCCACTCGCTCCACCATCAGGGGCTTGCCCTCGACGAGGAGATGATCCGCGACGAGGACGAACGCGACGCGGCCGGCGAGAGCGGGGACGCGAGTGGCTGAGTCGGGGGCCTTCCTCGAGGCGTTCGCCGACGAGGAGCGCGAGACGCTGGCGGGGCGCGAGTTCGCCGTCTGCGTCGGCCGCTTCTACGAGGACCTGGCCGAACGCCTGCTGGCCGGCGCTCGCGAAGGCTTCGAGCTGGCCGGCGTGCCGGCCTCCTCGGTCAGCGAGGTCTCGGTGCCGGGCGCCTACGAGCTGCCCTTCGCCGCCAAGCTGCACGCGACCACCGGCCGCTTCTCCGGCGTCGCCTGCCTCGGCGTCGTCATCCGTGGCGAGACCGACCACTACGACTTCGTCTGCGCCGAGGCCGCCCGCGGCATCCAGGACGTGCAGCTGGAAACAGGGGTGCCCTGCGCCTTCGGCGTGATCACCTGCGACACGATGGAGCAGGCGCTGGCCCGCGCCGGCGGCGGCAAGCGCGACCAGGGCCGCAACGCCGCCCTCACCGTCGCCCGCATGGCGCTGCTCAAACAGCAGGTCAACCCGTATCGCTGGCAGGTCCGCGACGGGTAGCTCGCATCACGGCCACCTGGTATCGGGCGATCTTCCGATCAGAGGTCACGATCGTCAATCCATCCGTCTGGGCTTGGGCCACGAGCATGCGGTCGAAGGGGTCGCCGTGGTGATGGGGTAGTGACTCGATTGCGCGGGTGTGCTGTAGGGAGATCGGCAATAGGGAGAAGCGCTTCTCGGTGAGCTGAACGTCAAGGTCGTTGGGTGGGTTGAGGTTGGCGCGTGATCTCTTGATTGCGATCTCCCATGGGCTTGCGATGCTGATGAAGATCTCGTTGGCTCCGTCTTCAATCGCCTCTCGAGGGGTGGCAAGGAGGCGATCGGGCGTCAGTAGGGTCCAGATCAGAACATTGGTGTCGAGCAGGAGCCTCAATCGCCGGTCCAGAGGTCCTCGTCGCCGGGGAATATCTTGCTCCCCTCGAAGAGCTGTTCAATTTCGCGGTCCATCTCCTCCCACTCCGCGTCGGTGGGCATCCTCATCTTGCCCTCCCAGCCACCCAGCTTCCGCTTGCCCGGCTTCGCATGGGATACCGGCACCAGCTTTGCCGCCGGCTTGCCGGCGCGAGTGATCACGATCTGCTCGCCTCCCTCGACTCGGGCAACAAGCCGCGAAAGCTGGGTCTTCGCTTCGTGCATGTTCACGCTGTCCAAGTCCTCGGCGGCCATTTCTCTCCCCCTCCAGGTGGAAGTCGCGCTTTTCTCGTAGTTAGTCTACTTAGCTAACTTTCGATCACGGTACCATGCGCGACCCGATGGCAAAGGTATGCCACAGCTGCGGCAAGGGGCCGGCGTTTGGCCAGTCCCGCAGCCACTCGATGGTCGCGACCAAGCGGCGCTTCGACCCGAACCTGCAGAAGGTGCGGATCCAGGAGAACGGGCGCAAGCTGCGCGCCTACGTCTGCACGCGCTGCCTCAAGGCCAACAAGGTCACCAAGGCCGCCTGAGCTCGGCGTGTTGTCGGGGGCGGCTGCATGGGTCTGCAGTCGAATTGAGTCGCACGCGCGCTGAGCGCGCTTAGCGACAATTGAAGAGCGCGGCTTTTGCCGCGCCTAGAAACAGACTGCGTCGGCCGCTTCGCGACATTCGCCTGCAGACCCATGCAGCCACCCTCAACAGGCGCAGCCAGGACGAGCTTGCGAGAGATGTGAGCTTCCTAAAAATAAAAAGGGGGCAGCGCGCGGGCGGACTCGTGCGAGAGGTTCGTTGGCGTGTGGTGGGTCTCGGGGTCCCTTCCCAGGAGGCTCATGAAGCAACGCTTGGACCCTGGGGGGCGACTCAGCTGCGCGACGGCCTCCGGGGAAGGGACCCCGAGACCCCACCATCACTTGCGTCGGCGCATCGACCCCGCCGGTTAGATTTCGCAGCGATGCCAGACCCCTCGATCGTCCGCTTCCGGCGCGTCATCAGCTCCGCCTACGCGCACTTGGAGGCGCGGCGCCAGGAGGTCAACGACCTCAACGTCTTCCCGGTCGCCGACGGCGACACGGGCGACAACATGGCGATGACGATGCGGGCGGTGATGGAGGAGCTCGACCGCCTCGACGGGCTCGAGGTCGACGAGATAGGCCGCACGCAGCTCGTGCAGGCGCTGGCCCGCGCGGCGCTGATGGGCGCCCGCGGCAACTCCGGCGTGATCCTCAGCCAGATCGTGCGCGGCGCCGCCGAGGAGCTGGCCAGCCGCCCAGGCGAGCTGATCGACCCGGTCCTGGTCGCCTCCGCCTTCGCCAGCGCCGCCGACGCCGCCTACGACTCGGTGCGCGAGCCCGCCGAGGGCACGATGCTGACGGTCTTCCGCGAGATGGCCCACTCGATCGCCCGCCAGCTCGCCCACCTCGACGCCGGCAAGCAGCGGCTCGACCGCGGCGTCGCCGAGGAGGAACAGGATGCGGTCCTGGCCGAGGTTCTGGAGCGGGCGATCGCCGACGGCCAGCGCGCGGTCGAGCGCACCCCCGAGCAGCTCGAGGTCCTGCGCGAGTCGGGCGTCGTCGACGCGGGGGGCTATGGCCTCGTGCTGATCCTGGCCGGCGTCGTCGCCGGCCTGCGCGGGGACGGCGCCCCCGTGCCGGAGGTCTCCCACCACGAGGCGCCGCGCCTCAGCCGCCCTCACCACGAGGACAGCCGCTACCACTACTGCACCAACTTCATCGTCTCCGGGACGGAGCTGAACAGCCGCGAGTTCCTGCCCCGGCTGGAGGGGCTGGGGGACTCGGTCCTTGTCGTCGGCGACGAGGTGACGCTCAAGGTCCACGTCCACACCGACGAGCCCGAGGCCGCCGTCGCCCTCTTCGAGGGGGCCGGCAGCGTCACCAACCTCGACGTCGCCGACATGCGCGAGCAGATCGCCGAGCGCGAGGCGCGGCTCGAAACTGGGCGGACCGGGGCGCTGGCGGTCGCGGCCGGGGACGGGCTGGAGCGCCTCTTCGCCGAGCTCGGCGCCCACGTTGTTCCCGGCGGCGAGACGCTCAACCCCTCCACCTACGAGCTGCTCGCCGGAATCCACGAGGTGGCGGCCGAGGAAGTGCTCGTCTTCCCCAGCTCCTCGAACGTCGTGATGGCCGCCGAGCGCGCCTGCGAGCTGTCCGAGAAGCCGGCCCGGGTCGTCCCCGCCACCTCGCTGCAGAAGAGCCTGCTCGCCCTCGTCGAGCTCGATCCCGAAGCGGCGGCCGGCGAGAACGCCGAGCGGCTGACCTTGGCGCTGGAGACGATCGCCGACGGCGGCGTCGCTCCCGCGGCTCGCGACGACGCCCAGGGCCGCTTCCGTATGGGAGACGCGGTCGGCTTCGCCGGCGGCGAGATCGTCGCCTGGGGCGGAGCGGGCTCGACCTTCGCGGCGACCGTCGAGAGGCTCGCCGAAGCCGCCGAGATAGTGACCGTCATCGCCGGCGCCGAGGCGCCGATCCCGCTCGACGAGCTCGACACCCACGTCCCCGACGGCGTCGAGATCGAGACCCACGAGGGCGGCCAGCCGAGCTGGTGGTGGCTGCTCGCGGCGCAGTAGTGCGTGCGTTCGCCGGAGCCTCTGAGCTGACGGACGCGCAGCTGCGCGACGCCCCCGTCCACTGGCCGCGGCCGAGCGTCCTGGACGTTTCTCTGCAGGCGCTAGAGGGGGTCGGCCCGAAGACGGCCGAAGCCGCCGCCGAAGCGGGGGTCGCGACCGTCGGCGACCTCCTCCTCCGCTTCCCGCACAGCCATCGCGATCGCACCGTCGTTCCCGTGGCGAGTCTCGAGCCGGGGCGGAAAGGCACCATCGCCGTCGAGGTGCTCGGCAGCACGCCCCGTCCGTTTCGACGGCGAGGCCTGAGCATCGTCGGGGTCAAGGTCGGCGACGACAGCGGGACCACTAGGGCCACCTGGTTCAACCAGCCGTGGGTTGCGCCGAAGCTCGTGCCCGGTACGTCCCTCCTGCTTACGGGCTCGACGGACAAACGCGGCTTCCGGGTGTCGGAATACGAGTTCGTCGAAGGGGCTGACCCGGGGGGTCCGTCACGGGAGGAGGGGAAGTTGATGCCCGTGCATCCGGCGAGCGAGCAGCTGAAAGCCCAAAAGGTTCGCCAGTGGGTCGAGCAGGCGATCGGATGGGTGGGGAATGCGATCGAGCCGCTGCCGGCAGGGCTGAGGGGGCGAAGGGGGTTGGCTGGCGTCGGCGATGCGGTGCAGGCGGTCCACTTCCCCGAGACCGCCGAGGACGTCGAGGAAGCGCGGGAGCGGCTGCGGTTCGAAGAGCTCTTCCTCTACCAGGCGATCCTGGCGACGCGGAAGCGGTCGCACCGGGTCGCGCGCCCCGCGCCGAGGCTGGGAAGGCCGGGCGAACGGGTGAGTCGCTGGATCGAGTCGCTGCCCTTCGAGCCGACGAAGGATCAGCTCAAGGCCTTCGACGAGATCGACGGGGACCTGTATTCCGGCGAGCCGATGCAACGGTTGCTGATGGGCGAGGTCGGGTCGGGGAAGACCGTGGTCGCGGTCTACGCCATGTTGCGGGCGCTGGAAGCGGGTTTCCAGGCGGCGCTGATGGCGCCGACCGAGACGCTGGCCGAGCAGCACGCGGTGACGTTGGGGAAGCTGCTGGCCGAAGAGGCGACGCCGTTCGCGCTGTTGACCGGCGCGACGAAAGCGGCGCGGCGCAAGGAGCATCTCGAGCGTCTCGCCACCGGAGAGCTGGGGCTGATCGTGGGGACGCACGCCTTGATCGAGCCGACGGTGAAGTTCGCTCGCCTGGGGCTCAGCGTCGTCGACGAGCAGCACCGCTTCGGCGTCGAGCAGCGCAGGGCGCTCGACTCGAAGGGCGTGGAGGGGATGGCTCCCCATGTCCTGCACATGACGGCGACGCCGATTCCGCGCACGCTCTCGCTCACCGCCTACGGAGACCTCGACACGACCGCGCTGCACGAGCTGCCCGCCGGGCGCAAGCCCGTGCGGACGCAGGTCGTCGGCGAGGACGACCGCGCCGCCGCCTACGAGCTCATCCGCAAGGAGCTGCGCGAAGGTCGTCAGGCCTACGTCGTCTGCCCCCTCGTCGCCGAGTCCGAGAAGCTGCAGGGACGCGCCGCCGAGGTCGAGGCCGAGCGTCTGGCGGCGGGCGAGCTGCGCGACTTCACGGTCGGCGTGATCCATGGCCAGATGCACTCGGCGGAGAAGGCCGCGGCGATGGAGGCGTTCGCCTCGGGTGCGACCGACGTGCTCGTCGCCACCACGGTGATCGAGGTCGGCATCGACGTCGCCAACGCGACCGTGATCGCGATCGAGGGCGCGGAGCGCTTCGGCGTCTCCCAGCTGCACCAGCTGCGCGGCCGGGTCGGCCGTGGCTCGCACGAGTCGCACTGCCTGCTCTTCGTCGAAGAGGCGGGGGAGATGGCGCGTCGGCGCCTGCGCGCCGTCGCCCGGGAGAGCGATGGCTTCAAGCTCGCCGAGATCGACCTCGCCCTGCGCGGCGAGGGCGAGGTGCTCGGCACCCGCCAGCACGGCCTGCCGCGCTTCGCCGTCGCCGAGCTGCCCGAGGACACCCCGACTCTGGTCGCCGCCCGCGACGAGGTGCTCGACCTGCTGCGCCGTCACGGCTCGCTCGAGGCCCCCGAGCTCGGTCCCCTGCTCGAGGCCGCCCGCCGTCGCTTCGGCGCCGGCGCCGCCGACCCGATACCTCTTTGACATGCGAGTCATCGGAGGAGAATTGGGGGGGCAGCGGCTGGTCGCGCCGCGCGGCTGGAAGGTGCGCCCGACCTCGGACCGGGCGCGGGAGGCGATCTTCTCGGTGCTCGGCGAGCGGGTCGCCGGCGCCACGGTCCTCGACCTCTACTGCGGCACGGGGGCCTTGGCGATCGAGGCGCTCTCGCGCGGTGCCTCGCGTGCGACGCTGGTCGACCGCGACACCAGGGCCGCGCTCGGCAACGTCGAGCGGTTCGACCTGGGCGAGCGAGCGGAGCTGGTGCGCGCCGACGTGCTCCGCTGGCTTGCCGGGCGGCCCGAGGACGGCGAGGCCCCGCGCTATGACCTCGTCTTCGTCGATGCCCCCTATAGACTCGCCGACCGCGTGGGGCGGGAGATCGACACCCAACTGCCTCGCCTCCTCGAGCCGGGGGGGCGGGCGATCGTCGAGAGCGGTGCGCGCCGGCCGCTGCGCGTCGAGTCGCTGCCGCGCCTGCGCCAGCGCCGTTACGGCGCCGCCGACGTCTCCTTCTACGGGGGGGACGGCTGATGGCCGAGCGCAACGGAACGGTCGTCTGCCCCGGCAGCTATGACCCGGTCACCAACGGCCACATCGACATCATCACCCGCAGCTCCCAGGTCTTCGAGCGCGTCGTGGTCGGGGTGGTCAACAATCCGATGCGCAAGGACAAGACGCTGTTCACGGCGGAGGAGCGCAAGGGCCTGATCGAAGAGGCGACCGCGAGCCTCGGCAACGTCGAGGTGAGGATCTTCTCCAACCTGCTGGTCGAGTTCGCCCGCGAACTGGGGGCGAAGGCGATCGTCAAGGGCCTGCGGGCGATCTCCGACTTCGAGTACGAGTTCGAGATGGCCCAGCTCAACCGCAAGCTCGATCCCGGGATCGAGAGCATCTACATGATCGCCTCGCCGCAGTACAGCTTCCTCTCGTCCACCGGCGTCAAGGAAATGGCGACGTTCGGCGGCGACGTCAGCGACCTCGTGCCCGGGCCGGTCGCGGCCGCGATGACGGAGCGCCTGCCGGGCAGGTAGGCTTCTCCGGGGTGAGGCGGGAGTTGGGCGAGAGCTTGCAAAAAGCCGAGGAAATAACCGCTTCTTCACCGAAAGTGCCGCTTACACGTAGGCTTACGACCTGCTGATGGACGTTCTCGTTCTCATAGACAAGCTCGACGATGTCGTGCACAACGCCCGGCCCGTGCCTCTCACGGACCAGGTGCGCGTCGATCGCGAGGAGATCTACGACCTGCTCGACCAGATGCGGGCGACGATCCCCGAGGAGATCAAGCAGGCGCGCTGGATCGTCAAGGAGCGTCAGGAGATGCTGGCCGAGGCCAAGCGCGAGGCCGAGCGGATCGTGCGCGAGGCGCGCGAGCAGCAGGCTCGCCTGATCTCCGACGAGGAGGTCACCAAGCAGGCCGAGCGCGCCGCCGACGAGATCGTCGAGGACGCGCGCACGCGTGAGCGCGAGATCCGCCTCGGCGCCGAGGACTACGCCGACGAGATCCTCAACACGCTCGAGGTCAACCTGCAGAAGTTCCTCGCCGCCGTGCAGCGCGGGCGGGACCGGCTCGCGGGGCGGGATGAAGAGCCCGTCGCCGAGCTCGACGAGCAGGCTTAGCGTTTGCATCTAGGAGGGAGGGCCAGGCGGCCTCCCTCACTCAACTTTTTCTGAAGACAGCTATTGGCTGTCCGCGGGCGTGGGTTCAGAAAAAGTACAAGCCGTTCGGAAGGCCGCCTGCCCTCCCTCCCCGGAATGCGTCTACTGCTCTTCCAGCTTTAGCTCCTCGAGCTTGGCCCAGCGTGGGTCCGGGGTGGTGTCGTGCTCGTGGTCAGAGGGATCGGCGTCGTTGAGGGACTCGCCGCAGACCGGGCAGAGGCCGGCGCAGTCCTGACGGCAGAGGAAGCGAGTGGGGATCGCCAGCACGGCTGCGTCGTGGGCCCAGCGGCCGAGGTCGAGCTCGTCCTCGGCGACGTAGGGGCTGAGCAGCTCCTCGTCGTCGGTGCCCTCCTGGGCGACCTCGCGGGCGTCGACCTCGGCCTCCATGCCGGCCGGCTGCAGGCAGCGCATGCAGGGGCCCTCGATCCGCAGCGGGAAGCGCAGGCGGAAGGCGTAGCCGCTGCTGTGGCGGGAGACGTCGAGACAGGCGTCGACCCCCGCCGGCGAGACC